>JAEEGL012245489.1_pt1 | contig 48867 bp, 40 predicted proteins | sample 9134231 | NCBI WGS metagenome assembly JAEEGL01 (sample SAMN16246548, study PRJNA631951) | gut metagenome | biome: gut microbiome; feature: rumen; material: fiber-attached | host: Bos | place: Iran: Karaj | collected 2018-10 | reverse complement strand
TTGGCAGGGCCTCCGAACAGACCGGCCAGAGCTGTGGCCAGACCGTCGCCGAGAAGTGTTCTGTGCAGACCGGGATCCGAGATAAAGTCGCGTTTAGTCGTCGCGGAGATCGCGGAGATGTCACCGACATGCTCCATCATGGAAGCGATGGCGATCGGTGCCATGACCAGGATAGCTGTCAGATCAAACTTTGCTATGAAGAAATCCGGCAGACCGACGACCTTCGCGTCAGCGATCGGCTGGAAGTTGAGCAGAGGAGTACCGTCCGCTGCAGTTACTCCGCAGGCATTCATGATGACGGCCGCGATATAGGCGATCACGACTGCCAGCAGGATCGGGATGATCTTGAACATTCCCTTGCCCCAGATATTGAAGATAATGACGACAGCCAGGGCGATCAGTGCCAACGGCCAGCAGGTAGAAGCATTGGAGACTGCCGAGGGAGCCAGACCGAGGCCGATGCAGATGATGATCGGTCCGGTGACGACCGGCGGCAGATAGCGCATGACTTTATTGACGCCGACAGCCCTGATGATCAGAGCCAGCACCAGATAAAGCAGCCCCGCGATCACGATACCGCCGCAGGCGTAGGGAAGCTTCTCTCCGTAGGACATATTTGCGAATTTGCCGGAATCCAGTTCGGCTACTGTCGAAAACCCGCCGAGGAAGGCGAATGAAGAGCCGAGGAAAGCCGGCACTTTAAACTTGGATAAAACATGGAAGAGAAGGGTGCCGATACCTGCAAAGAACAGCGTGACCTGTACCGAGAGTCCTTCTCCGTGGAAATAGTTGTTTACCAGGATCGGGACGAGGATCGTCGCGCCGAACATGGCAAATAAATGCTGCAAACCCAGGATAGCCATCTTGCTCTTCCCCAGACTTGCAGCGTTGTAAATGGGTTCCTGCTGATTGATTTTCATTGGTGATATTCCTCCTGGCGAAATATCTCCCCTCAAAAATTCATTATACCCAAGACGGTGGAAACATTCAATCGTTGGCGCTGTCAAATTTATGTTTTTTGAAAGAATAATTTGTGGTAATCTAATATGGTAAGAAAACGGAGGAAATCATGAAAAAATATATTATGGCGCTCGACGCCGGAACGACCAGCAACCGCTGTATCTTATTTGATAAAGAAGGCAATATCTGCGCTGTTGCCCAGAAGGAGTTCACGCAGCATTTTCCGCAGCCGGGATGGGTGGAGCACGATGCGGACGAGATCTGGGATACTCAGCTGGAGGTGGCCCGTCAGGCGATGAAGAACGCCGGTGCTCAGGCCTCTGATATCGCGGCGATCGGCATCACCAATCAGCGCGAGACGACTATCGTCTGGGACAGGAATACCGGGGAACCGGTCGCTCCCGCGATAGTCTGGCAGTGCCGGCGAACGGCGGAATTTGTGGACGGACTCAAAGCAAAGGGGCTGGAGACCCGCTTCAAAGAGAAGACCGGGCTTGTACTGGATGCTTATTTTTCCGCCACAAAGATCCGGTGGATACTCGATCATACCGAGGGAGCGCGGCAGAGAGCCGAGCACGGAGAATTGCTGTTCGGAACAGTTGACTGCTGGCTGATCTGGAAGCTTACAGGGGGCAAAGTCCATGTGACCGACTACTCTAACGCTTCGAGAACTATGCTGTTCAATATTCATACGCTGCAGTGGGATGAGGATATCCTGAAAGAACTCGACATCCCCGCATCCATACTTCCTGAGGCCAGACCTTCGAGTGAGATATACGGGATGAGCGATCCGATTCTCTTCGGCGGCGAGATCCCGATCGCCGGAGCGGCGGGGGACCAGCAGGCCGCGCTGTTCGGTCAGACTTGTTTTAATCCCGGGCAGGCGAAGAATACATACGGTACCGGCTGTTTTATGCTGATGAACACCGGATCTCAGCCGGTGGCTTCCGATCACGGGCTTGTCACGACGATCGCCTGGGGGATCGACGGCAAGGTCGACTATGCACTGGAGGGTTCGATCTTTGTCGCCGGTGCGGCGATCCAGTGGCTGCGCGATGAGCTGAGGATCATCGACTCTGCCCCGGCGAGTGAGGCGGCAGCGACTGCGGTAGATGATACGAACGGCTGTTATGTCGTGCCGGCCTTTACAGGACTCGGCGCACCGCACTGGGATCAGTACGCGCGCGGAACGATCGTCGGACTGACGCGCGGTGTCAACCGCAATCATTTGATCCGTGCGACCGTGGAATCGCTGGCATTTCAGTCCTGTGAAGTGCTCGGAGCTATGGAAGCCGACTCCGGTATACGGCTGGCGTCGCTGATGGTCGACGGAGGCGCTTCGATGAATGACTTTCTCATGCAGTTCCAGGCGGATCTGATCGCCGTCCCGGTCCTGCGTCCGGACTGCGTAGAGACGACAGCGCTGGGCGCTGCTTATCTGGCAGGGCTGGCGGTCGGTTACTGGCCGGATCGTGAGACGATCGCTGCTAACCATGCAATCGAACGGACGTTTACACCGGCTATGGAAGAGGAAAAGAGGAAGAGAGAGATCAGAAACTGGAACAAGGCAGTTGACTGCGCCCGCGGATGGGCAGCTGAATAGGAGGCAATTTCCGGCATGTTAGGATATCGTATCATTTGTTTGGTAATGGGATATATTTTCGGGTTGTTCCCGTCAGGAAAGATCGTAGGCAGGATCAAGCATGTCGATCTGAGCAAAGAGGGAAGCGGCAATACCGGAGCGACCAACGCACTGAGGGTGACAGGGGTTGGCGGCGGTGTGCTCACTCTGCTCGGGGATGTCCTCAAGGCAGTTATCCCGGTCGTGCTGGCCTACGCCTTCTTTCATAAACAAGGAAACGGAATACAGACGCTGATGCTCTATGCGGGCATAGGTGCGTTTCTCGGACATTGCTTTCCGGTGACCGGAGGGTTTGCGGGAGGCAAGGGGATCGCCTGTTTCCTCGGCGTAGGTCTGGCGGTCTGCGCTCGCATGGTAATAGTACCGTTGATCCTGTTTATCCTGCTCGCTGTTGCGACCGGCTATGTATCACTGGCCTCTATTGCTGCAGTGACTGCCGTGGCAGCGGAGAGTTATGTGTTTGCGGCGGCAGGTCTTTTTCGGGATACGGGAGCCTACCGCATCGAATTATGTATCCTGTTCACCATATTGGCGGCAGTGGCCATATACAAACATAAGGACAATATCAAGCGCCTGCGCGCCGGTACGGAGAATCGTTTCGGTCACAAGAAAAAAGCTTGACAGGCAGCCGCTGCTGTGGTAGTCTAACTTTTGCTGGAAACAGCAGGATCAACAAAGCAGAGCATCCACTCTCACCGTGCCATATACAGATGAGCACCGGTCAAATACGAAGGACAGACCACCGCCCTGTGCGGTGTGTCCGGACATGAAAGTGGATGCCGAGGCATGCACTTTTATTTTTTCAGTCAGGAGGTATACGGAGATTAGCGATTATTATGTCAACGGACAAATCCGTGAGCGTGAGGTCCGGGTGATCGACGAAAACGGAGAGCAGTTGGGAATCATGTCGTCAAGGGACGCGCAGTTAAGAGCTGACGAAGCGGAACTGGATCTGGTCCTGATCGCGCCTAAGGCCAACCCGCCCGTGTGCAAGATCATTGATTACGGTAAATTCCGCTACGAGCAGACGCGCAAGGAGAAGGAAGCCAAGAAGAAGCAGAAGACTGTGGAAATCAAGGAGATCCGTCTCTCCCCGAACATCGGTGCCAACGACCTCAACACCAAGGCGACCAACGCGCGCAAATTCCTTTCAAAGGGCAACCGCGTTAAAGTGACCGTGAGGTTCAGAGGACGTGAGATGGCACATCAGCAGAACGGACGCGCGATCCTGGATGCGTTTGTCGAGACATTATCGGATATCGCCCAGGTTGACAAAGAGCCCAAGATGGAGGGCCGTAATATGAGCATGGTCCTGACAGAAAAGAGATAGTATAAAGGAGGGAATCAATATGCCGAAAATGAAAACAAGCCGTGCCGCTGCCAAGCGTTTTTCAAAGACAGCGTCCGGAAAGCTCAAGAGAAACAAAGCATACAGAAGCCATATTCTCACCAAGAAAACGACTAAGAGGAAGAGAAACCTCCGTCAGACCACTACGGCGGATCCGACGAACGAGAAGAATATGAAGAAGATTTTGCCGTATCTGTAAGATAGTTCTACATAAGGAGGTTTTATCATGGCCAGAATTAAAGGCGGATTGAACGCCAAGAAAAAGCATAATAGAGTACTGAAGTTGGCAAAAGGTTATCGCGGCGCACGCTCCAAGCAGTATCGCATCGCCAAGCAGACGGTCATGCGTTCCCTGTCTCAGGCTTACGCAGGCCGCAAGCAGCGCAAACGTCAGATGCGCAGGCTCTGGATCGCCCGCATCAACGCAGCTGCCCGTATGAACGGTATCTCCTACAGCCGTCTGATGTACGGTCTCAAGGAAGCCGGCGTGACGATCAACCGCAAGATGCTTGCGGATATGGCCGTCTATGACAAGGAGGGCTTCGCTAAGCTTGCGGAGACAGCCAAGGCAAAGATTGCCTAAAACGCTTGCATATCCTTTGCAAATATGATATTGTAATTTACGCTGCGGGGCTGAAAGTCCCGCGCGATAAGCGGAAATGTCGGAATTGGTAGACGAGCAAGATTAAGGATCTTGTGTCCAGCATGGACGTGCGGGTTCAAGTCCCGCTTTCCGCAGCAGATTTGGCGGCCTTCGGGCCGCCAAATTCATTGACAGAAAGATATCGAACTACTATAATATTATAGTCTGTTGTAGATTAAAGGAGGGATTATTTAAAATGAACAGTATTATTATCCCTGTTGTTGCTCTGGTCGGCCTTGCGGTGGCCTTTTTTTTGGCTTCCTGGATCAGCAAGGCGCCTGCCGGCAACGACAGAATGAAAGAGATCTCCGGGTATATCCGTGAAGGAGCTTTTGCTTTCCTGAAGAGAGAGTACAGAGTCATGATCATCGTCATTGTTGTGCTCTTTGTGCTGATCGGCTTCGCCATCAACTGGACGAGTGCCGTGCTCTATGTATGCGGCGCACTGCTCTCGGTACTGGCCGGATTCTTCGGTATGAATGTGGCGACTAAGGGCAATGTCCGTACTGCAAACGCGGCGATGGAATCAGGCATGCCCAAGGCTCTCAAGGTTGCATTCCGCAGCGGTGCTGTCATGGGCCTGTGCGTGGCGGGTCTCGGCCTCTTAGGCCTCGGCGTGATCTTTGTGGCTCTGGATCTGGCGACAGTCACCGAGTGTGTGACAGGCTTCAGTCTGGGTGCCTCCTCGATGGCTCTGTTCGGCCGAGTCGGCGGTGGTATCTACACCAAGGCAGCCGATGTCGGTGCTGACCTTGTCGGTAAGGTCGAAGCCGGTATCCCTGAGGATGATCCGCGTAACCCGGCAGTCATCGCAGACAATGTCGGCGACAACGTCGGTGATGTGGCCGGTATGGGTTCAGACCTGTTTGAATCCTATGTCGGTTCCATCGTATCTGCTATTACTCTGGCGGCTGTAGCTGTGGCTGCAAAAGTGGACGGAGCTTCTTTTGATGAGACGACGGCGGCTCTCTTCCCGCTGCTCATCGCGGCAGTCGGTCTGATCGCTTCTGTCATCGGTATCCTCTGCGTGCGCGGCACTGACAACGGTGATCCCGCCAAGGCATTAAATCTCGGCACCTATATCAGCGGCGTGATCGTGATCATCGCGACTCTGATCCTGAGTAAAACGATGCTCGGGTCCATGAATTATGCCTGGGCTATCATCGCCGGTCTCATCGTCGGTATCCTGATCGGTTCCATCACAGAGTACTACACGTCAGAGAAGTTCGGCTCTGTCAAGAAGATAGCCGAGCAGTCCGAGACGGGTTCCGCGACCACTATCATCAGCGGTCTGGCTGTCGGCATGAACTCGACAGTCTTCCCGATCCTTCTGATCGGCGTCGGCATCATCGTCGCCTATAAGTTTGCCGGTCTTTACGGTATCGCGCTGGCAGCGGTCGGTATGCTTTCCACGACCGGCATGACTGTGGCGGTCGATGCTTACGGTCCGGTCTCCGACAATGCGGGCGGTATCGCCGAGATGAGCGAGCTTCCCGAGGACGTCCGCAATATCACTGATACTCTCGATGCAGTCGGCAATACGACGGCGGCGATCGGTAAGGGCTTTGCGATCGGATCAGCAGCACTGACAGCACTGGCTCTGTTCGCTTCCTTTGCGACGACAGCCAAACTCAAGAATATCAGCCTGCTTGATCCGATGGTCATCGTCGGTCTGTTTATCGGCGCCATGCTGCCGTTCCTGTTCTCCGCCATGACCATGAGTTCGGTCGGTAAGGCGGCGTTCAGCATGATCGAGGAAGTCCGCGATCAGTTCAAGGAGAAGCCCGGCATCCTCAAAGGAACGGAGAAGCCGGATTACGCCCGTTGCGTGTCCATCTCCACAAGCGCTGCGCTCAAGGAAATGATCGCCCCCGGTCTTTTGGCTATCATTGCTCCGATCCTGATCGGTCTGCTGCTCGGCACAGAGGCGCTCGGCGGTATGCTTGCCGGTGCGCTGGCTTCCGGCGTGCTTCTTGCCATCATGATGGCGAACGCAGGCGGTGCCTGGGACAATGCCAAGAAGTACATCGAAGGCGGCGTCCACGGCGGTAAGGGCTCTGAGGCCCACAAAGCGGCGGTCGTCGGCGATACGGTCGGTGATCCTTTCAAGGATACATCCGGTCCGTCGATCAATATCCTGATCAAGCTGATGACGATCGTTTCGCTGGTCTTTGCCCCGATCTTTGTCAAATTCGGCGGCATCCTGTTCTAAATCAGACAGGGTTATTTGAGCATATATGCGAGCCGGTTCTCCGCGGAGATCCGGCTCGCGTTTACCCTTGACAAACGCCTGGTTAGGCGATAAACTATATGCGTTGCAATCAAGATAGGTGCGCGTAGCTCAGCTGGATAGAGCGTCTGGCTACGGACCAGAAGGTCGGGAGTTCGAATCTTCTCGCGCACGTTCGTAGCCTTGTGAATGTCTTCGCAAGGCTATTTCTTTAAGGTTATTTTTCTGACAAACAGATTAGGTTTTCTATTAGGAGGTCTTACTATGAAGAGAAACGTGATCGTCGGTCAATCAGGCGGCCCGACATCGGCCATCAACTCATCTTTAGCAGGTGTCTACACTACAGCTAAAGAGCGCGGTGCCAAGAAAGTATACGGTATGCGTCACGGTATCCAGGGTCTGATCAAGGGCGATGTAGTCGATATGGCCCGGTATATCAAGCATGATCTGCATGTCGAATTGCTGCGCCGGACACCGGCGGCATTTCTGGGATCCTGCCGATTTAAGCTCCCCGAGATCCATGAGGATAAGGATCTCTATGACAAAATCTTTGACAAACTCCATGAACTCGACATTGAAGCCTTTATCTATATCGGCGGAAACGACTCGATGGACACCATCAAGAAGCTTTCCGATTATGCGCTTCTGACGGGCAGCGATATCAAGTTCGTCGGGTGTCCGAAGACGATCGACAACGATCTGGCCCTGACGGATCATACACCGGGCTACGGCAGCGCGGCCAAGTATATCGGAACTTCTATCAAGGAGGTCATCCGCGATGCGATGAGCCAGGAATACCCCAAGGGTATCGCGACGGTCGTCGAGGTCATGGGCCGCGACGCGGGCTGGCTGACCGGCGCTTCCTGCCTGGCGGAGGGAGAAGACAACGAGGGACCGGATGCCATGTATCTGCCTGAAGTCCCCTTTGATCTCGATCTGTTCCTGAAAAAAGCCAAGAAAGCACTCGACGAGAAGGGCTATACCGTAGTCGCGGTCTCGGAAGGTGTGCGCACCAAAGAGGGCAAATATGTCTGTGAGATGGGCGCTGACAGCGGTTTTGTGGATGCTTTCGGTCACAAGCAGCTGTCCGGTACAGCCAGCTTCCTGTGCTCCTATCTGGCCGGAAAGCTCGGCTGCAAGACCCGCGCTATCGAGTTGTCCACGCTTCAGAGAGCCGCGTCCCATCTGGCTTCCCGTATCGATATCATCGAGGCGGGGCAGATCGGCGGAGCATCTGTCAAGGCTGCCGACGAGGGCAGCACGGGCGTGATGGTCGTTTTTGAGCGCGAGTCCGATGATCCGTACCAGTGCCATACAGCGGTCAAGGATGTCCATAAGATCGCGAACGAAGAACGTCTCGTCCCGCGCAAATGGATCAACAAAGAGGGCACCTATGTGACTGATGAATTCCGCACCTATGTCGAGCCGCTCATCCAGGGCGATCTGTGGCCGATCATGGTCGGAGGTATCCCGCGCCACCTGTATATGGATTGATCAGACCGGTTTCGGCTGCTTTCGGTCAAAGACTGTCGAAAACTGTCGATAAATGTCGATAAATAATGATGGATTTCGCATGGACATGCCATGCGGAATCCATTATTTTTTTGGCATATTCGCATATTGACAGACAGAGAAGGAGGCAGTTATGCAGAAAGAAACAAAAAACTATGCAATCGTCACTTATTCATGTCGCGGATCGCAGATTGAAGAGAGTAAAGGCCGAGTGGAGGGCGTGCGGCTGCTGGACTGGATACGCGATGGCGGCGTGAAAGATGAGAAGACGGCAGTCACGGCAGCCGGGCAGTTGATAGAACTGTTGAGGCGTCGGGCTCTCTCCGGTTCGCAGACGATGCGCGGTCATGTCGATCCCTATATCTTTGTGGTCGATACAGAAGAGCGTATCAGACTGCTGGATCTGCAGGCGGAAAGCAATCAGGCGGCAGTGCGCAAGATACAGACTGCTTCAGTCATGCGCTATTTCACGCCTGAAGGGTTCCCGGATGTCGATACGGAAGGTGCAGAAGTCTATGGCTTTGCACGCGTCATGCAGTTTGCTCTGGAATACGGACCGGCCGGAAAGCAAATGGGACGCACGACCAAAGTCAGATGGCGCCGTTTCCTTGACCGCTGCATGTCAAAAGGCATTCGCGGCATCAGGGATTTCGACAGGGCACAGCGCGTTTTCAGATCTGTCGGCAGGATCAGAGGTACCGGAAGAAGCGGCAAAGCGCCCCGCGCCCGCAGACCGCTGCTTGCCGCAGCCTGTGTGCTGAGTGCGATCCTCTTGATAAAGAAGGGTATTTATGACCAGAGCGTGTCCAATGAACTGGTCAGACAGGATCAGGTCCGTATGACCGGTCAGATACAGGAACTGGAGGAGTCGGTCGCTGAACTGCGTGATGATCAGAAAAAACTTGCCGGCGAGATCGAAAAGCAGTAAAGAGGCAGTCAAACACAAGATATGGACATTATTGCCGTCTTGTACTATAATAAACAAGTCTATATTGAATATGGCGGAGTCTGGGCTGATTTGCAAAATATTACAAATATGTTACAATCATGTTACGCGATGTTTTGCAAGCGGGGCAGGCTTAAATGCTATGGTACCAAAACGCATCACACAGATCGCGATGGATGAGATTGCCCGACGCTTTCATTTCAGCCTGGCCGGATATGATCTGAACGGCGGCCAAATGGCAAGCGCGGGGGGAGATGTAAGGGGACTGTCTGCAGAAGATTTGCGCCGGTTCGCACATTCGAAAAAGACCAGAGTGACAGCAGGGGAAAATGCCCTGATAAAGGTTCTTTCCATGGATGAGCCGGTCATGATCGCGGCGGTAGACGCCGGGGCAGGGCAGGAGGCAGTGGAGATCACAGATCTTGTTTTGCACCTGCTATCCTGTCATCAGCGTGTCCGCTTTGAGACTGAAGACTTTCTGCGGCGCCTGTTTACCGGGAATGTGAGTTCGGCCGATATGACGGGCTGTGCCTGCGAACTCGGACTGGATCAGCCCTGTAAACGAGTAGTGTATGTCATCTCTTTTGAGGGAAACCGGGGGATGGCGCTGACCGATCGGCTGTGCGAAGATCTGAGGACCGGACTTGCGGACTTTGTCATGACCCTGCGGCATTCCAAAGTGGTAGTCATACACGATGCTTTGGATGCGGAGGAAGAAGAAGCACAGGCAAGGGAGAGGCTGGAGGCAACTGTCAGGCAGACAGCGGAGATTTTGACAGAGCAGCGCATCTGTGTGGGATGCGGATGCTACGCGAAAGAGATCGGGGCGCTGCGCCGTTCCTACGAAGAGGCGGTGGCAGCCATAGAGACCGGGCGGATGTTCGATCCGCAGAAAATGTTCCACCGATACGATGATCTGTTGTTCGAACATCTGGTCTGTCACCTTCCGAAGCCTTTCTGCCGTTGGTTCTTAAATGAATCAGTAGGCGAGAACTTTTTTGACGATCTGGATGAAGAGATGACCAAAACGGCCACCGTCTTTCTGGATAATACAATGAATGCGGCTGAGACATCGAAACAGTTGTTCTTTCACCGGAACACGCTGTATTACCGTCTCAGTAACATTCAGGATCAAAGCGGTCTGGATCTGCGCAAATTCAGGGACGCTTCGATCTTTAAACTTGGCTGGGCGATCCATCGCTATGTCAAGAAGAATCATGTAAGTGACAGTGAAGAAATGCTGTAACATGTGATAGGAGGTTGAGTATGAGTTTGATTGAATTCCGGGATGTATCCGAGCGATACATCAAGGGGGCAACTCCGGCTATCGATCATCTGACTTTTGATATCGATAACGGCGAGTTCGTCTTCATCACGGGAGACAGCGGCTCCGGAAAATCAACATTGATTAAATTGTTGCTCCGCGAGCTTACGCCGACATCGGGCAGCATCACGGTGGCCGGTATGGATCTCGGGAAGATGAAGCACCGCAAGATTCCGCTTTATCGCCGTAAGCTGGGCGTGGTTTTTCAGGAATTCCGCCTGTTAAAAGACCGCAACATCTATGAAAACGTAGCTTTTGCGCAGCGCGTGACTGAAGTGAAGCCGAAGGTCATCAAAAAGAAGGTCCCGGCGGCGCTTTCTCTGGTCGGACTGGCACAGAAGTATAAATCATTCCCGGATGAACTCTCCGGTGGTGAGCAGCAGCGCGTGGCTATCGCCAGGGCTTTGATCAATGAGCCGGCTCTGCTGCTGGCAGACGAGCCGACCGGTAACCTGGATCCGAGCAATTCATGGGAGATCATGCATCTGCTCGAGGAAGCTAACGAGCGCGGGACCACAGTCGTTGTCGTCACGCATAACCAGGAGATCGTCAACGAGATGAAGAAACGCGTCATCACTCTCAATAAGGGAGTTATTATAAGCGATGAACAGGGGGGTGAATACAAATGAGGCTAAGCACATTTTTCTATTCCATCCGCCAGGGATTCAAAAACATAGGACGCAATAAGATGTTCTCACTGGCATCGATTGCAACGATGGCAGCGCTGATCTTCCTTTTCGGCCTGTTTTACGCGATCGTCGCCAACTTCAACCACATCGTCAAGAGCGCCGAGGAAGGCGTGGCCATCACTGTTTTCTTCAACGATGACACCTCGGAGGAGGAGATCAAGCGGATCGGAGAAGACCTGAAAAAGCGTGATGATGTGCTCAAGGCTGTCTATGTCTCTCCCGAGGAGGCCTGGGCAAACTTTCAGGAGGAGTATTTTGGAGATAACCAGGAACTGGCCGAGGGCTTCAAGGATGACAACCCGTTGGCCAAGTCCGCGAACTACGAAGTGTATCTGAGGGAAGTCGAGAGTCAGGATGAACTGGTGTCTTACTGCGAGAATATTCCCGAGGTCAGAAAAGTCCGTAAATCGGATGTGGTGGCCAAGACCCTCTCGAGTGTTAATAAGCTGCTCTGGTACGGGTCTCTAGGCGTGATCATCATCCTGTTAGGTGTGTCGATCTTCCTGATCAGCAGTACGATCACGGTCGGCGTCAATGTCAGGAGTGAAGAGATCGCCATCATGAAGTATATCGGTGCGAAAGACGGTTTCGTCAGACTGCCGTTCGTCATAGAGGGTATTCTGATCGGACTGATCGGTGCGGTGATACCGCTGGTGCTGTTCTACTTCATTTATAACAAGGTCGTCGTTTATATCATGACCAAGTTCAGTCTGTTGAACAATCTGGTTGACTTTCTTCCGGTTTCGGAAGTTTACCGTGTGCTTTTGCCGGTCGGACTGCTGCTCGGCGTCGGCATCGGCTTTATCGGCAGTTTTGTCACCATCCGCAAGCATTTGAAAGCGTAGTCGGATGAAACGTTTTTGGCGTGTATTTCTCAGCCTGACCATGGCCTTTGCCCTCGCGTTCGGCGCGTGCCCGTCTGCGCGCGCCGCAACGACGGTTGAGGAGGCAAAGAAAAAGGACCGGGAGCTGAGAGAAAAAAAGAAGCAGACGGAAGCTGCCACAGCAGAGTTGTCCAATCAGCTGAATTCTCTGATCGATCAGATGAACAAGACCCAGACCAAGATGGACGCCAAGCGCGAGGAGATCGCCAAGGCTGAAGAGGAACTGGCACTGGCTAAGGTCAAGGAAAACGATCAGTACAACGACATGAAACTGCGTATCCGCTATATGTATGAAGAGGGCGATACGGCGATCATGACGATGTTGGTCGAGTCTCAGTCGATCACGGATCTTCTCAACCGTGTGGAGTATGCCAGTGAACTCTCCGATTATGACCGGCAGATGTTGGAAGACTACAAGGAGATCACCCGGCAGATCGAAATACAGGAGAACAAGCTTAAGGACCAGTATGATAAGCTTGAAAAGCTCCAGACCAAGCTGAACTCGCAGAAGGATCAGGTGCAGCAGCTGCTGGCACAGAAACAGCTGCAGCTGTCTGACCTGGACAAGCAGATCGGCGCCAACGCCAAAGAACTCAAGCGTCTGGTGGCCGCTGCTGAAGCCGCGAAGAAAGCTCAGCGGGAGGCTGCTGCGGCCAGAGCGGCGGCAGCAGGATCCGCGTCATACGGTACTGCAGGCAAGCCGAGGATAACGGGTCACGGGCAATTTGCTCATCCCTGTCCCGGCTGTTATCTGTCCAGCGGATTCGGTTACCGCAGCTTTGACGGATCATTTCATAAAGGATATGATTTTGCGAGTCATGGTAAGTCGATGCCCACTTATGCTGCAGCTGACGGAACTGTGGTCATTGCCGGATGGAGCGGATCGGCGGGCAACTGGATCGTTATCAATCACGGAAACGGTCTGGTGACGAAGTATATGCATCACTCCAAGCTCTATGTGCACGCCGGTCAGCAAGTTAAAAAAGGACAGAATATCGGCATGTCGGGTACGACAGGTTATTCGACCGGCGTCCATCTGCATTTTCAGGTGGAAGTGGACGGTGTCGCTGTAAACCCGGGGAGTTACTTATAGGATACGCTATGATAGATAAACAGTCATTTAAAAAGGGGGCGCTTGCGGGCGTCCTCGCTATGTGTATAATCGGAGCTTTCCTGCTGCTGGGACTCAAGTTCACCGACCATTGGTTTGCGGGCGGCAAGAAGACCCCGTCCGATTCAGCCTCCGATGCCATTCTGGAGAAAGAAACGCAAAAAAAACTGGATAAGCTGGACGGATTGGTGGACAAGTATTATCTCTACGGGGATGAGATCGACGAGGATCACCAGCAAGAGGGGGTCTATGCCGGCTTTATTAATTCACTGGGCGACCCCTATTCCGTATATTATGATCAGGAAGCAACCAAGGCGCTGCGGGAGACGATGTCCGGCGAGTATGACGGTATCGGTGCCGTGCTCTCACAGGACGAGGAGAGCGGTCTGGTGCGCGTTATCAAAGTGTACGTGGACTCACCCGCTCAAAAAGCCGGGCTGAAGAGAGATGATCTGATCGCGAAAGTTGACGGCAAAGATGTGACAGACAATGATCTGAACGAAGTCGTGACCTGGATCCGCGGGGAGAAGGGCACGGAAGTCGTGCTGACGATCCGCCGCAAGGATAAGAGCGGAGCGTACCAGGAGATGAAGCTGACGGCTCTCCGGTCGAGTATCGAGGTCGAGACTGTCGACTCAAAGATGCTGGAAGGCAAGATCGGCTATATTTCGGTCAGTGAATTTGAACAGGTATCGGAAGACCAGTTTAAAGAGGCGGTCGATAAGCTGAATGAAGCGGGGGCCAAAGGGCTGATCGTAGATCTTCGCGATAATCCGGGAGGAGACTTGGACACGGTTTGTGCTATGCTCGACTATCTGCTGCCGAAAGGGACTGTCGTATATACCAAAGACAAGAATGACAAGCGCGAGGATTACAGCTCGGATGAGGAACACAAATATGCCAGGCCGGTAAATGTCCTGGCCAACAGATACAGCGCCAGCGCTTCCGAGATCTTCTGCGGAGCGATCCAGGATTTTGGTGCAGGCAAGATCGTCGGCGAGAAGACGTACGGAAAAGGTGTTGTCCAGCAGATCATCGATCTGAGGGACGGCACCTGTCTCAAACTGACGGTCGCCGAGTATTTTACACCTAAGGGGCGCTCCATCAATAAAAAAGGCGTTCAGCCGGACGTCGAGGTGAAGAGCGGGACAAATGACGAGTATGGCGATCCCGCCAGGGATCAGCAGCTGAAGAAGGCGATCGAGGAACTGAAGTGACAGTCAGGAACAGACAAAAAAAGAATCAGCGCATCCTGGGCAAGGTATTCTTTGTCCTTTATATCGCTTTTCTGATCTATTTCCTGATCTTTTCCGAGCGCTACGGCCGCGAGCCGGGCAGCGCCGCCTACAGTTACAACCTGCTTCCTTTCAAAGAGATCCAGCGTTTCTGGACTTATCGTTATCAGCTGGGATTCGGCGCGGTATTTACGAACCTGATAGGTAATATCCTGATCTTTGTTCCCTTCGGGTTTTTCCTGCCGTTAGCCAGCAAGTTCAGAAGCCTGGCCATGACAGTCTTCTTGAGCTTCGGACTGTCTTTATGTGTGGAGATGATCCAATTCATAACACAGGTCGGCAGTTTTGATGTCGATGATCTGATCCTGAATACACTGGGCGGTCTGATCGGATACTATCTTTTCACGAGTTTTCACAAGGCGAGCCTTAAGAGATACAGGCAGACACACCGCAAGAAACAATCATGAAACAGACAAAGGCAATCAACAGGACAAGGAAAAAGAAAAAGAGGGCATTTGTCAGCGAACAAAGCAAGCTGCGTATGCCTACGGCAGCGCACGGGCATGTGTCCGAGCAGATCGGTCTGATCGCTTTGGCGTCATTTGTGATCCTGCTGGTGATCAGTTATCTGACGCACGGCAGCAGCGCGGCGATCATCGGCGCTTTCGGGCTGATCATACTGTTACTGACCATTATCGGTGTGTTCCAGGGCATCCTGGGACTGGGTGAGCCGAATAAGGATCAGTCAGCGAGTAAGCGCGGACTGGTCATAAATATTGCTGTACTGATCATCCTGCTGGCGATCTTCTTCAGCGGACTCAGAAGCCTATAAAGGAGTTTGGCACTATGGTTATACAGGAACCCGAGTTTACCAATCAGGCTGACCGTGTGTTGGCGCAGATGGAGAAGATGGCGGCAGCTGACCGTCAGCCCAACGTGGGGACGGAATACCTTCTGCTGGCATTGGTGTCCATCGAGCCGAGTGTGGCCAGACAGATCCTCGCGGCCAATCATGTGACACCGCCGAAAGTGCGCAATCTGATCGAGGAACTGACTACCGTCAGAGACCGGTCGGGCCGTGCGATCAGGCGTCGTCTCTACAGCCCGAGGCTGCAGTTTATCATAGAAGAAGCGGCCTATGAAGCGGCGCGCATGCAAATGCGCGGGATAGGGACCGAACATTTGCTGCTGGCTATGGTACGCGATGTCGACTGCCTTGCTACGAAGATCCTCATCACACTGGATGTCAATCTGAAGAAGATCATCCGCGACATTTTCCGGACGACCGGAGCCGATTTCACGGCTTATCAGAATGCGCTCGGAGAAGAGTCCAAGATGGCGGCGGGACAGCCCGGGGACGATATGATGTCCAAGTACAGTACCGATATGACCAGACAGGCTGCCGAGGGGAGAATCGATCCTGTGATCGGCCGCGAGGCAGAGATCGAGAGGATCATGCAGATCCTTGGCCGCAGGACGAAGAACAATCCCTGTCTGATCGGTGAACCGGGTGTAGGAAAGACCGCGATCGTAGAGGGACTGGCGAGCCGGATCGTGGCCGGCGACGTACCGCAGCGGATGGTCGGCGCAAGGCTGCTTACATTGGATCTGGCGGGAATGTTGGCCGGTGCGAAGTATCGCGGCGAATTTGAAGAACGTCTGAAGAATCTGATAGAGGAAGTCAAGCGGGACGGCCATGTTATTCTGTTGCTCGATGAGATCCACACTGTGATCGGGGCTGGATCCTCGGAGGGATCTGTAGATGCATCCAATATCCTTAAGCCCTCTCTGGCGAGAGGCGAGATCCAGCTTATCGGCGCGACGACTATCAAAGAATACCGCCGCTACGTTGAAAAAGACGCGGCGCTTGAGAGACGTCTGCAGAAGATCATGGTAGAGGAGCCGACAGAGGAGGAGTGTTTTGATATACTCAAAGGTCTGCGGACACGCTATGAGGATCATCACGATGTGAGAGTGGCAGATGAAGCTTTGGAGGCTTGTGTCAGCCTGTCCAAACGGTATATTCAGGATCGGTTCCTGCCGGATAAGGCGCTGGATGTCCTGGATGAGGCCTGCTCTAAACAGGCACTCCACCGAAGCAAACGACCCAAAAAGACTTCCTATCACGATCTGCTGATGCGGCTGGAAGCTGACGAGGAAGAAGCTCTGATCAGCGGTGATATCAAGGGAGCACATGATATTCACATCGATATCGAAAAGACGCGGAACAAGATGGAGGCGCAGCAGAAGCGTCTGGCCAGACAGGCAGTGGTCTATCCTCAGATCGGAGTGAATGAGATAGCTGATATCGTATCCGCCTGGACCGGTATCCCGGTGCAGATGATGACTCAGTCCGAAGCCAGCCGTCTGGGGAATCTCGAAAAGATCCTGCATAAGCGGATCATCGGTCAGGACGAGGCGGTCAGTCTGGTCTCCAAAGCTGTGAGGCGCGGAAGGACCGGACTCAAAGATCCGAAGCGGCCGGTGGGGTCATTCCTGTTCCTGGGACCGACCGGTGTCGGCAAGACAGAACTGTCAAAAGCTCTCGCCGAAGCACTTTTCGGCACTGAAGAGGCGATGATACGTGTCGACATGTCCGAATACATGGAAAAGCACAGTGTCGCAAAATTTATCGGTTCTCCTCCGGGTTATGTAGGGCATGAAGACGGCGGGCAGCTCGTAGAACAGATGCGCCGTCATCCGTATTGTGTGCTGCTGTTTGATGAGATCGAAAAAGCCCACCCCGATGTCTTTAACATCCTGCTGCAGGTATTGGATGACGGTCAGGTGACAGACGGTCAGGGCCGCAGGGCTGATTTCTCCAATGCGGTGATCATCATGACCTCCAATGCCGGCGCACGCTCTATCGTGGATCCGAAGCATCTGGGATTTGTGGCGGAGACGAGCGAAGAGAGCGAATACGCCAAAATGAAAGACGCGGTGATGAATGAGGTCAGTCGGATGTTCAGGCCGGAATTCCTCAATCGTATCGATGATATCGTTGTCTTCCACAGCCTGGGAGAGAAGGAACTGATCCGCATCGCCGGACTGTTGCTGCGTGAAGTCGCTCAGCGCATGAAGACACAGATGGGAGTGACGCTCAGGTTCTCTGAGGCGGTCAAACGTAAGATCGTGCGAGACGGATCCAATGCCAAATACGGAGCGCGGCCGCTTCGCCGCACGATTCAGAATGAAGTTGAGGACGCGCTCGCCGACGCGATCCTGCGCAGTGAAGTGGTTGAGAACTCGACTGTCAAAGTCGGTGTTACCAAAGATGTCATTACATTTACTGCCGTAGAGTGATACGGTTATCCACCCAATACCTACGGGGTGTCTGATTTAAATTTGCATCGCTATGTCAATTCAGTAAAAGGATCATCATATGGCTGCGAAGAATAAGACAGTATACTTCTGTCAAAACTGCGGACACGAAGAAAACAAGTGGCTCGGCCAATGTCCGGCCTGCAAGGAATGGAACACTTTTGTCGAGGAGACAGTCGTGACCGGTGCGCCGGGCAAGGCGAGGGGCGGCGCGAAGCGTGCGCAGACTCCCAGAGCCCTGACGCTTCGGGAGATCGAGCATGTACAGGAGGACAGGTATTCCTCGCATATCGCGGAACTGGACAGAGTGCTCGGCGGCGGTATCGTCCCGGGTTCTCTGGTGCTGGTCGGCGGAGATCCGGGCATCGGAAAGTCGACCCTGCTGCTGCAGGTCTGTCAGAAGCTTGCGGGCGATGAGAGAGATGTTCTGTATATATCGGGGGAAGAATCCCTGCATCAGATCAAGATGCGTGCCGAGAGGATCGGTATATTTAACGATCATCTGAAGCTTTTGTGCGAGACGGATCTTGATACGATCCGTGAGACGATCGAGAGAGAGAAGCCTCAGGCAGTAGTGATCGACTCGATACAGACAATGTCCAGTGATCTTGTGAGCAGCGCTCCTGGATCCGTATCCCAGGTGCGCGAATCTACTAACGTATTGCTGCAGCTGGCCAAAGGACTGGCTGTCACGGTCTTTGTCGTCGGTCATGTCACCAAAGAAGGACAGGTGGCCGGACCGAGAGTACTCGAACATATGGTGGACACAGTGCTGTATTTTGAAGGGGAACGCTATGCCGCCTACCGGATCCTCCGCAGTGTCAAGAACCGGTTCGGCCCGACTCATGAGATCGGAGTCTTTGAAATGGCTTCCGACGGTCTGAAAGAAGTGGCCAATCCCTCTGAATATATGCTGGAAGGCAAACCGCAGGAGGCTCCGGGATCTGTCGTCGTCTGCTGTATGGAAGGGACGAGACCGATGCTGGTCGAAGTCCAGGCGCTTGTTGCCAGGACTAATTTCGGTTATCCGAGGCGCACGGCTTCCGGCTGCGACTACAACAGGCTCAACCTCCTGATCGCCGTGCTTTCCAAACGGCTCGGCATCGATATGTCCGATGAGGATGCCTATGTCAATATCGCGGGCGGTATCAAGCTCAACGAACCGGCGATCGATCTGGGCATCATTCTCGCCCTTGTTTCCAGCTACAGCAATAAAGTTATCGATGAGCATATGATCGCCTTCGGCGAAGTCGGGCTCTCCGGCGAGATCAGAGGCGTCACCATGCCTCAGCAGCGCGTGCTCGAGGCCAAAAAACTCGGCTATACGACATGTCTGCTCCCGCAGGCTTCTCTGCGCCAGATCAAGGATGCGAAAGGTATCAGGCTCATCGGTGTGCGTCATATCGAAGAGGCGGTAGCTCAGATATGAAGCGGGACAAGCCTGTCTGTACATACCTGCTCCTGACTGTCAATGTCGGTGTTTTCCTGATCCTTTCCTTTATGGGAAACACAGACAGCGCTTCTTTCATGGCTGATCACGGCGCGCTGATCGCGCAGAAGATCGCAGCGGGAGAGAGCCTCTACACGCTTTTCACCTCTATGTTTCTCCATTTCGGCATGGATCATCTGGCCAGCAATATGATCGTGCTGATAGCGGTAGGTGATCCTCTGGAGCGTTTTATCGGATCCTGGAAGTTTATGATCATCTATCTGGGTGGCGGACTGCTGGGGAATCTATTAAGCGTCGCTATGGATCTGAGAGCTGATCAGGTAGTAGTTTCAGCCGGCGCTTCCGGAGCCGTGTTGGCTGTGCTCGGAGCGATGATCTATGTCCTGATCCGGCACCGCGGTCCTGTCGCCGGCATCAGTCTTGCGCGTATCGTCCTGGCAGTCGCATTTACTCTCTATATCGGTCTTACCGGATCGGGCATTAACAACGCGGCACATATCGGAGGCCTTATCGGGGGCTTTGCACTCGCCGTGCTTGTCTATCATCCTCACAGCAGATCTGCTCGATAGGGCAGTTCGTTTCTGAAATTCATCCAAATTTAAAGAGTCAGAATACTTACAAAAAGTTCAAAAAATATGCTATAATTACTGTAGTAGAGCGAAGAAAGGAGGGTGACGGACGTGTTCCGGGCCGGAGATTATGTCGTATATGGCATCAACGGCGTCTGCCGCGTGCAGTCAGTGGAAGCATTGCACGAAGGCAGTGACAGGCTGTATTACCGCCTGACGCCGGTACATGCGGCAAAGAATGTCATTACCACACCTGTGGACAATGACAAGGTCCCCATGCGTCTTGTCCTTACGGCGGATGAAGCCCGTACCTTTCTTCAGGATGTCTCCTCGATCGAGGTGATGGAGGAGGTGGCTTATAAACAGCGCGAGCAGCAGTACAAAGAGGCCATGAAGACCTGTGACTGCCGTCAGTGGGTATGTGTGATGAAGACGGCATATACCAGGCGTCTGCAGCGTATGGAAGAGGGAAAGAAAGCGACCGCGGCCGATGAAAAATATTTCAAGGCCGCCCGGGCGAACCTTATCAATGAGATGGAAGTGGTCTTTGATCAGCCCTCCGATCAGGTGACGGAAATGCTGGCTGATTATCTGGAATTCATATGAGCGAACAGCAGTTTGACATTCAGACAGAGCTTAAGAAACTCCCGGCCAAGCCGGGAGTCTATCTTATGTATGACGAACATGATCATGTCATCTATGTCGGCAAGGCCATACGGTTGAGGAATCGTGTGCGGCAGTATTTTCAGAGCACGAGCAAGGGGCCGAAGATCGATCAGATGGTGCGCCACATCCGGCGCTTTGAGATCATTGTAACTGAGTCCGAGCTGGAAGCTCTGGCGCTCGAGTGTAATCTCATCAAAGAGCATCATCCCAAATACAATACGATGCTCATGGATGACAAGACCTATCCTTACATCAAGGTGACGGTAACGGAGGACTATCCGCGCGTATTTCTGACACGGGATCTCAAACGCGATCAGGACCGGTATTTCGGGCCCTATACCGATGTGACGGCGGCCAGATCGGTCATGGATCTGGTGATGAAGCTATACAGGATCAGGCGCTGCCGGCGCGTGCTTCCACGCGATATCGGCAAGGAGAGAGCCTGCCTGCAGCATGATATCAGACAATGTGATGCGCCGTGCCAGGGATTGATATCAAAAGAGGAATACCGCGCTCACATCGAACAGGTCCTTGAATTTCTGGAGGGTCGATACAAACCGGTGCGCGATGACCTGAAGAAGAGGATGGAGACCTATGCGCAGCAGCTGGAATACGAAAAAGCCACCGGCTGCAGAGAGCTTCTGACTCAACTTGAGTCGATCGCCCAGACACAGCGCGTGACGAGTGAGAGAGAGGATGATCTGGATATCATCGCTCTTGCAAGGAACGAACAGGACGCCGTCGTGCAGATGTTTTTTGTTCGCGCCGGAAGACTGATCGGCCGGGATCATTTTTATCTGCAGACCGGCACGGAGGAGGAACCGGGTCCGGTCCTGGCGGATTTCATAAAACAGTTTTACGGGGGTACCGCTTCGATACCCGGACGGCTGCTCTTATCAGATACTGTAGAGGATGCCGATCTTCTTGCTGCCTGGCTGAGCGAAAAGCGCGGGCATAAGGTAGTGCTGCATACACCGCAGAAAGGCGGAAAAGAACATCTGGTCAAAATGGCACGTGACAACGCGCAGATGGTGCTTGAAAAAGACGCTCAGCGTCTGAGAAACGACCGGGCGCGTACCGTAGGAGCTGCAGAGGAGATCCGTTCTCTACTGGAACTTCCGGTCCTGCATCGTATCGAAGCCTATGATATCTCCAATATCAGCGGCTTTGCCTCGGTCGGATCGATGGTCGTGTTTGAAGACGGTCGTGCCAAGCCGAGTGATTACAGAAAATTCCGCATCAAGGGAGTACAGGGAGCGGACGACTATGCGAGTCTTGCGGAGGTGCTTCGCCGTCGTCTCAGGCGAGGACTGAAGGAACAGCAGGATGCCGGGGACAGATACGGAGATAAATTCTCGAGGTTGCCGGACCTGATCATGATGGACGGCGGCAAGGGGCAGGTCGGTGTGGCTCTTAATGTGCTCGACGAGCTGGGACTGGCGATCCCGGTCTCGGGCATGGTCAAAGATGACCGTCACCGCACCAGAGGACTTTATTTTGAAAACAAACTGATACCGATCGCGACAGACAGCGAGGGATTTAAACTGATCACCAGGATCCAGGATGAGGCCCACCGGTTCGCCATTACCTACCACCGCAATCTGCGTTCGAAAAATCAGGTGCATTCGGTGCTGGATGATATCCCGCAGATAGGGCCGGCCCGGCGCAAGGCGCTGATGAAAGCTTTCGCCAATCTGGATGAGATCAGAGAGGCTGATAAGGAGCAGCTGGCTGCGCTTCCCTCGATGAATGAGGCTGCGGCGCAGGCAGTCCATGAGTTTTTTCACCGTACACAACAGACAGGAGAGTAGAAATGGATCAGGCACAAGTCGAACTGACCAGAGTGATCGAAAAGATGAATCTGAACAACCGCACACCGGATGTCCCGGTGGAGGATATCGTCGTCACTGTACCGGATATCAACCGTCCGGCTCTGCAGCTCACGGGAAATTTTGATAATTTCAAGGGAGACCGCATTCAGATCCTGGGTGATATGGAATGTGCTCTGATCGAGAAAATGCCGGAGGAAGACAAGGACCGGGTCTTTGAGCAACTGCTCGCTGAGCCGATTCCTGCGGTGATCTTCAGCCGTGACAGAAAACCAGATCCGCTCTTTCTAAAATGGGCCAATGAATACAAGGTGCCGGTCTTTTCCAGCCCCTCAAGCACGGCGGCTCTTACCGCGGAGATCATCCGCTGGCTCAATGTGCGGCTGGCACCCTGCACCTCGATCCACGGTGTGCTCGTAGACTGCTACGGTGTCGGCGTCCTGCTGATCGGCGAGAGCGGCATCGGCAAGAGCGAGGCAGCGCTGGAACTGATCGTGCGCGGACATCGTCTCGTGACCGACGACATAGTGGAGATCCACAAAGTCAGCGAGGTGACACTGGTCGGTACCGCACCGGAAGTCACGAAGCACTTCATCGAGCTGCGCGGGATCGGGGTCCTCGACATCAAGACGATGTTCGGTGTTCAGAGCGTTATCGAGACCAGCGGCATCGATCTTGTGATCAAACTGAAAGAGTGGAATCAGGACGAAGATTATGACCGGATCGGGTTAAACGAAGATACGATCGAGATACTCGGCAATCAGGTGACATGCCATACGATCCCGATCCGTCCGGGGCGCAACCTCGCGGTGATCGTTGAGGCGGCAGCCGTCAACTACCGCCAGAAGAAGATGGGCTACAACGCGACCGACGAACTCTATAAGCGAGTCGAGCAGGGAATTCAGAAACGAAGCGAAGAATAAAACGACTCCCTGTGCATATGTTATGCAAACCATATGTCGCGTGTGAGCTCGGGCAGTGCCTGCGAGCGCTGAGGAGCAAACGCACCTATCGCGACGGAAGCGCGCTGCAGACAGGCACGTCGGCCGGGCGAGTGGTAGCGACCGTGTTTGCATAACATATGCACAGGGAGTGCTATTATACTTGGTATCGTTGAGAGGTGTCATCATCGTAGAGAATAATTGTATGGTCGGCTTCGGCGAGGCGGACGGAGTGCAGTGAGGCAGCCAGACCGGAGCGTTTGGTGATGGCCTCGAGGCCGGATATGATGCGCCCGGCGGAAGCGATGACTGCAGGATCTTCCCCGTCGTAAAAGGCTATCCTGGCTTCGACTTGTTCACCGTAGGAGATCTCGGGAATGAATGCGTTTTCTTTTGCGATCAGTGACTGTACGAGCGGCCACTGTGCGTATTCGAAAGAGAGAGTGACGGTCTGAGCCGGAAGCGGACAGATCAAAGTGGAAGCAGCGACTGCAGCTTTGGCGGCCTCCGTATAGGCGCGGACCAATCCGCCGGTACCCAGAAGTACACCGCCGAAATAGCGCGTGACGATAAGTGCCGCATCAGTGAGTTTTGCTCCCTCCAGCACGGACAGGATCGGCCGGCCTGCGGTGCCGCTCGGTTCACCGTCGTCGTTGGAGTGTTTGATCTCCCTGTTCTGTCCGATGATCCAGGCGGAACAGTGGTGACGCGCATCGCTGTAAAGCCGGCGCGTCTCTTTCAAAAAGAGTGCGGCTTGTTCGGGGTCGGTGACCTTGCGCAGCTCACCGATGAACCGTGATTTTTTCTCGGTGTATTCGCCGGTCCCGCCGGCGTCCACATAGTACAGATGAGGGGACATAGGCTTCCTCCTGTATCCGAGTATATCATACTTTTCATTGTCTGAATTATTTGCTATAATAATTCATAAGGAGGAGTATTTATAATGAATTATGGAAAAGCTTCTACGGACGCGACACGCAAGCGTCTGTCTTCCAAGTCAAAGAGGGTGAACCGCAAGATAGGAACACATCTGTTCCGTCTGCTGGTCCTTGTGATCCTTGCAGGGATGGCTGCAGGCGCGCTTTATGGTCTGGCGATGTACCGCAGCGTCATCAAGGATTCGCCCAAGGTCACACCTGAGGATGTGTCTCCGACCGGATATGTCTCCTATGTCTACACAAAGAAAGGTAAGAAGCTGGGCGAGTTCGTCGCCTCGGGTTCTAACCGCGTCTATAAAAAGCTGGAGCAGATCCCTGAGGATATGCAGCACGCCTTTATCGCGATCGAGGACGAGAGGTTCTATGAGCACAACGGTGTCGATGTCAAAGGTATCGTTCGTGCGGGATTCTCGACGATCTCGGGCGGCAGTTCACAGGGCGCCTCCACGATCACCCAGCAGCTGATCAAGAATAATATCTTTACCGACTTCACTGAGGAGAAGACCTTTTCCGACAGGCTCCATCGCAAGATCCAGGAGCAGTATCTGGCCGTTCGTCTGGAAAAACAGATGACCAAAGAGGAGATCCTCGAGGATTATCTCAATACGATCAACCTCGGTCAGAACACCCTGGGAGTGCAGGCGGCTTCGACCCGTTATTTCGACAAGGATGTCTCCAAGCTGACTCTGTCGGAGTCGACAGTTATCGCTTCGATCACTCAGAACCCGGGCAGATACAATCCGATCACGAATCCGGACAACAATGCCAAGCGCCGCAAGAGAGTACTCAACAAGATGCTCGAGCAGGATTATATCACGAAGGAGCAGTATGACAAGGCTGTGGCGGACGATGTCTATTCTCGTATCAAGAGCGTCAACGCCAAGGCGGACAGCGAGAACAAGACCGACTCCTATTTCATGGATGCGCTGGCCGAGCAGCTCATGGATGATCTTCAGTCAGAGCTCGGCTATACCGAGACGCAGGCCTATAATGCAGTCTATAAAGGCGGGCTGACGGTCACGGCTACTATCGATGAAAAGATCCAGAAGGTCTGTGACGAGGAAGCCAACAATGACCGCAACTATCCTTACGGCACTACCTGGGGCATCACATCATACAATCTTACCGTGACCCGTGCGGACGGCAGTGTTGATAATTATGACCAGAACGCGGTCAAGGCCTTTGGCCGCAAGAAATACGGAGATAATCAGGGTCTGCTGTTTGGCAGCAAGAATCAGGCAAAGAAACGTATCAAAGCATTCAGGAAAACGGTCAAGATCAAAGACGGTGATACGGTCAACGGCGAGAACTGGGCGATCACACCTCAGCCGCAGTCCTCGATCGTCGTGATGGATCAGAAGACCGGCGAAGTGAAGGCGATCGTCGGCGGACGCGGCAACAAGAGTACCAACCGCAGTTACAACCGCGCGACAGACGCCATGCGTCAGCCGGGTTCCTGCTTCAAGATCCTGGCGGCCTACGCACCTGCTCTCGACGCCAGAGGAAAGAACCTCTGTACCTATATCAAGGACGAGCCGTTCAAATACGCAGACGGGACGATGGTCCACAACTGGTGGGGCAATTCCTATAAAGGAGAGGTGACTGTCCGCAAGGCTATCGAGCAGTCGATGAATGTCTGCGCGGTTAAGATGATCACGGAGATCACGCCGAGGCTCGGATTTGATTACTGCAGGAAATTCGGTATCACCACTCTCGTTGACAACGAACAGAGAGCTGACGGCGTGTATACGGATGTACAGCAGCCGCTGGCGCTCGGCGGAGTGACATACGGCGTGAAGAATATCGAGCTGACGGGAGCCTACGCGGCGATCGCCAACAAGGGTGTTTACAACAAGCCGATATTCTACACAACGATCAAGGATCATGACGGCAATGTGCTTCTGGACAATACGGACGGCAATTCCAAGCGCATCCTCAAAGAGTCTACAGCCTGGCTTCTGACAAGCGCAATGGAGGACGTCGTCAAGTCAGGTACCGGCGGACGCGCCAGGTTGTACAATGTCCCGGTTGCCGGCAAGACCGGTTCCACTACGGACAACAAGGATATCTGGTTTGTCGGTTACACACCAAAACTGACCTGCGGTGTATGGTGCGGGTATGATGACAATAAAGAACTGTCCAACACCTCTTTCCATCTGACATTGTGGAAGGCGGTCATGTCGAGACTGAGCAAGAATCAGAACGAGAAGGAGTTTGAGGAATCAGATACGGTCGAAAAGACGACTGTCTGCGCCCGGAGCGGTAAGCTTCCGGGACCGGGCTGCGCCAGAAAGACGGAGTGGATCGCCAAAGAAAACCTGCCCAAGGATCAGTGCTCTTCCTGCCGGGGTTATTACAACCGGTATCAGCAGGAGAAGCAGCGAGAGGAAGAGGAGGACAAGGATCAGCAGAACGAGGACAGGAACAGCGAGGAAAAGAAGGATAATAAGCCGAACAACAATCAGCAGAACAATAATCAGAACAACAATAATCAGAACAACAACCAAAACAATAATCAACAAAATGATTCGACCTGATATCGGATGAAAGACAGATAAAAGGGCCGGCACAGATGTGCCGGCCTGTTTTATTGATTCTTACGTCTGTTCGCCTCGGCGACAGCCGCCTTTTTGCGCTGCTTTGAGTCGAGGATCTTTTTACGGATACGCAGAGCTTTGGGAGTGACCTCCAGGAGCTCATCGGTCTCAAGGAAGTCGAGCGCCTCTTCGAGAGAGAAGCGCACCGGAGGCGTTAAACGCAGCGCCTCATCTGCGCTGGAAGACCGTGTGTTGGTCAGGTGCTTCGTTTTACAGACGTTCAGGTCGATATCCTCATAATGAGCATTCTCGCCGATGACCATGCCCTCGTAGACCTTTTCGCCGGGGCCGATGAACAGAGTGCCGCGGTCCTGCGCGTTAAAAAGACCGTAGGTGACTGATTCCCCGTCCACAAAGGAGACGAGAGATCCGCGGGCGCGGTAATCCATATCACCCTTGTACGGCGCGTATCCGTTGAACAAGGTGTTGATGATGCCCTCGCCGCGCGTGTCTGTGAGGAACTCGCCTCGATAGCCGATCAGCCCGCGCGAGGGGATCTCAAATTCAAGGCGGGTATAGCCTTCATCCAGACCGCTCATATTGGTGAGAAGACCTTTTCTCTTGGACAGTTTTTCAATGACGATGCCGGTACAGTCAGTCGGGACGTCGATGGTCGCGATCTCCATAGGCTCCAGCGTCTTTCCGTGCTCGTCTGTCTTGAAGAGCACCTCGGCTTTGCTGACCGAGAACTCATAGCCCTCCCGGCGCATGTTTTCGATCAGTACGGATAAATGCAGTTCGCCCCGGCCCGAGACTTTATATGAATTGTCATTGCCCATATCCTCCACGCGGAGGGATACATCGGTGTTGAGCTCACGGAACAACCGGTCGCGGATGTGGCGGGAAGTGACGTATTTACCGTCCTGTCCGGCGAAGGGGCTGTCATTGACCATGAACTGCATCGCGATCGTCGGCTCGGAGATCTTCTGAAACTCGATCGGCTGCAGATCCTCCGGTGCGCATAGCGTGTCACCGATCGAGATGCCGGAGACTCCGGAGATAGCTACGATAGCACCGATATCGGCGCGATCCACTTCAATTTTCTCAAGACCCTCAAACTCGAAGAGGTTGGTGATCTTGACTTTTTGCATCTTTTCCGGATCGTGGTAGTTGCAGATGACGAGTTCCTGACCGATCTCTATATGTCCGTTATCGACTTTGCCCACGCCGATACGGCCGACATACTCGTTGTAGTCGATCGTGGAGATCAGCGCCTGAGTCGGTGCGTCCGGATCGCCTGCCGGAGCCGGAATAGAGTTTATGATCGTCTCAAACAGCGGTTTCATATCGACTGCTTCATCGTCCAGATCATACATAGCTGTCCCTTCCTTGGCGGAGGCAAAGACAAAGGGACTTTCGATCTGCTCGTCGTTTGCGCCCAGCTCAAGCAGCAGTTCAAGGACTTCGTCGACGACTTCCTCAGGCCGAGCCTGAGGCCGGTCGATCTTGTTGATACATATGACTACTGACAGGTCTAGAGCCAGGGCTTTTCGCAGCACAAATTTGGTCTGCGGCATCACACCTTCGAATGCGTCTACGACCAGGATGACGCCGTTCACCATCTTCAGGACGCGCTCGACCTCGCCGCCGAAATCCGCGTGACCGGGAGTATCGACTATGTTGATCTTGACGCCCTTATAGTGGACGGCTGTATTTTTGGAGAGGATCGTGATTCCGCGCTCACGTTCGATGGCATTGGAATCCATCACGCGCTCCTTTACCTGCTGGTTGGCGCGGAAGATCCCGCTCTGTCTGAGCAGATTGTCGACCAGCGTTGTCTTACCGTGGTCGACATGTGCGATGATCGCTACGTTTCTGATATCATCTCTTGTCTTGATCATGGTCATCCTTTCTATTGCACAACGCCGATATTTTATCATATTTTGTGCTGCGTCTCAATGCCCCGACAAAGAAGAAAAAACGCAGGACTATCCGAAAAGAGCAAGTTGATTTTAGTGTTGATTATCGGTTAATATCAGGACAGAGCAATTGATAATTACATTAAGCTCATAGGGTGAAAGGTAAACAGTATGTTTCGCGAGATGAGAAGGATCAGACAGCAGCAGAGTCATGAGATCTGTGAGAGAGTTTTAAAACAGGAAAAGAGAGGGGTGCTGGCAGTTCACGGGGAAGACGGTTATCCTTATGCTTTCCCGATGGACTATATCTACAAGGACGGTATTGTCTATTTCCACAGTGCCAAAGAGGGACACAAAATAGACGCTCTGCGTGCCGACGCGCGCGTCTCATTCTGCGTGCATGACCAGGGGTATCAGAAGGAGGATGATTGGGCGTACTTCATCACGAGCGTAGTGATCTTCGGCCGGATTCGGTTTGTCGAGGACTGCAAAGAAGCATACGCCGCTGCCCGGGCGCTCGGGATCAAATACTACCCGGATGCTGCCGGAGTCGATGAAGAGATGGAGAAAGCTTTCGATCGCGTACAGATGCTGGCGCTGGAGATAGACCATATCACAGGGAAACAGGTGCACGAGAAATAATGACAAATCCTTTCCGACTGTTTGAAAAGAGAGACTGGGTGCTCTGGATCACATCCATGGTGATCGTGGGGGCATCCAATATCTTTTCGCCTGACACGAACTGGCTGACCCTTATAACGACGCTGCTCGGAGTAACGACACTGATCCTGGAAGCAAAGGGCCATATCCTCTGTCCGGTGATCATGATCGTTTTCTGTCTGATGTATGCAGCGATCGCCTTCCAGTATCACTACGGGGGAGAGATGATGACTTTTCTCGGCATGTCGGTGCCGATGACTGCCTGGGCACTGGTCACCTGGCTTAGGAATCCGTCCAAACGCGAAGGGGAAGTGCAGGTGAGGACGCTCAGCAAAAAGGCCTGTCTGGCGGTCGTTCTCGCCTCGGTACCGGTGACAGCTGTCTTCGGACTGTTTCTGTGGAAACTGAACACACCCAATCTCGCAGTCAGCACGATCTCCGTTACTACAAGTTTTCTGGGCGCGGCCTTCACGGTGCTGCGCAGTCCGCTGTACGCTCTCGGATACTCTCTCAATGACATCATACTGATCGTGCTGTGGATCCTGGCCTCGCTGACTGACCCGAAGTATATCCCGGTAGTCGTGGAGTTCATGATCTTTCTGGTCAATGACCTCTACGGCTTCTACAGCTGGAGACTTCGCGAAGCAGAACTGCAGAAATGAAAATACCGGCGTCCGCGAGGACGCCGGTCATTATATCTGTGTATTGACCGGTCACGGAAGGATGAACCGCTCGCCGTCAGTCTTGATCGTTATCTCATCGCCGTTCTCGACAAGGATCATATCGATCACATCCGCATAGAGAGCTTTATAAATATGATCGTTTTCATCGACGACATAGAGCCAGGTATTGCCGTTCTGGTCGATGGTCTGAGTCTTCTTGACTGTGATCTTCCTTTCCTTGTAGGAGGAGGTGTCTGACGTCTTATCGCTGTCATTCTTATCACTGTCGACTGCAGGGGTTCCGCTGTTTGAAGTGGCTTGCTCCTGGGTGATCGTCCCTTTCATCAGCGCTTCGTACTTAGCAAGACATTCATCCTGCGTGTAGGCGGTGGCGACTTTGTTGTACTGCTCGACGTTGACGGCGGCATACATCTTGACGAGACTGCTGTTGTCCTTTAAGACCATAATGTAGGTGGGTTTGCCGTCCATGAGGATCAAAGACGGGAAGGAGGCCTGATAGCCCTTCTCCTGGACCTCGCCCTCAGCTGATGCCATTGCCGAAAACTCGTCCGCGCCGGCGCATTTGATGAAATATGTCTTTTCCGTGCGCTCATTCGATAGGATGAACCCGATATTGGAACTGTCGGAGTTGACTGAAGTGATACCGGTGTAGATCCAGATGTCGCCGTCCTTGGCAATATAGCCGAAATCGGAGGTCTGTCCTTCGTCCTTGGACTCAGTCACTTTGCGACATCCGGTCTGGCCGAAGATCGAGTTGATATAGCCGCCGGAGAGCTGACCGTAGTTGTTGTACTGATCACAGATCAGTGTGCCGGAGAATGCGTTGTCCACCCAGGTCGGGATGTCCTTGGTGCTGTGGTATTCGGTATTGCCGCTCACCGGATCGGCCAGGATGACGCCTTTGACCTGTTTGCCGCCGAACAGACCGATCTTATGGGTATAGACCGAGGCGACATACCAGGGATTGCCCTTTTCGTCGACCTCAAAATGCAGATTGTCGAACATCGCGGTGGGATAGGAGAAACGGATATGCCGCTCCAGATTCTCCTGGAAATGTGCCGAGGGCACATATTTCATACCTTTGTCAAGAGCGACATAGTCGGCGTCCATCTTGACAGGGTTGACAACGACATAGCCGGGCACGCCGTTCTTCCGGTTTTTGAACCATTTGATAATGCCGTCGTAAGCCAGAGGCGCAGTCTTTGCAGGAGCCTCCTGATAGTTGATCTGCGTATAATCACTGACATCATACTGGCTGATGACATTGGAGAGAGAGCCGATCTCGCGGTCGCCGAGCTTTCCCGCCGATGCAGTGTCCATCAGGGCGATGGAGTCAGCCTTCTCGACAGTAGGTATGTTTTCGACCGAGCCATCCTCGACCTTCAGGATCTTGCTGTAGGCCCGGGCGTGCAGGAGTTTGGAACTCCCGACAAAGGACAGGACTGCCGGCAGGATAAAGAGAAGGATCGCGATGGGGATCGGAGCGAAGAGGTGCTTTATCTTCCTCTTGCCGCCGCTTTTTGATGACAGTGCGTTGGAGACGCCGATCATACTGCCGCGCACGGCTGAGAGGATCGCGAAGACCAGCGCGATCGTAAACAGGTAGCTCCAGAATCCGCGGCTCATCAGGTTGACGGCCGGAAGAGTATTGTAAAAGATCAGCGCCGCTACGATGACTGTGATCACGATAATCACGATCAGGCTCTTTTTGGGATCGGCCCGCGGTGTGCGCACCTCCTGATCCTCATTCGTTCTGCGGAAGGGGTTCTGTCCGCCCCCGAAATTCTTTCCGAACACTTCTCTGAAACTGCTGCCGCCTGTATTGCCGAATCTGATGATCATAAGTCTCTCCTTAAGAATCGGATATCATGTGCCGGTTGCTATCCACATCATATCAAATAGCACATTATTTGTCATGCGGGAGGGACTGGAAAAATAGGTGTAAAGATGGTAAAATAAATATTCAGCATAATAATAGGGATAATATCGCACACGGGAGGTAGCATATGGCTATATTTACAGGTGCCGGAGTCGCATTGGTAACGCCTTTTGCGGCAGACGGAAGTGTCAACTACAGCAAGCTCGGTGAATTGCTCGACGATCAGATCGAGAACGGTACAGACGCGATCATCATCTGCGGCACGACAGGTGAGTCCTCAACTTTGAGTGAAGAGGAGCACTCGGAGGCGGTCCGCTTCACCTGCGAGTATGTGAACGGACGGATCCCGGTCATCGCGGGCACAGGTTCAAACGCGACTTATACCGCGATCGATCTGTCAGTGAAGGCTCAGGCCGACGGCGCGGACGCTCTGCTTATCGTGACACCTTATTACAACAAGGCCACTCAGAAGGGACTGATCGAGCACTATTCTCAGATCGCCGCCAAGGTCGATCTTCCGATCATAATGTACAATGTCAAATCCCGTACAGGCTGCAATATCAATGCTGACACGGCAGCCTGGCTGATCAACCATGTCGACAATATCGTCGGCATCAAAGAGGCAAGCGGAGACATTTCCCAGATCGCTCAGATCGCACATCTCACAAACGGCGAACTCGAGCTGTACTCAGGAAATGATGACCAGACGATCCCGATCCTCTCAGTCGGCGGCCGCGGAGTCATCTCGGTGGTCTCCAATGTCGCACCGGCAAAGGTCCATGAGATGGTCATGAGTTATCTGGACGGCGATACTAAGAAAGCAGCTAAGATGCAGCTTGATATGCTGCCGCTTGTGGACGCGCTCTTCTGTGAGGTCAACCCGATCCCGGTCAAGACAGCGATGAACCTGCTCGGTTGGGATGTCGGCGGTCTGCGCATGCCGATGACCCCGATGGAACCGCAAAACGTCGAGCGGCTGGCACAGGCAATGAAAGATTACGGGCTGAAGCTGGCCTGAAGGGGGAAAAGATGACGAATATACTACTCTGCGGATGCAGCGGCAGGATGGGAGCGGTGGTCTCCGATATGGCCGCGGCTGACGAACAGACAAAGATCTCGGTAGGTGTTGATGCGCTTGGCGAGGCGAACGGAGATTATCCGGCATATGAGAAACTGGCAGATGTGACGGAGACTGCGGATGTGGTCGTTGATTTCTCCAATCCGTCTGTCTTCGACGAACTGCTCGCTTATTGTGTCGACAAAGAGCTGCCGTTTGTCATCTGTACGACGGGACTTTCCGATCAGCAGATCGCATCGATAGACGAGGCAGCCAAGAAGACCGCGATCCTGAGGTCCGGCAATATGTCAGTGGGTATCAATGTGCTGATCAAGATCCTGAAGGAGATAGCTCCGCAGCTTTCAGCAGCGGGCTATGATATAGAGATCGTCGAGAAGCATCACAATCAGAAGATCGACGCACCAAGCGGTACGGCGATCGCGCTGGCTGAAGCGGCCAATGAAAAAGGAGAGCTGGAGTATGTTTATGACCGCTCTCAGGTCCGCCATAAGAGAGATAAAAAGGAACTCGGCATCAGTGCCGTGCGTGGCGGCTCGATCGTAGGCACGCATGATGTCATCTTCGCGGGAGAGGACGAGGTGATCACTTTCTCGCATATGGCCTATTCCCGAAAACTCTTTGCCAAGGGGGCGCTTGAGGCCGCAAAGTTCCTCGCGGGCGCAAAACCGGGCCTGTATAGTATGCAGGACGTAATCTAAGGAGATTTATATGAGCATTGTAAGCAAAATCGTAGGCAGCCACAGCGATCGCGAGATCAAACGCATCATGCCGCTGGTTCAGCAGATCAACGGTATGGAGGAGGAGATGCGCGCGAAATCAGACGACGAACTGCGCGCCAAGACCGGCGAGTTTAAAGAGAGGCTGGCAGCAGGTGAGACTCTGGACGATATTCTGCCGGAGGCCTTCGCGGTCGTCCGGGAGGCGGCTGACAGAGCGACCGGTCTGCGGCCCTTTGAAGTCCAGCTGATCGGCGGTATCATCCTCCATCAGGGGCGCATCGCCGAGATGAAGACCGGTGAAGGAAAGACTCTGGTATCGACCATGCCGGCATACCTCAATGCGCTGACCGGAGAGGGTGTGCAGATAGTCACAGTCAATGACTATCTGGCCCAGCGTGACGCGGACTGGATGGGAGCGATCCACCGATTCCTCGGACTGACCGTCGGCGTGGTACTCAACTCCATGGAGCCGGACGAGCGCCGTGAGGCCTACAACTGCGATATCACTTATATCACAAACAACGAACTCGGATTTGATTACCTGCGTGACAACATGGTCATCTACAAAGAGAGACTGGTCCAGCGCGGGATGAAATACTGCATCATCGACGAGGTCGACTCGGTATTGATCGATGAGGCGAGAACGCCTCTGATAATTTCCGGACAGAGCGACAAGTCGACCAAGCTTTATGACGCCTGTGATATCCTCGCCAGACAGCTTAAGCGAGGCGAGGCGAGCGGCGAGTTCACCAAGATGAACGCCATCATGGGCGAGGATATCGAGGAGACCGGTGACTTCATCGTCGACGAGAAGGAGAAACAGGTCAACCTCACCGCGGACGGTGTCACCAAAGTAGAGCAGTTTTTCCATATCGACAATCTGGCTGATCCGGAGAATCTGGAGATCCAGCACAATATCATCCTGGCGCTGCGCGCACACAATCTGATGTTCCGCGACCAGGACTATGTGGTCACGCCGGAAGATGAAGTCGTGATCGTCGATGAATTCACCGGCCGTATCATGCCGGGCAGACGTTATTCGGACGGTCTGCATCAGGCGATCGAGGCGAAGGAGCATGTGAAGATCAAACGTGAATCCAAAACGCTGGCGACGATCACATTCCAGAACCTGTTCAACAAATATGAGAAGAAGGCCGGTATGACCGGTACCGCTCTCACTGAAGAGAAGGAATTCCGCGAGATATACGGAATGGACGTCATAGAGATCCCGACCAATGTACCGGTCATCCGCGTGGACAATGAGGACGCGGTCTATAAGACCCAGCGGGAGAAGTTCCGGGCGGTCATCGAGGAGATCATCAAGTCTCACAATAAGACAGCGGTGATGGAGGACGGCACGGAAGTGAAAGGTCAGCCGGTGCTGGTCGGCACGATCACGATCGAGGTCTCCGAGCTTTTGTCCAAGATGCTCAAGCGGGAAGGCATCAAGCACAATGTCTTAAACGCCAAGTTCCATGAAATGGAGGCGGAGATCATCGCAGATGCCGGCGTTCACGGCGCCGTGACGATCGCCACCAATATGGCCGGCCGTGGTACTGATATCAAGCTTGACAAAGAGTCGGTCGCTCTCGGAGGCCTGCGTATCATCGGCACCGAGCGCCATGAGTCCCGCCGTATCGACAATCAGCTGCGCGGCCGTTCCGGTCGTCAGGGAGATCCGGGTGAGTCCCGATTCTATATTTCCCTTGAAGATGATCTGATGAGACTGTTCGGTTCCGAGCGGATGATGAGCATCTTCGAGACGCTCGGCATCGAGGAGGGAGAGCAGATCGAGCACAAGATGCTCTCCAAAGCCATCGAATCGGCACAGAAGAAGATCGAGGGCAACAACTTCGGTATCCGCAAGCAGCTGCTTGAATATGACCAGGTCATGAATGAACAGCGCGAGCTGATCTACGAGGAGCGCCGCAAGGTCCTCGACGGCGAGAACATGAAAGATTCGATCCTGCATATGATCGACGGCTATATCGACGACAATGTCAGCATGGTTCTCAATCCTCATATGGACAAGGAGCAGTGGGATCTGCTCGGACTGGATATGAGGCTGAAGAACACGATCCCGGCGATCCCGGCGGTCACTGAGGAAGACGTCAGGACTAAGTCTGTCGGAGAGATCACAGAGGAACTGCAGTCTGCGGCGCGTGCGGCGTACGAGGCAAAGGAGGCGGAGTTCCCGGAGCCGGAGAATATGCGTGAAGTCGAGCGTGTCGTGCTGCTGCGTGCGGTGGACAACAAATGGATGGCCCATATCGATGATATGGATCAGCTCCGTCAGGGCATCGGTCTGCAGGCCTACGGTCAGCGTGACCCGCTGGTCGAATACCGGATGCTCGGATTTGATATGTTCAACGAGATGCAGCAGGGGATCGTGGAAGATACTTTGAGGCTCATGTATCATATCAAGGTCGAGCAGGCTCCGAAGAGGGAAGAGATCGCAAGACCGATGGCGACCAACCGCGGCGAGTTGGAGCCGGCCAAACCGAAGCAGAGAGCCAACAAGAAAGTGTATCCTAATGATCCCTGCCCCTGCGGCAGCGGCAAGAAGTATAAGAATTGCTGTGGCAGAAAAGGAAAGAGGTGAGATTAATGGTAGTAATCGATGAATACAAGGCGACACTGCTTGCCTATGAAGAACCATTAAAAGATCTGAGGGATTCACTTTAACACTGCAGCGAAGAAGGACAGGATAGCTGAACTGGATCTGGTGATGGCTGAGCCGGGCTTCTGGGATGACCCCGAAGCGGCGACGGCGACCACCAAGGAAGCCGGACATCTGAAGAATCAGGTGGAGGAGATCGATGCTCTGGACCAGAGTTACCGGGATCTGCAGGACCTGATCGAAATGTGTGAAACGGATGAGGACGAGAGCATGCTCTCCGAAATAGGAGAGGAGCTCCGGGTGTTTGAGGACAAGTTCTCAGCGCTGCGCATGGAGACGCTGCTCTCCGGTGAGTACGATGACCGCTCGGCGATCGTTACGCTCCATCCGGGAGCGGGAGGCATCGAGGCCTGCGACTGGACCAGCATGCTCTACCGCATGTATACCAAATGGGCGGCCGGCAAGGAATTCAAGGTCGAAGAGATCGATTTCCAGGAGGGCGATGTGGCCGGGATCAAGTCGGTCACCTTCGAGGTCCGCGGCGAGAACGCCTATGGGTATCTGAAATCCGAGCACGGCGTACACCGTCTGGTGCGCATGTCACCGTTCAATGCAAACGGAAAGAGGCAGACGTCTTTTTCATCCTGCGAGGTGATGCCGGAACTGGATACGGATATTCAGATCGAGATCAATGACGACGATATCCGGATCGACACCTACCGATCCAGCGGCGCCGGCGGACAGCATATCAACAAGACCTCCTCGGCGATCCGGATCACGCATTTCCCGACCGGGATCGTGGTCCAGTGCCAAAATGAGCGCTCGCAGCATATGAACAAAGACAAGGCTATGCAGATGCTCAAGACGAAACTCTATATGAGAGAGCTCGAGGCACAGAAAGCCAAGGCGGAGGGTATCCGCGGCGATGTCAAGGATATTGATTTCGGCAGTCAGATCCGCTCTTATTTCCTCCAGCCGTACAAGCTGGTCAAGGATCTGCGGACAAATTATGAGAAGACCAACGCGGACGCCGTCCTTGACGGCGATATCGATGGGTTTATCGACGCGTATTTAAAGTGGTCGCAACAGAAATAATCAAAGAGAGGGTAAAACAATGGCAAAGATAGCAGTTATGGGATACGGAACAGTCGGCTCAGGCGTTGTCGAGATCCTCGATCGCAACCGTGAACTCATCACGGAGCGCGCCGGCGAAGCGATCACAGTCAAAAAGATCCTTGACCTGCGTGAATTTCCGGGCGATCCGTTTGAAGACCTGGTCGTACATGATATCACTGATATCGTCTATGACGATGAGATCAGTATCGTGGTCGAGACCATGGGCGGCGTGGATATTGCCACTAAATTTGTGTCGCAGTGTCTGGAGATGGGCAAGAGCGTCATCACTTCAAATAAGGCGATGGTCGCAGCCAACGGCAGTAAGCTCCTTGAGCTTGCCCGTGAGCACGATGTGCGTTTCATCTTTGAGGCGAGTGTCGGCGGCGGCATTCCGATCATCCGGAATCTCAGGAGCTGTCTGACAGCTGATCATATCCAGAAGATCTTCGGCATTTTAAACGGTACGACCAACTATATGCTTACCAAGATGTACGATGATGGCGCAGGCTATGATGAAGTGCTCAAGGAAGCACAGGAGAAAGGATTTGCAGAGGCGGATCCGAGTGCCGATGTCGAGGGGTGGGACGCCTGCCGCAAGATTGCGATCCTCTCCTCGATCGTCACGGGCAAATTCGTTGACTTTGAGGATGTGCACACCGAGGGTATCACCGGTATCACTCCCGAGGACATGGCCTATGCCAAGCATATGGACCGCGTGATCCGTCTGGTCGGATCGAGCGTCATCGAGGAGGATAAGGTCCACGCAATGGTAGCTCCGATGCTCTTTGACAAGGAGCATGCGCTCGCCGGCGTCAATATGGAGTTCAACGCGATCTTTCTGACGAGCGACATGCTGGGAGACACGATGTTTTACGGACAGGGGGCCGGCAAACTCCCGACAGCCAGCGCGGTCGTCTCCGATGTGATGGAGGCTGTGCAGTTCCCGCACGCAGTTAAAAGACTCGTGTGGAGCGCCGACAAGATGCCTGTCGCCGATCTCGGTGAGGAGAAACGGCGTTTCTTTGCGCGTATCCACGGCGACAAGGCTCTGGTCACAGAGATGGAGAAAGAACTCGGATCGCTCTGGGTCATTAAGGTCGAGGGTCTGTCAGGAGAACTCGGTATCGTGACCGGCGAGGTGAGCGAGGCGGACTTCATGATGTGCCGCCAGAAGCACCCCGAGATCATGAGCGCGATCCGGCTTGCGGACTGATATTTCATATCGATAAATAAGGCCACCGCCTGTATGCGGTGGCCTTTTAGTATGTCATTGTAATGAGAGAGCGGAGTTTTGGTAGGCGGAGTCGGCGGTGACTTCCCGGCCGAACCACAGGGGAGGGGTGAAAGCTCCGGCCGCCTCCTCGGAGTCGAACTCGACTTCCGCGAGCACGAGGGGCGACAGATCGCCCTCAAAGACATCGAGCTCACAGGTCACATCGTTCTCCAGAGGGATCAGATAACGGATCTTTTTGATCACGCGCCCTTCGACCTTTCCGCTCAAATGCTCATAGGCTTCCCTGCTGATCGGAAGATTGATCTCCTCACGGCTCATCAGTCCCCGCCCCTTGCAGGTCAGTTCGTACGAGCTCTCGTCGTACTCCCGGATCCGTATCACCGGATCCGTAGAGATATATCCCTGCGACAGGCGCCGGCAGGGATATTCTTTCACATCAAAGGGCAGTTTGCCCACCAGGAATTTTCGTTCGATCTCCATATCAGTCGCTGCTCTTGCCCGTGATCGCCAGGATACGGATGAAGAGGTTCGCCACATCCACATAGATGTCGGCGGCGGAATCTACCGCGTTGTCCAGTGTCTTAGGGAAGACCTGTGCTCTCGCCCAGTCAAAGCCGATGAATCCGCAGAAGATAAGTGCGACGATATAATCCATGAAGTTCATCGACCATTTAAAGATCAGCATGCCGAGGACTTCGATCACGATCGAGGCGATCAGTCCGATCAGAAGTCCCCGTCCGATGCTCAGGAAGAATTTCGGAAAGATGGAGCTGACCAGGATCATGATCACCGTCACGATGGCCGTGATCAGGAAAGCGCGCAGGACCTGTCCGGGTGTGTAAGCAGAAATGCAGAAGGTGAGGATCAGTCCCATGCAGATCGCCAGCCCGGTGAAACCCAGGAAGCTGACGGCCGGATTGTTGGACTTGTACACCAGGAAGATGCATCCGAAGCTGCCGATAAAATAGATGAGCAGGACAGCTATGATATTCATGGACATGATCTGCACCATAAAATACTTTGCCATAACGATATTGATGATGATGCCCCAGAGCAGGACCAGACCGATCACCAGATTGTAGCTGTTATCATTTAACTGTACTCCGTCCAGCGACTGCATGCGGGCCGCTTTATAAGCTTTGTTATCCATAATACTTCCTTTCTGTGCGGACTTCGCCTTTATTATAACACAGATAACTACAGCAGGCATTGCCTGCCGCGGAAGAAATCGTGTATAATTATCTCAATATATTGAAACATGATGTCGGTCAGAGAAAGGAATCATGATGAATATCGTATGTCTTGACATGGAAGGTGTCCTGGTACCGGAGATCTGGATCGCGTTCTCCAAGGAGAGCGGTATCCCGGAGCTGAAGCGCACTACGCGCGATGAACCGGACTATGACAAGCTGATGAACTGGCGTATAGGGATCCTGCGCGAGCACGGACTGGGACTGAAGGAAGTTCAGGCCACGATCGCAAAGATCGATCCGCTGCCCGGTGCCAAAGAATTCCTTGATGAACTGCGCACGCTGACGCAGGTCATCATCCTGAGCGATACTTTTGAACAGTTTGCCAAACCGCTGATGGAAAAGCTGAACTGGCTGGCGTTGTTCTGCAATGAGCTGGTGATCGATGAGGACGGCATGATCACCGGTCACAAGATGCGCTGTCCGGAGTCAAAGCTTACTACTGTCAGAGGCCTGCAGTCGATCGGATATGATACGATCGCGGCCGGCGACAGCTTTAATGATCTGGGCATGATACAGGCGAGTAAAGCCGGGTTCCTGTTCCGAACGACGGAGGCGATCAAAAAGGAGTATCCGCAGTATCCGGCATTTGAAGAGTATGACGAATTCCTTGCGGCGATCAAGGAGGCTCTGTGATCATGTCGAAGAAACCGATCTTAATCGTTATGGCAGCAGGTATGGGCAGCCGGTACGGCGGGCTCAAACAGTTGGATCCGGTCGATGAGGCCAGCCATATCATCATGGATTTTTCCGTGTACGACGCCGTACGTGCCGGATTCGGGAAGGTTGTTTTCATCATAAAAGAAGAGCATGAAAATGACTTTAGAAATAAAATCATTTCTCGCATGAGTGGTTTTGCCGAGGCTCACGGCGTAGAGCTGGCGCTGGCATTCCAGAAGCTCGACACACTGCCTCTCGCGCAACTGGAGCAGATGACAGGGAGGGCCTCCACGGCGGCTGACTGGGTCCCGGAGGGGCGCATTAAACCCTGGGGCACAGCGCATGCTGTCTATTGCGCCAGGGAATTTATCGACGCGCCGTTTGCCGTCGTCAACGCCGATGACTATTACGGACCGACAGGCTTTGCTGAGCTGGCTGCGTTTCTGGCATGTGGGACACAGACAGATACAGAAAGCAGAGCCCACTATGCCATGGTCGGTTTTGAACTGAGTAAGACAGTGACGGATAACGGTTATGTCTCCAGAGGTATCTGTGAAGTCGATGACAGCGGATATCTGACTTCTGTAACGGAGAGAGTGCATATCGAAAAAAGAGACGGCGGCATTGCCTATACAGAAGATGAAGGAGAAAGCTGGCAGGATCTGCCGGGCAGCGCCCTTGTCTCAATGAATCTCTGGGGGTTTACCGCGGACTTTGTTGACCGTCTCGGCGAAGGCGTCGCTCAGTTTCTGATCGACACGATGCCGGATAACCCCTTAAAGAGCGAGTGCTATCTGCCGTTTGTCGTCAGCGATCTGCTGGCGCAGGGCAGAGCGGATGTCCGTGTCCTGCCGACACCTGATAAGTGGTACGGAGTCACCTACAAGGAAGACAAACCCCAGGTCGAAGCAGCCATTAGCTCTTTGAAGGCGAAAGGCTTATATCCGGCCAGTCTTTTTCAGTTTTAGAAACATATAATTAACCGGTATATATGCGGTGAACCATAGGCCGGCGACCGTGTTCACAGCGTATATACCGGCTGAGATTATGCTCTACTTGCATAAAAAAACAAGTCGTATTTTCGCCAAATCGGCGACACACCAAAATCTTTGTGATATACTAAAATAAATTAAGGGGAATGGGATTTTTTGATGAGAAATGTTGAAAAATCAAAGGTAAATATCGCCATTCCGGAAGGCTACCGGTTGATCGACCGGAGAGTCCTGCCGGACTGCGGATCCGTCGGTTATCTGCTGCACCACGTTAAGAGCGGCGCACGCCTGGTGCTGATGGACAACAGCGATGACAACAAGACCTTTTATATCGCTTTCAGGACACCGCCTAAAGACAGTACGGGAGTTGCCCATATCATGGAGCACTCGGTGCTCTGCGGGTCAGAGCATTTTCCGCTCAAAGACCCCTTTGTAGAGTTGGGGAAAGGTTCTCTGAACACCTTTCTGAATGCGATGACGTATCCTGACAAGACCATCTACCCGGTGGCGAGCTGCAACGGGACAGACTTCAAAAATCTGATGCATGTCTATCTTGACGCGGTCTTTCATCCGGCGATCTATGAAAATGAGCAGATCTTCCGTCAGGAAGGATGGCACTATGAGCTGTCCGGAGAGGCAGAAAACCTGGGCGTCAACGGTGTGGTCTACAACGAGATGAAGGGCGTTTTTTCCTCGCCGGAAGGCGTGCTCGATTATGCGTTGATGAGCTCGATGTTTCCCGACACAGCCTACGGGTATGAATCGGGAGGAAATCCCGAGGCGATCCCGGATCTGACTTACGAGGGATTCCTCGATTTCCACAGGACGTATTATCATCCGTCCAATGCCTATATTTTCCTGTATGGGGATATGGATTTCGAGGAGAGGCTGAAATGGCTCGATGAGGAGTATCTGAGTCATTATACGGCGATCAGGGTCGATTCCGCATTGAAGGCACAGGAACCCTTCTCACATATGCATGAGGTGCAGCAGCCGTACGCGATCGCCTCGGATGCGGATCCCGCGGACCAGGCCTATCTGACCTGGTGCAAAGCGGTGGGAAGCGTTCTGGACCCGCAGCTGATGAGGGCGTTCCAGGTCCTGGATTACGCGTTGGTCTCCTCGCCGGGCGCGCCGATCAAAAAAGCGTTGATCGACGCTGGTATCGGTCAGGACGTTGGCGGCGGTCTGGACAGCGGCATATTACAGCCGACATTTTCCGTGACAGCGAAGAAGGCGCGGGAGGAGGACGCCGGGAGGTTCAGAGAGATCATCGATGAAGTTCTGGCTGAGCAAGTCGCAGAAGGGATCGATCAAAAGGCTCTCGAGGCCGGTATCAACACTCTGCGCTTTGCTTATGTCGAGGGAGATACAGGCCGCGCGCCGAGAGGGCTGATCTGGGGCCTGATGGTAATGGACAGCTGGCTTTACGATGAGGACAGACCTTTCCTCAATATCAATGCGCTGAGTATATTCGATGACCTGAAAAGCAAGATCGGGACTTCCTATTTTGAGAGTCTCGTACGCAGGTATCTGATCGAAAATGAGCATGGTGTCTATCTGACACTCTCTGCGGATCCCGGGCGCGCCAGGCGGCTCGAGGAACAGACACGGGTGGCCATGCAGAGAAAAAAGACGGCGATGAGCAGGGAGGATCTTACCTCCATTTTAGAAGGCGAGAAGAAACTGCTCGACTATCAGAACAGAGAAGATCCGCCGGAAGCGCTCGAGACGATCCCTGTACTTGAGATAGAAGATATAAAAAAGGAGATCGAGCCGGTCATCAATGAGGAGATCGAGGCTGACATGCCTTTTATCTTCCACGAGACCGACACCCGCGGTATAGGTTATGTGGATCTCTTCTTCGATATGAGTGCGCTGACCCAGGAGGAACTGCCGGCAGCTGCGATACTTATCAAGGCGCTCGGCATGATGGACACCGATCAGCACAGTTATCAGGAATTTGCGCACGAAGTCAACCGCACGATCGGAGGATTGGTGACGCTGCTGGATGTGCGTGCAGATATCCCGCGTGCGAGCGAGGAGATCATCCGTCCGGTGGCCGAGATCCATATGAAGGGATTTTACGATCAGCTTGGAGCCGGCTTCGATCTGATCGGAGAAATGCTTCTGCAGACACATCTGCGCGATGAAAAACGACTGAGGGAGCTTTTGGCTGAGATCGTGGCGGATATGCAGATGCGCGTCCTTGTCGCCGGGCATATACTGGCGGCGAGAAGGTCTATGGCTTACGGATCTGTTCTGCAGAACTTTAAGGATATGACAGACGGCATTGCTTTCTACCGGGCGGTGTCAGCACTGTATGAAGCTTACGATGAACGAAAAGAGGAACTGATGGATCAGCTCGGTTCAGTGGCGCGAAAGATCTTTGCCGGAGACCGAATGACTGTCAGTTATACCGGCGAAAGAGAAAGCCTGACCGAAGTCAGAGCGTTGGCCGAGATGTTGGCCCGGGATCTCAAAGATGCAGGTGATACACCACTGTTCTTTGCCGGCAAACATGCCTGCACACCGGGAGTCGGCGCGGACTGGCTCGAGAGTCCCGAGGGTAACGAGGCTTTCATGACTGCCGGCCAGGTCCAGTATCTGGCGCGCAGCGGCAGTTTTGTCAAAGAAGGGTATGACTACACGGGAGCACTGCAGGTGCTTTCAACCTATCTGCGCTGGGAGTATCTCTGGCAGAATGTCCGTGTGAAGGGCGGCGCCTACGGATGCATGACGACATTTTCCCGGACGGGCAACAGCTTCTTTGTCTCCTACCGGGATCCGAACCTGAAAAGGACCTGGGATGTTTTCTCCGATCTGCCGGAGGAGATACGGAACTTTGAGCTGACTGAGCGGGAACTGCGCCAGTATATACTCGGGGCGATCAATGCGATCGACCAGCCGCTCAGTCCTCACGCCAAAGGCAGCCGGTCGATGAATCTGTATCTGGCGGGGATCGATGAAGAGATGCTGCGTGAGGAGAGAGCGCAGATCCTCGGTACGACGGCAGATGATCTCCGTGCATTGGCAGATCTGGTCGAAGATGTGCTGGATCAGGATGAGGCCTGTGTCATAGGCTCGGAAGCGAAGATCAAAGAAGAGGGGTATCTCTTTGATGTACAAGAGGCTCTGAATTGATGGGGGAACAGAAGGAATTCAAATCGGGGTTTGTGACGATCGTCGGTCTGCCCAATGCCGGGAAGTCGACGCTGCTCAATGCGCTTGTCGGACAGAAGATCGCAATCACCTCGAAAAAACCGCAGACTACACGCGGACGGGCTCTGGGAGTCTTGCACGAACCGGAAGGGCAGGCAGTCTTTGTCGATACACCGGGCGTCAACAAGCCGGCAGATAAGCTCGATGAGTTCATGCAAAAGGAAGTCTCAAGTGCCCTGCAGGGGATCGATGCGATGCTGCTTGTCGTGGATATCCGCCATAAAAACCGCCATATCGATTCACTGATCGAGCGGTTGGCGGGATCAAGGCAGCCGCTGATCCTGGTGCTCAACAAGGTAGATTCGCTCCCGACCGAGCAAGTTTTCAAGGCGATCGACCTCTATAAGGACAAGGCGGATTTCGCGGATATCGTACCGGTCTCGGCCAAGACAGGACGCAATCTGGATGAACTGGTCAAAGTGATATTTGATCATCTGCCGCCGGGGCCACCGTATTTCGACGAGGAGACAGTGACCGATCAGAGCGAGAGGAAGCTGGTAGCTGAGATCATTCGCGAAAAGGCTCTTCATCACTTGGAACAGGAAGTGCCCCACGGACTGGCCGTGGTCGTGGACAGGATGGAATTCTCCCGAAAGTTCGTCCATATCGATGCGACGATCATCTGTGAGCGGGAGTCACACAAAAAGATAATGATCGGCAAAGGGGGCACGCGTCTGCGTGAGATCGGCAGTGCTGCCCGTTATGAGACAGAGAAGCTGCTGGAGAAAAAAGTCTATCTCAAACTGTGGGTCAAAGTCAGCAAGAAATGGCGCGAGAGTGATTATCTCCTGAAGGATTACGGTTATGACAAAGAGAATCAGGAATGATCACGGCGCCGGAGGTCATACATGGATGCGCTGACAGTCACGGGAATGGTGCTCATGGCAGCACCGATCGGCGAGTACGATAACCGGGTGGTGTTGCTCACCAGGGAGAGAGGCAAGATATCAGCGTTTGCCAAAGGGGCTAAGCGTCCCAAGAGTCAGTTGTCTGCGGTCGGACCGTTTGTCTACGGACAGTTTGATCTGCACGAGGGAGCGACCTCCTACACGATGTACAGCGCTAAGATAGAGGATTATTTTGAGGGGCTGCGCACCGATGTCGAGGGAGCCTATTACGGGTTTTATCTGCTCGAACTTGCGCAGTATATGACGCGCGAGAACAACGATGAGTGGGAGATGCTCAAGCTTTTGTACGCGGCGGTGCGCGCTCTGGAAAAAGGAGTCTGCGACAGGGAGTTGATCCGCTGTATTTACGAAATGCGGGCGTTGACGATAGGCGGTTTTGCAGTACCGCCACAGCAGCTGATGCTGGATAAAGCGAGTGAGCATACCCTGCGCTATGCACAGGAGGCACCGCTCAGACAACTGTTTGCGGTGGCGGTATCAGAGGAAGTCAAGCAGACTTTCAGAACTGTGAACGACAGATTGTTGGCGGATGTCATCGACAGACCGATGAAATCGCTTGATATGATACATGTAATTAACGGCTGATAGCGCCGGTTACCGGGCTCGGCATACCTCGCCAAGGACGCCGGCGTACATCGCACGTAAGGTGCTGACTTCGTCTCAGACATGTCACCACCGCAGTGCTCACAGCAGAAGGAGGGATAACATGGCGAAAGAATTTGTGGTAGCAAATACGATTGAGGAGGCGCTTGCTGCGAAACATCCCGGCGCAGTTTTCCTGGCCGGCGGCACCGAGATCAACCGTCTTGACTCGTCCGTCGAAGCCGATACACTGATCTCTATCCGCGGTATCAAGGATCTGGCCGCCATCTCCGAGCAGGGAAATGATATCTGCATCGGAGCGCTGTGCACATTCCAGCAGGTGGTGGAGAGCGATATTGTGCCTGATTGGATGAAGGAAGCCTGTCTGTTCATGGCCTCGCGTACCAAGAGGAATATGGCGACGATCGGCGGCAATATCGCCGTGCGCCGTACGGACTCCTATCTGGCTGCGACGCTTTTGGCAGTGCAGGCCAAGGTCAAGCTTGCGCAGGGAGAGGCTGTTGATTTTCTCGACTATATCGGCGGTTCCGGCTGTGGTGACGGACAGGGGAGCTGCCCTTACGGCGATGCGCTGATCGAGAGTGTGATCATTCCGAAGGATATGGCATTTGTCGAGTCAAAACGCACTGCCAATACAGCGCAGAGCCATGCGGCACTGACTGTTGCCTTCGCGGCGAAGGAGAAACTCGATGACGTGAGCATGGCAGCGGCAGTCAAGAATGGCGGGATCTATTATCTGCAGGATCTGATGACTGCCATCCGCGAGGATCATGATGTGAGTGAGGAGAAGCTCATTGATATGGTGCTCACATGCAAGGGAGCGTCCTTCCCGACCGATATGTTCGGCAGTGAAAAATACAAACGCTACATCCTTGGTGTGACCGTGGCAGGTCTGCTCGCGGACGCAAAGAAAGGAGGGCTCTCATGATTACCTGTATCATCAACGGAAGAGAAAAGAGCTTTGATGTCGATCCGACCATGCGTCTCCGCGAGATGCTCGTGGCGGACGGCCATTACTGTGTACGTGATTCAGATGACGCCGAAGGCTTCTGCGGCAGCGACACAGTGTTGGTGGACGGAGTTCCTGTCTTCTCCAACCTGATGCTGGCCGGCGAAGTAGACGGATGTGAGATCATGACACCCGATATCCTCGGTGACTGCCGGCATCTGTCTATTGTTCAGCAGGCGATGATCGACGCGGGCGTCGTGGGCAGTGCATACAACGCTCCGGCGGCAGCGCTTCTGCTGACCTGGCTGCTTGAGAATAACCCGGCTCCGACCAAAGAGGATATTAAAGATGTGCTCTCCGGTATCTTTATCCGCGATGCCGGCTATGAGCATTACTATATGGCGGTCGATCTGGCGCTGGAGAAGATGAAAGACGGTAAATATACTACTGTCACAGCCCCGTCATTCCGTGACGAATGTAAAGTCATCGGCAAGCCGGGACAGAAGATCGACGGACCGACACTGGTTGCGGGAGAGAGGGCTTTCGTCGAGGATTATGTGGACGACGACGCATATCATCTGGTCGTTCTGCGTTCTCCGTATGCGAGTGCCTATATCAACAGTATCGACACCTCCGAAGCGGAGAAGGTGGACGGAGTGGTAAAGATCATCACGGCATACAATTGTCCGGACGTCTATTATATGCAGGCAGGGCAGGGAAATCCCGAGCCCTCACCTCATGACAGAAGGCTGTTCAACTACAAGGTCCGTCATGTCGGTGACCGGGTGGCGGGTATCGTGGCCGACACTCTTGAGGCAGCGATCAAAGCACGCGATCTGATCAAAGTCGACTATGATGTGCAGCCAGCGGTCTTCACGGTTGAGGAAGCCATGGCTGAAGGGGCTCCGCTGGTACACAACGGACCGGTCGAATTTGGTGTGGGTGCGCCTGATGACATCGATGAGTACAATGCTCTGCAGGGTGATCCGCGCGAGGGCAAGGTGTATTATCCCTTCCCGCTGCACGCTGATATCCACAAGAATATAGCTGCGTCCAACAAGGGCGGCATAGGAGATGTCGAGAAGGCATTTGCCGAGTCTGACGCGGTCGTGGAGCACACCTATCAGACCAGTCAGATCCAGCACACACCGCTGGAGACACATATCTGCTATGCCAAGATGGACGCCGGTCGTCTGACCGTCATCGCGGCGACCCAGGTACCTTACCATGTCCGCCGTATCGTCGGCTGGGTCACCGGTCTTCCGGAGAACCAGATCCATGTCATCAAAAAACGTGTCGGCGGCGGCTATGGTGCGAAGCAGGATATCCTGATCGAAGACCTGACAGCCTATGCGGCATTTGTCACAGGCAAACCGGTCCTTGCACATAATACGCGCGAGGAGGAGTTTATCGCGAACTCTACACGTCATCCGATGCGTGTGCATGTCAAGATGTCCGGCAACAAGGACGGCAAGATCACCGGCATCTTCATGGAAGTCTGCGCGAACACAGGCCCGTACGGGAACCATGCGCTGACCGTGCCGATGAACAGCTGCTCCAAGACACTGCCGCTGTTTAAGGTCGACAATATGGCCTATGA
>JAEEGL014772320.1_pt1 | contig 48868 bp, 35 predicted proteins | sample 9134231 | NCBI WGS metagenome assembly JAEEGL01 (sample SAMN16246548, study PRJNA631951) | gut metagenome | biome: gut microbiome; feature: rumen; material: fiber-attached | host: Bos | place: Iran: Karaj | collected 2018-10 | reverse complement strand
GGCTACACGCCCACGGGCTTTGCAACCGTTCACCGAAAGGTTGCAATTCCGGCTTTGCCGAAACCGCCCTGTTCGAGCCCCTGTGCAAAAGAATAATGCCCGAACCAAACCTGACGGTCTGTTTCGGACATTATTGGTGGAGACAGAGGGGCTCGAACCCGCGACCTTACGGATGTGAACCGTACGCTCTGACCAGCTGAGCTATGCCTCCGGGAAACTACATACCATTTTACCACATTTTTTATTATTTGCAAGAATTATTTATTTTTTGCCGTTATATTGTTTTTCGTTGCAATTATCCGCTATATATGGTATACTTACCTATAATATTATGTTAATCATACGGGGAAAGGTGATGTTATGGGCAGAACGTTTCGCGATACGCTGAAAAAAATAACGCCGCTTAGAAAATCGGTGCTGTTCATAAGAAGAATAACCTATCCGAAATACAGAAAGCTTTATGACGGTCTTTCGGATGAACTGAACGCGGCGCGTGCGGAAAACGCGGCGCTTAAAGGTGAAATTTCGCTGCTCGGTGAAAGAGTGGCGGCGCTTAGCGGAAATATCGGCGGGTTTGAGCAGTCACAGCACAGGGAAAACCTTTTTGTGAGAAACAGACTTAACGCTTTTAATACTGCGGCAAATATTATACTTTACGAAAGCGAACTTGACCGTTTGCCGGCGGATGAAAGCTTCATGCCTAAGGTATCGCTTATAATACCGGTATATAACGGCGAAAAGTATCTGCAAAATGCGCTTGACTGTGCGTTTTCACAGACGTATCCCAACATTGAAATAATTGCCGTCAATGACGGAAGCACCGACGGCACGGACGGTATACTCGCTTCTTACGGCGACCGTATAAAATATATCAGAAAGGAAAACGGCGGTGTCTCGTCGGCGCTGAACGCGGGGATAAATGCAATGACCGGCGATTATTTCGCGTGGCTTAGCCACGATGATTTAATTGACGGCGACCATATTGAAAAACTCGTCGGCTATTTGAAGCGTCACAGAGGCGAAAAGGTAATACCGTATTCCGCCTTTAAGTTTGCGGATAAAGACGGAAAGCTTCTCGCAGAGGATACGGTCAACGCTAAGCTTGCGGCCTTCGATTACAAAACATCGCTTGTTGATAAGTATGCTCCGTTGCTTTTCGGCGAGATAAACGGCGGCTCGGTGCTCATTCCCAAAGAGGCGTTTGATAAATTCGGCGTGTTCGACGAAAAAAAGCGCATAACGCAGGAACGCGATATGTGGGCGCGCCTTATTAAAGAATACCGTTTTGTATGTATACCTTACGATACCGCAACGATAAGGATACACACCGGGCAGGTCTCGGAAGAGAGGGAAAAGGTGGCTCGGGAATCGGATATTGAACGTATCGAAATAGCCGGGGATATATACCGTATTCTTAAAGCGGAGAATCCTCAAAAAGCGGAAGAAATGCGTGCTTATTTGAAATTGCACTATTACTGCAACAGCAATGACGCTTTATATAACTCATTAAAGGAAAATGAAGAATAATATGATAGAAGAAAAATCACTTAAAATTCTCGAGGTTACCGAGTTTGACCTGTACGGCAGGGGCTTTAACGGTTACGACATAATGAAGCAGATTAACCGTGATACCCGCGATACGGTTAAAATGAAGGTGTTAAGAAAGCTGTCACGGGACGATGAAGTCATACCGATACTTGAAAAACAGCGGGAAATCGAGTTTTGCGACGCATTACGCTTTGAGGAAAGAAACGCGCTTGACGTGATGTCCGTATTATCCGTTTCATCACCGGCGCTTTACGCGTCGAAGGAGTACAAAGAAGCCGACGTGGCGCACTATCACCAGTTCCACAACTCAAACCTCGGATTTTTTGAACTTGAAAGAGAAGCAAAGCGCAAGCCGACCGTTATAAGCTTCCACGACCCGTGGATGATGACCGGGCGCTGCGTGCACCCGACCGACTGTAAAAAGTTTACCGAGGGTTGCGGCGGCTGTGAGCGGCTGTTCACGCATTTTCCTTTCAAAAAAGATATGAGCGCCGCAATGTGGCAAATTAAAAGTGACTTTTTTAAGTCCGCCGATGTGGATATAATCGTTCATTCGGAGTATATGTACCGTCTTGTAAAGGAAAACCCGTACACAAGGGATATGACAGTGCACCTTATACCTTTCGGCGTTAACGTATCCGACTTTGACCTGCCGATGACAAAGGGCGAAGTACGTCGCTTACTCGGTATTCCGAAAGACGATTTTGTGCTGTTTTTCAGGGCGCAGGCGGATTTCAAGGGCACTAACTATATAGTTGACGCGCTGAAAATGTTTGACAACACCGAGGGTATAACGCTTCTGACCTGTTCTCAGATAGGTCTGCTTGACGAAATAAAGGACCGTTACAGAATAATAGAACTCGGAAACATTAAAAGCGATACGGTAAAGAAATGCTTTGGCGCCTGCGACGTATTTTTAATGCCTTCCGAGTGTGAAAGCTTCGGTATGATGGCGCTTGAAGCAATGGCGGCGGGAAGACCCGTCGTGGTGTTTGACAATACCGCTTTGCCTGACGTAACCAACGCGCCCGAGGTCGGCGTTCTCGTTAAAAACCTTGACAGCGACGACCTTTACGGGAAAATTAAATACCTTATGGAAAATAAGGAGGAGCGCATATCCCGCGGTAAGGCGGGCAGGGAACTCGCAAAAGAAAAATATTCGCTTACCGGGTATGAAAAGCGTATAAATGAAGTATACCGCCTCGCTTATGAAAGGCAGTCGTATAAACTTGGACGTAAAGACTTAAAGGAACATCCGCTTAACACGAACGACCCGGAAGTGAAAAAACTGCTTTTTCATCTTAACGGCATATACCGCAGACTTTTCGGCGTAAAGGCGAAGCCGTCAGAGTTGCTTAAAGGCGCCGGTTTTAAGCCGTGTTCGCCCGAAGATATCGATTATCAGAATACAAACGTAAAAAAAGCCGTGGCGGCGTTTAACGGGCAGTGTTACCGGCGCATAACGTCGGGCGCGGAGTTTTTTACGCCGGAGGATGTATGCGATATGAATAATAAAAGTGTTACGAAAAACAATCCCGCCGGGACCGCGTCGGATAAAAGCGGCAAGCGGGGTGAAAAAAAGGTATCAATCGTAATACCTGTTTATAACGGCGAAAACTATATGCGCGAGGCGATAGATTCGGCGCTGGCGCAGACCTACCGCAATATAGAGGTGATTGTGGTAAACGACGGCAGCACTGATAACACTGATAAAATTGCCCGCAGCTACGGGGAAAAAATAGTATATCTCAAAAAAGAAAACGGCGGCGTTTCAACGGCGCTTAACCTCGCGCTCGAAAAAATGACCGGCGATTATTTCTCGTGGCTGAGTCACGACGACCGCTATTATCCGCAAAAAATTGAAAGGGAAATGCGTTTTCTCGAAGAAAACGGCTTTTTAGATAAAAGGATTATTCCGTATTCTGATTATGACCTGATGGATGAAAACTCACAGGTTTATCTTGTGGCGGTCAAAGAGCACGACGAGCTGACGGCAAAACCCGAGTATTCATTACTCCACGGCGCGATAAACGGCTTGACGCTTCTTATACCGCGGCAGGCGTTTACCGAGTGCGGCAATTTCCGTACCGACCTTCGCTGTGTGCAGGATTACGTGCTTTGGGGAGATATGATGTTTGCGGGCTATAAATTCCTGCATATTCCTGAGGTTCTTGTCACTACCCGTCTTCACAGATTGCAGCAGGGAAATACAAGCCCCGTAATGGTATCCGAGGGCGAGGAACTTTGGATAAACCTCGTTAAGCAAACCGACAAAGAAACACGTGAGCGGCTTGAGGGCTCGGAATATGTTTTCATGCGGAAAATGTATGAATTCATGAAAACAATGCCTTATCCGAAAGCAACCGAATACGTCGAAAACGAATTCGCCGGGTTAAGAGAAAAGTTTGTCTCGGATACCAACAGTCCGAAGGTCACGGTGGCTATACCGTTTTCAAACGGCGTGGAATTTGTCTGTCGGGCGGCGCAGTCCGTGCTTTCGCAGACTTATAAAAATATTGAGATACTACTTATTGACGTTGACTCTTCCGAGGATATCGCGCCGCTAAACGATTTTGTTTCAAAAGCGCCGCAGGCGAGTATTCTGCACCTTGAAGAAAACTCCGGTTTTGCCGACGCCTGCAACGCCGCCATACATAAGGCGGCGGGCGAGTATATCGCTTTTATCGATCAGTACGATGTGTTTGCGCCCGAAAAAATCGAATTTCAGGTTATCGAAATGTGCGTAACCGGCGCTGATTTTTCGCATACATGTTACACCGTGATCGGCGTTGACGGTGAAGAGGAAACGGCAGATACCTCAAACATCAGCGGAAGAGTGATACCCGAGATAATAAACGATCGCCGTATTGCGTTTTCCACCGTAATGGTGAAAACCGGCTTTTTGCGAAAGAATAACCTTTCTTTCACTGATTCGTTCAGATTTGGGGGCGACGTATGCTTTTACCTCGACTGTCTTAAAAAGACCGAAGCTCTGGTTATTCCCGAAGCGTTGTCAAAACTGTATCCCGATAGGGAAGCAAGTCGCTTGAACGTCTCATTTAAGCTTTTGAGCTTAAAGACAGTCTTGAACCACGTTTTAAGCGATCCCGAACTTTCGAAATATGATTATCAGATTAGCAGGCTTTGCGCGGAGTGTATATCGTATAATAACGACGAAAACGTGAATATCGAAATACTCGAATCGCTTTTCGGCAATCTGCTGCCGAGAAAGCGCAGCCTTCTGCGCCGTACGCTTTCCGCAATAAAGCACAGAGGCGTTATCAGTACGCTTAAAGCGGGCTTTGCCAAAATCAAACGGCGTATTGCACGAAAATAATCAAATAATTGTACGCAATTCTCAAAAACGGTATAAATATTAACATTGTTAAAAAAATATCAATTTTTTCGTTGCGTTTCAAAATGTTTTATGATATAATCAGTATGAAATCTTAATGAGGTGATAAATATGAAAGGTATCGATTTGAAAAAGTACGGCATTTCGGGTACTGTCGAAATAGTCCGCAACCCCTCTTTTGAGGAACTGTTTGCGGAGGAGACAAAACCCGGCCTTGAAGGCTTTGAAAAAGGGCAGGTGAGCGAGCTCGGCGCGGTAAACGTAATGACGGGTATTTATACCGGACGTTCGCCCAAGGATAAATTTATCGTTATGGATGAGAACTCGAAGGATACCGTTTGGTGGACGAGTGACGAATACAAAAACGATAACCATATAGCGAGCGAGGCGACCTGGGCGGCGGTCAAGGATATAGCGACGAAAGAGCTTTCAAACAAGCGCCTTTTCGTTGTAGACGCCTTCTGCGGCGCGAATAAGGATACACGTATGGCTATCCGCTTTATTATGGAGGTCGCCTGGCAGGCGCACTTCATAAAGAATATGTTTATAGAGCCCACGGCGGAGGAACTTGAAAACTTCGAGCCCGATTTTGTGGTTTATAACGCCTCAAAAGCAAAGGTGGAAAACTATAAGGAACTCGGTCTTAACTCCGAAACCGCGGTGGTATTCAATATCACGAGCCGCGAGCAGGTCATAATCAACACCTGGTACGGCGGCGAAATGAAAAAAGGTATGTTCTCGATGATGAACTACTATCTGCCGCTTAAAGGTATCGCCTCGATGCACTGTTCGGCAAACACCGATATGAACGGTGAAAACACCGCGATTTTCTTCGGACTTTCCGGCACCGGCAAAACCACGCTTTCAACCGACCCGAAGCGTTTGCTTATAGGCGATGACGAGCACGGCTGGGACGATAAAGGCGTCTTCAACTTCGAGGGCGGCTGCTACGCGAAGGTTATAAACCTTGATAAGGACGCGGAGCCCGATATTTACAACGCGATAAAGCGCAACGCGCTTCTTGAAAACGTAACGCTTGATGAAAACGGAAAAATCGATTTTGCCGATAAGAGCGTTACCGAAAACACCCGCGTTTCCTATCCGATAACACATATAAAGAACATAGTCCGTCCGATATCCGCGGCTCCCGCCGCAAAGGACGTTATATTCCTTTCCGCCGACGCGTTCGGCGTTCTGCCTCCGGTATCGATACTTACGCCCGAGCAGACGCAGTATTATTTCCTTTCCGGCTTTACCGCGAAGCTCGCGGGTACCGAGCGCGGCATAACCGAACCGACCCCCACGTTCTCGGCGTGCTTCGGTCAGGCGTTTCTGGAGCTTCACCCGACAAAGTATGCGGAAGAGCTTGTAAAGAGAATGCAGAAGAGCGGCGCAAAGGCGTACCTTGTAAACACCGGCTGGAACGGCACGGGCAAGCGCATTTCCATTAAAGATACCCGCGGTATAATCGACGCTATTCTCGGCGGCGATATACTTAAAGCGCCCACAAAGAAAATGCCGATATTCGGTATTGAGGTGCCGACCGAGCTTCCGGGAGTCGATACCGGCATACTCGACCCGCGCGATACCTACGCGAGTCCCGAAATATGGGAGGAAAAGGCAAAAGACCTCGCGAGCCGTTTTATAAACAACTTTAAGAAATATGAGGGCAACGAGGCGGGCAAAGCGCTCGTAAGCGCCGGACCTCAGCTTTAATACTTTTGCGGGAGATGAAAATCTCCCGCTTTACTTTTTTTATACGTTAGTGTAGAATATGCCTGTCGGGAGGTGGAAAAATGCGTGATATAGTGATAATCGGCGGCGGTGCCGCCGGTCTTATGGCGGCGGTAGCGGCAAAAACGGACGAAACCCGTGTCACCGTTATTGAAAAAAACGAACGTCCGGCGCGAAAGGTCATGATAACCGGCAAGGGCAGGTGCAACGTAACAAACAACTGCGACGTGCCGACCCTGATATCAAACGTCGCCCGCGGCGGCAAGTTTCTGTATTCCGCGTTTTCCGCTTTTGATTCGGGTGATACGATGCGCTTTTTTGAGAGTCGCGGCGTGCCGCTTAAAACCGAACGCGGAAACAGGGTTTTTCCTGTATCCGATAAGGCGGTCGATATTGTGGACGCGCTTTGCGGCGCCGCCAAAAAAAGCGCCGTAATAAAGACCGGCACCGCGCGTGAAATTGTAAGCGTGAACGGCGCCGCGGTCGGCGTAAAGCTTGCTTCGGGTGAGGTGATAAAAGCCGACGCGGTCATACTCGCGACCGGCGGTAAATCATATCCGCTTACCGGTTCTGCCGGCGACGGCTACCCGTTATCCGTTGCGCTCGGGCATACCGTAACACCGGTAACTCCATCGCTTATACGCCTTGAAGCAAAAGAGGGCTTTTGTACCCGCCTTGCGGGGTTGTCGCTTAAAAACGTAACTTTGTCGCTTTATAAATCGGGTGTGAAAAAGGCGGTTTACAGCGAACTGGGCGAAATGCTTTTCACTCACACCGGAATATCCGGTCCGCTGACGCTTTCGGCGTCGGCGCATATAACCGGAGACCCGAAGGATTATTTCGTGCTTGTCGACCTCAAACCGGCACTGAGCGACGACCGGCTTGACGGAAGACTTCTGCGCGATTTTGAGGTTGAAAAGAACCGCGATTTGATAAACGCGCTCGATAAACTGTTGCCTAAGAGCATTATTCCGGTTATAATAAACATTGCCGGTATTTCGCCGCGTACAAAAGTAAATCAGATAACGAAAAGCGACCGTGAGTTGCTTATAGGCGCGATAAAGCGCCTTCGTGTGAGCGTTTCCGGTTTCGGACCGATAGAGGAAGCGGTAATAACGCGGGGCGGTATCAGCTTAAAAGAGATAAATCCCTCGGATATGTCCTCAAAGCTTATAAATAACCTTTATTTCGCGGGCGAAGTGATAGACGTTGACGCATTCACCGGCGGCTTTAATCTGCAAATCGCTTTTTCGACGGGATTTCTCGCCGGGAAAAGCGCCGCGAAAAAATAATGAAAGTTGGGAATACTATGGTTTCAATAGCACTTGACGGTCCCGCCGGGGCGGGCAAGAGCACGCTCGCACGCGCGGCGGCTGAAAAACTCGGATATATATATGTGGATACGGGGGCGCTTTATCGCGCCGTCGGGTTAAAATTCAGCCGTGAAGGTCACGGTACTGAGCTTGACTGCGATATTGAAAAAATACTTGAGGATACTTCGGTCGATATCAGGTTTATCGGCAAAGAGCAGCACGTGTTTCTTGACGGAGAAGACGTAAACTCGCTTATACGCACGCCTGAAATATCGATGATGGCGTCGGCGGTCAGCGCAAAGCCGCCTGTGCGCGCTTTCCTGCTTGAACTTCAAAGAAAACTCGCAAGGGAAAACAACGTTATTATGGACGGCAGAGATATCGGTACGGTAGTCCTGCCGGACGCGACGGTCAAGGTGTTTGTCACGGCAACGCCCGAGACGCGCGCAAACCGCAGATACAAGGAACTTACGGAAAAGGGTATGAGCGTAAATTATGACGACATACTTTCCGATATAAAAACTCGTGATTATAACGACAGCCACCGCGCCGTGGCGCCGCTTAAAGTGGCGCCGGGCGGTATAGTTTTCGATACTGACGACCTCGGTTTTGAAGCGGCGCTTGATTCGCTTATGAAAATAATTGAAAAAGGGGTAAATCAGTGAAAATAACACTCGCCAAAACAGCCGGGTTTTGCTTTGGAGTGAACCGTGCCGTCAAAACGGTATACGACCTTCTGAACGAAGGTAAAAAAGTCTGTACGCTCGGTCCGATAATTCATAACCCGCAGCTTGTAAAGGAACTCTCCGACCGCGGCGTGCGTATCGTCGAATCGCCGGATGAGGTCGACAAAGGGGAAGTGCTGGTCATCCGCTCACACGGCGTGGGTGCGGACGTTTTCAGAGCCGCCGAAGCCGCGGGTGTTGAAATATGTGACGCGACCTGTCCGTTTGTCTCGAAAATTCATAGAATAGTCAGCGAGAATTCCGCCGCCGGGGACACCGTTCTTATCGCGGGCGACCCTCTTCATCAGGAGGTCAGAGGCATAATCGGTCATATTTCGGGTGAATTTTTTGTCTTTTCTTCAGAGGAAGAATTAAGAAAACTCGTGGAAAACGATCCGAAAATTGCCAAAAAAAGCCTCACAATGGTCTCACAGACCACTTTTAACGCAGAAAAATGGAAAAAATCGCAATTTTTTTTAAAAAAAGTATGTACAAATTTAAAAATTTTTGATACAATATGTGGAGCGACGGCGGATCGTCAAAGTGAAGCCAGGTCTCTCGCCGCCGGGAATGACGCAATGATTGTAGTCGGCGGCAGGCACAGCTCAAACACGCAGAAGCTTTTTGAAGTGTGTGCGGAGTTGTGCGGCAATACCTACGCCGTTGAAACAGCGGCAGAGATTAAACCGGAATTTTTCGTCGGTGTTTCAAATGTAGGTGTTGTGGCGGGTGCATCCACACCTGCCGGTATAATAAAGGAGGTTATTAAAACCATGTCGGAAATTTTACAACCGGGTGATGAACAACTCGAAGAAACCGAAGTTGTTCAAAAAAGCTTTGAGGAAATGACTGATGAGGAAGCTTTTGAAGCATCGCTCAGTTCTCTTACCGGCGATCAGAAGGTGGTAGGTACCGTAATTGCGGTCAATCCTTCTGAAATCACCGTTGATATCGGTAGAGGCGTTACGGGCTATGTTTCAAAGGATGAGTATTCCTCTGATGACAGTGCGGATCTTTTAAGCGAAGTCAAGGTCGATGATAAACTGAATCTTATCATCATGAAGATTAACGACCAGGAAGGAACCGCTATGCTCTCGAAGCGTCGCTATGATGCTATCGCCGGTTGGGATAATATCGTTTCCGCCAAGGAGTCGGGTGAAATTCTTCACGGTACCGTAAGTGACGTTGTCAGAGGCGGCGTAACAGTTTATTCAAACAACGTGCGCATATTTATTCCCGCTTCGCAGGCAACAGCGTCGCGCGACGATTCGCTTGAAGACTTAAAGGGTAAGGAAGTTGATTTCAGAATTATCGAGATAGGCAGAGGCCACAGGGCCATCGGCTCGATAAGAAGCGTACTTCGCGATACCCGCCGTGAGGCAAGAGAGAAAATCTGGAATGAGATAGCGGTAGGCGACAGATTTACGGGCGTAGTTAAGTCGATAACCGGCTACGGCGCGTTCGTAGATATCGGCGGTGTGGACGGAATGGTTCACATTTCCGAGCTTTCCTGGATGCGTATCAAGCATCCGTCCGAGGTAGTCAGCGTCGGCGATACCATTGAAGTATACGTTAAGGCGCTTGATACCGAGAAGAAAAAGATTTCTCTCGGTTACAAAAAGGCTGAGGATAATCCGTGGACGATTTTCCAGAGCAAGTACAGTGTTGACGATGTAGTTACGGTTACTATCGTCAGCATTACGGCTTACGGTGCGTTTGCAAGAATAATTCCGGGTGTTGACGGTCTTATTCACATTTCGCAAATAGCAAATCACCGTGTGGCAAAGCCGCAGGATGAGCTTAAAGTAGGCCAGGAAGTTGACGTAAAAATAACAGCTATCGACCTTGAAAAGAAGAGAGTAAGTCTTTCTATCCGCGCACTTCTTCCGTCCGAGGAGCCCGAGGTTAAAGAGGGACCGGATGAAGTAGTGGCTACAACCGGGGAAGCGTCCGAGGAAGCCGAAGCTCCGGCAGAGGCGCCCGTTGAAGCTCCCGTCGAGGCGACTGAAGCCGCGCCGGCAGCTGAGGAAGCGCCCGTTGAGGAAGCGGCTCCCGTTGAGGAAGCTCCCGCGGAAGAAACTGCGGCGGAAGAAGCAGCTCCCGCGGAGGAAGTTGTTGAAGAAGCTGCGGCGGAAGAAGCAGCCCCCGCGGAGGAAGTTGTTGAGGAAGCTGCGGCGGAAGAAGCAGCTCCCGCCGAGGAAGCGGCAGAAGAGAAAGAGTAATCTTATCCTCGGCTTATTAAGTTCAAAAAGGCTGTACCGCACGTACAGCCTTTTTTTACGGAGGTATTATAATGTCCGGTATAAAGAGTTATGACATAGTGATTATAGGCGGGGGAATAGGCGGTCTTATGAGCGCCTACCGTTTGCAGAAAAACGACCCGAAGCTTAAAATCGCCATAACCGAATGCGGAAACGTAATGGAAAAGCGGGTCTGCCCCGCGGGAAAAAACAGCACCTGCGCACACTGTAAGATTTGCAATATTACAAACGGCTTTGCCGGTGCCGGCGCTTTTTCCGACGGTAAGTTCAATCTCGGCACCGCGTACGGCGGCACACTCGGTGAGGAACTCGGCGAGGATGTCGCGAACAGGTATATAAACGAGGTTGATAATATTCTTAACGAATACTGCACCTCGGGTATACCGAAAGTATACAAATCGAACGACGAGCTCCGTCTTAAATGTATACAGAATAATCTGCGCCTTCTTGATATGAATGTAAAGCATCTCGGTACGGATAATAATTTTCTTACAATGCAGAATATAATTAAGGCGATTTCAGCAGCCGGTGCTGACCTTTATCATTTTTACGAGTGTACCGAAGTAAGAAAGCAAGACGGCGGATATGCGCTTTCTTATGCGAACGGCGAGCAGTTGTTTGCTAAAAAGGTCATAATCGCGACCGGACGTTCGGGCGCAAACTTTGTGGCGGGTTTTTGCAGGGCGCACGGCGTTAAAATGCGCTCCAATCATATTGATATCGGTGTGCGCGTCGAAATGAAGGATATAATATGGCGCGAGTTCTCTTCAAAAATTTATGAGCCTAAGATTCTTTATAAGACCAAGACGTTTGAGGACAGGTGCAGAATGTTCTGCTTTAATCAGGGCGGTCTTGTTTCGGCGGAAAACAATCACGGAATAATTACGGCAAACGGTCATTCCTTCGCACAGGCGGATAAGAAAACCGATAACTGCAATTTCGCCATTCTTTCAAGCATACGCTTTACCGAGCCATTTAACCAGCCGACGGAATACGCGGAGAATATTTCGCGCCTCGCAAATATGATAGGTAACGGCAATGTTCTTGTTCAGCGCTTCGGCGACCTTATCCGCGGCAGGCGCACAAACGAGCACCGCCTCCAGCAGAACACGGTAACGCCTACGCTTAAAGCCACGGCGGGCGATATATCGCTGGTTTTGCCGCACAGAATACTCACGAATATTATTGAAACGATATACGCGCTCGACAAGGTGGCGCCGGGAACGGCAAACGATGATACGCTGCTTTACGGCTGCGAAAGCAAGTATTATTCGATACGTCCGGTCTTCATGAACGATAAGTTCGAGCTTGTCGACGGAGTATATATAATAGGTGACGGAAGCGGTATATGCAGAGGGCTTTCGCAGTCGGGAGCCATGGGCATATATGTTGCGGACTGTATATCCTCAAACCTCAAGCAATAGTGGTTTTTGCCCCGATTTTTCAATCGGGGCTTTGTGTTTTTTATACAATATTTCGAAATAAGAGATGAATAAATTGTTAAGATATACAAACAGAAAAAAATAAGGGATATTTTGTTGACAAAGGTAGTTTATTGTGATACGATAAACATGTCAATTTAATAGTTTACCAATATAGTTTTGGATAAAACGGCCCAAATGTTTCTACCGCGGCGCCACAGCCGCGACTATTGGTTGAGATATGTATTCACTGCCTGTTTTCGGGCGGTGGGGTTGTATTTATTGGTAAGCAGACTTTTTTAAGTCTGCTTTTAATTGTTTTTTGCGGGGAGGCGATTTTTTGGAAGCGCTTGAACAGAAAATTCTTAGCGAGGGTACTGTTCTTGACGGCGGCATTCTGAAGGTCGGCTCTTTTTTGAATCAGCAGCTTGACGTTGACTTTCTCATTAAAATGGGTGAGGAGGTCAAGCGTATTTACGAAGGCGAGCGTATAACCAAAATACTTACTATTGAAGCGTCCGGCATAGCGGTCGCCGTAGCGGTGGCGTCGGTTATGCATAAGAATGTGGTTTTTGCCAAGAAGAATAAGACTTCAAACCTTTCGGGCGAGCTTTTCAGCGCAAAGGTTCATTCCTTTACACACGGTACCGATTATACGGTTACTGTGCCGAAGGATTATTTATCAAAGGATGACCGGGTGCTTATAATAGATGATTTTCTCGCCAACGGAAACGCGCTTAACGGTCTTATAGATATCGTGAATCAGGCGGGCGCGAAGGTTGTGGGATGTACCTGCGCCGTTGAAAAGGGCTTTCAGGGCGGCGGCGATGAGCTCCGCAAAGCGGGATACAGAGTCGAGTCCCTTGCCGTTATTGAAAAAATGAGTGCGGAATGTATTGAGTTCCGCAGATAAATTCGGTGTAAATTTAATTTACATATAAAAAAGTTTTTGGAGGAAACGAAAATGAAAAAAATCTTATGTGCAATTCTTGCCGTTGCATTGGTTTTAAGCCTTGCGGCTTGCGGCGGGAGCAGTAAGGAAGAGGCAAAAAGCGGCTCGGATTTCAAGGTTGGCTTGATTTGCCTTCATGATGAAAACTCGACCTACGACAACAACTTTATCTTGGCTCTTAAAGAAGTTCAGAAAGAACTCGGCCTTGAAGACGGTCAGGTATTCATCAAGACAAACGTTGATGAAAGCAGCGCGTGCTATGATGCGGCAGCCGAACTCGTTGATGAAGGATGCGACATAATTTTTGCCGATTCTTTCGGTCATGAGAGTTACATGATTCAGGCCGCACAGGAGTTCCCGGAGGTTCAGTTCTGCCATGCTACCGGCACTAAGTCACAGACTCAGAATCTTTCAAATTATCACAATGCATTTGCCGCTATCTATGAGGGCCGTTACCTTGCAGGCGTTGCCGCAGGTATGAAACTCAATGAAATGATCGACGGTGGTAAAATCAAAGCTGAAGAGGCCGTTATCGGTTACGTTGGCGCTTTTGATTACGCTGAAGTTGTTTCCGGTATGACTTCTTTCTTCCTCGGCGCACGCTCAATTTGCCCGAGCGCCACAATGAAAGTTACTTATACAAATTCTTGGTTTGATATTGCTAAGGAAAAAGAGTCTGCTCTTAATCTTATCAATTCCGGTTGCGTTCTTATCAGCCAGCACGCTGACTCTGAAGGCGCTCCGAAAGCTTGCGAAGAGAAAGGCGTTCCGAATGTTGCTTACAACATAAGCACCATTTCAATGGGCCCGACCACCGCGCTTATTTCTTCAAAGATTGATTGGAGTGTATATTTCAAACTCGCTATCAATGCTGTAAAAGACGGTAAAGATATACCCACCGATTACTGCGGCACTATGAAAGAAGGCGCTGTTAAGCTTACCGAACTCAACGAGGCAGCCGCCGCTCCCGGAACCCAGGCAAAATTAGACGAAATCAAGGCAAAACTTGAAAACGGCGAAATCAAGGTGTTTGATACCAAGACCTTCACGGTTGGCGGCAAAGAGCTTACAACATATACTGCTGACGTTGTTGATGAAGGCGACTTCAAGCCTGAAACCGAAGCTATTGAAGATGGCGTATTTGCTGAATCTTCGAAGAGATCTGCACCGTACTTTGACATTAAATACATTGACGGTATAAGCAATCTGTAATTAAAAATTTTAACAGATATAGGCGGAGCTTTTACTCCGCCTAAATCTGTTATTAACCGCTTTCAAAAAAGCATACAGCAGAGTTCTGTGTGCTTTTTTGAAAGCAGATAACCCACGAAAGGTCGTGTGAAAATGGCGATTGCCGCGATAGAACTAAAAAACATTACAAAACGCTTTGGCAAGGTCGTTGCAAACAACAACGTATGTTTAAGCGCTTATAAGGGTGAGATTTTGTCGCTACTCGGTGAAAACGGTAGCGGTAAGACAACGCTTATGAACATGATATCCGGTATATATTATCCTGACGAAGGACAGATACTCATTGACGGTAACGAAGTGGTAATACGTTCGCCAAAGGATGCTTTCGACCATAAAATCGGTATGATCCATCAACATTTTAAGTTGATTGACGTTTTTAATTCCACCCAGAATATTGTGCTCGGTCTTGAAGGCGAAAAGCATTTTAGTTTTAAAGCCGCCGCAAAAAAGACGGTACTCGCAGTGTCGCGTATTCCGAAAAACATTTTGCGCTTTTTTAAATCATTAGTAAAAACAGTAAAAAGAATACCGCGTTTTCCGTACTTTGTTGCTAAGTTTTTTAAATCTGCCGCAAAAGCTGTTTGCAGCTTTTTCAAATCGCCCGAGTATGCCTGGCATTGTTTGAAGACTGCGGCAAAGACTATATCGGAGGCATATCAAACAATAATGTGCCCCGGATATTTGAAGCGCGCGGAAAAAGCAGTGCTGGAGATATCAAAACAGTACGGTTTTGATTTGGATCCTAATAAAAAAATATACGAAATGTCAGTTTCCGAAAAGCAGACTGTTGAAATAATAAAAGTGCTTTATCGTGGCGCTGATATTCTTATTCTTGACGAGCCTACGGCGGTACTTACTCCGCAGGAAACTCAAAAGCTTTTTGCGGTACTCAGAAATATGCGCGATGACGGTAAGGCGATAATAATAATTACGCATAAACTTCATGAAGTCTTGTCGCTTTCTGATAAAGTTGCCGTGCTCAGAAAAGGCGAATATATCGGGACTGTTAATACCGCCGAAACCAATGAGGCGGAGCTTACCGAAATGATGGTCGGTAAGAAGATAAGTCTTAACATTAACCGCAGTGAGCCGAAAGATCCTGTTGATAGACTCGAAGTTAAAAATCTTTGCTTTGTCGATTCACAAGGCGTTAAAAAACTTGATAACATATCATTTACGGCAAAGTCGGGTGAAATACTCGGAATCGCGGGTATCGCCGGAAGCGGTCAGCGTGAACTGCTTGAATCGATTGCCGGTCTTCAGCATGTACAAAGCGGTGAAATCATATATCATAATCCTAAAACCGGAGAAGAAGATGAACTTTGCGGTAAGTCGCCCATTAAGATAAGGGAACTTGGCGTACGCCTTTCTTTTGTTCCTGAAGATCGTTTAGGCATGGGACTTGTCGGTAACATGGATATAGTTGATAATATGATGCTCAGAAGTTACAGAAAAGGAAAATCTATGTTCCTTGAAAGGAAAAAACCGCGAAATCTGGCAGAGCGTATTATTAAAGATTTAGAGGTCGTAACACCCAGCGCGCAGACTCCCGTTCGTAAACTTTCCGGCGGTAACGTTCAAAAGGTACTTGTCGGTCGTGAAATCGCCTCATCACCTACGGTACTTATGGCGGCGTACCCTGTGCGAGGTCTTGATATCAACTCCTCTTATGCTATTTACAATCTTCTTAATCAGCAAAAAGAGAGCGGAGTGGCAGTAATATTTGTCGGTGAGGATCTAGATGTGCTAATTGAACTTTGTGACAGAATACTTGTTATCAGTTCCGGGTGCGTCACCGGTATCGTTGAGGGTCGCGGTGCCGATAAATCGGAAATCGGTTTTATGATGACAAAGGCAAACGGAGGTTTCAGTGATGGAGAGCAGTAAAAAGCATTTAAAAGAACCGTTGATCCATATAACCAGACGTACCGATATTCCGAGAGTTAAAGCTTGGTGCATAAGACTTGTGGCAATTATTGCTTCACTTGTAGTCTGCGGTTTAGTAATAGTTCTTATATCAAAGTATAACCCGATTGAAGTCTACGAAAAGATGATCGACGGAAACTTCGGCACAAAACGTAAAGTTTTGAATCTGCTGAAAGGTACTTCGGCACTTTTATGTATATCTTTGGCAGTTACTCCTGCTTTCAAAATGAAGTTCTGGAACCTTGGCGCAGAAGGACAGGTACTTATCGGAGGGCTTGCGAGCGCGGCTTGCATGCATTATACACGTTTGCAGTTCGGCAACAGTATTTCGTCTTGGCAGTTAATACTGCTGATGTTTGCGACAAGTGTTGTGTGCGGAATGATATGGGGCGTTATTCCCGCAATATTTAAAGCAGTGTGGAAAACAAACGAAAGTTTGTTTACACTTATGATGAATTATGTCGCTATACAGTTGGTCGGTTTCTTCATAGCAAAATGGGTTCCGACCGGTTCGGGAGTTATGGGCGTAATAAACCTGGATACGAAGTGCGGCTGGCTTCCGGACGTTTTCGGCGAAAAATATATGTTTAACGTTATAGTTGTTGCTGTTTTGACGATTGTGATGTTTATATATCTGCGTTTCAGCAAGCATGGATATGAAATATCGGTTGTTGGCGAAAGTGAGAATACAGCCCGTTATGTAGGCATCAACGTAAAAAAAGTAATTATTAGAACGATGCTTATTTCTGGCGCCATTTGCGGTCTTGCCGGATTTCTCATCGTCTCCGGAGCCGATCATACCGTAACGAAGAACCTTGCCGGCGGCATGGGCTTTACGGCGATAATGGTTTCTTGGCTTGCCAAGTTTGAACCGTTCATGATGGTGTTTACTTCCGCGTTTATCATCTTTTTGCAGAACGGTTCAAGTGCTATTGCTATGAAACTCGGATTAAATAAGAGTGTTTCCGATATACTTACCGGAATAATAATATTCTTTATAATCGGTTGCGAATTCTTTATTAACTATAAGATTAATATTCGCGCAAAGCAAAAGGAGGCAAAATAATGTTTGATAAAGTATTTCCGTTTATCAACTCTACTATATGCACTGCAATTCCTTTGCTTTTCGGCGCGATTGGTGAAATAATTACCGAAAAAAGCGGTAACCTTAACCTTGGCATACCGGGCATAATGTATATGGGCGGCATTTCCGGTATTATCGGCGGATATATTTATGAGCATTATTCGTCTTCTCCCAGTACGTTTCTCTGCGTTACGATCGCGCTTCTTGCATCACTTATAGGGTCGCTTATTCTTGCTTTTATTTATAGTTTTTTAACGATAACGCTTCGCGTTAATCAAAATGTTACGGGTCTTGCGCTTACCACGTTTGGAATAGGTATAGGAAATTTCTTCGGCGGTTCGCTTTTGAAGTTTTTTAACGAGCCGGGCAAATCTATTTCTATTATAAAGACCGGTGACGGATTCAAAGCGTCGCTGCCCTTTGCTTCAAAATTAGGCGTATTCGGCGATACGTTTTTGTCCTTCGGATTTTTGACGTATTTAGCTATCATAGTGGCGATTTTAGCGTCGCTGTTTCTTAACCGTACACGCAAGGGTCTTAATCTTCGTGCCGTAGGTGAAAACCCCGCAACGGCGGATGCCGCCGGAATTAGTGTTGTAAAATACAAGTATTTCGCGACGCTTACCGGTGGTGCGATAGCGGGACTCGGCGGTTTGTATTTCGTTATGGAGTACCTCGGCGGTGCGTGGACTAATGACGGTTTCGGTGATAGAGGATGGCTGGCGATAGCGATAGTTATTTTTGCTATCTGGCGTCCTGCTTTAGCAATATTCAGCTCATTCATTTTCGGCGGTTTGTATATGCTTTCGATTTATATCCCGGGCCTTTCAAGCAGCGATAAAGAGCTGATAAACATGTTGCCGTATGTTGTTACAATACTTGTTCTGATAATTACCAGCATTCGCAAGAAGCGCGAAAACCAACCTCCCGCTTCACTCGGACTTTCATATTTCAGAGAAGAAAGATAAAATTTGCGCCCGGCGTTGCCGGGCGCAAATCTTTATATTTGTTTTATTTGTCGCAATACTTCCTCGCATATAATCTGTGCGGAGCAGGTGCTGAAATTTTCTTTCAGAACGCGCCTTGCGTTATCGATTTCGGCGTCGTCTTTCAGGTATGCCAAAACCAGATCGGCGAGGGCTTCCACGCTTTGCGCGGTTTTTGCAAATCCGTGCGAGGTAAAGTATTCGAGGTTTTTTGTTTCGCAGCCGGGAACCGCGTCGATAAATATCATAGGCAGATTTTTAACCGCCGCTTCAGTAGAGCTCAGTCCGCCCGGTTTTGTGAGTATGACTGAGGAGGCGTCCATGTAAACCGGTATACGTGAGGTAAAGCCCACAACGGTCATGTTATTCGGCGCGTTCTTCTGCAGACTTTTATAAAGGTGCCGGTTGTTTCCGCAAATTGCCACGAGGTGTGAATCCTCCGGCATTACCTTAGGCAATAGCTCCGCGAGCTGCTTTATCGGTCCGCAACCCATACTGCCGCACATAAGAAGAACCGTTCTTTTGCTTTCCGGGAGTTTAAGCAGGCCTTTCGCATATTCATGTGAACTCTTTTTCATGAACTTCGGATTTACCGGAATTCCGGAAACAAAAAGCTTGTCTTTATCGAGTCCGTCGTCGATAAACTCCTGTATTAAATCGGCGGCGGGGATGAAGTAACCGTCCACATCGGTTTGATTTACGCCGGGACTGCACGTGTAATCGGTTGCCACAAGATACGTCGGCACATTGAGCAGACCCTGTTTTCTGATTTTTGTCATCAGCATTGCCGAAAAGATATGCGTGCATACGACGGCGTCGTAACGCGACTGCTTTATATCCTTAACGATGTTTTCGCAGCCCATGGTGGCAAGATTGAACATCAGTGAGGTTTTGCCGCTTTTGGGCGGATGGTTTTCTTCAAATTTGTAACCCACGCCGAACAGCTTCGGCATATTCCTGTATATAAATACGTGACTGCCGCTTATTATTTTTGAACTTTTGGCTGAACCGTAGGCGAGGGAATCCTTTATGTTGCATTCAACGTTCAGACTCTCGAAACAGTCTTTAATCGCAAGCGCCGCGGAATTGTGACCGCCGCCGGTATTGCATGAAAGCAGTAAAACTTTCATTCCCGAATATCTCCTTTAACTGTGAAGGGTTAAAACAACTAAGGATATATTATCATTGTTGGGCGGAAAAAGCAATATTATTTATTTCTTTTCTGTTTTTTCGGAAAGTCCTTTTTTCGGGACACCGCCGCCGCTAAAATAATACTTGTAAAAAAAATACAAAAAACACTTGACAAACAAAAGAACGCGTATTATAATAAAATCACAGAAACGAACAAATGTTCGGCGGAGGTAAAACGATGAATACGGCACAGATAATAAGAACGGTATTTGAGATAGTTTTGGTAGGGTTTGCTCTTTGGGCGGTTTTCCATGAAGACCTTTTTATCGCCATTGAAGAGCGGATAGTCTCCGCCTTTAAGCGCCGCCGCCTTAAAGTTGTTGAGGGCAAGCGTTCAAGAACCACAGTATGATATTTCTCTTCTGCTTTTCCCCGCGGGCTTTTTGCCTTGCGGGGAAAATTTCTTTTATTGATATTTTCCGCTTTTCGTGATAGAATTACGTTAATTGATTTTAAGGGGTATTCATCTTGAGCAGATATATAGGCGACAGGGCTTTTTACCGCCGCGCACTCATGCTGGCGGTGCCAATTATGATACAAAACGGAATAACAAATTTCGTAAATATGCTTGATAATCTTATGGTGGGCGCGGTAGGCACTTCAACTATGACCGGCGTAGCCGTGGCGAACCAGCTGATTTTTATTTTTAATCTTTGCATCTACGGCGCGATTTCCGGCGTGGGCATTTTTACGGCGCAGTTTTTCGGCAAGGCCGATAACGCCGGTGTACGTTACACCTTTCGTTTCAAAATGATTATATGCTTCGTAACAACTATTCTTTTTACCGCGCTGATAATCTTAAAGGGTGATTTGCTTTTGGGACTTTTCCTGAAAGGCGAGGGGAGCCCGGAGGACGCCGCGGCAAGCGCCCGCATAGCGAGAGATTACATAAATATTATTCTCATCGGTATTCTCCCTTATGCTTTAACCCAGTGCTTCGGCAGCACCCTGCGCGAAACCGGCAGACCTAAAACACCGATGTATGCCGGCATACTTGCCGTTTTCCTTAATCTGATACTTAATTATATGCTTATTTTCGGGCGTTTCGGTTTTCCGCGTATGGGAGCGCGCGGCGCCGCGACGGCAACCGTAATTTCGCGATTTGCGGAGCTTTTCTACGTTGTCGCCGCAACGTATATCGGCAAAAAGAGCGCGTTTATCAGGGGAGCTTTCCGCTCGATGCGCGTCCCGTTAAAGCTTGTCGGCAATATGGCGGTAAGAGGAATGCCGCTTATGCTAAACGAACTGCTTTGGAGTCTCGGCATCGTAACGGTGAACCAGTGCTACAGTCTGCGCGGACTTGACGTTGTGGCGGCGGATAATATCGCGCTCACCTTCTTTAATCTGTTTTCGGTGGTATTCATGTCTGTAGGCGTGGCTATCGGGATAATCGTAGGGCAAATGCTCGGCGCCGGCAAAACCGGCGAGGTTATGGATACCGCGGTTAAGATGCGTGTTTTTTCGGTGTTTACCGGGGTGATAGTAGGTGTGATATTGGCGTCGCTTTCAGGCGTTATTCCGATGATGTACAATACGACCGCCGAGGTGCGTCACATCGCCGGATGGCTGATAATTCTGTGCGCGGCGGGTATGCCGATCGACGCTTTTGCCCACGCTTCGTATTTCACGCTGCGTTCCGGCGGCAAGATAATAATAACGATGATTTTTGATTCGTTTTTCGTGTGGCTCGTATCGGTGCCCTTTGCTTTTGTAATCAGCCGTTATACGGCGATGCCCATAATTCCGTTTTTTGCTCTTTCACAGGCGCTTAATATCATTAAATGTGTGCTTGGCTACTTCTATGTGAAGAAAGGCTCCTGGATCAAAAACCTTGTGGGAAATGAAAGTTAAAATTTCGGCAATTTGCTATTGTTTTTTCGGGGCAAAAATGATATAATCGGTACGTACGGTCATAAGACCTGAATTTTATAAAGGAGTAAGAATATGATCATTTCAAAAGAAGTAGAAGAAATGTGCCCTGTAACAAAAGGTCCGCATCACGGTCCGGCTCCTATTCCCGAAGAGGGAAAATGGATACAGGCGAAGGAAATCAAGGATATTTCCGCTTATACGCACGGCGTGGGCTGGTGCGCTCCTCAGCAGGGCGCCTGCAAACTGTCGCTCAACGTTAAAAACGGTATTATCGAGGAAGCGCTCGTTGAAACCATCGGCTGTTCGGGTATGACTCATTCGGCGGCGATGGCGGCGGAAATACTGCCCGGTAAGACCATACTTGAAGGCCTTAATACCGACCTCGTTTGCGACGCTATAAACACAGCCATGCGCGAGCTTTTCCTGCAAATAGTTTACGGCCGTTCGCAGTCCGCTTTTTCTGAGGACGGACTCCCGATAGGCGCCGGTATGGAAGACCTCGGTAAGGGTGCGCGCTCAATGGTCGGCACTATGTACGGCACCAAACAGAAGGGTGTAAGATACCTTGAAATGACCGAGGGCTACTGCACAAAAATGGCTCTTGATGAAAACAATGAGGTTATCGGCTACGAGTTCGTTTCCCTCGGCAAAATGACCGATTTTATCAAAAAGGGTATGGAGCCTAACGAGGCGTACGAAAAGTCTATCGGTCACTACGGCAGATTCAGTGAAGAAGACGGCGCGGTCAAGTACATTGACCCGCGTAAAGAATAAGGAGGAGAGAAACAATGGCACAGTTTGAAGGTTATGAAAGACGCGAGGCCAAAATTCTCGCCGCTTTGAAAAATTACGGCATATCGTCTATCGACGAGTGCAAAAAGATTTGCGATGAAAAGGGAATAGACCCTTATACCATAGTTCAGGAGACCCAGCCGATTTGCTTTGAAAACGCGAAATGGGCGTACACCGTGGGTTCGGCTATCGCCATAAAGGAAGCCGAGCGTACCGGCGATAAATCCGCGGCGGCAGCGGCGGCTAATATCGGCGTCGGCTTGCAGGCGTTCTGCATACCCGGCTCGGTTGCGGAAAACCGCAAGGTCGGCCTCGGTCACGGCAATCTCGGCAAAATGCTTCTTTCAGAGGAAACCGAGTGCTTCTGCTTCCTTGCCGGTCACGAGTCCTTCGCGGCGGCTGAGGGCGCTATTAAAATCGCGCTTAACGCCAATAAGGTACGCAAACAGCCCCTTCGCGTTATTCTTAACGGACTCGGTAAGGACGCCGCCTATATCATTTCAAGAATAAACGGCTTTACCTATGTTGAAACCGAGTTTGACCCGTACAGTGAAGAGGTTAAAGTCACTCTCCAAAAACCGTTTTCCAAGGGCGCGCGCGCGGCGGTTAAATGCTACGGCGCGGATAACGTGCCCGAGGGCGTTGCTATTATGAAGCTCGAAAAAGTCGGTGTTTCCATTACCGGTAACTCCACCAACCCGACCAGGTTCCAGCACCCCGTTGCCGGCACTTATAAGAAATGGTGCGTTGAAAACGGCGTCAATTATTTCTCGGTGGCTTCCGGCGGCGGCACCGGACGTACGCTTCACCCCGATAACATGGCGGCGGGCCCGTCTTCTTACGGTATGACCGATACAATGGGCCGTATGCACTCTGACGCGCAGTTTGCCGGTTCATCCTCGGTTCCCGCTCACGTTGAGATGATGGGACTCATAGGCGCGGGCAATAACCCGATGGTCGGTATGACCGTTGCCTGCGCGGTGGCGGTTGAGGAAGCGTTCAAGTAAAAACAATACGAATGTAAATCAAAACCCAAGACCTTATGCGTCTTGGGTTTTGTGCGTTATCCTTTTTGTTGACTTATATACAATATAGTGGTATAATGTATAAGTAATATTATACTTTGGAGGCGTTTATATGGTAAATTTCTCTAAAAAACTCTTGGCGGTGGTATTATCGGCGGTTCTGATGCTTTCTCTGATACCCGCGTCTGTTTTTACGGCGCTGGCGTTTAACAGCGTCGATGATTTTGCAGAAGCTCCGGTTATCGCGCTCGATACCGAAACGAACGTATCGTATGACGGCACCGAGCTTTCGGGCGCTTTTAAGTTTACGCCCGAAAGCAGCGGTAGGTATCGCTTTTGTTCAAGCGGTGAGGCGGATACGTACGCCGATATTGTCGGCGAGGACGGCAGCACCATAGCGTCCGATGACGACGGCGGCGATGGCAGTAACTTCAATGTGAAGTTTACCGCTTCTGCCGGCAGTGTTTACTATCTGCTCTCGAGGACATATAATGCCGCCGACAGCGCCGAGTATAACGTGACGCTTACCGGATACGAAATTCCCGTCGACCGTGTCGAGGTTGAACCTATACAGGTCATAAAGGATTTAAGCGGCCAGGTATATACCGACAGCAGCGATAATGAGTATTTCCGTTATCAGTACAATAACCCGACTTATACCATTTACTACACGGACGGCACCGACCCGTATACCACGTCTTACGGCACGTATATAGACGGTGAGTATTATTACCTTGAATATAACGATAAGCAGGAGGAAACACACTGGGACGCGACCGGCGATTACGAGGTGGACTTTACATTTGCCGGTATCAGTTCCACCTTTACGGTAAGCGTTGTCGAAAACCCTGTGGTGAGCGTTGAAATTGAGGATGTTAAGGTCATTGACGGTCAGGGCGGCTATGAAGCGTATGACAGTAACACGGGCGGAAACTTCTATTATTATAATTTCCTGGCTCCGAAATATACCGTTCATTTCAGCGACGGCACTTCATCTGAGACTGACAGCAGCGATAAGCAGGTTTTCGGACAGTATTTCAGCCTTGACAGCAATATTGACCAGTACAGCGAACACTGGACGGTGGGGAATACCTACGAAATACCCTGTACCTTTGCCGGTGTGGCTTGCAGCTACAACGTCAGCGTTGTGCCAAATCCCATAACCTCCGTTGTAATAGACAATATCATACTTAACGAGAATGTCGGCGGTTATGAGACGACCGATTCAAGCGGTCAGAAATACTATTATTACTATCTAAACAGTACTCCCGAATATACCGTTACCTATGACGGAATTCAGACCGAAAAGAACCGAAACAGCAAACAGATATACAATTATCAGTATAGTTTAAGTTATACAATCGACCAGAACGAGCAGCATTTTATGCCCGGTCAGACCTATGAGATACCCTGCACGTTCTGCGGCTTTAACTGCAGCTTTACCGTAACCGTAAACGAAAGCCCGGTAAGTAACGTTGTTATTGACGACATTACTGTTATTGAGGGCTTCGGCGGTTATAAGACTACCGACGAAAGCGGCAAACCTTACTATTATTACTATCTTCCTTCACCGAAGTATACCGTGTATTACAAGGACGGTACGCAGTCGCAGAAAACCTCTTACAGCACCGAGGTTTTACCCGGTGTGTATGAATCGCTCAGGTACAATATCGATCAGTATACCAATCATTTGAAATACGGCAATAACGCGGTTACGGCGAAATTTGCAGGCAAAGAATATGAATTCAACATAGCGGTAATCGAGAATCCCGTGGATTATATTGAATTTGAGGATATCATACTTTACGAAAACATGAGCGGTTATACCGATACCGACGAATTCGGCGACGAGTACTATCATTACAGTTACAGCACACCCGCGTTTACGCTGCATTTCACCGACGGTACGGTTTCCGAGACCAACTCGTACGGCAAGGAAGTAAACGGCTCTACATACTATTTGCAGGTTGGAAACGACTATCAGGATGAAGACCACTGGTACGCCGGCGAGACCTATGACGTCGATTATACTTTTATGAATATTACCGGCACCTTCACCGTAACGGTAGAGGAGAACCCGATAGAGCGAATCGAGGTAGACCCTGTTACACTCATAAAAGACGTAAACAGCTATACCCGTTACGACGGCAGCGGCGAAGCTTACGATTATTATTATTTTGACAGCCCGAAGTATGCGGTTTATTACCGCGACGGCACACATACTGAAAAAACCTACGGCTCTTTCGAGTTCGGCGGTACGCGTTACTACCTTCAGTACACGGATAACCAGAGCACTTCTCACTGGACTACCGGCAATACCTATACGATACCCTGTACGCTGGCGGGCGTTTCCTGCTCGTTTGACGTTACCGTAAAGAACAGCCCCATAACGAGGATAGAGTTCGATGAGGTCACGGTCACCGAAAATGTTAGCGGCTATACGCAGACCGACGGGAACGGCCAAGAGTATTTCCATTATTCCTACAGCTCGCCGAAATTTATAGCTTATTTTGACGACGGCACAGATTCCGGCAAGGTCACCGGCTCCTTTAACTATAACGGGAATTATGCCTGGCCAAGCTACGGCGACGACCAGTATGAGAATCACTGGACGGTGGGCAACACCTATCAGGTACCGTTCTCGGTCCTCGGATTTGAGACGAGCTTCTCGGTCACGGTAAAGAAGTCACCGGTTGAAAGCGTTGTTGTAGATAAAACCGTTATACTTGAAGAAACCAGCTGTTCTGTTTCTGTTGACGCGGACGGAAACGAGTATTTCAGATACTCATACCGCCCGAAGTACGTTGTCAATTTAGATGACGGCACTCAGACCTCTAAAACTCAGTACAGCACTCAGATAGGCGATCGCTATTATAACCTTGAATTTAATGACGACCAGTATGAAAATCACTGGACGGTAGGTCACACCTACGACGTGCCCTTCACCTTTATGGGATACAGCGGCACATTCCAGGTGGAAATAAAAGAAAGTCCCGTGGCGAGCATTGTTGTAGAACCTACAGAGGTTATAGAAAACGTCAGCGGTTATACGGAAACCGACGATGACGATAACGAGTTCTTCTATTATTCCTTCTCGCCCGAATACACCGTTTATTTCAAAGACGGCACCCACACCGCCACAAACAGCTACAACAAGACCATAAACGGTCAGAGCATGGGTCTTACCATATACGGCACTCAGTATAACGAGCATTGGACGGTCGGCAACACCTACGAGGTTACGTACGAGTTTATGGGAATTCAGACCGTCTCTACCGTAAAGGTGGTTCCGAACCCCGTAATCGGCGTTACCGTCCAAAGCGTTTCGATATATGAAAATACCGACGGTTATTATGATACCGACGGCGAAGGCAACGAATTCTATTATTATGACGAGTACAACATAAATCCCACATACACACTTACTCTTGAAGGCGGCAAAACAGTAGGTCCGATCATGGGCACGTATCAGCTCGGCGATAGCTGGTACGGTATTGAGTTTGAAACCGACCAGTATGAAAATCACTGGACTCTCGGAAACACTTACACGGTGCCCTGCAGCTTTGCGGGTATAGAAAGCACCGTTGAGGTAACCATTGTTGAAAACCCGGTTGCGGGTATAAGTGTAAACGACATTACGACAGTTGAAAACGGCCGCGGTCATTATGCCACCGATGCCGCGGGGCAGAGATACTTCTGCTATTCCGGCTTTGATCCGACGTTTACCGTTTACTATAAAGACGGCAGCGTTGCCGCCAATCAGTCCGGCAGCGTGAGAATAGGTAATTCCTGGCAAAGTCTTGAATACACAACCGATCAGGATAATAATCACTGGACAGTCGGCAATACCTACGAGGCGGACTATAACTTTATGGGTATTACGGGCACGTTTAATGTGTCAATTATCGATAATCCGATAGCAAGCCTTGAAACCGCCGATGTTGCGCTGATTGAAAACACAAGCGGATATACCGTAAGAGACTACAATACCGGCGAATACTATTACCGTTACAACTACAGCCCGGTGTTCAACGTGGTATATAAAGACGGCAGAAGAGAGGAGAATCTGCAGGGCGGTATTCGCGTCGGCGATTCATTCTATTCGATCAATACTGCCGATACGCAGTCCGACGTTCACTGGACGGCCGGCAATACCTACGCGGCAACGGCAACCCTGTTAGGCGTGGAATCGGACGTGAACGTGACTATAACCGAATCGCCGGTTTTGCGTGTTGAAATCGAGGATATGTCGCTGATTGAAAATTCGACCGGATGGGTGAGAACCGATGAGAATACCATCGAATACTTCAATTACACCTATAATCCGAGATTCAGAGTATACTTCAAGGACGGAACTCAAAGCGAACTGAACGCCGACGGTAAATTTATCGGTAATGACTATTACTCGCTCAGTGATTTTGAGGATACTCAGTATGAAGAGCATTGGAAGGTCGGCGGCACCTATGATGTCAGATGTAAGTTTATGGGTCTCGACGGAAGCTTCAAGGTGACTGTTATCGGAAGTCCCGTTTCGCGAGTTGAAGTTGACGATATCACGATAATCGAAAAAATAGGCTGTTGGAACGGTATCGGCGTCAACGGAATACCGTATCTGCATTATCCGTACAGTACGCCTGAATATACCGTATACTTTAAGGACGGCACGAAGACGGAAAAGAGCGCGCAGCCCAAGGTGATAAACGGTCAGAGCTACTGGCTTGACTGGGAAGATACTCAGGATGTGACGCCCTGGCAGGTAGGCGGCACCTATAAGGTGGACTGCGAGTTCCTGGGCGCAAAGAGCAGCTTTAACGTTACCGTAAAACCGATTTCGTATTTTGCCGCCACTATACCGTCGCTCGTGCTCAACACGCCGAAGACGATTACTTATGACGGAAAAATTCTTTCGGGAGTTACGCGCTTTGCTCCCGCAAAAGACGGCACTTACACCTTCTTTGCCGCGGGCGAGTGGGTTACCGACGGTACGCTTTATGACGCAAACGGCGAAAGGATCGCTTACGATTACGGCGACGACAGGGAACACAATTTCCGTTTTGAAGCTCAACTCAAAGCAGGGCAGATCTATTATCTTTTGTCCGAGGGCTTCCCGCTGGTGGTGACCAATGATTCGGTCTTCACTTTCAACGTTACTGTTACCGGCTCGGAAGGTCCTGTCGGCTGTTCACACGGCGATCTTGAAACCCGTAACGCGAAGGACGCTACCTGTACGGCTTCGGGATATTCCGGCGATATATACTGTAAGACCTGCGGCGAAAAAATACTAAGCGGCAGAGTATTACCGGCGCTTGGGCATACCGGCGGCACGGCGACCTGCCACAGCAAAGCTGTCTGCACACGCTGCAGTCAGGAATACGGCGAATTTGACGCGAATAATCACGACGGCGAAACCGAGACTCGCGGCGCGGTAGCGGCAAGTTGTACTACCGCGGGCAATTCCGGTGATACCTACTGCCTCGGTTGCGGCGCAAAGATATCAAGCGCCAGAGAAATACCGGCGCTCGGTCATACCGGCGGTACGGCGACCTGCCACAGCAAAGCCGTATGCACACGCTGCAGTCAGGAATACGGCGAATTTGACCCGAATAATCACGACGGCGGAACCGAAGTAAGAGACGCAAAAGCCGCCACCTGCAACGAAGCGGGCTACACCGGCGACACCTACTGTCTCGGTTGCGGCGCAAAGATATCCTCGGGCGAAGAAACTGATTTTGCCGACCACACCCCGGGCGACTGGTTGTACGACAGCAACGGTCACTGGCGCGTTTGCTCGCACTGTCAGGGAACGGTGGACCGCGGAGAGCACGATCTTATCTGGAAGATAACCGTGAAAGCCACGGCGCAGGAAGACGGACTCAAAGAGGAAATCTGCTCTGTATGCGGTTACAAAACAGGAAAATCCGAGGTCGTCACATACGGCGGACATGAGCCCGGCGATATCAATAACGACGGTAAGGTCAACAATAAGGACCTCACACGCCTATTCCAGTATCTCTCTGACTGGGACGTTGAAGTCAACGAGGACGCACTTGACGTCAACGGCGACGGCAAGGTCAACAACAAAGACCTTACACGCCTCTTCCAGTACCTCTCCGACTGGGACGTTGAAATATTCTGACAAAAAAGAAATCCTGCTTCGGCGGGATTTCTTTTTGCTTGATATTATATTGAACAAATGATATAATTTTCACGGTGATACAGATGGATGAAACCGTTTTTTCAAGAACAGAAATGCTTATCGGCAAAGAAGCGGTAAGGCGCCTTAATAACTGCCGCGTCGCCGTGTTCGGCGTAGGCGGTGTGGGCGGATACGCCGTTGAAGCGCTCGCCCGTGCCGGCGTCGGCGCTATCGATCTTGCGGATAACGACAGGGTATCGGCAAGCAATATAAACCGCCAGATAATCGCGCTTCAAAGCACGGTGGGGCGGTATAAGACCGAAGCGGCGAGAGCGCGTATACTCGATATCAATCCCGACTGTAAAGTGGTTTGCCATAACGTCTTTTTTACACCCGATACGGCGGCGGAGTTTGATTTTTCGCTGTACGATTATGTAATTGACGCCATTGATACGGTCGCCGGCAAAAAACAGCTGATAATCTCCTGCGATGCGGCAAACGTGCCGATTATTTCCTCAATGGGAGCGGGAAACAAGCTTGACCCTACCCGCTTTGAGGTTGCGGATATTTACGCCACAAGCGTTTGTCCGCTTGCGAGGGTTATGCGCGGGATATGCAGGGAAAACGGTATAGAGAAATTAAAGGTCGTTTATTCAAAGGAACCGCCCAAACGTCCCGAAAGCAAAACGGAAGAGCGCAAGCAACCGCCCGGTTCAATTTCATTTGTGCCTTCGGTCTGCGGACTCATAATCGCCGGCGAGGTAATAAAAGATTTGATAAAATAAAAAACAGGCGGGAGTTTTCTCACTCCCGCCGCGCTTTATTTATCCGGCTTAATTCGCCGAGTTGGCGTACAAATCGCAAACCTCTTCGGCGTTGCCTATCATTTTTATTTTACCGCTTTCTATCCACGCCACACGGTCACAAAGGCGCTTTATCTGTTCTATCGAGTGGGAAACGATAATAACCGTTGTACCGCCGGACATAAGTTCGTTTATCCTTTTTTCACATTTTTCCTGGAAGAGGAAATCGCCGACCGCGAGTATTTCGTCAACTATCAGTATATCCGGCTTTGTAATTGTGGCTATCGCAAAGCCGACGCGCGCCACCATACCGGAGGAGTAGTTTTTCATCGGAACGTCGAGAAACTGGTGAAGCTCGGTAAAATCCACTATTTCATCAAATTTTTCATCGATATACTGCTTTGAGTATCCGAGCACCGAGCCGTTAAGATAAATGTTTTCTCTCGCGGTAAGGTCCATATCGAATCCCGCGCCGAGCTCAATGAGGGGGGCAATGGTGCCGCATACCTTAACGCTTCCCGTGCTGGGCTTATATATGCCTGATATGATTTTAAGCAGGGTGGACTTGCCGCATCCGTTAAGACCGATAAGACCGAAAACCTCACCCTGTTCGATATTTATGTTTATATCGCTGAGCGCCATAAACTCCTCAAAAAGCAGCTGCCTTTTGAAAAATTTGATAATATATTCTTTTATACTGTCAACCTTTTCCTTCGCCATGTTAAAGCGCATGGAAACGTTTGTAATTTCAACCGCGTTACCCAAAACGTTACCTCCGAATCACATATAGAGGACAAATTTGTCCTGACGGTTTTTGAAAACTAAAATACCGATTATCAGCATGCCGAACGAAAATGCGAGGCAGATGAGATTGTCTTTAATGTTCGGTATTACATTATAAATCGTAACACTTCTGAAATACTCGACATAATGATACATCGGATTGAATTTCATTAAAAAAAGCAGTTTCGGGCGGGCTTCAAGAATGGTTATCGGATAGATTATCGGGGTGGCGTACATCCAGGCGGTCAGAAACACGCCGTAAAGGTGGATAATATCCCTGAAAAATACCGTCAGCGCCGACAAAAGCAAACTCATACCTATCGAGAAAACCAAAGCGTACAGTATCGGGACGGGCATTAAGAACATAGTCAGGTGGAAGCCGACGCCCGAAAAAGCCATAACCAAAAATACGGCTATGAGCGAGAAAAGCATGTTTACAAATGAAAACAGGCATTTTTCAAGCGGGAAAATGTATTTCGGAATATAGACCTTTTTAATAAGCTGTGAAGCTGAATACACAGACATCATAGAGGTGGAAGTCGCCTCGGAAATGAAATTGTAAATCGTAGCGCCCGTAAGGTAGTATATATTAAACGGCACATTGAGTCCGCCGAACCTGCCGCCCATACCGAAAAGCGCGGAAAAAACCGCGGAAAGCACAAGCATCATAAGGAGCGGATTAAGAACGCTCCAAAGTATGCCGAGTATCGACCTGCGGTATTTGACCTTTATATCTCTGCCAATGAGGTTTGAAAGCAGATATTTATATTTGATAAACGTCTGAAAATATTTCAACGGTTTACCTCCCGTGAGTGAACTTTACGGTGTTATTATAACACACTGATTTATTTAATACAAGCATTATATATGCTACAATTCATTGACATTGGCTTGTGCAGTTGGTATAATAATTCAGTGTGGCGGGGCATACCGCCCTAAATACGGTTACCGATGAATAAATATTCACCTTATCTTGAAAAGGGGTAGCGGTTGTATTATAATGTTCCGGTAATTATCTTGATAGGAGTTTTTTGTATGGTTAAAGCAGTAGTCGGCGCCAACTGGGGCGACGAGGGCAAAGGCAAAATTACCGATATGCTGGCATGTCAGGCCGACATTGTGGTAAGGTTTCAGGGCGGCGCGAACGCCGGTCACACCATACACAATCAGTATGGCAAATTTGCCCTTCATACAATGCCTTCCGGCGTTTTTAACGAGGGTGTTACAAACTGTATCGGCAACGGTGTGGCGCTCGATGTTGACAAGCTTCTCAAAGAGTATGACGAAATCGTTTCACGCGGTGTTCCGAAGCCGAAGCTCGTTATAAGCGAGCGTTGTCAGATGGTTATGCCGTACCACGTTCTTTTTGACGTTTACGAGGAGGAGCGCCTCGGCAAAGCGAGCTTCGGCTCTACCAAATCGGGTATTGCGCCGTTCTATTCGGATAAATATGCAAAAATCGGTTTTCAGGTTTGCGAGCTTTTTGACGAGGCCGCCCTTAAAGAAAAAATAAAGCGCGTGCTCGAAGTCAAAAACATAATGATTGAAAATCTCTATCATAAAGCGCCGATTGACGCGGACGGGTTGTTTGATAAAATGATGACCTGGCGCGAGGGCATAAAAGACTTTGTCGGTGATGTGCGCAAGCTCTGCTTTGAGGCGGACAAAGCGGGCAAGACCATACTTCTTGAAGGTCAGCTCGGCACCCTGAAGGATACCGACCACGGCATTTATCCTATGGTTACGTCTTCTAACACGATAGCGGCGTACGGCGCTGTCGGCACGGGACTTCCGCCGTATTCGATAAAGGAGATTTATACCGTTATTAAAGCGTATTCATCGGCGGTCGGCGCCGGCGCTTTCGTCAGCGAAATATTCGGCGAAGAAGCGGCGCAGATGCGCGACCACGGCGGTGACGGCGGCGAGTACGGCGCCACTACCGGCAGACCCCGCAGAATGGGCTGGTTTGACTGCGTCGCGACCCGCTACGGATGTGACGTTCAGGGCACCACGCACCCGATACTTACGGTGGTTGATGCACTCGGATATTTAGACGAGATAAAGGTCTGCACCGGGTATGAGATTGACGGTGTGATAACGACTGATTTCCCGGTAACGAGCAAACTCGAAAAAGCAAAGCCGGTGCTCGAAACATTAAAGGGCTGGAAGTGCGACATTTCCGGCATTAAAAAGTATTCCGACCTGCCGGAGAATTGCCGTAAGTACATTGAGTTTATCGAGGAGCGGATAGGTTATAAATTCGCCATGATAAGCAACGGTCCCGCGAGGGAAAATATAATCATAAAGGAATAACGGTATGAATTTCAAAGAAATTGACAATAACGGAAAGGTCGAGGGTTTTTGCCTTGTAAAAGAGGTCGAAAAGAAAACCTCCTCAAAGGGCGATGTATATCTTGATTTTACCCTCAGTGACGTTTCGGGAGATATCAACGCAAAACTGTGGCGTTATTCACCGGCTGAACACGGGGAATACAAGGCGCAGGATATAGTCAAGGTGCGCGGTACGGTAAGCCGCTACAACGGAACCGACCAATTACGCATAGACCGCATAAGGACCGCGTACCCGGAGGATAACGTCGATATGAAGGACCTTGTGCGCAGTGTGAATTATTCGGGCGGGCAAATGTTTGACGAGCTGATGCGTATTGTGTCCGGATTTAAGGATTCGGAGCTAAAAAGCATAGTTTCGGCAATTCTGACTGATAATAAGGAAAAACTCCTTTACTGGCCGGCGGCAAATAAGCTTCACCACGCCATCCGTTCGGGGCTTTTAATGCACACGCTGTCAATAGTAAGACTCTGTGAAAGTGTGTGTGAAATATACACTTTTGTGGACAGGGAACTGCTTATTTCCGGGGCAATACTCCACGATATTTCGAAAATCGAGGAGTATAACGTCGGTGACGCGGGCATTGCCGACGGCACCACGGTGGAGGGAACTTTACTCGGGCATATCGCTATGGGTGCGGCAAAGGTTGACGAATACTCAAAACGTCTCGGCATAAGCCGTGAAACTTCCGTTTTACTTCAACACATGATACTCTCGCATCACGGCGAGCCGGACTTCGGCGCCGCGGTAAGACCTATGTTTATCGAAGCGGAAATCCTCTCCGAACTTGACCTGCTCGACTCCCGCATTTATATTATGCGCGAGGCGGAGGCGCCGCTTAAAGGCGGCGAGTTTTCACCGCGTATGTGGTCGCTTGACAATCGCAGACTCTATAATCCCGAAAGAAAAAATCTTGAAGACGAAACAAAACTTTTTTGAAAGGAAGTAATTTTATGAAAATCACAAAGGATATGATAATAGGCGATATTCTTGATAAGGACGAAACCGCCGGAAAATATTTTCTCGCAATAGGTATGCACTGCCTCGGATGTCCGGTTTCAAGAGGTGAAACAATAGAGCAGGCGTGCGCCGCGCACGGCACCGACTGCGACGCGCTCATAGAACAGCTCAACCGCCATTTTGAAGGCAAATAATATGTCGTTGTCAAAACGGCTGTCGCTTATCGGCGGTATGGTGGAGCCGGGCAGTAGGGTGTGTGACGTAGGAACCGACCACGGCTATCTGCCCGCTTTTTTATACAAATCGGGCAGATGCGCAAGTGTTTGCGCTACTGATATAAGAGAAAAACCGCTTTTGTCCGCCCGCAAAAACCTTGCGGCGGCGGGGGCTGACGGCGTAGAGCTTTATCTCTGCGACGGCCTTGAGAAAATCACCCGCGATATGGCGGATACCGTGATAATCGCCGGTATGGGCGGCGAGGTAATTTCCGGCATAATAGAGCGCGCTTCGTTTTTGCGCGATACCGGCGTTACGCTTATCCTGCAGCCAACCACCTCCGCCGATAAGCTTCGCGTTTTTCTGGCTGAAAACGGTTTTTGCGTACTGTGCGAAAAAGCGGTCGAAGAAAACGGCATACTGTACAGCGTAATGCGGTGCGCGTTTTGCGGTATGGCGTACAGGGCGGACGGCGCGAGAAAGTATATAGGGCTTATAAAACCCGACTGTGACGAGGGCAGGGCGTATATCGGGAAACAGTACGCAATTATAAAAAAGCGTGCGGACGAGCTTAAAAACACGGGCAAAAACGCTTTTCGTCTTAAAGAAGATTTAACCGTACTGTCCGAACTTGAAAAGCTGCTCGGTGAGGGGGAGAAAAATGGCGTTTGACGGCGCTTTCATACATACGCTTTTAACGGAACTCGGCAGCGCCGAGGGCGCGCACGTTGAAAAAATATATCAGCCCTCGAAGGATGAGCTTGTACTCTATCTTAAAAAGAAAGACTTTTCAGAGAAGCTGCATATTTCGGCGCGAAACGGCGCCGCCAGAATAGGGTTTACCGACGCTAAATTCGAGAACCCGTACGAGCCGCCTATGTTTTGTATGCTGGCGCGAAAGATTTTTTCTTCCGCGAGATTTACTGGAGCAAAGCAAAAGGGACTTGAAAGAGTAATAGAGCTTGAGTTTCAGGCGGTAAACGAGATGGGCGATATCGTATCTCCGAAAATCATTTGCGAGTTTATCGGCGGCAGTAACAACATAATACTTACGGATGAAAACGGCAGAATATCCGATGCGATGGTGCGCAGCGATATTACCGCCGCACGTATGATAATGCCCGGTTGTAAATACTCTTATCCCGAAGACCGTGGCAAGTTAAATATACTGTCTGCCGATATTCCGGACGTTATATCCGCGATAGAAAAGGTGGGCGGCGAGGCCTCTGCCGCGCTGCTTAATACGCTTGACGGGCTTTCGCCTCTTGTTTGCAGGGAAACGGTCTTTTCGGCTTTCGGCACGGTTGAAGGCGACCTTGGTATGCTCGGCGCGGAACACCTGCGCGCACCGCTCGAAGCTTTAAGGGAAGCGGTACAAAACGCGCCGCGTTATACCGTTTTGTATGAGAACGGCGTGCCCAAGGATTTTTCGTTTATCGATATAAACCAGTATTCAAACACCTACACAAAAAAGTATTTTTCTTCCGGCAGCGCTATGCTCTGCGAGTTTTTTTCGGAACGGGACAAAGCGGCGCGGCTTCGCCGCAGGACCGCCGATATAAATAAAACCGTAAACAATTATCTCTCACGGGCAAAACGCAGAATGAATTTGCGGATACGCGACCTTGAAGCGACAAAGGACCGTGAAAAACTGCGTATTTACGGCGAACTGATAAAGGCGAATATTCACCTTATAAAGCCGGGGGACGCTTCCTGCAAGGTGCAGAATTTTTATGATGAAAATCTCTCTTCCGTTAAAATAAAGCTTGACCCCGCCTTATCGCCGGCGGCAAACGCCGCAAAATATTTTAAGGAATATAAAAAGAGTTGTTCGGCAAGCGCGAGTCTCGGTGCTCTTATCGATTCGGACAAAGCGGAAATTGATTACCTCGACTCGGTACTTGAAAGTATCGAGCGCGCGACGGATACGGACGATATCGGCGGCATTCGCGAAGAACTCGTTTCTTCGGGATACATAAAGGAAAAACGCGCGGCAAAGCGCGCGGCCGCCGCGCCGCGTACCGAGCGTTATACCTCTGACGAGGGGTATGCGATTTATGTAGGGCACAACAACATTCAAAACGACTATATAACTACCCGGCTTGCCGATAAAAACGACACATGGTTTCATACAAAGAATATTCACGGCAGTCACGTGGTGGTTAAAAACGGCGGTAAGCAGATAAGCGGCCAAACGCTTCTTTTCGCCGCAAAACTTGCCGCGAAAAATTCGCGAGCGAAGAATTCGTCAAACGTTCCGGTAGATTACACCCCGGTAAAGTATGTGAAAAAACCTGCGGGCGCCAAAGCCGGAATGGTGATATATACGACAAATAAAACGGTATTTGTCACACCTTGGGAGGAATAATGTGAATATCGGCGTTTCGACCTCATGCCTCTATCCGCTTGAAACGGAAAAATCGCTTTTAAGCGTCGCGAGAGCGGGCATAAACACAACCGAAATATTTTTTAACGCAAACTGTGAGCTTGAAAAAAGCTTTGTCAACGGACTTAAAGAGATAAAGGACGAATACGGTATAAATATTGTTTCAATTCATCCTACCATGTCGCTTGCGGAGTCATTCATGCTTTTTTCAAATTATGAACGCCGCTATGTCGAGGCGATAGGGCAGTATAAACGCTATGCCGAAATCGCAGGCGAGCTCGGCGCGAAGTATATTGTCATGCACGGCGGCAAGCCTAATCGCGTGCTCGATAACGAGGGGTATTTCGAGCGCTTTGCGCGTATCGCGCAAACTGTGCGTGAAAACGGCGCCGTTCTTTTGCAGGAAAACGTGGTTAAGTTCCGGGCGGGAAATCTTCAGGTGCTTAAAAGTATGAAGCAATACCTCGGCGAAGACGCGGCGTTTTGCCTTGACGTAAAGCAGAGCATAAGGGGCGGCTATTCACCGTTCGAAGCCGTGCGGGAGCTCGGCGGCAGTATAAAGCATATACATATAAGCGACAGTCTGCCCGATAACGACTGCATGCTTCCGCTTTCCGGCAGTTTCGATTTTCCGGCGTTTTTTGAACTGTGCAAAGAGCGAGGAATAAAGGGCGACGCGATAATAGAGGTCTATCGTGACGCTTACAAAAACGCGGATGAACTGTACGCCTCATACAAAAAGCTGAAAGAAGTTTTGAATTTTTGAAAAATAACCCTTGACAAACCAACTTTTGTGTAGTATAATCACTTTGCTGTCTTGATGACAGACCAGTTGGTGTTGATTGCGGTGAGGGTCCACCCGTTCCCATTCCGAACACGGAAGTTAAGCTCACTTGCGCTGAAGATACTTGGCGGGCAGCTGCCTGGGAAAATAAGTAGATGCCAACATTTAAGAACGCTCGTCTTTTGACGGGCGTTTTTTCTATTTACAAATTGCGACTTTGCTGATATAATATTAAGACACGCGAGAAGGAGGTCGTTTTATGGAATTTTCTCTCAACTTCAAAACTATTTCATCGTCTTTTCCGTTGCCCTGCGACGTTGCGGACAAGTACATAAAACTTGCCTCCGGCGAACAGTTAAAGGTCCTTATCCTCGCTATGCGCGACCTGTCGGAAAAAATCGACCCGCAAAGCATAGCGGATAAGTTGTCAATAAGCAAAACCGACGCGGAGGACGCGTTGCTTTTCTGGGTTCGCTGCGGTATACTCGAAAGGGAAGACAGCGTGCCCGAGAGCACCGGAAAAAAGGTCGTTATCAGTTCCGAACTGCCAACGCGTACCGATGTGATAATGCGCGGTATGGAGGACGATAGGGTGCGCCTTCTTTTGCGCGAAGCACAACTCAAATTCGGCAGGAACCTGAAAAATAACGAAAGCCGCCTGCTCGTGTCGCTTTACGACGATTACGGTATGGACGTGTCGGTTATCCTTCTGCTCTTACAGCACGCCGCGGCGGAGAAAAAGGCAAACCTTTCGTACGTTAAAACCACTGCGGTAAAATGGCTTAAAGACGGCGTTCAGACCGTGCGTGACGCCGAGGAGGAAATCTCCCGCCAGGTGCGCGGCAAGCTGGCGTTCGGCGTTGTACGCCGTGCGTTCGGGATAGAACAGAGGATACCGAGTGAAAAGGAAAACGAGTTTTCAAATCTCTGGGTAAACGAGTGGGGAATGTCGCCCGAAATGCTTAAAGCGGCGTATGACGTCTGCATAGACCAAAAGGCGAAAATATCCTTCCCGTACATAGGCAAGGTGCTCGAAAAATGGCACACGGCGGGTTATAAAACGGTTGAGGAAGTTAAAAACGGCGAAAAGAAACCGTCCGTAAACAAAAAAGGAAAATCAAACGATTTCGCCGGGTTCGATCTGGATGCTTTTGAAGCAAAACTGAACAGTGATTAGGGGACGAGCAGTATGACGAAAAGGGAATGTCTTGATATCTGTATGGAGCAAAAGCGCAGTCTGCGTTCGGCGCGCGCCGCCATAAGGGAAAACGCCTTAAAGGCGCTTGAAAAAGATGATTCGCGTTACAGAGAGGTTAAAAACACAATTGCTTCTTTGGGCGCTAAAATCGCGCTTACCGCCATATCGGGCGACAAGTCGCAAATTGAAAAACTCAAAAGCACTCTTGTTGACCTCAACATCCGGCGCGAGGAGCTGCTGAAAGACGCGGGTATAGGCGAAGTTGAGTACGACTGTGAAAAGTGTCACGATACAGGTTACGTTGAGGGCGCGATATGCGACTGCGTAAAAAAAGCGGCGACAGATCTTTATTTGAAGGAGATTTCCGCTGCCGTACCGATAGGCGAGTGCCGCTTTGAAAATTTTGATTTAAGCTTTTATCCCGACGCGGCCGCCGACGGCGTAAGCCCCAAAAAACGTATGACCGAAATACTTAAACTCTGCCGCGAATATGCGATAGGGTTTAATCCGTCTTCCTCAAAAAGCCTGCTTTTTATGGGCAATACGGGGCTGGGCAAAACGCACCTGTCGCTTGCGATAGCTTATGAGCTTATAGCCGGGGGATATAACGTTATTTACGGCAGTGCCTATAACCTTTTTGCGAAAATGGAGGGCGAGCATTTCGGTGAGCACAGCGATAAGAGCTATCTTGACGCGGTGAACTGCGATTTGCTTATAATTGACGATTTGGGCGGAGAATTTGTATCACCGTATATACAGAGTCTTGTCTACAACATAATCAACACGCGCCTTTTGGCGAGAAGACCCACCATTATAAACACGAATCTTTCAATGGCGGACATCAACGAGAGATATACGCCGCGTGTGGCTTCGCGCCTGCTTGGCGATTATACCGCGAAAAAATTTATCGGAAGCGACATAAGACAGATTAAAAGTCTGAAAAAATAAACGCCGCGGGAGGTTTTGTTTTGAAGATAAAAACTGTTTCTTCACTTGAAAAATGTTTTCTTAACGAGCGGGTGGCGGATAAAGATGAATACAGCCGCGCGTCCTGTCTTAAAAACGAGATTTTTCATTTTTGCGTTTGCTATCAGGCAGAGGACAGCGCCTCGACCGGCTATGCGAATTTATCGGTAAAATCGCCGATAGCGAAGTACGTGCGCGTTTGCCGGATAGAACCCGTGCCGGTTCAACTGGCGGCGCGACCCGGAAGCGATGACTTTTATATAAGCAAACAGCCGGGTCTTTATCCTGACGTTATGCAGCCGCTCGAAAGCAACGGACGGCTCGCCGTGGCTGAGAATTTGCGCAGCCTTATGGTCGAGGTCGATACAAAAGGCGAGGTCGAAGCGGGCAGTTATCCGATAACGCTGTGCTTCGATTACGCCCATTTGTACAATAAAGAAAAAAAGGGACAGTATGAGGTCACATTTCAGCTTGACATAATTGACGCCTCGCTGCCGGAGCAGGAACTGCTTTTTACGCAGTGGTTTCACTGCGACGGTCTTAAAAAATACTACGGTACAAAAGCGTTTGACGTCAGACACTTCGAAATAATAGAAAAGTTTGCGAAACTCGCCGTAAAATACGGTGTCAATACGCTTCTTACTCCCGTATTCACGCCGCCGCTTGACACTTATGTGGGCGGTGAGCGCGATACTGTGCAGTTGGTCGGTGTAAGCGTTAATAACGGTGTTTACGGCTTTGATTTTTCACTGCTTGATAAATGGGTGGAAATGTGCGACCGGATAGGCGTAAAGTATTTTGAAATATCGCATTTGTTTACCCAGTGGGGCGCGTCGTGCGCGCCGAAAATAATGGCGACCGTAAACGGCGAGTACAAAAAGATATTCGGTTGGGAAACCGACGCCTCCGGCGAAGAATACGCCGCGTTTCTCGGCGCTTTTATACCCGCGTTTTTAGAGCACATGAGAGGGCTCGGCGGCGCGGATAAGCGGTGCCTCTTTCATATTTCGGACGAGCCGAACAGTAAACAGCTTGAAAGCTATTTGAAGGCAAAGGCGATAGTTGAGCCCCTGCTTCGCGGTTACACGGTCATCGACGCGCTTTCAAGTTACGATTTCTACGCGAGCGGCGCAGTCAGCCTTCCTGTTGTATCAACGGGACATATTGATAAGTTTATCGAAAACAAAGTGCCGCATCTTTGGGCGTATTACTGCGTAACAGAAGATAAGGATAACCTTTCAAACAGGTTTATTTCAATGCCGTCGCTGCGCAACCGCATACTCGGCACACAGCTTTATAAGTTCGGTATAGAGGGTTTTCTGCATTGGGGTTATAATTTTTACCTTAATCAGTTCTCTTATGCTTCGGTAAACCCGTTTATGAATACCGACGGCGAGTATTTTTCGCCCGCGGGCGACGCGTTTTCGGTTTATCCCGGGCCTGACGGCGAGCCGTGGGAATCAATACGTCTGCTCGTGTTTTATGACGGTATTCAGGACACACGCGCCTATAAACTCTGCGAGCGGCTTTACGGCAGGGAATTTGTTATGAATATCATTGAAGACGGGACAGCGCCGATAGATTTCAGGACCTACCCGCACGATAAGAATTATTTGCTCGGAATCAGGGAAAAAATCAACGCGGCAATCGCGGAATACAGGGGTGATTTTGCATGATTTACAAAAACGCCCTGATAGGCGGCGAGATTACCGATATCACCGTTGAAGACGGCAGGATCGTATCTCTGCAAAAAAGCGGCTCGGGCGGAATTGACTTAAAGTATCAAAAGGTTTTTCCCGGTCTTATAGACGTGCATACTCACGGTTGCATGGGGATAGAGGCAAACGGCGGTGACATCGCCGGGCTTGCTAAGTATGAGGCGCTGCACGGTACGACTTCGTTTTTGCCTACGACCGCGACGGTGGATATGGAAACTGTACGCGCCGCGCTTGACCGCGATATCGAAGGCATTGACGGCGCGAATGTTTTGGGCTTTCACATCGAGGGTCCCTACATAGCGAAAAGCCGCAAAGGCGCGCAGGATGAGAAGTACATTCGGAAGCCCGATATAAACGAGTACCGCGGGCTTAAAAACGTAAAAATGGTGACTATCGCACCGGAAACCGAGGGCGCGCTCGATTTTATAGAAAAATGCGACGCTGTCTGCTCGATAGGCCATACCGACTGCGATTACGAAACGGCGGCAGCGGCGATAGAAAAGGGTGCCCGCTGTCTTACTCATACCTTTAACGCAATGCCGCCGATGCTTCACCGGGCGCCGGGACCTATCGGCGCGGCGATAGAAAAGAGAATATACGCCCAGCTTATATGTGACGGTATTCACGTTCAAAGAGGGGCTGTCTGGTCGCTTTACAGAGCGCTCGGAGCGGACAGGGTATGCCTTATAAGCGATTCAATAGCGCCCGCCGGCTTGCCCTGCGGCGAATACACCTCGGGCGGACTGCCGGTTACTCTCTCAAAAAGCGGTTGCCGCCTTGCCGACGGCACCCTCGCCGGAAGTACGGCTTTTCTGCTTGACTGCGTAAAAACGGCGATTGAATTCGGCATTCCCGAAGACGACGCTTTTATTATGGCAAGCAGAACGCCGGCAAAGCTTCTCGGAATAAACAAGGGTGAGCTTTCCGTCGGCTTTGACGCGGACTTTATCGTGCTTGACAATAATTACAATTTGTTAAAAACCGTAATAGGCGGTATTATTTACGAATAAGGTGATATTTATGGAAACCCGGAATGATTTTTTTAAGAGTTGCGCGGAACGCTTTGAGATTACGGGAAGGGTGATTTCAGCCGATAATTACGGCAACGGACATATAAACGATACCGTTAAAGTCGTGACCGACGACGGCGAAAAACAGCGCAGATATATACTTCAAAAGGTGAACGGCAACGTTTTCAAAAAGCCGGAGCAGGTGCTTTCGAATATTGAGAAGGTAACGGCGTTTCTTAAGGTGCGCGCAAACAGCGAAAGGGAAGTGCTTTCGCTTATTCCGACCAAAGACGGCAAAACCTACATAAAGGATGATGACGGCAACCTCTGGCGTATGTATAATTTTATCGAGGACTCCGTCTGCCTTGATATAGTAGAGGACGAGCGGGACTTTTACGAGTGCGCTTTCGCATTCGGCAAGTTTCAGAGGGACTTGAGGCATTTTCCGGCGGATACGCTTTACGAAACGATACCGAATTTTCATAATACGCCGATACGCTTCGGCGCGTTTCTAAGTGCGGTCAGCGCGGATAAGTGCGGCAGGGCGGAGAATGTCAGAAAAGAGATAGATTTTATTACTTCAAGACAGGATTTTTATTCGGTGCTTATCGACGCCGAAGCAAGAGGCGATCTGCCGGTCCGCGTTACGCATAACGACACCAAATCAAACAACGTTATGCTTGATAAAACCACCCGAAAGGCGCTTTGCGTTATCGACCTCGATACCATAATGCCGGGGTATTCGGTGACCGACTTCGGCGACGCGATACGCTTCGGCGCCTCTACCGCGGCGGAGGATGAAAAAGATCTTGATAAAGTTCATTTCAATATTGATCTGTTCAAGGCGTATACCAAAGGCTACCTTGCGGGCTGTGACGGCAAACTCATACCTACCGAAATAATGCTTCTGCCCGAGGGCGCAAAAATGATGACCATTGAGTGCGGTATGAGATTTTTGACTGATTATCTTGAAGGCGACACTTATTTCAAAACCGCTTATCCCGAGCATAATCTCGTCAGGGCGAGAACGCAGCTTAAACTCGTGCGGGAGATGGAAGAGCAGTGGGATGAAATGAAAAGAACCGTAAAGCAGTATGCCGGGGGCAATGCCTGACGGCGCCTTATGACCTGTGAGATATGTGTAAATAACCGTTGCCGGGGGCGAAAACCCCCGGAATTTTTTTGAAGATAAGCAAAAAATAGAAAAAAAGCCAAAAAGCGCAAAAATTTGATAAAAATGCGCAAAATTTTGATATACAAACCTTTGTCGGTTGTGTATAATAAACGTGAGAAAAAGTGCAATCTTTTCAACAAAATGTCAAACTGCGGTGCTGAGTGTCGGCTAATGCGGATTGTGTCTTTCACTTTTAAGAACTTTCCGTGTTGCTTTCGCTTTCGGTTTATTTGTTTTTTCGATGTTATTATACCCTGACCGGAGCGATTTTCCGCGGTTGCTTTTGATTATTATATTATAATATATTACGCTTACACGATTGATTATTTGGGGGCGCAATGATGACAAAGAACATCAACACGTACAAACTTAAACGCCGGGGCGCGGCAACGCTTGCGAGTATAGCGAGGTATCTTATACTCATCGCCTTTGCGTACATACTTTTTTATCCGTTCTTATTCATGGCGGTAAACTCGTTCAAATCCACCGCGGACTGGCTCGACCCGACGGTCATGTGGATACCGAAGGGTATATCGTTCACGAATTACCGGATAGCAATAAAGGCGCTTAATTACGTGTCATCGCTCGGAAGTACGTTTCTTAATCAGGTCGCGTCGGCGCTGATATCCTTTTTCACCTGCGCGGTAGTCGGCTACGGTCTTGCGAGATTTGAGTTCAGAGGCAAAAAAATTCTCATAGCGTTTATGATACTCTGCATACTCGTTCCCGACCCGATGATCGTTGTGGCAAGTTACGATAATTTCAGTCATCTTGACTTTTTGGGCATTCTGGGTCTCCTCTCAAAACTGTTCCGTGTGGAGCTTCGGCCCAGCGTTGTGGATACGCCGCTTGTTTTCTGGCTTACCGCTCTGCTTTCTACCGGTCTTAAAAACGGCTTGTTCATCTACATTTACATGCAGTTCTTCAAAGGTCTTCCCAAGGAGCTCGAAGAGGCGGCGTGGATGGACGGCGCGGGCCCGTGGAAAACGTTTCTGCGTATCGTTCTGCCGTCTTCGGGCGCGGCGGCTATCACTGTTCTGGTGTTTGCGGTCGTTTGGTATTGGAACGATTTTTATCAGGCGCAGATATATCTTTCGGGCAATTTCCCCATAAGCGTTATGCTGGCAAACTTCAAGAGCAACCTTACGTCAGAAATAACCAAGCAGTTTACCTTTTCTCTCGGTTCGCTGATAATAACAAGCGCGTTTTTGTCGATTCTTCCGCTGCTTGCCTACTTCCTTGTAATGCAGCGCAAATTTGTTCAAAGTATATCCACCTGCGGTATCGTAGGTTAGAATAATTAGGAGGAAAAAGAAAATGAAAAATTATCTGACTAAACTTTTATGTATGGCGTTGTGCCTTGCGTTGCTGCTGTCGGTTGCGGCTTGCGGCAAGAGCAACACATCTTCATTCAATTTAGGCGATGATGAAGTCGTCGATGTTGATGACGGTGGTGAGGACACAACAAGTGACAACGGCAGTACCGATAACTCGTCTGTTGATATTTCCGACAACGCGGGCACAAACACAAAGTCCAATACGCCCGCTCCGGTTGCCAACGCGGATTCACTTTCGTGGAACGACCTTGTCGCCAAGATGCCCGCTTCGCTGCGCGGCTCTACCTTTACGGTCCTTTCATGGAACCCCGTAACCGACGTTACCGACGCGGATAAAGTGGTAAAGAAATTTGAAAGCCAGACCGGCATCAAGGTTAAGTGGAATCAGGAAAGCTATGATACATACGAGACCAAAATCGCCGCTCTTGTAAACGCGAATAAATCTCCGGACCTTATTCGTTTTATCGCGCCCTCGCCGGCGAGAATGTATCTTTGCCAGGATCTCAAAACCGCTACCGGCTTTGATTTCAAAGGCGATATCTGGGACAGCCGCGCAACTTCTTCCTATTCTTACAAAGGTAAAATTTATGCCGCGGCTATGAAGAATTCTCTTAACCAGCAGCCCACCGCGGTTGTATACCGACCCTCGATAATCAAGAGATATAAGCTTGAGGATCCGTATCAGCTCTGGAAGAGCGGCAAGTGGACCTATGATAAGTTCAAAGAAATATGCACTGATTTTAAGGAAGCGACCGAGAGACCCGCGTGGATGACTTCCGGTTGGCTCGATTATCTCTGGCTCAACGATATAGATCTCATCACATTTGACGGCACTAAATATAAGAACAACCTGTCCGACCCGAAGGTCACCACCGGCTTGCAGGAGATAATCCGTTGCCGCAGTGAGATATGCCCGGAGGCGATGGGTACAGGCTCAAAAATTGAAGACGGCACGTATCTTTTCTACACTGATAATATACTCGCCTGCCGTACTACCGACTTCCACTTTACCGAGCTCAAAGCGAAGAATGACCTTGAAGCGGTTCCTTTCCCGACTCAGCCCGGCAAGCCCTATTACACCAACTTCCAGGAATTCGAGGCGTACGGCGTGCCGAAGGGTGCACCTAACGGCGCAGCGGCGTATTACTTCCTGCGCTGCTATCTGAATGCCGAGAATTATAATGAAAACACCTTCTTCTGCAGCACTCAGGTTCTTGAAACCTATAAGTATCTTATGAGTCAGAAGAACTTTAACTTCAACGTTGACCGCCGAATTACCGACGCCGCCGGCAACCAGAACGGCGGAATCCATACCATGATAAGAACCGGCGAGATGACTCAGGCGCAGGTCAAGACCAAGCTTGATTCGCTTTCACCCTTCTTTGATAAAGCGGTTAAGCAGGCAAATGATACTCTGGCAAAATTTAAGTAATAAAACTATTCCCGTATGCCTCCCTTGTGTAAAGGGAGGCGCGGGCGCGTAAACTCTTCCGGCGCAAGCCGGATACCGGTATTTAATTACATTCGCCGGAGCGCGAATACATTTTGCGGCTGAGCCGCTAAAGGAGCAATGAATGAAAAAGCTGATTGCGTTGCTGTTATCCGTCTGTCTTTTTGCCGCTTGCTGCGGATGCGATTTATTCGGCGGCGATTCATCCGCTGATACGTCGTCGAAAAAGACTTCTTCGACCGGGTCGGAGGATAACTCTTCGGTTGATAACAGTGACAGTACCGATTCAAGCGACGGTGACGTTTCCGATACTTCGAGCAGTGTGAACAGGGGATCCGTTGATTTAAGCGGCGACCCTTCCAAATCATACTTAATACCCGATGACGAGGAGGACTATTCTCTCCGTGAGCAGGTTGTTGAGTGGGGGACTTCCACACCCACGCTTGAAACCGCCTGGGAGAAAATGACTCTTCCTCATTTGAAAACAAGCACCGATGAGATAGCCGCAACTATGCGCAAAAACGTAATAGACAGCAAGAATTCCGATTATAAAGCAAAAGGCTATACGGGAACTACGTATTACATATCTGCCAAGGGCGACGATTCAAACGACGGTAAGTCCGAAAAGAGTCCGATAAAAACGACTACCGCGCTTGCAAGAATCCCCCTTAAAAAAGGCGACGCCGTGTTGTTTGAACGCGGCGGTGTGTGGCGCCTCAGCCGTGCTATTGTCGCTGTGGAGGGTGTGTATTACGGCTCTTACGGTAAAGGTGAAAAACCCGCGCTTTACGGCTCGCCCGATAACTACGCGAAAGCGGAGTATTGGAAACCGGCAAACCTTAAAAATGTTTGGAAACTGGGTATCAGCGATACCAGTATAGGTCTTGTTGTAATCAACAACGGCGAAATTGTAGGTAAGAGGAAAGCCGACGGTATACTGAGTCTTGAAAAGAACGGAGATTTCTATTTCAACCGCCAGATGAGCACTCTGTATCTTTACTGCGACGCCGGAAATCCCGGTAAAGTGTATACGGATATTGAGGCGTGCCTTAACAAAGCGGCATTTGACGTAAACCGCGTTGCGGGCGTAACTGTTGATAACTTCAAAATCAAATATTTCGGGCGTCTTGGCGTTGACCTTGCCGCGGCGGATAACTCGGTTGTCAGCAATTGTGAGGTAGGTTTTATCGGCGGCGCCAGTCAGAACGCAACCACCCGCCTCGGCAACGCTATTCAGATGTGGCAGGGCTGTGACGGACATTTAGTTGAGAACTGCTGGACATATCAGATATATGATACCGGCTTGACTCCGCAGGGCGATTCTCTTACACCTAAACAAAGAGCAAAATTCGGTACACACGAGGAAGATTACAAAAACATAACATACCGAAACAACCTTATAGAGTATTGCGCACTTTCAATAGAGATGTGGCACGGCAATCATAATGATGATAAGGGCGGTAAATGGAATTATACCGACGCGGTGTTTGAAAATATACACATTGAGAACAACGTAAGCCGTCTTGCCGGTTACGGATGGTCTTCTATGCCGGGTCAGCGCCCCGATCCTCACGGCGAACATCTGATATTCTACGCGCACGCTTATCCGTACGCGAGAAACGTGTACATTGAAAACAATATTTTCGACCTTTGCGACGCCTGGATCTGCCGCTGGGAGTTCAATTTGAATTACAGCGAGGATACAAACGATTCAACGCGCAAGAAGGTTAACGGTGTGGTTACACCCATTAACAACAATTATAAAAACGGTATATGGATAATCAGAAACAATACTTATTATCACGGTAAGAACAGAAGCGGCGGTATCAACTGGTACGGCTCACAGAAGACCGGTTCCGGGCAAACATCTCTTGAAAACATAATAAAACAGTTTGACCAGAGCCCGGCAAAAGTGGTCTGGATAGATTGATTTAATTACATACTTCCGTACAACGCGCTTTTAATATTTGTGAAACGAATAGCACACATTCAAAGCTTTGAGGTGATTTACTTGAAAACAAAAAGACTTTTGTCAGGCGTGATGTCCATAGTGATGATATTCACTATGTTCTTCGCGATGACGTTGGTGGTAAACACCGCCGCTCCCCTTACAGCGAGCGCGGCTACCACCACCGAGAAGGCGATATTCATCGGGAGTAAT
>JAEEGL010226671.1_pt1 | contig 48870 bp, 25 predicted proteins | sample 9134231 | NCBI WGS metagenome assembly JAEEGL01 (sample SAMN16246548, study PRJNA631951) | gut metagenome | biome: gut microbiome; feature: rumen; material: fiber-attached | host: Bos | place: Iran: Karaj | collected 2018-10 | reverse complement strand
GGACTGCGAGACGAGGTTGTCGACGAGGTTCTCGTTGGCGATCGTTCCCTCGGTGAAGTCGATGCGGCCGCGGCAGTCGGCGAGGTTGTCGAGGTTGCCGGTGGAGAGGTTGTCGAGGGCCACGACCGAGGCGCCCCTGGCAAGCAGGTGCTCGCAGGCGTGGGAGCCGATGAAGCCCGCGCCGCCGGTGACGAGGACGCGGGGGAAGTAGCTACTGCTGCTCATGGGACTTGAGGGCGGCCTGGGATTCGCGCATGACGGGGAGGAGGCGCGGCACGATGTCGCGGAGCACCTCGTAGGCGGGTTCGCGTTGCTCGGGGTTGCAGGAGAGGGCGATTGCGACGTAGGCCCAGCGGGGCCGGTAGTCGCGGAGGATGTTGTCGAGGGCGATGCGGGTGACGCGGTCGAAGTGGCTCGGCGTGGAGCGTTCGGGGTTGAAGTACCAGTAGGCGTAGATGCCGCCATGGGACACCGTGCGTCCGGCATCGTTCTTGTAGCGGCGGAGGGTGTCCAACACGTGGACGGGGAAGGAGCCGCCCGCCTCCAGCGGGATGTCGAGGTTCTGCTCGGCGATGATCTGGTACCCCTGGGAGACAAGGCAGCGCTGGGGGCGGTGGATGCTGTTGCGCTCGAGGCCCGAATAGACGATGGAGACCTGGACCGGCTGCGAGTTCTTCCCGAGGGTGTAGATTCGGCGGAGGATGGGGGTGCCGGGGGGGAGGCCGTTCCGCTCGCCGATGGAGATGGTGTCAAGCGGGCTGGAGCAGACCGGGCAGGTCAGCCCCTCCCCGTCCTCCGGGAACTCGCTGCGCGGGTAGTCGCGGCAGCACTGGTCGTTGGTGCAGAAGAGCACCTCTTCGCCATGGTAGGGGCCGAGCTCCTCGGGAAGCAGCACGTCGATGGGGCAGTTGGGCGCGCCGCGGAAGACGCGCGGCCGCGAGAGGTGGCGCGCGGAGAGGCCGATGAACAGCACCAGCAGCGCCGTCGCCACCGGCAGCCGCCAGCGGGCGGCGGGAGCCTCCGAGGATTCCGTCACGTCCGGAGCCTCCGGAACTTCCGGAACTTCCGGAGAATCCCACTTCCCGCCGAATCGGCGGCGGAGGGCCTCCCGGATGCGCTGGATCGGTGCCGCCCAGTCGCGGTCGAGGAACGTGGCGGTCGCCTGGAGCAGGAGGATGCCGATGAAGAAGACGAGGAAGCCGGCGGGGTCGTGGTAGATCTGCATCGCCAGCTCGCTGCCGAAGCAGAAGGCGAAGAGCGTCAGCGTCGAAATGCGGAGGATGTTCGTCAGGATGGCGAGCGGCACCGACATCGCGAAGAGGATCCAGGCGCGCAGGTTGCCCCGGACGCGGAAGTAGGCATAGGGAGCGGCGAGGGCGGAGAGGACGACCAGCGAGCGCAGACCGCTGCATCCCTCCGCGACGTTGAAGACGAGCGGCTGCGTCTCGGGGCCGAACGAGACGCGGATGACGCTTCCGATGTTGGCGGCGTCAACGCCGAAGCCCCGCAGGAAGACGACCGAGAGGTTCGACGCGAACACCTGCAGCGACGTGGTGTAGTGCTTGATGTGGAAGCAGAGGAAGGAGAGGATCGTGTAGCCGAGCGGGAAGAGCAGCTGCCGGGCGACGCCCCAGCCCCAGATCGCCCAGCAGGCGCTCCAGAGCGAGGTCGCGACAGTGAAGAGCGAGACGCGGGGCTGCTGCGCGCGGAAGGCGAGGACGTGGAGCGCGAGGGAGGCGGCGGTGGCCGCGACACCCCAGAGCGAGGCGCGGGCCGGCGTTTTCGCCAGCTCGCGCCGTTTGTCCCAGACCGCGTAGAGCCCCACGAGCGGCATCGCCCAGGTGAGCTGCATGTCCCGGTCGTGCCACTGGATGAAGAGCCACCGGAAGATGGAACTCGGCTCCTGGGACAGCTCGCCTTCGCTTCCGAAGAAGTGGTAGAGCGCGGCGATGGCGGCGGCGACGAGCCCGAAGCAGACGAACGCGGCGCCGCGCCGGGCGGTCCTACGGGTTTCCATTGGCCGGAGCCGCATCGTCCAGAAGCTTGTCGAGCTCGTCGTCCGAGAGGTCCTTCAGGTCCTCGGGCTTGATTTCGCCGCCGCCATTCTGCATTTCGGCCTCGAAGCGGCGGCGCTGGAGTTCGGCGGCCATGCGGCCGATGTCGGCGGCCATGCGGAAGAAGCCATGGGAAATGCGGAGGACGCCGACGGCGGATTCGCCCTGGGCCAGCGCGAGGCCGCCGATGCGGCCGGGGTCGGCGGCGAGGCCGTTCACCAGGTCCTCGGGGATGCGGTCGTCCCCTTCCGGCAGGTGGGAGTTCGCGAAGACGGCGACGTCATGCAGGATGGTGGCGAGGTCCAGCGAGTAGCGGAGGACGCTGTCGTCGAGGTTGTTCATGTCCGGGAAGAGCTCCTTCAGCGGGGTGGCGGCTTCCGGGGCGGGGGCGGCGTCGAGGATGGAGTCAAGCGATCCGGCGGGGCCGATGGCAAGGAAGAAGAGCCCGTCCTTGGCGGCGAACTCGTAGGCGTAGGGGTTCTCCTTGATGTAGTCCGCGAAGGTGGACCCCTCGGGAAGCTCGATGTCCTCGGCCAGGGTCACGGGAATCGTGTTGACGGTGACCTCGCCGACGGTCCGGGTGGCGGGCTCGCCGTAGCGGATCGGCTGGTCCTCGTTGGCGTTGGCGAGGGCAATCGACTCCTTGTAGGTGTCCAGGAGGACCTCCGGCTTCTCGACCTCCGAGACGGTGCACAGCACGGGGCGGCCGCTGGCGTCGAAACGCAGGACGCTGGCCGTGGTGCCGACGCCGGCTTCGGACTGGTGCGTGATGGCCTTGGTCATCAGGTTGATCTGCTCCTCGGACGGGCCCTCGGCACCCTCGGCGGCGCCGAGCTTCCCGAGGAGGGGGAGGATGGTCTGGAGGCTCGGGGTGATCTGGCGGATGAGCTCGGCCTGGGTTCCGTCCGCGGAGAGGAGCAGCGGGGTGCCGCCGATGTAGGGCAGAACGCGGTCCGACGGCTTCTTGAAGTTCGCGAACATCTCCTGGAGCGGGGAGTCGGCCTTGGCGTCGATGCGCGACCAGATGGAGAGGCCGAGCGACTCGGTGTAGTCGAGGCCGAGGGCCAGGCGGTTGGCGCCGCGGAGCATGTCGAGGAGCTTGTCGGTGACGCCGCGCATGGCGGTGCGGGTCTCCTCCGCATTCTCGTCGTCCATGGCCTCAAGCCCTTCGCGGACGGCCATCTCCAGAAGGGGGGTGATGGCCTGGGTGGCGAGCTGGGCGCGGATGGTTCCGGAGAGGCCGGAGATCGTGTAGGCCTTCGGGTCGGCGGCGAGCTCGTCCGCGACCTTGGTCAGGTAGGCGTCGTTCACGGCGCCTTCCATGGCGAAGACGGCATGGCCGCCGACGACGCGCATGTGCGACACCACGGGGAACTGCTTGAAGCGGAAGGTGCGCACACCGTTCTGCTCGCCGGTCTGGTCGGCGAGGGTGGCGAGGCTCTGGAGGTAGTTGGCGCCGTCGGCGTCGGAGAGCGGGACGATGATGATGGGCTGGTTTCCGAGCGCGTCATGCTCGGAGGTGAACACCAGGCGGATGGGGCACTCGCGGTCGATGCCGAGGAGTCCGGGGGAGCCAAGGAACTGGCCGGCGCCGACGAGCGCCATGGCCATGGCCGGCTGCCCGATGTCGGTGGCCAGCGCGGAGACATCGGCCTGGAGCTTGTTGAAGGAGGAGATTTCCACAAAGGCGAAGGGTTCGGGATCCGCGTGGAGGATCGAAACCGTGGCGGCAAGGGCGAGGAGGGTCTTTTTCATGGGATGGCTTTCGTGTTGTTTGCGGTGTTGTTTTGCGGTGGTGTTTTGGGAAGGGATGGCTAGCGGCCGAGCGCCGCGGCCCGGATGCGCGCCGGGAACCCCCGGCACTGGTCGTCCAGGTAGTAGTTGGAGTTGACGGGCAGATCGTAGCGGCGGATAAGCTGGACGCGGACGAACCGGGTCCCGATGTCGTCGCCGTCGCCGAGCCGGGAGAGGATCTCCTTGGGGGCGAGCTCCTTGAGGCTGAGGGTGCGGCTGATGTCGATGCCATTGACGCCGGTGAGGAAGACGAGATCGTCGGCGGTGCGGTCGAAGCGCAGCAGCTTCCCGCGGAAAGAGGCGCCGTTGCGCAGGGTCAGGGTCATCGTGGAGTCGGGGCGGAAGGCGCCCTCGAAGCGCTCGCGGGCGGCCTTCGCGCCGCGGAAAAGGTCGCGGAGGGTCGCGCAGTCGCCGGGGGCGGAGAAGGCCGAGGGAAAGCGGACCTCGAGATCGTCGAGAAGCGACGTCGCGTAGCCGATGCCGCTCGACTCGAAGGCGTCCATGAGCTGGGTCGCGATGCCGGCGGCCTGCTCGGCGGCGCGAGCGGCGGCAGCGGCCTCCTCCTGGCTGCGGCGCTCCTCCTCCTGACGCCGTTCCTCGGCCTCCTTCGCGCGGCGGACCTCCTGGATGGACTCCTTCGCCCTCTCGCGCTCGGCGGCGAATTCCGCCGCGTCGTCGCCGCCGAACAGCATGGCCAGCGCCTTTTCGTAGTTGCCCGTCCGGGCGATGGCAAGGGCCTCGGAGACCAGCGAATCGAACCGCTTCTTGAGCTGGGCCCTCTCCGCCGCCTGGCGGGTTTCGATCACCTGCTTCTGGGCGACGTCGATTTCCGGCCCCAGCGCAGTGAAGCGCGAGCGCATCTGCTCAAGGCTGTCCACGGCCGCGTCGAAGGCGGGGGAGTTCGCTGGCTCCTGCTCCACTCCAGCCACCAGCGCGTTGATTTCCTCGACCGCCTTCTGGCGCGCCGTCTCGCGGGCGACGCGGCGGCGGTTGGAGATGTTCGCCGCCATTCCCGCCGCGACGATGGCCACGAGGATGCCGATGGCCGCATAGCGGAGCCCCCGCCCCGAGCCGGAGGGCGGCGCAAGGGTTGCAGTTCGCGGCATTCCGGAGAGTTCCCCGGCCACGACGGGGGCGGCTGGCGTCTTCGGGCGGAAGAACGGCTGTTTCCTGCCGGGCGCGGTCTGGACGCGGACCCGGCGGTTGCCCTGGACCTTGGGCTGCTGCGGGGGCGCTGGCGGCGGCGCGGACTCCACGGTCGAGGCACCCGGCACCGGGTTGCCGGACGGCAGCGGCAGCCCCATGCGGACCGCCCCGATGTCCGTCCGGACCTCGTGCCAGTCCTTCTGGCGGCGGTCGCGGTCCTTGCAGAGCATTTTCTCAACCAGCGAGCAGAAGGCCGGGGAAAGCGACGGGTTCACCGTGCCGGGGTTGGGCGCGCGGGAGCGGACCTGCAGGTCCGTGACCTCCGTATCGTCATGCCCGGGGAAGAGCAACTGACCGGTCGCCAGATGGTACATCGTCGCGCCGAGCGAGTAGATGTCCGTGCGGCAGTCTAGATCGGTCTGCCCGATGGCCTGTTCGGGCGACAGGTACTGCGGCGTCCCGTAGATCTGGGACTCCTCTTCGGGCCGCTGGTGGATCAGCGCCTGGGCGGTCTTGCAGAGCCCCAGGTCGAGGATCTTGACCGTGCCGTCAGAGTCGACCATCAGGTTGTCGGGCTTGATATCGCAATGGATGATGCCGTGCTGCACCCAGGCGTAGTCGAGGGCGGCGGCGACGCAGTCGGCGATGTCGAGGACCTGGTTCTCCGCCAGGTGCCCCTTGCGCTCGCTCCACGCCCCGACGGTGTAGCCGTTGATGAGCTCCATCACGAAGCAGTACATCTCGTGCGTGAAGATCGCGTCGTAGACCTGCACGAGGCCGGGGTGCTTGAGGCGCGCCGCGACGCGGGCCTCGTTCTGGAACTGCTCGCGGTCCTCCGGAGTCGGTTCGAAGCGCGGGGCGAACACCTTGATGGCGACTTCCCGGTCGAGGGAAATCTGCCTGGCGCGGTACACGGTGGCCATTCCGCCTGTACCGAGCTGTTCCTGGATGTCAAAGCCGTCGAGTTTCATGACGTGGGGAGAGTGCGCCTAGGTGATTCGCATAGTATACGCCATCCGCGCACCTCGCGCTACTGATATTTGTGCACTTTCTACAAACGTATCCCGCAGACGATTTATTGTCCTCTGTTTTGGGGCTTTTCGCGGAAACGGGGGCATGGTATCCTAACCCCATGGAAAGACCGCATCTTCCAGTACTCCGTCTTGTGACAGCACTCGCCACCATGCTTCCCGAGCTATCGGTGGCGGCTGGGCCCGCCGACATGGCGGAGGATTTGGCGACGCTCGTCGCGGAGGGAAAAGGCGTCCTCATGCCGGACCTCGCCGCTCCCCATGTCGAAGACCGGGGCGTCATGGAGCTTGCCGGCGACTTTCCCGCCGATTTTCTCATCGGGCTTGTCCCTGTCGAGGAGCATGGCGTCACGGTCTATCCCGTCGCCATCCGCATTGACGACGCCACCGGAAACGCCGTCTTCTACAACGCCGCCGAAACGCCCTTCTACATGGTTCCGCGCGTCGCCCCCGTGAACTGGTTCGCTCTTCTCCATCCGCTTCTTGCGACCAACCCCTGGTTCGCCGAATCCCGCGTGGTCGCGCAATGGACGCTCGTCCCGTCGGAGTCGCTGGACACCTATCTCGCCGCTGCCAACGCTCCGCCCGCACCGCTTCGTTCGGCTCCCGCCCCGGCAGGGCTGGAAGTCACGAACCTCATGTTCACGGCGATTTCCGTGTCGGTGTCCAACGTCGTGCTGGACGTGGCATGGCCGACGAACGACATTCCGGACGGGGAGCCACTCGACCTCTACTTCTCGCCGGAGCTTGCAACGAACGTGTGGACGCTTCTGGACTCTGCCACGCCGACAGATCCGACGAATGTCACATTCGTCATAGACGGCGCCGACCTCCCCGGATTCATTTGCACGACACCGCCGCATGTCCACGATGCCTCGTGCATTCCCATCACGAACATCATCCAGAACGTGTTTCTGACGGGCGAAGTGGAGACGAACATCGTCTACTCCTGCTCAACAAACCCGGCTCCGTCCGGCATCTCCGGCTTCTTCCGCGTCGGCACCCGCCAAGACTCCGATGCAGATGGGCTCTCGGATGCCTACGAGAAGCTGGTCTCCCGTACGTCCCGCTGGTTGTCCGACACCGATGGCGACGGGCTTTCGGACTATTCCGAAGTCCATACGCACGGAACCAACCCTCGGATTTGCGATACCGACGGCGATGGCCTCGACGACTTCATGGAAATCCGGGAAACCATGACCGCCGCAAACAATGCGGACACCGACGGCGACGGTATTTCCGATGCCGATGAAATCCAGGTCTACGGCACCTCGCCGTTCCAATCCGACACCGATGGCGACGGGCTTTCCGATGCCATGGAGATTTCCGTGTTGAACTCCAATCCCCTCTCCTGGGATACCGACGGCGACGGGATGGACGACGAGACGGAGTATAACGGCCGGAACAATGGTCTGAACCTTCTATCCGCCTCGGATGCCGAGGCCGATCAGGACGGGGATGGCATTTCGAACCTGGTGGAAGTCCAGACAGACTACTCGCCCTTCAACTCGGCGTCCAGCAATGACGTGCCGCGTCTCAAGCTTCTGCGCATCCATCCTCTGGAATCTCCTCGGGTTTCGTCGTCCACGACATACGCGCGGCTTCTCGTTCTCGGGGAAGATTCCGCGAAGGGCGCGAAAATCCGCATCCCGCGTTCCACGCAATACGGGACGACGAACCTCATCCGCCACCTCAGCTACACGGATGCGCCCGGCATCTTTCTGGGGGACATCCCGCTCGCCGGCGGCGGAACCATCGACCTGCCCGATTCGCTCGGCGACGTCGAGTTCTCCGTCCACTCCACTCCCGAATCCGGCGGCACCGTCGCGACGCTGACCCTCAGCGGCGCCAACATCGTGAGCCCCTCGACGGCCACTCTCGCGGTTCCCAAAATGACCGGGGCGCAGCTGAGCCTCTCCAACGCCCCCCTGTCCGCCTCCCGGACCAACCTCGTCAACGGAGTGCTCGGGACGATTTGCGTGGGCCACAGCGACCCGGACTTCGGGATGCCCCGCTTCTACCTTCTCCCGACCATCGAGAACAACAGCCCCACGGGCCACCGCAGCCTCGGCAGCACCGATCTCGTGCTGGTCAAGGTGAGCGGCGCAACAAATCTCACCACGACCGCCAACTACCTTCGCTGGGACGGCGTCCACCCCAGCCGTCGCGGGCAGGAACTGCCCGTGGGAATCTCGCGCATCGACGCGGGCCTGGACTTCGATTTCGACGGAGAGCTCGACGACGGGGAAATCGCCGTCTCCTGCAATGTCCATGTCGCCCGCATCGGACTGCTGGCCGACGCGAACCGCAACGGGACGTTCGACAATGCGGACATTCCCCTGCGGGACCGCTGGACGCCGGACGCCGGCGCCCTGCTCGCGGTGGACAACGCCCCAGCAGGAGCCGCCGACTCCCGGTCCTCCGGTGCAGCATCCCCGCTGTCGCCGCTCTTCGTGCTCTCCCCGTCGGTGGACATCCCGGACGGATACCATCTGGACCTCCATTTCACCTCGGCCCGTTTGCAAAGGCGAATCTACACGTCCGGGTACGCGAACGCCCTGGCCATTTCCAGCGCGAATACGGTCACCCAGGGGCTCTCCTCCGCCGAACTCGCCAGCGGGCGCAGTTTCTTCGTCTCGTCCACGGTTCCCGCAACGGAATCCGCCATCCAGCCCGAAGCCGTCGTGGAGCTGCGCCTCATGCGCGGCGTCACGGCCGTGGCGGTGGACACCGCCGTGCTGAAGATACCGCCTCTCGTCATCCCGTGGAACACGCTTCCGCTCACACGTCTCTGGACCTGCGACATGGGGACATCAGGCCGCTATCCGTCCTCCGTCGCGGCGGACCGCCAGGTCTGCCTTCCGAACTCCGCGCATGGCGGTTGCCAGTGGTCGCAGGACATCATCCAAGCATACGCGTTCCAAAAGGACGCCTCCCATGGGTGGCAGACGGCATTCGCCGACTTGAACCGGCTACAAGACGGGACTTTCCCCGAAGCCGTGGCGGAGGCGTCCGCCGCCACAGACGCCCCGGCCTGTCTTTTCCAGATATCCAACAGCGGAGATGGCGGAAACGTTGAGGCAACACCCCCGCTTCCCGGCTACCCATACGGGCGCATTCTTACCGGTACAAACAGTTACGGGGGCGTCTGCGAAGCCGTTGAGGTCGCCGAGGCGCAAGGGCTGCAGGGACCTGCGATCAAGCTGCCCGTGGGCTGGCTCGCCGTCGGCCATGTGGACGAAGTCTGCTGCTTCATCGGCGAGCGCACCGTCATGGTCCCCTCACCGCGCCTCGCGTTCGACCTCATCGCGCAGGAAGTCATTGCCCACAACGGCAACTACACCAACACTATCGTCTGGGGCACAGAAACAACAAACTATATCCACCGCATGCAGGACATTCTCTTCGACAAGGTCGTCACCAACGCGAACTGGGCGACCGACCTGACGGCGAGTGCAACGACGATTGTCGCGCCTTTATCAGATTATGACGAAGGAAGAGTATTGTATTGCGATGGTGAAATGATGCGTGTTAGCGATATTGATGAACTAAGTGGTGGAATGGCAGAAATAACCTTAGAAAGGGGATATTACGATACGATTCCCATTGCCCATTCCGCGAATTCTATGTTCTTTAGAGTTTCTTTGTTAGGGTGTTGGAATATACGAAAAGATATTGTTTTCCCTGATCTCCTGCCGTCAATCAACCTCCGAGTCATAAAGGAGCGTCTTAACAAAGACATTAAGTCATTGACTATCATTGAAGTTCCTGTTCTATATCAAACGTACACAATTGATTCCAGAACGGGTAATATTGCCGGTTCTCCCAACATGGTCAATGCTGTTGTCGACGGAAATACAGTCTATATGACCGACCCCGGATGCGACCTCTTCCGCAACGCCGTCAATGTCCCAGGCAAGGTCTTTGTTGGCGGGCACGATGTCTGGTCTCTTTATCACTGCGCGTTGGGGGAGTTGCACTGTGGGTCGGAGGCGGAACGGACCATACCCGCATCACCTCCATGGTGGCAACGGTCAGAATTCGAGAACTGGCCGTTTGAAAAGAAGGAGATGTCGCCGTGACATGCCGTTCCCCGTTTTCTCTCGTGTTGGCGATGGTTCTTTCAGCCTCTGTCCTTGAGGCGTCCGTAACTGTTCAGGATCTGACAACCATGGCGAATGCAAAGCACCCTGAGTATCGGGGATTGCGCGATGCCATCGTAAGTCAAGGGGAATCAGTTCTTCCCGAACTTGACCGCATTTATAACGACCAGTCTTTGGACTGGAAGCCTAGGTTCGCCGCAGGCGTCTGCATCGAGCATATCCGTCGCGCCGACGATCTTCATGCCTTCTTGAGCCATGACTGGTTAAGCGAGCCTGGGTTTCGGGAGGCCGGCCCCATTCTTGCAACTGGCTATCCAAGAGACTGTGGACCAATCGTTCACAAGGTAAAAGCAAGCTACGGTCTCTGGTTCTATTATCTTGAAGTGTATGCAAAAAGGATATACCCAGAAGAAGATACAAAAGACTATCGAATACTGGGTACGAGGTCAGTCTTGGTTGAAAATAGCCGTGGCGAGGCACGTTTCTTCGCAGCCAGAATGGCGGGGATGATGTTTGATGAGAACTGTCCGCCTAATGAACTCATTATGGGACCTTTGGAAGGGTATTTGGAGGATCTTTCCACCTTTGTTTCCGATGGAACCTATCCAGAAGGGAAGGAACTTATATTCAAACATCTCAACGCGTATCATCCTATATTGTTGACATTTCTTGACAATGAAAGAGATGTTCTCTTTCTAGAGAAGGTGGCTCACGATTATCCCAATGACAAACGTTTACAGAAGCGCATTCGGAACCGCCTAAGGGACCTTCGTTCCGATACTCTCCTCGTTCCATCCAACACTCCCTTGGAACCACCGACCGAGCGGATGGAAACGCCTGCTCAGGAACCTTCGCCACTTCCCCCTGTGGCAGAGTCAACGCTTGTTTCGGAGAAAGACCATAAGCGACGAAGCCTAATTGCGCCGATAGCCGCCGTCCTTGTTGTCCTTGCCGGAACGGCGTTCCTGTTACTCAAAAGGAGGCGCCGCCCATGACCGACCCCGGATGCGACCTCTTCCGAAACGCCGTCAATGTTCCAGGCAAGGTCTTTGTTGGCGGCCACGATGTCTGGACCCTCTACCATTGCCGCATGGGGGAACTGCACTGCGGGTCGGAGGCTGAACGCACCATTCCCGCTTCACCGCCGTGGTGGCAACAGTCAGATTTTGAGAACTGGCCGTTTGAAAAGAAGGAGATGTCGCCGTGAGATTTCGTTTCGGAGTGTGTTGTTTTTCTATATTCTTCTTCATTGAATGGAATGTGGCTCGGTCGGACGATTCCGTTCGTGAATCGCTGTGTCTCTTAAATGATCTCTTCAACGAGGACTATCAAAAGGCCCGGAATGAAATTGTGGAGAGGGGAACTTCCGCACTCCCCGAACTCGTTCATCTCAGGGATTATGACCCTGATTGGAAAGTACGACTGTATGCTGGCATTTGCGCTGAACGGATAGACCGAGGCGATGAAATTGATTCTTTGATTCGCTACCGTTGGGACGAAGATCCAGAAACCGCGGAGATGTTTGCGAGAGCCAGCTTGTATCTGAAACCTATGCTTCCTCCAGGCGGTTCGGAGCCTTTCCGGAGAAAACTTGAAAAAGAAGGTCTTTGGTTTCTCTATCTCGAATCCTATGCAGAGAAGACAAACGAGCAGGACTGGTTCCATGTTTTTATGGGGTCTAGTGCATCGTGGTTTCCTCGAATTCTCCAAAACCAACTTCGTCTGCTTGCAGGGCATATTGCAGAGGAGAATGTGAAAAGAAACTTTAATATTGGACTACTTGGCGGACCGGACTGGCTAACACTCATGGAATTTGTCTCTGACGGGACATATCCAGAAGGACGTGCAACGCTTCTTGCACACTTGGATTTTACATCGGATTTTCCATATTGCGTTATTGAAGCGGAAACGAATGAATCAACCATCCTCTCGCTTCTTGAACAATATTCGGACAACAAAGATGTTTCTGGTGTATTGAGACATCAACTCTACCGCATTCGCCTAGGTGAAACGTCCACCCCATTGCGGGACTGGGCATTGACGGTCCCGAACAATCGGCAAGCGATAGAGCAAATGATCGTCCAGTACAAAGACGACAGAGTTCTGGTGGAAGCATTAAGCAACCATCTTCAACGACTCCAATCCGCAGACATTTCCCGTTTGAGCAATATCCCCGTCAAGAATCCAGACCATTCTCAAGAACTGACGCTTACAGTTGACACTCCAGAACCACCAACAACAGAGATTCCAATCAATGTGCATGAAACACGTGCAAGGAGAAACTGAACTGGATATGCTCTTGCGGCCATAGCAACCATGTTAGCCGTGTCTGCTTTCTTCTTGCTCAAATGGAGGCGCCGCCCATGACCGACCCCAGATGCGACCTCTTCCGCAACGCCGTCATGTCCCTTGGCAACGCAAGTTCTGTGGCGCGGCGGGCGCAATCGTTATCTTCCCCCGTCCGCTCCTTTCTGCTACACTTTCCCCATCGACCACCCTTTACACACAGGAGCCTCAGCACCTGATTTAGAATAACTCACATCACCCGATTTTTGCGCATCTGCGCAACGCGACGTTCGGACTGAAAGCCTGGAAACTTTACATCACGGAACTCGAGTTGCAGAGAGGCGTCCCGTATGGGCGCCCTTTTCTGCTTCTTCGTACTCCGTGATGGGCTCTTCCAGGCGCCTCAGTCCGAGTATGAGGCCAAGGGGAAAGACGCGCCTTTTCGTTTCCCTCCGTCTCCGCCGCGACGGGGAGACAGGAAACGAAGCATGGCGAAGAACGGAAACGGCAATCTGCACGATTCGGCACGCAACAAGCAGGACGAGTTCTACACGAACCTCCAGCTTATCGAGGACGAGCTGAAGCACTACCGAGCCCATTTCAAGGACAGCCGCGTCCTCTGCAACTGCGACGACCCCTGGGAAAGCAACTTCTTCAAGTTCTTCGCGATGAACTTCAACGCGCTGGGCCTGAAAAGCCTCACGGCGACCTGCTACGCCACTTCGCCCGTCGCCCAGATGGAACTGGACCTGTTCGGGAATGGAAGCAAAGATTTCGGCGCACCCGGCGGTTGCGCCCTACCGGTAGGGGCCGACCGCCGGGCGGCCCGTTCCAAGCAGCCCTACAAGATTGTCATCACGGAAGTGAAGGACGAGAACGGCGACGGGCGCGTGGACCTTGCAGACGTGGAATGGCTTGTCCGAAACCGGAAGAACGTCCTCACGCGGCTGAAGGGAGACGGGGACTTCCGCTCGAAGGAATGCATCGCGCTGATGGACGAGGCGGACATCGTCGTCACCAATCCCCCGTTCTCGCTTTTCCGCGAGTACATGGCGCTCCTCATGCAGCACGGCAAGCGCTTCCTGATCATCGGCAACATGAACGCCGTGACGTACCGCGAAATCTTCCCGCTCATCCGGGACAACAAGGTGTGGCTTGGCAACAAGGCAGGCCATTTCTGGTTCAAGGTGCCGGACAACTACGACGAGAAGGCGACGGACTTCAAAATCGACGAGAACGGCCAGAAGTGGCGTCGCATGGGCAACATCTGCTGGTTCACGAACCTCGACTTCGAGAAGCGCCATGAGAAGATGCTCCTCTGGAAGAAGTATTCGCCCGAAGCATATCCGAAGTACGACAACTACGATGCAATCGAAGTCGGAAAGACGGCGGACATACCCTGCGACTGGCAAGGCGCTATCGGCGTCCCAATAACATTCATGAGCCAGTACAACCCAGACCAGTTTGAAATTGTTGGGGCAACGGAAAGCGAAGGTGTTGGCTTTTCCGCTGGGCTTTGGCATTCGGAAAGCGAAACAGCCCAGCCTTTGCTCGACGGTGTTCGCAAGTATAAACGCATCTTCATCCGCCTCCGTGCGGAGAAAGGGGAACAAGCATGAGAATCGAGGAACGCAAGATACCCGTGAGGGAGATTTTCGACGGCTACGTCGATTCCGCCGAGCTGGGCGTGACGGCGTATGGCGGACGGCTTAACGTCCGCCCCGCGTACCAGAGGGAGTTCGTCTACAACCCGCAGCAGCGCGATGCGGTCATCAAGACGGTGCGGAACGGCTTCCCGTTGAACGTGATGTACTGGGTCCGCAACGGCGAAGGCGGTTTTGAGATGCTGGACGGCCAGCAGCGCACCATCTCCATTTGCCGCTACCTGAACGGCGACTATTCCATCGGCCATCAGGCGATTGGCAATCTGACGAGAGAGGAGCGCGACGCGATTCTCGACTACGAACTGGTCATCTACATCTGCGAAGGGACCGAGCGCGAGAAGCTGGACTGGTTCGACGTGGTGAACACGGCGGGCGAGAAACTGACCACGCAGGAAAGGCGGAACGCCATCTACGCCGGGCCGTGGCTCAACGAGGCAAAGAAGTTCTTCTCCAAGACGGGGTGTCCGGCGGTGCAGAAGGCCGAGAAATACCTGAACGGCTCGGCCATCCGCCAGCAGATTCTGGAAACGACGCTCGGGTGGATTGCCGACCGCGACGGCGGGGACATTGAGGACTACATGTCCGCCCACCAGCACGACGCCGACTGCGCGGATTTGTGGGGATATTTCGAGGCTGTCGTGTCGTGGGTGAACGCGACGTTTCCCGTTGCACGCCCGAAACTGATGAAGGGTCTGCCGTGGGGCGTGTACTACAACCGGCACGGAACGAAGACGTTCGACGCGGAGGCGCTGGAGACGCGCATCGCGCAGCTGCTGCGCGATGACGAGGACGTGAACGACATCACGAACCAGCGCGGCATCTACGAATACCTTCTGGACGGGGACGAGCGGCACTTGAGCATCCGCGCCTTTTCGCCCAATATGGCGCAAACGGCCTACGCACGGCAGAAGGGCATCTGCCCCGTCTGCGGGAAGCATTTCAGAATCGAGGACATGCAGGCCGACCACATCAAGCCTTGGGCGAAAGGGGGCAGGACTGTCGCCGAGAACTGCCAGATGCTCTGCAAGGCGGACAATCTCCGCAAAGGGGCGCAATAGACTTTGAGGCAATTTCAAACCCCTGTGGAACGGGCGTTTCGCCCGTTCGCATCATGGACGGGCGGGACGCCCGTTCCCCCACTTTGTCAGAGGGCGCTTTCGCGGGTGCGGCGGAATTTCAGGGCGATGTCTCGGACGAAGGGGGGGATGGAGACGTCGAGGCGGCCGTTGCGCACCGCGATGTCCTGAAGTCGGATAGGTTCGCCGCGGACGGTGTCCCAGAATTCGAAGGTGTAGACGGTGGTGTCGGGGGCCTTGATGGGGATGTTGAGCCGGTAGCCCGCGCGCGGGGAATCGGCGGCAGGGTCGAGCTCTTCGTAGGCGTCGCCCGTGACATGAATCCACGCGTAGCCGCCCGCGGGGCCGGCGGCGAGCTGGGCGACGACAGGCGGCGAGTCCGCGGGCGCCCCCTTGGGATGTGTCAGGGACACGGGGTTCGGCGTCGGGATGCGCTCGGGGTCCGGGAGCGGTTCGCCGCTGCAGAATTTCGCGAAGGCGCCGTAGATGGGGTAGAAGTCGTATTCCTCGACGACGTGCCACCACCAGAGCATGGGGGCGCCGGCGAGTCCGCTGGGAAGCGAGTCCCAGAGGGCGGAGTGGAGCTCGCGGCGGAGATGGCGGACGGAGGCGGCCATGGCGGAGCCGCCGAATTCCGTGATGAGCACCGCGCGGTCCTTCAGGTGGGGCGCCTGCTTGGTGCCGTGCATGAGTTCGCAGATGTGCAGGGGGCTGGGGTTGCTGTGGTAGGCGTCCACGCAGATGTGGTCGAGCCCCTCGACGGCCGCGAGGGCGGGGACCATGCGGTTGAAGTTGCCGGAGGTGTGCGTGGTGACCATGTGGCGCTTGGGGTCGTGCTCGTGGAGGTAGGCGGCGACGCGGCGGTGCCATTCGTGGACTTCGGGGTCGGTGTGGGGGTTCTGCCCGCAGGAGAGGTCGAGTTCGCTCCAGAGCTCCCAGGCGAAGAGGTTGGCGTTCCAGGCGTAGCGGGCGATTTCGTAGCGAAGCTGCTTCTCGTACTGCGCGATGGCGCGCTCCTTCGTGAACCAGTCGCGCGCGTTCATAAACCAGCCGCCCGGCTGCGTGGCGGCGTTGTAGGGGTTGAAGGGCCATTCGGGGTTGTAGCGGCCGTCGGCGAGGCGGCCGTGGTTGTTGAGGACGAGGTTGATGCGGATGCCGCTTTCGGCGGCCATCTCGAAGACGCGATCGCGCTCCCAGGCGTTGCGGAGGTTGAACTGTCCGATGCCGTGGTAGCCGGGATAGAGCGCGGACCATTCGAGCCCCATGCACCATGCGGAGGCCCAGATTTCGGCGATGTTCATGCCGTGGGCCGCCATCTGGCGGAAGCGGCGCCCGTAGGAGGTGGTGCCCTCGGGGTGCCGGAAGTGGGTCGGGAACTGCTCGTCGGAGCGCACGTCGAAGGGGGAGCGGATGTTGTGGCCGATGGGGAAGTACGGCGCCCCGCCGTCGTCCTCGAAGAAGCGGGGGTCGCGCTTCGAGACGTGCACGGTGCGCATGCCGGTGGAGGGGACCGCGGTGAAGGCCGCGGCGTCGGGGAGGCGGGTTTCGCCGAAGCGGTCGCGCGCGATGAGGGCGATGGTGTGCGTCCCTTCCTCGCTGGGGGAGAAGCGCAGCCGCCATTCCGGCCGGCCCTGGGGGAGGATGCTGTCGCCGGTCGCCGTGGGCAGGCGCAGGCAGTCCTGATAGTAGAAGCAGGGGATGGAAAGCGTGCCGGAGGGGGCGGCGATTTCGGCGTCGACGGCGATTTCGTCGGGGTCGAAGGGGTTGGCGTAGCGGTCGGGGATCTCGAAGCGCAGCTCGAATCGGCCGTCGACGGGCGTCTCGGCGCGCGACGCCTCCGTGGGCCGGACGTAGCGGATGAAGGGCGGGGCGGTGTCGTCGGCGGGGATGCCGACGGCCTCGGTGATTTCCAGCGCGGCGGTCCCTGCGGCTCCGGTGGCGAAGAAGGCGATGCGGACGCGTTCCGGGCGGTGGAAGGTGCGGCGGTGCCAGCCCCCCGGGTGCCCGAGGGGCGTCCAGCCGGAGGCGGTCGGCCCGACGGGGATGTCGAGGATGTTCGTCCGCCCGGGGACGAGGTAGTCCTTGCGGAAAAGCTGGAAGAGGGAGTTCTCCCAGTCGTTGACCTGGACGAGGGCCTGGATGTTGGCGGGGGCGTCGGCGGCGGGGAAGACGCCAACGCGCAGGGTATCAAACGTAATCCAGTTGTCCGGGTCCGGAGCCTGTAGGAGGATGTCGGCACCGTCCGGCGGCTGGAGGGTCAATTCGAGGGGCGGGGCGTTGAAGGACGCCTTCTTGCCGGCGGCGGACGCGGGCGTGGCGACGGACAGCGATACCGGGTCCACCGCGTACGCCATGGCGCACACGGCGAAAAAGAGCAGAGCCGGGTAGATGCCTTTCATGCCCCCGCCTATCGTACCATGCCGGGGCGGTTGCGGATAGACCTTGTTTGGTTGTTCGCGCTAGTCCAGCGAATGGACGAGCAGTCCGCTGCGGAGCTTGGGCTCGAACCATGTGCTCTTGGGGGGCATGATGCCGCCGGACGAGGCGATGTCCATCATCTCCTGGACGGAGGTGGGGAACATCGAGAACGCCACGGCCGCCTCGCCGGAATCGACGCGGCGAACGAGCTCCTCCGTGCCGCGAATGCCGCCGACGAAGGCGATGTCGGGGCTGGTGCGCGGGTCGGCGATGCCGAGGAGGGGCGCGAGCACCTTCGCCTGGAGGACGCTCACGTCGAGCCTGTCCACCGGGGTGGAGGCCGAGTCGACGTCCCACGAGAGGTCGTACCAGGCGCCGCCGAGGTACATCCGGCAGGAACGCGGGGCGGCCGGCTCGCCGTCGGCGGCGGGGGCGACGCGCATGACCGCGCCGACCGCGCGCAGGAACTCCTCCGGAGTGCGGCCGCCCAGGGTGAGGACGAGGCGGTTGTAGGGGAGGATGCGCAGCTGCGAGGCCGGGAAGAGGCACGCCATGAAGCCGTTGTATTCGCGCTCCGGCGAGGAGAGCGGGTCGGCGGCGCGGCGCTCCATGCCGGCGCGGTACGAGGCGGCCGAGCGGTGGTGGCCGTCGGCGATGAACGCCCGGGGGACGGACTCGAAGGCCTGGACGAGCGCATCGGCGTCGGCGACGCGCCACACCGTGTGCCGGACGCCGTCCACCGCCTCGAAGTCGTAGAGCGGGGCGGCGGCCGTCTCGGCGGCGACGAGCGCGTCGATGGCCGGGACGTCGGGATAGGTGAGGAACACCTGCCCGGTGTTGGCGTCCGTGCGCAGGATGTGGCGGGTGCGGTCGTCCTCCTTCTCGCGGCGGGTCTTCTCGTGGCGGAGGATGGTGCCGTTGGCATAGTCGTCCACGAGGCAGCAGGCGACGACGGCGGTCTGGGCCCTTCCCCGCCAGGTCTGGCGGTAGAGGTAGAGCGCGGGGGACTCCTCGCGGACGAGACGCCCGTTGGAGAGGAGCATCCGCAGCGCCGAGGCGGCCCCGTCGTAGACGGCGTCGGAGTAGGGGTCGGCGCCGACGGGGAGGTCGATCTCGGAGCGAACGACGTGGAGAAACGAGTCGGGGTTGCCGGCGGCCATGGCGCGGGCCTCGTCGGTGTCCATCACGTCGTAGGGGAGGGAGGCGATGCGGCGGGCGCGCTCGTTGTCGGCCGGCCGGATGGCGGGGAAGGGGCGAATTTTCATGGAGCCTCCAAAAAAGGGGGGAAGGCTCGCCATTGTACGCCGCCCTCCCTTTGGGGGCAACTGTTTTCGCGGAGGAGAAAAACCGTTCCCTTTCTGTGCTTCGCCTCCGGTCTTGCGTTCCTATGATTCGCGGATTTGCGGGGTTGGCAAGACCTAGGAAATGTGATAGTCTGTCCCCATGAAAAGGGTGCGCTCCGCTATTTTCTGTGGTGTACTATACCTTGCCTTCGTGCTTCACGCCGCTCCTGCATACGCCATCGACCCCGCCGACCTGGCGGAGGACTTGGCCGCACTCGTCGCGGAGGGGAAGGGCGTCCTCATGCCGAACCTCGCCGCACCCCATGTGGAAGACCGAGGCGTCATGGAGCTTGTCGGCGACTTTCCCGCCTCCTTCCTTGCCGGGCTTGTTCCCGTTGAGGAGCATGGCGTAACAGTCTACCCCGTCGCCATCCGCATCGACGAGACCACCGGCAACGCCGTCTTCTTCAACGCCGCCGAAACGCCCTTCTACACGGTTCCCCGCGTCGCCCCCGTGAACTGGTTTGCCCTTCTCCATCCACTCCTTGCGACCAATCCCTGGTTCGCGGAGTCCCGCGTGGTCGCGCAGTGGACGCTCGTACCATCCGAGTCGCTGGACGCCTATTTTGCCGCCGCCAAAGCGCCTCCGCCCCCACTCCGTTCGCTCCCCGCCCCGGCAGGGCTGGAAATCACAAACCTCATGTTCACGGCGATAACCATGTCGGAGTCCAACGTGGTGCTGGAGGTGGCATGGCCGACGAACGACATCCCGGACGGGGAACCGCTCGACCTCTACTTCTCGCCGGAGCTTGCGACGAACGTGTGGACACTTCTGGACTCCGCCACGCCTACCGACCCAACAAACGTCACGTTCACGGTGGACGGCGCCGACCTCCCAGGCTTCATCCGAGACACGACGCCACACATCCACGACGCCTCTTGCATTCCCATCACGAACATCGTCCAGAGCGTGTTTCTGACGGGCGAAGTGGAGACGAACATCGTCTATTCCTGCGCAACGAATCCGGCCCCGCCGGGTGCAGCCGGCTTCTTCCGCGTCGGCACTCGCCACGATTCCGATGGGGACGGACTCCCGGACGCCTACGAGTCGCTGGTTTCGGGGACGGACCCGCACTTGGGGGACACCGACGGCGATGGTCTCCGGGACGATACAGAGCTGGATGCAGAAACCAATCCATGCCTGGCCGATACCGACGGGGATGGGCTGGGCGACGGAGACGAGACGGGATTCGTGCAACGGCATGCCGAGTTTCTCTGGTTTGATGCCTCCGGTGGAACCAATCTTCTGGCGGGATTCGCGACTGACATCGCCGACAGAATCTGGACGGTTCCTCTGCCATCCTCCATTCAGACTGGATTCGGGACATTTGACCGGCTGTCCGTCGATCTTGACGGTGCGTTCCATCTCCTGTCTCCGCAAAGCCCAACCATCCCGTCTTCTGTGACCCCCTACGTCAACTTCGCCTCATGGAAGCCGTCGAGCGCGGCGACGAACGAGATTCTGTTCGCGGTCCATGCGGCGGACCTGAAGGCGTTCGCGACGAATGCGCCGCAGATTCTCGTCGCGGGCGTGGCAAGCAATCAGGCGACGGTCATCGAATGGCGGAATGTCGCCCACCGCTTCGACGGCGCCCCGGCCACGTTCCAGGCGGCGCTCCTCCCGGAGTTTCCCGACCGGGTGTTCTTCAGCTATCAGGAGTTCCCGACCGGCATGATCGCCCGAGCCGCCACAGTCGGGGCGCAGGACAGGAGGCGGCATTCCTTCTCCTCCCCCACCACCTACCAGAACGTGGCCTGGGCAAGAGGAACACCCGGAACGGTCACGAACGGGATGACCCTCGTGGTGTGCGCGGGGACGGGTACCTCTCCGCTTCATTCCGACACGGACGGCGATGGACTTGGAGACGGCGACGAACTGGGCGTCCACCACACCGACCCGATTATGATGGACACCGACGGCGATGGTATTTCCGATGGTGGCGAGGTGGCCGCCACACTCAATCCCCTCTCCCCAGACACCGACGGCGACGGGATGCCTGACGGCTGGGAGATCGCCCATGGTCTGGCCCCCCTGGATGCAGGAGACGCCGCCACCGACCTTGACTCGGACGGACTCTCCAACCTGAGGGAGTACGAAGAAGCCGCCAATCCCGAACTCCAGGATTCCGACGATGACGGAATCCCCGACGCCAACGAAGTGTCCCATGCCAGGATGCGTGGACTCTGGACGATCCCATGGTTCGATCTCCCGAACGACGCCGTTCTCACCCCGACCAACGAGGTGGACGATGCCGTCTATTCGTTTTCTCTCGCCGAACCAATGTCCTTCTGCGGCGTCCTCTGCACAAACCTCCTCGCCGACATCAACGGCCTCGTCACCTTCCCTGCTACCGCCCGCAACGGCTCCCATTCGTCGAGAAACTCGAACTACGACCTCCTCGAATCAACCATCTGGCAACACGATTGCGCGGTCGCGGCCTACTGGGATGACTTGAAACTCCGCCCGGAACAGGGTTCCGCGATCCTCGCGGCGAACGTCGAGACGAACGGCGAGACCTACTGCGTCGTCGAGTACCGCCACGTCGGCTTCTATGGGGCGGGGGGCGGAAGCGTCACCTTCCAGGTCTCCTTCGCATACGGCTCGCCCACCAACGCCGTCAACGTACGCTACGGGGACGTCACGGATCCCCGCCAGGGATCCTCGGCGACCTTCGGAATCCAGGGGCCGAACAGGTTCACGGTCCGCCAGCTATCCAACAACGCCACGAACACCGTCACACAGTCCGTCGCGCACTACCTCTTCGGGACGGGTTCCCGGCCCTACGCAGTGGACACCGACTCGGACGGGCTGGAAGACGCCGAAGAAGTCGCGCTCGGCACGAACCCGCACCTAGCCGACACCGACGGCGACAGTCTCCCCGATGCCTGGGAGGTCGCGAACGGTCTGAATCCGGTTTCCGCCGTGGGGGACGACGGTTGGAGCGGCGATCCCGACGGAGACGGGAGGTCAAACGGCAGCGAGCATTCCTACGGTTCGTCCCCCGTCCTCTGCGACACGGACGGCGACGGCATACCGGACGGATATTCCGGAAGCAACTGGTCGAACCACGTTCTCCGGGCCTCGGTCGCGGGCGCGACGAACCTCCTTGTCTCCTATTCGGCAACCATGCCGGAAGGGGCATCCTGCGCCCTTCGCATCGGGACGCTCACCATCCCGCTTTCGGGAAGCGGGACGCTCGCCCTCTTCCTCGACCCCGGCACCGCCTACGCCTTCCGCCTCGCCAGCACCGGCGGCGCGTCGGCGGCGCTGTCGCTGCAACCGCCGGATGCCCCGCCGATGCGAAGCGGGGAAAACGGCGCGAACGGCGGTTTCTTCCTCCGCGATCCAAGTGGCGTGTTCGGCGGAACATTCAAAACTTCCGGAGAAGGGACCTTTGGATTTCTGCAACTGGAACTGATTCCGGTGATGACCCCATCGGGGAATTGCGTACACGAAATTCCGGGCATCCGAACCTATCGGCTTTCCATTCTGCCCACCACCATTTTCTGGTCGGACATTGCCAACAACTTGACCGTATCCGGTTTCGCAGACCATAACGACGGGACGTACTCCCTTTTTGTGGCCGACATCCCCGGTCAAACCGCATCGGGAACAATCATGTGGACATCCGACATTCCGCTGTTTCTCCCGATTTCGTTAGAAAAGGTCATTCACCGATGCCAGTTTCCCTCTCTTGGAGAATGCACACTCTGCGGTGAATCGCATGAAACGGATGGACTATCCGTTGCCATGGAATCCAACAGAATCATCACATCAGTCTATGAAACGGGGAGGCTCGAAATTGCCCTCGACACCGCATACACGTCTGGCGAGATGGAGTTTCGAATTGAGCCTGAAGTGGAGGGAGGCGCACGACTTCATCTGACGGAATCCGACTCTTCCCCGCAAGTTCTGATGGTGGCCACAAGCGGCGTTTGGATCAGCCCGGGAATCCATCCGGGACGGTATTCCGTTATCGCCTCCCATCCGGTGGCTTCGGATGTCTGCGCCACAACGGAAGTCTATGTCGTGGAATGTGTCATCCATGTTAACGACACTCCGTATAACGGCGATGATGTGGTTTGCCGGTATTCCACCAATCCTGCGGAACGGCCGACCATTCGTTGTCGTGCCTATATCGATGGATGGCCCCAGGACCAGGAGGATCCTGAAGTGGTCTTCTCCTGCAGCAAGCTGCGCTTCCCTAACGAAGCGAACACCTCCCTGCAGCTGGCGCTTGAAGCGGATGGAAGCGAATCCCTCTTCTTGATTTCAGGTCAGTCGGCGAGCGAAACAATGGGCGACGCCGTGCTGGAGGCGCGAATCCCCGACGAAAACAATTTGCTCATTTGCGCGAGAAATGTCACTGTGCTGTGGGTGGATTCTTTTTCAATTCGATCCGAAAACGATACCTTTTTCTCCGATGATAATACGAGCGATTGGAAACCTGCACCGCCCCGTTTGGGACGGCAGGTTTTACTTGCCAGCCCAACGGAGCCTACTGTAGCGCATGTAGTGGAACTCCGTGCAGAGATACATCCGCAGGACTTCTTGGATAAACCTAACCTTGATAGAGATTGTGTTGGATATTTCTCTGCAAGATCCATTGGAAGTTCTGAAGTTCAAACTGACAAGTTTGCCGATAATGTTTCTCGGGGGAATGGACATGGAAATGACACCACAGCAGAAAAACTCCGATACGATAATGGTAATCTCGATGGAGTTCTTTTTGACATTGACACTCCAGGATTCCGAATAGGCCCCACACAGCCAGCAAAGGCAAATGACCCTGATACAGTATTTTATCTACGGGAGAATTTCCTCGAGTTTGCATCATACAACGGGACACGGTGTTCTGACGATTATCCATGGCATGCTCGGATAACTGCCCGGAAGACCGCTCCTGTGGGGCAAGACGCTTATCAGTTTGATGACCCGAACGGGTTTCTTCTTGACAATGAGGCCGGTCCTGGGCATACCTCTCTTACCGTGAGCAAAGGAGAATAACATGAAAACACTTTCAACGATGTTCTTTTCACTTCTTCTTCTGTCTTTTACGCTAGTATGTAGAGCGAATACCCCTGAACAGGAAGAAGCATCCATTCTAAACGAGCTGGAAAGTCTTTGGGTTTCCGGCGATGATGTCCAACTTCCAGCATGCATTGATTTGCTTGGAACATTCGGTAGCACAAATGCTATTGCCGTGTTGCTCCCCCATTTGGACTACAATCCAGCCATTGCCCAAGCTGAAAAGGCAGGTTCAGGAGCCGTGGTGACAACAACCGGTGATCGCTATGTTGTCGCGGATGCCATTCAGCGAATTGGATTGCCTCTTCCTCTTTGTCTGTCCGCTTTGACCGATTCCACGCCTCTGTCAATCAGTGAGTCCCTATTGACTCGCATCGGCATGGCAAATCACGGCGCCGATATGCTGTCCAATGTTGTCGCAAATGCGGAAACCGAGGGTGGACGCTGGTTGCATGTCGAGCATCTCTGCATTGCCCAGACCACCGTTGCCACCAATGCTGGATGGCCCGTCAGCATTACATTGTCGCAAGTTCCGAATGGGTTCTCGGTCGCTATCACAAATCATCTGGCATCATCCTTGGTCATACCCGGAGAACCGGTGTCCATATCCCGAAATGCGATTCGGATTTTTACGGATGCACAACATCCATTCCGTTACAGGGAATACGGTGATGACATTGATTTCACTCTCGACAACCGTCCCGAAGACTGGTTTCTCTCGATTCCTGCGCACGGGGGAGCCTCCTTCCTCGTGCCATGGACCGACGCCACCAATGGCATTCCCACCGCCATATGGAATCAGGCTTGGGCAATCCAATGGGCTTTATACGACGACATGCGCCACCTATTTCTGTCCAATCTTGTACCGTTGCCATAGGAGCGAAAATGAATAGCTCGGCATTCTCCTCCCCGAAACGCCGGCGTTCCCTTCGTCTCGCCGTCGAGCTTGCGCTTGCCGTCCTTCTTCTGGGGGCGGCATAGCCGTCCGATTTGTGTCCTCGGTGCGAGCCCACTTGTCGCGGCTCTTCGAGGGCGATGTCCACACCGTTTCCTCCCGCCTTGCGGAATTCCGCTCGACCCGGCCCGAATTGGACAATCTGGCCCGGTCTGCCGAAGGGAGCATAGACATCCTTGTCCTCAAGCGGGAACGACGGGTGGAAGTCCATGCGCCAGGGGAGAGACGCCACCTATGAAGCCTCCATCGAGGCGCCCGCGTGGTATCCACGGCTTCTCGATGAAATCAACCGTGCAATGACTGCGTTTGCCACGCGTCCCCCTGACGCAAGTTGGACGCCTACGCGAACAGCGCCTCGGCGTCCAGGAGGGTGAGTTCGCCGCCGATCTTCGAGAGGGCGTCGGCGGGGTCCTGGAATCGGAACACGAGCGCTGCGCGGCCCGCGCGGAAGCCCGCGAAGGCGTACATGTACTCGACGTTCACCTCGCGGGCGGCGAGCACGGCGAGGATCTTCGCGAGCTGGCCGGGCGAGTCCTCGACCTCAACCGCCACCACGTCGGTGATGACGGGGGCGAAGCCGCGCTCGACGAGCACCTTCTGGGCGGCGGGGGCGTCGCGCACGAGGAGGCGCAGCACGCCGAACGACTGCGTATCGGCGACGCAGAGGGTGTAGATGTTGACGCCGGCATCGGCAAGCGCCTGGATCGGGGCGGCGAGCGCCGCGGGCTTGTTCTCGAGAAACAGGGAGAGCTGCTGGAGGGTCTTCATGGAAGGGGTTCCTTTCTGGGCGGCTACTTGGGGAGTTGGGACTTGCGGTTGTCGAAGACACGCTTGGCCTTGCCCTCGGAGCGGGGGAGGGTGTTGGGCGGCATGAGCTTGACGACGGCGTGGATGTTGAGGATGGTGTCGAGGGCGGATGCGAACTTGCGACGCAGCGCCTCCATGTCCTCGATGCGGTCGCTGACCATTTCGGGGCGGATTTCGATCTCGATCGTCATGACGTCGAGGCCCGAGGCTCCGCTGTCGAGCTGGATGCGGTAGTGCGGGAGCGAGGAATCGACCTGGAGGAGGGCGGCCTCGACCTGCGACGGGAAGATGTTGACGCCATGGAAGATGATCATGTCGTCGGAGCGGCGGCGGATGCGGTCGATGCGGCGCAGGGTGCGTCCGCACGGGCAGACCTCCGGGATGATGCGCGAGATGTCGCGGGTGCGGTAGCGGATCATCGGCGCGCCGTACTTGCAGAGCGTCGTGAAGACGAGCTCGCCCTCGACGCCGTCCGGCACGGGCTGGAGCGTCTCTGTGTCGATGATTTCGGGGTAGAAGTACTCTTCGTAGATGTGGATGCCCTGGTGGGCTGAGCAGTCGAGGCCGACGCCGGGGCCTGAGATTTCGGTGAGGCCGTAGATGTCGAAGGCCTCGATGCCGGCGTGCTCCTCGATGTAGGTGCGCATCTCCTCGGTCCAGGGCTCGGCGCCGAAGAAGCCGGCGCGGAGGGGGAGCGCCTTGAGGTCGACGCCCATCTTCTCGGCCTTGTCGATGAGGTGGACGAAGTACGAGGGGGTGCAGGCGATGATGTTGGCGCCGAGGTCGCGGAGGAGGTTGATCTGCTGCTCGGTGTTGCCGCCGGAGGCCGGGATGACGGTGGCTCCGAGCTTCTGCGCGCCGTCGTGGAGGCCGAGGCCGCCGGTGAAGAGGCCGTAGCCGTAGGCGACGTGGATCTTGTCGCCCTTGGTGACGCCGGCGTTGGCGAGACCGCGGGCGACGCACTCGGACCAGATGTCGACATCGCGCTGCGTGTAGCCGAGGATGATGCGCTTGCCGGTGGTGCCGGAGGAGGCGTGGATGCGCACGATGTCCTCCATGGGCGAGGCGAAGAGACCGAACGGGTAGGTGTCGCGCAAGTCCGTCTTCATCATGAAGGGGAGCTTCGCGATGTCGGCGAGGGTCTTGATGTCCTCGGGCTTCACGCCCTGGGCGTCCATGCGCTCGCGGTAGAGCGGCACATTGGCGTACTCGTGGGCGACGATCTTCTGCAGCCGGGCGAGCTGGAGCTCGGCGCGCTTCTCGCGCGGGAGGTAGTCTGCCGAGCAGATGGCGTTGAATGGAGCGGGTGTCTTCATGGGGTTTGGGGTTGTGGTTGGGGCTTTTGGGAATCCGCCGGCGCGCATTGTACGCTAGGGGACGGGTGGGGTGCAATAGAAAGCCCCCGCAGGCTTCGGGCTTGCGGGGGCTTCCTGTAAATCGTGTTTCGTGTGAGGAAATTCGTCTAGGATGCGCTCCGCCTGCCCGGATCCGTAAAGAACCAGGTAAAGCCGAAGAAGCTAAAGCGGAACTGCTGCATTGACGCGGTGGCGTGGCGCGGCGGGCGACCTGCCCTATGCGCCGTTGACGGGGGGAAGTCTATTCCTGCGGCGGCGGCACTGTCAAGGGGTTTTATACCCGTCGAGAATCCGCTGCAGGTAGCCGATGGTGTCGCGGATGTCCTTGTTCTGCTGCTCGCCGGAGATTTCGCGCTCGATGGTGAGGTCGCCGGTGAAGCCGCAGTCGAGCAGCGCCGGAAGGAACTTCGGATAGCGGACGTAGCCCTCGCCGACCTTGACCTCGCGGCCGAGCTCGCGGCCGTTGGTGGGCGGCATGCCGTCCTTGGCGTGGATGGCGCGCACGTACTTGCCGAAGACGTACAGCGCGTCGATGGGGTTGCCCTTGCCGTAGAGGAGGAGGTTCGCGGGATCGAGGTTGATGCCGAGGTTGTCGAGACCGACCTCCTCGATGAAGCGCAGGATCACGACGGGCGTCTCCTGCCCCGTCTCGAACCAGAAGCCGAGGCCGAGGCGCTTGCAGTACGAGGCCACCTCCCAGATGGCCGTGGCCACGCCCTCGAACTCGGGGTCGGTCATGTTCTCGGGGAGGAAGCCGCAGTGCGTGATGATCGCGGGGGCGCCGGCTTCGGCCGCGAAGTCGGCCCAGCGGCAGAGCTGCTCGATGCGCATCTGGCGGTAGGTCACCGGGACGAGGCCGAGCGTGACCGGACCGCGCGTGAAGTTCCAGCAGGCGGGGCCGGTGTAGCCGCTCCAGATGGCGGTGAGGCGCACGCCGTAGTCCGCGGCGAGCGTCTTCACCTTGCGGGCGAGGTCGAGCGTCGCCAGGTTCTTGTCCCAGCTGCAGACCTGCGTGCAGGAAAGGCCGAAGTCGGCCACGGTCTTGAGGTTGGAGGCGTCGGGCAGAAGCTTGCTCAGCACGCCGATTTCGGGAAGTTTGCTCATGGGGAAATCCGTGTTTTCGGGGTGTGCCCGCGATTATCCCCGATTTTCGGGGCGCCGTCCAGACGAATCGCGTCATGGCAGCAATTCTCATTTTGAGAAGGGGGCTTGCTCTTGTATCGCTATATGACGAGACTTCTCTGCACGCCCCCCTCCGAGAGGGGGGTGGCGCAAAGCGCCGGGGGGAGTACTCCGTGCATCGCTATATCCGCTCTTTTGACACGACGTAGACGATGACATCGCAACTGTCGCTGGTCATATAGAGCAGATTGTGCGAGAATGAATCTCAAAGAGGAAGGAAAAGCCTCGCCAGTAAACGCTTGTGGCTCGGGCGCCTCACGGAATACTCCCCCCTGCCCCTGTGGGGCATCCCCCCTCTCGGAGGGGGGCATCAAGTCGGTCGTCTCGTCAAGTAGCGAGAGATAGCAAAGCCCCCTGAAACCCAAAATGAGAATTGTTGGCGTCAGGGTGCATGTGCTTCCCGCACTGAGCGGGAAGTCCCGACCGAGCATGGCTCTACCGGATGAGGACGCATGTCGCGGGCTGCGTCCCGACGAGGGCGAATGTGCCAAACTGCCAGTTCGTATCCGATGTCAGGCCGTTGGCGGTGACGATATGGTTATCCTTGTCCCATCCGTCCATGTCCAGGGTCTCCCATGCAGACCCGTTCCAGCGCTTCAGCGACAGATCCAGCCCTGCCGCCGCCACATGGTCGTAGCGGAACTCAATGTCGTAGGAAGAACACTTGGCTCCGACGTCCCCGTTTGTGACGGCGAATTTCCAGTTGCCGACAAGCGTCGCCGCGGAGGGCAGGGCGGCGAAATTCGCGTCCGTGCGGTCGGGCGCATGGATTGTTCCGGCGATGGAGAGAAATCCGTTCTTCGTGCCCGTCACTGTGTGGAATGTCAGGCGGACGCTGTTGACCATGTCGATGACTTCGTCTGCATTGGCGTCGCCCCAGGTGAACACGGCCGTTTCCGAGTTGGTGGCGATGTTGGACCGGATGTCGACATGGAGCTGGCCTTTGTTCACGGCATACCACCCGTTGGTGGAGTCGTTATCAATGGAGTTGGCAGAGGAGCACCCGGTGCCCGACGCATTGACCGTGAGTGTCCGTTCTTCGCCCTCGCCGTCCGCGATGACCAGACCGCTGTTGTTAAGCTCCACCTTATTGCCCGTGTTCCATGTGCCCCATCCGCGAAGCATGCCGAAAGCGCTATCGTGTTCACGGACGATTAGTTGGAAATAGGTAGTGCTCGGAGATGCCGATCCCCCGTGCATAAGAATTCGCCCTGTTCCGTGCGATCCGATAGAGGCATGTCCATTTGCTCCCGTGGGCGTTTGAATCGAAGCTCCTTCCTGAACGATTATGATGCCGTCACTGCCCGCTGCCTCTCCAATGCCATAGTATCTGGCCGTTGTTGTTCCGGAGACAACTTCCAGTACTCCAGTACCGTTGTACCCGATATACATGTCTCGCCCCATTCGGAGCATGCCGCCATTCACGAGAAAGGTCCCCTGTGCCCCCGTGTTGTAGCCGATGTACAGCTGGCGCGGTATGGAGAATGTTCCTTGAAGCTGAAGCATTCCCGAGCCGTTGACCCCGACAAGTACATGGTCAGTTCCACTAATAGAGAGGGATCCGTCAATAGAAAGTACTCCCGTATCGCTAGCAGATCTCGCAATTTCAAGACGCTTAGGGCTGGCGGTCGTATTTGTGTCGATGACAACGGGTTGTTGTTCGGTTCCTGCATTGACAATCGCGGTATCGCTTGCCGTCGGCGCCGTTCCTGAGTCCCAGTTTCCATCGGTGTCCCAGAGCCAGTCGCCACTGGCGCCGGTCCATGTCACATTGGCCGCAGTTGCGGGAAACGTGGTGAGAACGACGCAGAAGGAAAGAATCAAAGCGCTTGTTTTCATGGGGTAATGGTAGCCGACTTTCCGCACTCCGTCAAGTGAATATACTTAGCACGTGAATTCCATACCAGTAATTCTCATTTTGATGGCAGCGGGCGTGGCGGCAGGTTTTTCGAACTCTTTGCCAACGCCGCGGGCGGCCGCCCACCTCCCCACATCTCAAAATGAGAATCGCCGATGCTCTGCTGAGCGGGGGGGAAACGATCTTTAGAAGGCTTGTCCTCGCTACTTGAACAGAATGACAGTGGCCTCCGCCGGCGTCGTGTACCAGAGTTGGGACGTGGACGCCGTGTGCTCCACCGTGAGGAAGCCGCGGTCGGTGACGAGGTTGAAGTTCTCCGATGTGAAGGAGGCGGCCTCCATCAGCATCCAGCGGCCCGAAGGAGGCGGATCGCCGGTTATTGTCACCGGGATTTCGCCCGTCGTGCCCGTGACGTCGCCGGAAACGAGCACCTGCGATGCGCGTTCCTTGTCAACGTAGAAGCGCAGCGCCGAACCGTCATCCATCTGTAGCGGAATGGAGATTCCCCGGTTGGAATTGGTGATGACCATCGACTGGTCGGGGATTTCCGCCGAGCCGGGCGCCAGCGTTCCGCCGCTCTTGACCTGCACCCGGTTGTAGCCGCCGATCGTTCCGCAACCGGCCAGCGTTCCGCCCGTATTGACGTTGACGTTGTCGGAACGGTTGAGGCTGACCGTGCCGTCGAGCTGGAGGGTTCCCCCGTTGACCTCGATTGCCCACTTGAAGCCGAGGTTGCAACCGAAACGCTGCCAGCCGGTGCCTTCCTTGATGAGCCCGAAGTTCGCCCCGCTGGGGCTGTTGATGAACGAACCGTTGTAGTCTCCGTCGGAGCCGTCGCAGCCGACCGTCAGTCTGGCGGTGGCGGAGCCGTCGGAGTAGATGGCTCCGTTTCCGTACAGGCCGTTGACCCGGATGTTGAGGCCCTTGTAGAACAGGCGCCCGTAGACGTGGAGGTTTCCGGGGCGCTCGGTGCCGTTCGGGAAGAATTCCGCCGCCGAGGAGTAGGCGGAGACGCGACCGAAGATGTAGGTGTCGCCGGAATACGTGTTGCCGGCGTCCTGGATGCGGAAGTCGCGGTCGACGTACGAGCGGCCGCAGTCGGTGAACGACAGGCCACCCGTTCCGCTGATCGCGGCGTTCAGCAGCCCCTGCGCGTTTTTCGTGCTGGAGACCATGCCCACCACGTAGCCGCGCTTCGCCCCAAGGTCAATGGCAGCATTGAGCTTCGCGGCCGTTGAGGAGTTGATGCGGATGGCGCCGCTGCGGAGCGCCATCGGGACGTCCAGCGCGTTGAGCGTCGGATCGGCCGTACCGACCGCTTCGATGTCAATCAGCCCGAGGCTCGGCCCGGTGGTGAGCGCAACCGTCGTGCCGCCCTGCACCAGCAGGTTCGCGTAGGCGGAGAGCACGGGGTCGGTCGCGTCCGTGGCGAAGGCGGCGTACTCCGTCGTCGGGTCGAGCGGGCGCAGACCCCTAGCGGAGTCGTAGCGGAGCGGCTTTCCATTCGTGAGGACAAGCCACGGCACAACGCCGGCCGCGTCCGTCCCCGCGCCGCCTTCGTGCGCGGGCGGCGTGTCGATGACGACGTTCACGCCGCCAGCGGCGAATTCCGTCGCGCCGACCGTCGGCTGGAAGCAGAGGAACGCCGGGGCCTCGCCCTGGTTGATTTCGCCCACATGGAGCGTGATGTTGTACGCGGCGACGGCGTTGGTGACATGGGACACGCCGCCGTTGAGCTTGGCGTCTGTCGTGAGAGTTCCGCTGATGCGATGGACGACATCGCCTTCCGACCCGCCCGCGAGGTTCAGCGTGGAGGTCTTCAGGACAAGGTTCCGGAGGAGCGTGTTGTCGCCGCTCTTCGGATTGAAGTTCACCGTCGCGCCCTCGGCGACGAGCGTCGCGTTGGGCAGCGAGCCGGTTCCGATATTGAAGGACTTTCCTTCGGGCAGGTAGATGGTGCCCTCCACGTCGTTCGCGCCGTTGATGGTGACGCTGCCGGCCAAGATGACGTCATGGGAGCCGGACAGGGCGTTGTCGCTCGCAAACGTCAGTGTCTTGCCTCCTCCACCGAGGCGGAAGGGCTGGCCGGGGGCGGCGGTAATGGAGCCGGAGTAGGAGAAGTTGTTGCCGTTGAGGCCGATCTTGAGGTATGGATAGTTCGTCAGGTCGATATTCCCCGACTCGTTCGAGGCGATGGCGACCGTGCCCGACGAGGCGGGGTCGATGATGCCCGAGGACACCAGCTGGGCGGTGGAGTAGGCGTAGTTGCATTCCGAGCCGGTGTTGGAGCGGAGTTCGCCGGCCTCTTCAATGAGCACGTGCGTGCCCGCCGCCAGAGTGTCGCGCGCCCGGAAGCGGACGGAGCCCTCGCGGATGACGAACAGGTCCGAAAACGTGTTGGAAGCCAGTAGTTCCAACAGACCGGCACCCGTTTTGATGAGCGTTCCGGTTCCGGAGATGACACCCCGGAACTGCCATACGCCGGCCGTGGCGCACAGCTCCGTTTCGCCGTTGAGAACCAGGGGTTCGGTCGTGGACAACGTTCCGCCGCCCGCTTTCGTGATGTCCGTAATCGAACCCGCGACGACCGCTCCACCGAGGGTCAGCGTGTTCTTGTTGGCGGAAATCGTGACGGGTCGCGAAATCGTGATGTCGCCGGTGCCAAGGTTCAGGTTTCCGCTAGTTCCGCTGAAGGTCAGGTTACCATTGAAGACGAGCGGGTTGTTGACGGTGAAGGTGCGGTTTCCGCTCACGTCCAGGGCGGCTCCCTGCTCAAAGACCACCGTGCCCGTCCCGAAGGCGTTGGGCATGACGAAGACCTTGCCCGTCCCCGCCAGCGTCGTCCCGTCGGCGTACGTGCTGGCCGAGTTGAGGGTCAGCGGATAGTTGTTCTGGAGGAGCAACCCCCCGTTGGACAGGGCGTTCAGGATTTTCAGCGCGGGCTTCGTGTTCGCGCCTGCCGAAATCGTCCGCGTCTCGCCGCCGAGGTCGATGTTGAGCGCCTCCGCCGCCGTGCCGCTGCCGATGGTCACTACGACGCTGTCGCTGTTCGCGGCGGGGGAGAAGACGATATCGTCGCCCAGCGTCAGCGTCCGGGCCTCCGTGCCGTCAGAGGTCATCGTGATCTTGAAGGAACCCGCATATTGGAACGTCAGCCCGTCCGGAAGCGCCGTGTCGGCGGCAAACGTGATGGTCTGGTTTGCGGTCAGCGTGAGGTCGCTGCCGAAAATGCCGTTGACTTCGCCGTTCACCCAGTTGGCGGTATCGCTGTAGTTGTAGGGGCCGGCGCCGGTCTGCTTCCAGCCCGTAGCAGGATCTGCGAAGGCGGAGAAGGAGGCAAGGAGGACGAGCGTTGTTGCGATGTGGATGTGTCGTTTCATGGTTGTGGCTTCTCCTGGGTGGTTGCGGGCAAAAGAATCAAAGGGCTTTGCGATTTCAGCGGGTTGGGAAGGGGGTGGCTACGATGTTCGCCACTGGCCCCCAGATTTCCGGGAATGGAATCCAGTAGCGAGGAGGCTGCGAGTCCACAACCTCCCACTTGTCTTCCACTTTTCGGGCGCGTGTGGGGTAGGACTGTCCAGAACCGTGCCTGTCTTCCAGCGTCCAGAGCATCCACCCGATGCCCTCGCGAGCAAAGAGCGCAAGCATTCCGGCCTGCGTCTCGCGATGGACGCGTTCAGGCGTGCCGCCGCCGCCGAATTCGGTGCACATCACGGGAACGCCGTAGCGATCTTGGAAATCGGCAAGGTAGCGTGCGACCTTGCCCGGCACGTCATCAAGCGGGTAGTCATGGAAGGAGAAGACGACGTTGCCGTAGGGCTCGTCGAGCTTGTCGGCCACGCCCTCCCATGTGGCGGCCATCGCCCGTGAATGGCTCCAGTGGTGGGTCCCGACAATGATGATGTGGCGCGTGTCGTGGCGACGGATTTCGTCAATGGCGCACTTGTACCACTTGCGGGCCACGTCGGGCTCGCACACGGGTTCGTTGCAGAGTTCGTAGCCGAGGATGTACGGCTCGTTCCGGTAGTGTTCGGCGACGCGTCCCCAACAACGCACCCACTCTTCAAAGCGGGCCGTCGTCCATGGAGCTCCTTTCTGCTCGCCACGCGCCGTCTCTTCGACGATCTCGTCCTTGAAATAGGCGTGGTCGTCAAGAATCACGTAGAGCCCGTGGCGTTTGGCCGCGTCGACGACGGGCTGGGTGAAGGCGACGACGTCTTCGAATGCCAGCGGCTCGGCGGCGCGGTTGTTGAAGTACTGGTTGTAGAAGGCGAGGCGGATGGTGTTGAGCCCTATGGCCTTGCAGAACGAGGCCACTTCTTCGTCGTAGCCGTGGAGGATGACGTCCTTGCCGTAGCCGACACCTGCCGCGACGAAGGGACGCTCTCCGCCCTGCGACAGAGGCGAGGTGACGATTTGGCGTCCCTTGACGCGGAGCCACACGTGCTCGGTGTCGCCCTGGTTTTCCGGCGGTCCGAGACGGTGGGGAGAAACGGCCGGCCCTCGTACTGAGATATCGGTGACGACGAGACGGCCCGGGCTGTCGGAAACGAGTTTGACGGTGGTAGGGATGTACGCCTCGGTGATGCCGTCATCCTCCAGCCGGAAGGACAGCTCGCCGACGCCGCCATGGACGACGGCGCGAGAAAACGGCACGGCCGCACTGCGGGCGAACTTCTTGAGGGAGGGCTTAACGGACTGGTCGAGGGCGAGGACTTCGACGCGTAGCGCTTCCGGAAGGGGATCGTCGGTGGGGCGGAAGGTGACTACCAGCGTGGAGTCATCGGCGAACCATTCGCGCATGTCCGCCTGCCGGTCGCCCCGGAGCGCCCGTATCTGCGCTCCGGAACCCTTTCCGGCGAAGCGGATGTCGAGAGTGCGCGTCTCGGCATAGTCGCCGACCTCGGCGCCTTTGAACGCATTGGGGAGCCATGGGTAGTTGGTGCGGTCAAACAGACGGCACTCGGCGGCGGAAACCGTCGCCGCCGTCATTGCGAGAACCATGGCCATGGAGCGATTCACAGAGTCTGTCCCCTGTTCCCTTATTTAGGAAAAGGGGGATTAGCGCAGGAGTATGATGATAGCGGGCTCGTAGGACACCCAGAGTTCGGTGTCGCCGTTGCGGAGCGAGAGGCCGCCGCAGTTCGCGCCTTTCGAGAACGTGCAGGGAATCGCCGCATCGGACTTCAGCACGAGGAAGGTCCCGTTGTAGTTGCCTGAGTCCATAGCGACGGTCACCGTGCCGGAACCGGAAATGGCGGCGGCATTGACGGTCGCCAGAGATTGCTTGTCGTAGACATGGACGCGGAGCGTGGCGTTGCCGGAAAGCGCCAGCGTGTTCCCGAAGTCGAGCGCATGGTCGTCGGCATAGGCGATCTGCGCGGAGCCTGCCTCGAGAAGGGCGCCGTCGGCAACAGTGACGGCTTTGTCGAACGAACCGACGCCGCCCAGTGTCGCCCCGGACGCCACGGTCACGGCCGAGGCAGAGAACGAACCGTCGACCTGGAGGACGCCTGCGTTGACGGTGGTGGCGTACGAATGCGTGCAAGCGCCGCCAATGCGCTGACGGCCGGCGCCGTTCTTGACGAGGGTCGTCGTGTTGCTGAGATAGCCCTCGAAATTGCCGTCCGACCCGTCGGCACCGACAACGATGGTGTCCTTCGCGCGGTAGAGGCAGCCAATGCCGAACAGTCCATTGAAGCCGTTGCCATCGAGCAGGTTGCCGTAGCCGTTGACGTAGAGTTTGCCTGGGCGATTCGCGCCGCCGGGGAGAGCGCCGTTGGCGCTGCAGACGAGGTATCCGTGGATGATGACATCGCCGGTCAGGGTGGAGGCCTCGGCATTCGAGCCGGAAATCGTCACGCCCGTTCCACCGGAATCGGTGGTGGCCAGATTGGCCGTCTGGAAGAAGATGGCGCCGGCGCTTCCCTTGAGGCCCGCCTTCCAGTCAGAGCCTTTGCCGCGAGCGAAGCAAATCACCCCGGGATGGGTTCCGAAGTTAACGGCTGCGCACTGGACGACGGGCTTGGCGTTGCGATGGTAGCCCATAACGAGAACGCCGGAGGTGACGGTCAGCGTCCCCGAGCCGTTGATGTAGGTACTTCCTTTGTTGGGGTCGGATCCCTGCATAAACACCGAATTGACCGTCGTGTCGGAAGTGATATCGGTCGTGGACCCGACAGGAAGCCGCACGTTGTCCTGCGACACGGTGCCCGGCGTGATGGAGGTGGCGTACTCCGTCTCGTAGTCAAGGGCCCGGAAGCCGGTGTCGCCGTAGGTAAGCAGGGAATCGTAGTAGGTGCTGACGTTGGCAAACCCGAACGGGTAGACGCTGATGGTCGTCGTACCCGGGGCGCCGCCACCCCCGACGAGTTCGGATTGGATGGCTGCCGCGTTGCCGACGGTGAACTGGACGGTGTTCGCGCCATTCTCGCCGCCAATGCGGAGCCGGTTGTTGTCGGCGTTTCCTCCCATACGCCAGATGGCGTTGTTCGTCCTCGTCAGCGTGTCGACGTGGAACTGCGCGGTCTTCCCGTTCGCGTTGAAGGTCATGTGGACGACGCCGCCCAGAACGCCGAGCGACGGGTCGCGAACGTCCACAACGAGCTCGCCGATGGAGTCCGACGTCGCGTAGTTCTTGTTGCCGGCATACGTCAGGGCGCCGCCATGGAGATGGACGTATTCTGCGCGGCGTGTGCCGGTGTTCTTGTTGGAATCAATGTAGAAGGTGCCGCCATACACATGGATGTCCGCGTTCGGAAGGGCTCCGGCGTCCGTCCGCAGAATGAGGCCGCCGTTGCGGACGGTCACCGTTCCCTCTACCTCGTTCCGGTTGTCGAGGTAGAGCGACGTGCTGGAACTGGGAAAGTCGACCAGGACATCGGCCTTCCCCGTGAGGGCGTTGGCAGCGCCTAGGTAGATGTGGCTGGGGGACCGGAAATGGTAGAGCCCGTTGGATGCGGTGATTTTGCCGTTGAAGGTGGAGTTGCCGGACGATGCGACGGTTAGCGACGGATAGTTCGTCAAGTCGATGTCGGTGTTGTCGCCCGTCACGAAGGCAATGCCGCCCGTAGAGGCGGGGTCGACGCGGCCGTTCGCCAGAAGCGAACCGCAGGAATAGCCCGCGGCGGGCACGCCCAGGAGCAGTCCGCGGTCCGTCAGAAGGATCGTCACGCCGTCCGGCAGCGCCCCGGACGTCTGGAAGCTCAGATAGAGGAAGTTCGGGTCGCCGTGGACGGTGACAGGCCCCGTGAAGCTGTTGTCTGCGGAATAGCAGTGGAAGTACGCGTTGCCGCCAGTGTCTCCGACAAGGGAAAACGCTCCTCCCGAGATGGCGCCGCGCTGGTTCCAGATGCCGTTTGCCACGGTGATGGTCGTGCCGCCAACGGTAATGGGCGTGTAGACGTTGACGGTCTTCGAACCCCATTTGCGGAGGTTTCCGACTCCGCAACCGCCGTTGCCGTCAAGGATGGCCGGACCATTGAGGACGAGGTTATCGCTTTCGCACCAGAACCGAATGGGGGCGGGGATGGTAATCGTACCGGTCAGGGTCGTCTGCTTTCCGCCGTGGAAGCCGAAGTCGCCGAGAAGGGTGAAGTCGTTGGCGATGGTGACGGCAGCGACATCGCAGTGGAGGCGCGGCCAGACGCTGCCACCGCAGTCTGCGACGGTGACGGCGCCGGATCCGAAGCAGGCCGCGTCGTTCATGTAGATGTAGCCCGTGTTCAAGAGCATGGTGCCACCGGTGTAGGCGTTGGCGGCGTAAAGCTTGATGCAGCCGAGTCCGGCATAGGTGACGGCGCCGTTCGACATCGGGGCGTAGAGCTTAACCCATCCGATTTTGCTGGGATCGTTTTGCGTGGCGGTGGCGGTGATGGTCCGGGTCTCCCCGCCGAGGTCAATGGAGAGGTTGTCCGCCGAAGTGTCGCTGCCTATCGTGACATGCGCGGCGGTGCCGTTGGCGGAAACGGCGCAGGTGATGTCGCCACCAAGCGTGAGCGTCTTTACGCCAGTGCCGGCCGATTGGAGTGTGATGCCGAAGTTGCCCTTGTACGCAAAGGAAAGCCCGTCCGAGAGCGTCGTGTCGGCGGCAAACGTGATGGTCTGGGCACCAGCAAGTGTGAGGTCGCTGCCAAAGATACCGTTGACTTCACCGTTCACCCAGTTGTCGGTGTTGTTGTAGTCGTAGGTGCCGGCGGCAGTCTGTTTCCAGCCCGTAGCGGGGTCGCCGAAGGCAGGAAGAACAGACAAAACGACGACAAGTACGGAAAGCAGGTTCTGTTTTTTCATTGATAACGCCTTTCTTGATTGGCAGGATAGAATACCGGCATCCTTTTGTCAACCTCCCCTTGTGCAGTGGGGCGGAAAACATGGTAGAATGACACCTAGCCCGGCGTTGTGTCGCCGCTGGCGAACTCCACTTCGAACCCCAAGGGAAAGCCATGGATTTCACATCCCTCCACGTTGACCCCAGTCTCTGGTCCATCGTTCCGCCGCTGCTGGCGATCCTCCTGGCGCTACTCACGAAGGAGGTCGTCTTCTCCCTCTTCATGGGCATTCTTGCGGGCATCGGCATCTACGCCGTACAGGCGCCGCTCGCCGCGCACCAGGTTCCCATCGCAATCGTCTCGCTCGTCCGCGGGAGCATCGGCGACGGCGAGCACCTCTCCGTCCTCATCTTCGCCTTCTTCATGGGCCCGCTCATCGCCGTCATGACGCGCGCGGGCGGCGCGCAGGCCTTCGGGAAATGGGCGGTCCGCAACCTCAAGTCGGCCGTCGGCGCGCAACTCGCAACCGTCATCTTCGGCCTGCTCTTCTTCGTGGACGACTACTTCAACTGCCTCACGATCGGCAACGTGATGCGACCCGTGACGGACAAGTTCCGCATCTCGCGCGAAAAGCTCGCCTACTACGTGGACGCCACAGCAGCGCCGATCTGCATCATCGCCCCGATTACGACCTGGGCCGCCTACATCGTCTCGATCTACGCGGACAACGTCCCCGGCGTTCCCGGCATGACCGCGTTCCTGCGCGCGATACCGTTCAATCTGTATTCGATTCTGTCCATCGTCATGGTTCTCTGGCTCGCGGTCCGTCGCAACGGCGACTTCGGTCCGATGGCGGAGGCCGAGGCACGCGCCCGCGATGGAGACCCCGTCGGCGCGGCGGCAACGGAAACGCGCGAGGAGGCGCTCGACCCGACGGTGGTCTCTCCGCGCGGCAGAGTGTGGGACCTCGCCGTCCCGGTCGTCGTGCTCGTCGTCAGCGGCATCGCGCTCATGCTGTACCTTGGCGGCTATTGGGCAACGCCCGAGGAGGGAGCAAAGCCAGCGACCGTGTTCTCGGCAATCGGCGACACGCAGGCCGCGCTGGCCTTTGCGACGGCGTCGTTCCTGGGGCTGATCGCGGCGTTCGCGCTCTACGTGCCGCGGCGCGTCCTCTCATACCGCGAATTCTTCGCGTGCATCCCGGCCGGCATCCGGATGATGGTCTCGGCGCTGATCATCCTCGCGCTGGCGTGGACGCTCTCGGCCATCTGCAACAAGCTGCTCGGCATCGACGACTTCATCTCCGACGCCGTGAAGCGCGGCGCGGACGCGGGGGTCCTCCCGCTTGGATCCCTGCCCGCCGCCCTGTTCCTGCTCGCCTCCGTGATCGCCTTCTCGACCGGGACCTCGTGGGGCACGTTCGGCATTCTCATCCCCATCGCCATCGCCGTCTGCAACAAGGTGGACCCCTCGCTCAACGCCCTGGTCCTCTCTTCGATCCTCTCCGGCTCCGTCATGGGCGACCACTGCTCGCCGATTTCGGACACGACGATCCTCTCCTCGACCGGCTCGCAGTGCCGGCACATCGACCACGTCCGCACCCAGCTCCCGTATGCGCTGCTCGTCGGCGTCATGAGCACCGTCGGCTACGTTGTCGCGGGCCTCACGCGCCACCTTTCCTACGCGACTTCCGCAGGCGTCACGCTGGCCGTCTCGACCATCCTCCTCGTCGCCGCGCTTCTCGTCATGCCCCGCATCGCCAAGCCGCGCGTGAAGACCGCCTCCGCCTCGTAAGCGCCATGCACCCCGCCTCGTTGTCTCCTACCGCCGCCTGGACCCCCAGCGAGCGCTGGTGCGGCTTCAACCTGCTCGGCATGTTCAAGTGGTGGGTTCCGGAGAGCGCCCCCTCACAACGCGACCGCCGTTGTCCAGGGCACTACCGCGAGGAGGAGTTCCAGTGGATGCGCGACTGGGGCTTCAACTTCGCCCGCCTCCCCCTGGACTACCACTGGTGGATTCGCGGCGGCGACTGGAATGACTTCGACGAGATCGCTCTCGCCCCCCTCGACCAAGCGCTTGAATGGGGGACCAAGTACGGCATCCACATCCAGCTCAACTTCCACCGGGCACCGGGATACTGCATCAACGCCCCTCGCGAACCGAGCGACCTCTTCCGCGATTCGTCCACGCTAGATGTTTGCGCTAACCACTGGGCCCGCTTTGCGCGGCACTTCCGAGGCATCCCCAACGAACGCCTCTCCTTCGACCTCCTGAACGAGCCCTGGGGACACGAGCAGGCGGAGTACGATGCGGTCCATCTCGCCCTGATTGACGCCATCCGCGCCGAAGACCCCGAACGCTTCATCCTGGCCGATGGCGGAAACTGCGGCCGCACGCCCCATCGCGCCCTGTACGGGCTCCGCAACGTCGGACAGGCCCTGCGTGGCTACGACCCGCAGCCCTCCCTTTCCCACTGGCGCGCCGAATGGACCCCCGCCGACTGGGATTCCATGTCCCCGCCCGCCTGGCCCCCCGACTCTTCCAATCCAGAATCCGGCCGCGAATGGCTCTGCAAAAACGTCTTCGACATCTGGGAGGAGCCTCGCGCCTGCGGCGTGTTCCGCATGGCCAACGAGTTCGGCTGCTACAACCGGACCGCCCACGCCGTGGCGCTGTCGTGGATGGAGGACATGCTTCGGATTTGGAAGGAGCGCGACATCGGCTGGGCGGTGTGGAACCTCTCCGGCACCTTCGGTATTCTCGATTCCGGCCGAGAAGACGTCGCCTACGAGGATTTCTGCGGCCACGCCCTCGACCGCAAAATGCTTGACCTGCTGCTCCGATACAGGTAGGGAGTCCAGAGTCCGAAGTCCAGAGTCCGAAGTCCGAAGTCCGGAGTCCGAAAGTCGCGAAACCTTTTCGGGGCGTGGGCGGCTCACCCGCGGCATTAGCCACAGAACCACACGGAACGACTTGAAATTCCTCGGATGGGATGCCCGTTCTGTGTAGTTCTGTGTTGTTCCGTGGCCTCCTTCGCGCTACCGCAATAGGATGATGAGGCAGCTATCGCGGATGGTCACCAGCCCGTCGCCGATGAAGGTGTCGGAGGCGGTCAGCGTGTTGAGTTCCTCGGCAGTGTAGCGTCCCGGCTGGAGGGACACGCCCCCGACGGTCAGGGCTCGGAGCGTCACGTTCTGCGTGACGAGCACGCGAGCGGCGCCACCAACCTCCATCGCGCAATTGCTGAAATCCCGCGGGGAATCCGCGCCGGCGCCAGTGGCGGGGAACGGCGTCACTGCGGGATTGTCGGCCACGCCGTCGTTGAAGATGCGGATGGTGCCGCCGCGGGCGGCGTCGCCGAGCCCCTCGAGGTAGACGGTGCCGGCGGACGACGAGAAGAGCCCGTTGGTCTCTGCCGCGACGTATGCGCCGCGTGCGGTTATCCGGGTGAAGATGCCTTCGCTTCCAATCGCCTGTCCCGTTAGCTTCACGGCTACGCGGCCTCCGCCTCCCGTCGTCCATTTGTTGTTGCCGCCGGGCTTCTGGCAGTTGGCGGAGATTGACCCTGAACCGGAAAGCGTCGCCGCCGTGATGTCGAGTGCGCCGCCGGCGGAAATCGCGTAGTGGTTGTTGAAGCTCACCGCTTCGGCGGTGATTTTCCCGTCGACGACAAGCGCCCCGGAGACCGTCAGGCTGACGACTCCGCCGCCCGGCGTCGAATACTGCGAGTTGTTGTTCCCGCTCGGGATGCACTGCGGTCCGGGAAGCGACGGCGTAAAGATGCTGTCATTGGCCATCGGGGTGTCGCCCCACCCTGCCGTCTGCCCGCCGTGGAACGCATACGTCACGCTATAGCGGTTCATGTCGGGACCGCCGTTTTCGGCCCAGACGTAGCCGTCGGACGCCACGGTCATGTCGCCCAGCACGACAACAATGCACGGGCTGAAGTCCTCGTATGCCGCCTCCTCGAACTGGAGACATCCGACGGCACCGCCGCCGGAGAGCGTCAGGTCGTCACCGAACGTGTAGGGCGTCTTCGCCTGGAAGACCCAGGAGGAGTTGATTTCGTAGGGGCCGGTGCCGAAATCGATTGTGCCGCCTGCGGCGAGAATGCCGCCTGTACGGGTGGATGTCGCCGTCACGCTGGCGGGACCGTTCGGAAGGATAAGCGATGTGTCTTCCGGAACGGCGAGCACGGCATCCCCGATGATCTCCACCGAGTCGAGAGTCCAGGTCTGTCCGGCCGGAATCGCGGTGACCGCCTGGGAGGACCAGTAGCGAATTGTCCCCGTTTTCGTCGGGCGGGTCGCTTGCAGGTGCAGCGTGCCGTTCGTCTGGGAGGCGGTTTTGGAGTAGAACGTGCCGCCGCCCGTGGACCGGTTGCCGTAGACGCCCGAGAGAAGGACGTTTCCAGCCGGGAATCCAAGCGTCTGCGCGGAGGTCAGGACGATGGCCACGCGGCCTCCGGAGCCGTCGGCGCCGTAGTTGCCGTTGCTCTGCAGCGCGTCGGCGCGAATGGTGCCCGTCCCTTCGCAGGATGCGGCGAGGAGGTAGACGCTGCCCGCCGAGCCGATCGCGCCAATTGCCTGGAGCGCGCGAACATCAATGAGTCCGTCGATGGTGGCGGTGCCGCCGACTTCGAGCCAGATGGCGCCGCCGCCGGGGCGGTTCTGCGTCGCGATGCATCCGGCCCCCGGGGAATCCGGCACCGTCAGCGAGCCCCAGACGTTGGTGTACCCGGCATTGGCCGCCGCGTAGGCGCCGGCGGAGGCGCCCTCCGGCCAGACGCCAGGCCCGAAGCCCTTGGCGTAGGCGGTCAGCGCGGCCGCGGTGCCGACGGTCAGATTGCCGCCGACGGACAGCGAGAGTCGGTGCGTTGCGGTGGAGCCGCCGTTGGCAAGGTGGGTGAGCGCGCCGCAGCCGAGCGACATGTCCCCCGTCACGTGCAGCGCCGGAAACGCGCCGCCTGTTGTCGTCGTGGCGATGATGTTCGTCGCCGTGAACCCCTGCTGCTGGACCCACTTCGCCACCGTGTCGGGCAGGCCGTTCTCGCCGGCCGTCCACGTGAGCGCCTTATTGGAGAAGCGCCCGTCGAGCATGATCTGGTCCGCCGACACGGGTACGCGCCCGAGCGACCAGTTGGAGGCCGTCGACGCCAGCCCGTCGCCGTCTTCCGGGCAAATCCAGGTGTTGTAACCGTCGGCGAAGACGAGCTTCGCGATTTCCATCGTGGCGGAGACGCCCGTCGGCGGCAGGAAGTAGGCGCCCGACGCAAGCCCTATGACCAGCTCGGTCGAGGAGACCGACGAAGAATCGACGAGGGGCACTACCTCAATGGTGGCGGAAGCCGCCCCGGCGGGTATCGTGACCGTCCCCGAAAGCGTCTCGTAGTTGACGCCCGCCTGGGCGGTGGAGGTCCCCGCTGCGGCGTAGTTGACCACCAGCGGTACCGCCTCGGCTACCGCGCGCGACACGGTGAAGAACCCGCTCACGAATCCGTCCTCGTTGGCATCGGCCGTTTTCACAAGCGCGGGCGCCCCGGCATAGAACGTCGCGTCCGGGCGGTATACCTCATCGACGCCGCCCGCCGTCTTGCCCACCACCTCAATGGCATAGGTGACGTTTGCCGCGGGGGTGAACACATACGACGTGCTCCACGGAGCGGAAACGGCCGTGGACGACAACGTGATGTCGGCCGCGTTGAGGCGCAGCGCGACGGACTGGGCGGCGCCATCCGTCATGGAGACGGAAATCGTCACCGTGCCATCGCCGTTCATCGTCACGCCGCCGAGCGCGAACACCGGAGCGGAGGCGATGGTGGATTCCACAGCGCCGATGGTCAGGAAGGCCGGATCCGCCACGGTGTCGTAGTCGGCCTTGATGCGATCCACGTTCGCGCGGCCGTTGTAGATGCGGAATTCGTCGTAGTCGCCCGCGAACACGTTGGACCCGGTGTTCTTTGTAGGGTCGCCGCCCACGCCGCCGATGGCGAAGAGCCATGTGGGCGTCGAGCTCCAGTTGGTGATGGTTTTTCCCTCAATGTACGCGCCGTTCACATACATTGCGGCGTACCCGCTCACGTAGTATCCCGCGAAGTAGGACCACTGCCCGGCCAGCATCTTTGTCTTCGCGGAACCGGCGGTGTTGCCGGTGCCGTTGCCGCGCATGTACGTTCCAGTGCCGTTGACGTAGCAGTCGAACGCGTCGCCGCCCGTGCCGCCGTTCTTGTAGGAGAAGATGCGCGCGGTCTGCGAGTTGTTGTCCGGGTAGAACCAGCCGCTGACCGTGAATGCGGAACCGACGAACGAACTCACCGCGTTCGTCTGCGCATCGACGAACGACGCATAGTTCGTGAACGGCGAGGTGGTGGAGACACGGCCGTTCGAATAGCATCCGCCGATTTTGCCGTTCGCCTCGTAGGTCGCGTTGGCGTTGATGGTCGGCGTCACGTGCTGGGCGCCGGAATCGGCGGCGCCCTCGTTCATGTGCCACACGGCAAGGTAGGCGCTCCAGACGGAGCCGTCGGAGCAGGACACTGCCGGCATCGTGGCGGACGGATTGCCGTACCACATCTTGAAAGCCGCGCCGGAGGTCAGCGCGGGCAGCTTGACCCAGACGAGCGACTCGCCGTTGGGGTTCCACGTGTCGATTTCGTGCGGGTAGACGGTTTCGCCGTCGCTGGACGTGAAGACGAGGTCGCTGCCGTTCACGCCTTTGAAGTCGGCGTAGGAAAAGCCGTCGATGGCCGACGAGAGCCGCACCAGCACGGGGAAGTCCGCATGCGAGTCGGTGCCTGTGTAGCCCGCGACTCCAATGGCCGAGGTCTTCGTGTAGCCTTCCGGAGCGGCATGTGCAGCACAGGCGGCGAGGGCAAGAATCAGTCCCAGGGTATGCTTCATGGATTCTGTTCCTTTGCTGTGGAATCGGTGTGTGATCTTTGGAGACAAGTACAGGCGAATGTGGTCAAGGAATTCTGTGAGTTTGGATTGTACCAGAGACAGCAGAGCGAGGCAAGGGGGTATCCGGCCACGGATGGGGGCTGTGCAATACGACCGCTCCCAAACGAGAGGCTTTCCCTTCCGCCGCCAACCATCGGCTCTGGTTACGGGTCTCTTGTCCGGAGCTCCCCGCATCGCTTCGCGGAATCCTTGAATGTTTCTTGCGCTTGCTTCATAAAGAACTTGTATCAATTGCAGTACGATTCATTGTACTGAATCTAGATTTCGGTGAAGATGTCCGGAGGGAGATTCGGATAGCTGGAAACTGGAGACTGGTCGGCGAAATCTGGATCAAGTTGATATTAGATGGCCTAAACGTCAGAAGAGACGATTTCAAAATCCCTCGTCGCATGGTGGGGGAACGGGCGGACGCCCGTTTCCCAAGGGTTTTGAAATGGCCTCAGAAATCAGTTGCCCTCGGTGAACTTGAACAGGGACCCTGTGGGGCAGACGAACCGGCAATAGGCGCGCGGCACGAAGACCGAAAGGACGAGAAAGACCACGGCCAGGGCGAGCACGACATGGGGAACGGCCTTCCAGGCAAACGCGCCGAACAGCTCCCAGTCCATCCAGCCCGCCCAAAGACCGGTCACCAGCGAGACCATGAGCCCCCACCAGAGCACTCTGCGAAGGATGGTCAGCCCACGCACGAGCTTCGGCGGAAGCTTCCACTTTCGAACGGGGAGTCGTCCGGCCAGTTCCTGGGCGGCTCCGAACGGGCAGACCTGCATGCAGTAGTGCGCCTGTCGCCCGAAGACGGGGTACAGGAAGGCCATGGCGAGCATCAGCAGCGCCGCGATGCCTTCCGCGCCTCCGGCAAGCCCGGACTCCATCCACCCTGCCAGCCGCGCGGTGGACAGGAACAGCCCGCTCCACAGCCCCAGCACCGCCACATCAAGCGCCAGCTGCACCGTGCGGTAGCGGCGCGATTTCACGAACAGCGGAAGCACCGCCGCCGCGACCAGCACCGCGAGGGCGGCCAGCGTTTTCGCGGGGATGCTAGACGGCTCCGCGCCATCCGCTTCGCCTGTCCCGTCTGCCGGCGGGGCTTCTTCGCCCTGCCGACGCGCCGCTTCGGCCAGCGCGGCCCGGACGTTGGCGATGGCGGCCTTGGAGGAGAAGGTCGCGCTCGTCACCGCGTCGACTTGCGACGTGGCGGCAACCCCCACCGGCAGCCCGTCCCACGCATGCCACAGCCCGGCGCTTTCCAGCATGCCGAAGAACCCCGGGGTCTCGGCGTTGGGAAGCTTCGGAGCGACGCGAGAGACAAGTCCGTCCCTCACTTCGACTTCAACGGGCACCGGGCCGGCGAAGCCGCGCACGTCGGAGGCCAGCTCGGTGGACTCCACGACCAATGCCGCGTTCCCCGCCGACTCTGCCACAGGCTCATCCGGGCCGCTCGGCGATCGGCCTCTGCCATCTGTTTCAACGGTAGTGGCCGACCGCCTGGCGGGCCGAGTCACGGGACGCCCGAGCAGACGGCCGTGCTGCAAGGCGGCGAAGGCGGCCAGCATCAGCAGGCAGGCGGCAAGGCGGAGCAGATACGCAAGGCGGAATCGGAAGGGCTTTTTCATGGCGATGGAAGGGCGAGGCGGGCGAATTCGTCGAAGAACCCCGGATAGGATTTTGCAACGCAGACGGCGTTGTCGATGTCGACCGGACCGGCCGCCCGCGTGGCGCCGACGGCGACGGCCATGGCGATGCGGTGGTCACCGTAGGTGGTAAAGGACCCGCCGGCCAACGGACCGGCGGTGCCGCGCACGAGGAACTCGTTTTCGGACGAGTTCGCTTCAACGCCGAAGCGCCGCAGCACGTCCTCCATCGCGGCGGCGCGGTCGCATTCCTTGAGGCGGAGGCGGCGCGTTCCAACAAAGCGCGTCGCCTTCGGGAAGCAGGCCGCGACGACGGCCAGCGCGGGGAAGAGGTCGGGGCATTGCGAGACATCGACGTCCCGGACGTCCGCCTCCCCGATCCGCGCCAGAATCGGCACAACCGCGCGGTCCGGCTGGGCGGAATTGTCGCGGAGACCGGCGACGCGGACATCGCTCCCCAGCGCGTCCATGGCGTACCAGAAAGCGGCGCCGGACCAGTCGCCTTCGGGGGCGGCGCCGGTCTGGGGGCGGTAGCGCTGCGGCCCGGCGAGGCGGAAGCCGGATGGAATCTCGTCGATGCAGATTCCCGCGTCCGCGAGTACCTGAAGCGTCATGTCCACGTACCCGCGCGATTCCAGCGGGGTGAGGAAGCGGATGCGCGACTCGCCGTCCAGGAGGGGCAGCGCGAAGAGGAGCCCGGTGACGAACTGCGACGACACATCGCCGCGCAGCTCGTGGAGACCGCTTTGCAGGGTGTCGTAGCGGACCATGGGGCGTTCGGCGAGGCGGCCGGCGGTGCGGAATTCGGGGCGTTTGCCGAGAGCGGCGGCGACGGGGGCGAGGAAGCGGAGAGTCGAGCCGCTTTCGCCGCAGTCCAGCACAGGGGCGGCATCGGCGGAGCCGAGGGCGCGGAGGCAGCGGCGCGTCGCGCGGATGTCGTCCGAATCGCCGGGTTCGTCGGCCAGCCATGAACGATCGCCGGCGAGGAAGTCGGCGATGAGAAGCCGGTGGAGATGGGACTTGGAGACCGGGACGGAGACCGTTCCCCGGCGCGGGCCCGGAGCGAGGATCATGGCAGGCGGTCTCCCGAGAGGTCGAGCGGAACGAGACGCACATCGCCCCAGCCGCAGGGAAGGGCGAAGCGGACGCGGGCGCCCTCGCGCTTCTTGTCGCCGCGCATGGCGGGGACGAGGCGGTCGCGGGGAATGTCCGGCGGGATGTCGACGGGAAGCCCGGCGGCGGCGAAGCGGGCGGCGAAGGCGTCGGGCCAGTCCGCGGGGGCGAGGCCGAGGCGGACGGCAAGGCGGGCCTCCTCGACGCAGCCGATGGCGACGGCGGAACCGTGCGAGAGGCGGTAGCCGGAGAGGGTTTCGAGGGCGTGGGCGACGGTGTGGCCGGCGTTGAGGAGGGCGCGGCGGCCGGTCTTCTCGAAGGGGTCCTCGCGGACGATGGCGACCTTGACGGCGAGGTTGCGGGCGATTTCGGCGGCGGAGGGGATGCCGGTGGGTGGCGCGGAGCGGTCGAGGCCGCCGATGGCCTCGTGCTTGATCATCTCGGCGCGGCCGTCGGCGAGGGTCGCCGGTGGCAGAGTCTCCAGAAAGGCGGTGTCGGTGACGACGAGGCGCGGCGGGTGGAAGGCGCCGGCGAGGTTCTTGCCCTCGGGCAGGTCGCAGCCGGTCTTGCCGCCGGTCGAGGCGTCGACCATGGCGAGCAGGGTGGTAGGGGCGTTGATCCAGTCGATGCCGCGCATCCAGGTGGCGGCGGCGAAGCCTACGAGGTCGCCCGCGACGCCCCCGCCTGCGGCGGCGACGACGTCGCGTCGGCCGAGGCCGGCGGCTGCGAAGGCGCTCCAGAGCCGCTGGACGGTGGCGGGCGTCTTGTGCTCTTCGCCGGAGGGGATGGTGGCGAGCGG
>JAEEGL013327072.1_pt1 | contig 48891 bp, 63 predicted proteins | sample 9134231 | NCBI WGS metagenome assembly JAEEGL01 (sample SAMN16246548, study PRJNA631951) | gut metagenome | biome: gut microbiome; feature: rumen; material: fiber-attached | host: Bos | place: Iran: Karaj | collected 2018-10 | reverse complement strand
TGGGAGGCTATCAAGACCACGATCTCGGACAAAATCACAGCGGCAAAGGATAAGATCGACGCCGTGACGACTACGATCAAGAACGTGGCCGGCGCTGCGTGGGACTTTGTAAGCTCCAAGACGTCGGCAGCGTGGGAAACCGTCAAGAGCACAATCGGCTCGAAGATTGACACAGCAAAGCAGAAGATCAGCGCCGTGACGACCACGATCAAGAGCGTGGCGAGCGCTGCGTGGGACTTTGTGAGCTCCAAGACGTCAGCGGCGTGGGAGGCTATCAAGACCACGATCTCGGACAAAATCACAGCGGCAAAGGATAAGATCGACGCCGTGACGACTACGATCAAGAACGTGGCCGGCGCTGCGTGGGACTTTGTAAGCTCCAAGACGTCGGCAGCGTGGGAGACTATCAAGAGCGCGATCAGCTCGAAGATCGACGCGGCAAAGCAGAAGATCAGCGCCGTGACGACCACAATCAAGAGCGTGGCGAGCTCCGCGTGGGACGCCGTAAGCTCTAAAACCTCGGCAGCGTGGGAAACCGTCAAGAGCACAATCGGCTCGAAGATTGACACAGCAAAGCAGGCATTTTCAACGGCCAGCGGCGCGATCCAGAGCACGGCGAGCTCCGTCTGGAACTCTATCAGCTCGACCGCCTCGACGACGTGGGAGTCTATCAGAGGGCACATCAGCGGCAAGATCGACGCAGCAAAGCAGGCATTTTCAACGGCCAGCAGCGCGATCCAGAGCACGGCGAGCTCCGTCTGGAACTCCGTCAGCTCTACAACGTCGAGCCTCTGGAGCTCTATCCAGAACACGATCGGCAGCAAGATCCAAGCGGCGCAGAACACAGTCAGCAGCGTGACCGGTACGATCAAGAGCGTGACGAGCTCCGCATGGAACGCCGTCAGCTCTACGACGTCGAGTATCTGGAACAGCGTCACGAGCACGATCAGCAGCAAAGTGAACAGCGCAAAGAGCACCGTTTCGAGCGTGTTCAACAGCATAAAGTCCACAATCAGCAGCACGCTGAACGGGGCATTCAGCACCGTGCAAAACATTTTCAACAACATTCAGAACTCGATCACGAATAAGATCAACGCAGCAAAAACAGCGGTAAGCAATGCGATCAGCGCAATAAAAAGCGCGTTTAATTTCTCGTGGAGCCTGCCGAGTTTGAAGCTGCCGCATATAAGCATAACCGGTAGTTTTTCGATAAACCCGCCGAGCGTCCCGCACTTCGGGATCAGCTGGTACAAAAAGGGCGGTATCTTAACAGAGCCGACGATCTTCGGAGCTGCCGGAAACAATTTGCTCGCAGGCGGTGAGGCTGGAGCCGAGGCCGTTCTGCCTCTGGCAGTCCTCTGGGATAAGCTGGAGTCAATTCTGCGGGCAATCCTCAGACAAGAGCAGCCGCAGGCACCGGAAACAGATCCGGACACCAGCCTGCTGCAAAAGGCCGGTCAGCTTCTCACGCTTGACGACTTCTCGCTCGGTACCCTTGCAAATACCGGCGGCACCGTGATTTATTACGACTTCTCCGGGCTCACATGGGCGCCGCAGATCCAGACCGCGGGCAGCGCAGAGGACGAGCCGAATCTCATGGCAGAGCTGAGGGCGCACGAGGCCGAGTTTTTCGACTGGCTGGAGGAATTTATAAAAATGCGGGAGGTGGCGCAGTTTGCGTAGAGTCACAGGCTACAAGGAATACACGACGCGCGAGGGCGACACCTTCGACGCTCTGGCGCTGGATATGTACGGCGCCGAAACCCTCGCTCACTATATCATTGAATTTAACCCGGACTACGCCGACGTGCTGATCTTCGAGGCGAATGTGCCGCTACGGCTGCCGATCATCGAGGACGCAGAGCTGCCGGACACTCTGCCGCCGTGGCGCCGGGGAGACGAGGGGGACGACTCGTGAACCTCTTTATCAATGGGGTGGATATATACAAGGACGTATCGGTCAACTACTGCACGCACGAAATGTTCGCAGAAAAGCAAGCCGACGGCCTCGTGATCCGCTTCAATGACACCAGGGGGGCGTGGAGCAAATGGCAGCCGGCCGAGGGTGCCGTGATCCGTCTGAAAGAGGGCGCAGCGGACACCGGGAAAATGTTCATACACTCCATGACCTCAGAGAACGGGCTCTACACGATCCGGGCTCTCTCTCTGCCGCTGAGCGGCAAGACGAAACGATCGAAAAGCTGGGAGGGCGTGCGCTTCTTCCAACTCGGCCGAGAGATCGCAGCGGCTCACGGCCTAACATTCCAGACATACGGCTGCACCGATCAGGTGTACCCGTACATGGTGCAGGACAGGGAGACAGACTTCGCTCTGTTCTCCCGGATCTGCGCGCTGGAAAGCTGCCAAATGATTATATACGACGGCAGGCTGCTGGCATACAGCGAGCCGGCCATGGAAAGCAAAGCGCCGGCGGGCAGCCTGCTGGTGGATCAGAACGGGCACTTCTCGTACCACGACGACCGGGCCGCCTGCTTTGGCTCGTGCGAGATCAACTGCGGAGACTGCTCCGGCAGCTTCAAGGCGCCGAGCGCTATCAGCAGCGCGATCCTGCGCCCGGAGGGCGTCAAGGTAAGCAGCAGCGGTGAGGCGGCTCGCTTCGCAAAGGGGCTGCTCAGAAATGTGAACAAGTACGGACGGACAGGGCGCTTCTCCCGTTCGCTTTTGCCCGGATATGCAGCGGCAAGCCTGCTGAAACTGGAAACGAAAAAGGCGAGCGCGTGGAACGGTACCGTCTTTGTGTATAAGGTGCGGCACGATTTTGTCGGGAACAAGACGACGCTCTATTTCCGCAATATTCTGGAGGGGTACTAAATGGGGAGCATTTTCAAAGGCAAGATCGCAGCAATCGAGAACAACGCCGCCCGCGTCGTCCCCTCAGAGGCAGGCGCAAAGCCGACGGCGAAGATCGTGATCCCGTGGCACCTGCGCGGAGCAGCTGGAAACCTACAAAAAGGCACCCCGGTGGTGTATGTGGAATTTGACGACGGCACCGGCCTTCTGCTCGGCAGAGCGGACGGAGAGTGGGGCGCGTATCTGCCGGCACTCAGCGCCGGATCCATAACGGACAGCGGCGTCCGACTTGCTTCACACTCTCACGGTGGCGTAGAACCCGGCAGCGGCCGCACGAGCGGGCCGGCGTAAGGAGGCGACGGCATGGTAACAATGGCAAGGTGGGGCTCAAAGTCGTGGGCGGTGAGCTCGAACAAGGTGCTCGCTCTGGAGGGGCTGACGTTTTCCTTCCAGCAGGCAGCAGACAATAACACCAGCACCGAGGAAAAGAAAACAACGAACGAAAGAGGCACCGAGCTTTTCCCGCTATCATTCACCACGGTGCTGCACTCCGGAGCAGGCGTAGACGTCCGCGCAGAGATCGAGAGCTGGAAGGCTCTCGTCACAAAGGTTAATTATTTCTATCTCGGAGGCAAGAGGCTGGGGCCTATGCTCCAGCTGCGAAAAGTCGCCGTCTCGAATGTGAAGCTCGACAACCTCGGCCGCATGAGACTGGCGACTCTCTCGTTTGAGTTTAAGGAGTACGACCAGAACACGTCCAGCGTGAAGGTGGACTGGTCAGCGCTCACAGTATGCGCAGACGACGAGGACAAAGCAGTCAAAAAAGAGGATAACGACGGCGTGACGAATGCACCTACGCAGACAATCAAAGTCGGCAGCCGCGTGAAACCGACGGGCGCAAAATACACGACCGGGCAGACGATCCCGCAATGGGTAAAGGATCGCAGCCATGAGGTGAGCCAAATCAGCGGCGACAAGGTGCTGCTGGGGTACCCGAACGGGATATGCAGCTGGGTGTACTTGAACGAGGTTACGCTCGTGTGAAGGGAGGCGGCAGCATGAAAGCAAGCGGAAACGGTGCGCCGGAAACGTGCGCCGGCAATCTGCTGAGGATCGTCCGCGGCGAGGTACCATACGACAGGGTGAGAGGGCGCGACGGCTCCCTCATAGATCAGCCAAACGCGGCAGACGAGGCAATGGCAGACGCCGAGTGGCTGCTCTCAAAGTATGAGCCGCGCGTCGAGATCACGGACATATCAGCAAACACCGACGGCGCAGCGGACGGAGACTTCGGGCTCTCCGTTAGTATCAAAGGAAAGGGGCAGAGCGACAAATGGCCGAACTCGATTTTATAAACACAAGTGCAGACGAGATCGTCACCGAGGTGCTGGAGCAGCTGGAAAACGGCGTAGCCGAGCCGCTGTACCCCGGCGACGAGCGCCGGATCTTCGGCGACGCTCTGGCCGCGGTGATCGTGAGCGTTTTCAACAGCGTGAACGACGCCTGCCGCCAGAAAATGCTCCGATATGCACGCGGCGAAGTGCTCGACGCTCTCGGCGAGAACCGAGACGTCAAGCGGCTGGATCCGACGTATGCCACCACGACGCTGCGCTTCGGCATTTCGTCGGCGGTGGCGTCAAATATTGTTATACCGGCCGGGCTCCGCGTGAGCAGCGACTTTAACCGCTATTTTCTGACAGACTCCACCGTCGTGCTATATGCCGGCGCTCTGAGCGTGGACGTAGCAGCGACAGCGGAGCGGGGCGGCTCAGAATACAACGGGATCGCGCCCGGAGAGATCGCGACCATTGTTGACATATCAGAGGCGGCTCTGATCGACACCGTGACGAACCTCACGGAAACGGCAGGCGGCGGCGACGTCGAGAGCGACGACGCATACCGCGAGAGGATCAGAGAGGCAGAGAACAAGCTCAGCACCGCGGGGCCTGCGAAAGCCTACAAGTATTGGGCGCTCTCCGCGAACTCTCTCGTCTCTGACGCTGTGGTGCTCTCAGATCGGGAGGAAATCACCAGCACGCTGCCGGTGTACGGCGGGCACGCCTTCAAGGGCGGCGAAACGCTGCTGCCGGACACTCTGGTGGTGTATCTGCCGGGCGGCGCAGCAGCAACAGCCGGCACAGACTACACGGCGACGTATGCGGACGATCTGCTCACTCTGGAGCTGAGCGGGGCGCTTGCAAGCGTCACAACCGTGAAGATCAAGATCACCCGTGATATGCGGGGCACCGTCAAGATTGTGCCGATCTGTGCAGGCGGTGAACTACCGAGCGAGGACGTGCTGGCCGACGTGCTGGCGGCGTGCTCCGCGGACGACGTGCGGCCGCTCACCGATCATGTGACCGTCGAGGCGCCGAGCGTGGCGTATTATGACATAAATCTGGTATACTACACGACGCGCGCGAACGAGTCCGAAGTCGTCCAGAACGTCGAGGGCTCCGACGGTGCGATCAATCGCTACATTTACTGGCAAGGCTCGAACCTCGACCAAGATATAAACCCGGACTACCTCAGAAAGCTGATCCTCGCGCCGGACTGGAGCGACGGGCTCGCCGGTGCAACCCGCGTAGAGATCACCGCGCCGCAGTTTACGGAGCTGGACAGCACGACCGTGGCGAAATTCTCCGGGAACCTCACCGTCACCCATGTGGTGAAGGACTAAGGGGGCGACGCTATGGCAGGTATGAAACTATCAGAGCTCGACTTTGTGCGACTGCTGCCTGCATTTATGAGGGACGACGAGGCAGCGATCGCTCTCTGCAAAGCCGTGAACGAGATCGTCGGCCCGCCGTGCGGCAGGCTGAAAACGATCCGGACATGGGATCAGATCGACAACTTGAACGAGGCAGAGTGCGACGAAATGGCGTGGGAGCAGGACGTGGACTGGTACGACTCCGCAGGCATGACGCTGGAAGAAAAACGCGCCACGATCAAGCTCGCGCAGCAAATCAAGCGAAAGCGCGGCACGAAATGGGCGGTGGAGCGGCTGATCTCCGCATACATCGGAGACGGCTATGTGCTGGAGTGGTACGATCTCGACGTCGAGGGCTTCACGGCTCCCTATACTTTTTTAGCGCTCACAACAAACGCGGCGATCGACCAAGAGAGCTACGCGAAATTCGTCGAGGCGGTGCAAGCCGCCAAAAACGAGCGCTCTCACATAGCGGGCGTGTTTTATTTCTGGCAGCAGGGCCCGGATCCCGGCGTCGAGTGCGCTATGGGGTACGCTGCGTATCAATACGAATTTGAGCGAATATGCGGCACATACCCCCGCGAGGCGGTGGTGGGCGCTCTGGGGCGCTTTGCTGCGGAGACAGAGCCGGAGACAGCGGCTCACTTTTACGGCTTCACAGAGGCCGGAGAGGACACCTGCGGCACATACCCGTCAAGCGGGACGATCGGCGCCGCACTATCAGCAGCGGCAGCGGCAGAGGAAACGCTCGCAGCCTTCGGCTATACGCTGACAAGGTGCGGGACGCTTCACTGTGGCGAGTAAAAAGGAAGGAGGCGCAGCTCTATGGCTTATTTTCAGAGCAATTTCTTGAACTACCGTAGGCAGCAATGGCTCCGATCTCTGGTACACGTCGAGGCACAAGTCGGCTCGACATGGTACCGCGGAACCATAAACCAGAAGAAGATCGAGGGCGACACGCTCGTCATTATGGTGACATTTCCGCAGCTTGACAACAGCGCGGTGACGATCAGCGCGTCGCGTGTGATTGATATTCGCGGGGAGATCGCAGCATACCAGACGCGAACGATCCGCAAGGTGGCCGGGCAGGGCACCATGATCAAGATCACGATCCCGATCTACGAGGTAACAAGCTGACAGGAAGGAGGGAAACCATGTATAACCGCACACAATGGAAGGACAGAGTGGTGGATCAGACCACTGGCGAGGTGATCCAAGAGGGCACGCTCCAGAGCGCCGGCAACTTCAACAACATGGAGGACGGGATCGAGGACGCGACCGTCGCGGCTGCGTTTCTTGTGATCGCCGCCGGACAGCTCGACGCTCAGACCGCCGCCGAGGAAAAGACGGTAACGCTCACGAACTCGCAGAGCTACCCGTTCAATAACTCGCAAAAGACGGTGAGCCTCGGCGTCACCAGAACCACAACGGCGTATTCGGTGGACGTCGAAGTGCTGGAGCACTCCGGCGACGTCGGCGACGTTCTGATCAGCGACAAGCTGCTGAATGGCTTCAAGGTACGCTTCGACGGCAGCGCAAAGAGCGCGACCGTGAAACTCATTATCAAGGGAGGTATGTAAACCATGGCGAACAATGTCAAAGTGATTGAAAAGAACCCCGGTCAGAAGATCGAGTGGGAGCAGAGCGGCACCCGTCTGTATTTCGGAGACGACGAGATCATGATCAACGCCGCGAAGTATCAGAAGGACTGGCCCGTCTCGGTTGACATCTGCACGGACAGATCCGGAAATCTCACGATCGGTACCGAGTCGGCGCTGCGTTATGTGGCGCAGGTTGAGATCCCGGCGGCCGAGTATGAAGGAGACGGAGACGAGCGGGTGAAGCTGCCGCTCGACATGGGCGACGTGACACTCACACTCTGGAGCATTGAATAAGAAAGGAGCACACTCATGGCAAATTTTGATCTCACAAATCTGGCGGTAAAAATGATCTGCCCGAACAACATCGTCCAGCTGGACGACACCGGGCTGCCGTCGGTGCTGGTATTTATCCCGGCATTTAAGAACAGCGACGTCCTCACCGGCGGCGACGACAGCACGCACCCCGCCTTCATCGTGAACGGCGTCCAGATCCCCGGCTTCTACTACTCGAAGTATCAGAACAAAGTGAACAGCGGCGTCGCCTATTCGCTGCCGGCAGAGGATCCGACTGCAAATATTACATTTGACACCGCGATCGCTCGCTGCACCGCAAAGGGCGCCGGCTGGCACCTCAGCACGAACGCCGAGTGGGCGGCGATCGCTCTCTGGTGCAAGAAAAACGGCTTTTTGCCCTATGGCAATAATAACTACGGCAAAGACTCCAGAGAGAGCAACTACCGCGCGATCCCGACAACCAAGGACGGCAGCACCGGGCAGACGCTCCATGTGGCGACCGGCACCGGCCCGCTGACGTGGAGCCACGACAAAACGCCGAGCGGTATCTGGGACATGAACGGCAACGTCGCAGAATGGCAGGGCGGTATCCGTCTTGTATGGGGCGAACTCCAGATCCTTGCAAACAATGACGCAGCGGATCCGGACAACCCGCAGAACGCGACGAGCACCTGCTGGAAGGCGATCAACGCCAGCACCGGCGCGCTGGTGGATCCGGAATGCAGCACAACAGACGCGACCGGCACAACGTCCGGAAACACGGTGCGCCTCGATTATGTGAGCAGCAAGTGGAAATTTGTCACCAGCATTTCGAGCGCTGCGGACAGCTCGCGGAACTGCAATTTCGGCGCCGTAACTGCCGACAGCACGATCGGCGACGCTGCAAAGGTGCTGCTGCGCGCGCTCGCTCTGCTGCCGGACTCTGACGCACAGGAAGCAGACTACGAGGGCGACGTCATGTACTGGAATAACGGCGTAGCCGAGCGCTACGTGTCTCGCGGGGGCAACTGCTACGGCGGGGTGCACGCGGGCGTTTTCTGCGTGCACGGCGGCAATCCCCGCTCGAACTCGAACGCGGGCATCGGCGTCCGCTCCGCTTATATTCCGGAAATCGGGTAATCTGGCGATCTGAAAATCTGGCAAACGGCGGCGACGCTTCGCCGCCGGCACCATTCACGAGGTAACAATGGACACACTACAACTCAGACAGAGGATCGTCAGATCCATGATCCGCGTGAGCGAACGCACCAACAGCATGAGAAAGCCGGAGAAATTCGTCTACCGGGAACGCTTGACGGGCACCTACATGAATATGCTCCGGCTATGTATCAAAGCGAACCATTCACGCGGGCCGGCACGGCGTCAGCTCCAGAACGAGATCGACACCGAGCTGGACGTGCTGCGCTCGCTTATTGACACCGCAGCGAGCCCGGAGGATCGTTTGATCTCCACCGGGCTGCACGAGGTATGGAGCAAGGAGCTAAACGAAATCGGGCGTATGCTCGGCGGCTGGATCAAGTCAAACGACTGACCGCCCGTGGGGGATATGCCGAGAAAATCGGGAGCGCTGCGTGTATCGCGGGGGCAACTACAACAACGGGGTGAACGCGGGCGTTTTCTACGTCAACGGCAACAATCCCCGCTCGAACTCGAACGCGAACATCGGCTTCCGCTCCGCTCTGGCTTTACTCGTTAGGCCCGCGGGCTACGGCTCGGCGGGAACAATAAAGCAAAAGGGGCGTATCTCCCGGCCAAAAGGCCAAAGATACCGCCCGCCACCAGCTGACAACCGGGGCGACGGGCAAAACCGCGTAGACTGGCCGCTCTCGGCAAACGAGTGGAGCCCTGCCCGGCGGCCGCGGGGTAGCGTCTGCGGATCAAGGGCAGAGGCAAGGAGCGTCACGCGCGGCGCTATTATTTAGAAGCAAAGGAGGGCACACCATGGAAGAAGGCAAGGCGCCGTCTCTTTTGGAACGGATCTACTCGTGGGACAATCTCATGGAGGCATACCACGAGGCAGGCCGCGGCAAATGGTACCGGGGCGACGTGACGTCCTTCACGGCAAATCTGGAGGAAAATCTGATCAGCATACAAAACGATCTGATCTGGCACACCTACAAGGTGGGACGGTACCGGGAGTTTTATGTGCAGGAACCGAAGAAGCGCCTCGTCATGGCTCTGAGTTTTCGCGATCGCGTCGTTCAATGGGCGATCTATCGACAGATAAACGACGAGCTCGACAACTGCATGATTTTTCACAGCTATGGGTGCAGAGTCGGAAAAGGAACCACCAGATCAGCCGACAAGCTCCAAGACTGGTGCACCCTCGTGGGACGCAAGCAGCAGCCGTGGTATTATCTGAAACTTGACATTTCAAAGTATTTTTACCGGGTAGATCACACCGTTCTGCTCGGTATCATGGAGAGGAAATACCCGGACGAGGACGGCTTTCTGTGGCTCATGCGCGAGATCGTCAACTGTGACCACACACCCTTCGGACTACCGCCCGGCAAGAATGCCGACGAGGTGCCGCCGTCCGAGAGGCTTTTCGAGGTGGGAATGCCGATCGGCAACCTCACCAGCCAACTGCTCGCGAACGTCTGCCTCAACGAGCTGGATCAGTACATAAAGCACGAGCTCCGCGCGCACTACTACGTCCGCTACATGGACGACATGGTGCTGCTGCACCCGGATCCGAAGGTGCTCAACGAGTGGCGCGTGCTGATCGAGGACTATCTCAACAATGTGCTGAGGCTGGAGCTCAACGGCAAGACCGCGATCGGGCTCGTGAAAAACGGGATCACGTTTGTGGGCTGCCGCATTTTTCCGGGGTACCGCAGAATGACGGCGAAGTCCGTCAAGAAAATGAAGAAGCGTATGCAATACATAGCGAAGGAATACCAAGCCGGGCTAATCGACTTCGACGCCGTAGACGCTACAATGCAGAGCTATTTCGGGCTTATGGGGCATTGTGCCACCCAAGGGCTCCAGAAATGGATCGAACAAAATATAGTTTTCAAGGGGTGATACTATGAACGAGACAGTGATCGCCGTGCTGGCGGCGGCCGGCATTCCTTCGGCGATAACCGGCTTCGGGCTTTGGCTCATTCAGCAGAAGATCCAGAAGCGTGAGGCAAAGCGCGAGCAGGAAGAACAGGAACGCAGAAAGAGGCGTGAGGAACGGGAGAAGAAGCGCGAGGAAAACGAGGTGCTTCTGCTTCATAGCGTAAACGCTGCGATCGCTCTCGGCGAGGCTACGGCCAAAGCGGTGCAGCGGATCCCGGACGCTCATTGTAACGGGGATATGCACGCCGCGCTCGAATACGCCGAGAAGGTAAAGCACGAGCAAAAGGAGTTTCTGGCGCGTCAAGGGATCGGCTCCCTCTACGACTGATAGGGGGGGTGAGCTCATGAACGACGAGAAGATCCGGGAGCTTATGGAGGAAAACGCTCGGCTCAAAAAAGAGAACAAGCGGCTCAGAACGCTATATAAGAGCAAGCGCGTGGAGTTTTCAAAGGTTATTTTTGCGGTAGTCGCGATCATGACCGCGGGGATCATCGTCTTTTCCTGCGCTTTGATCTGGCGAACCGGCGACACGTCCACGCTCGCATATCTGATCCCCGCAGTTTTCGCCGAGCTGGCGTCGGCTACCGGCTTTTATTACAACAAAGCCAAAGCCGAGAACAAGATCAAGCTCATGGCTCTGACAGGAACAGAGCCGGACGCGCAGACATTTGAAACCATGTAAAAGGGGGCATAAACATGGCATTGATAGGCAAGAACAACGAGGAAAAGATCTGGAACTTCCTCACCGGCAAGGGGCTGAGCGCTCACGGAGCTGCCGGCCTCATGGGTAATTTGTACGCGGAGAGCGCGCTCGATCCCATGAATTTGCAGAACACCTACGAGAAAAGCCTCGGCTATACTGACGCCGGCTACACGGCGGCGGTGGACTCCGGGGAATATACCAATTTCGTGCACGACTCCGCAGGCTACGGCCTCGCGCAATGGACATACTACACCCGCAAAGAGGCGCTGCTGAAATATGCGAAAGCTGCCGGCGCCTCGATCGGAGATCTGGAGACGCAGCTCGGCTTTTTATATAAAGAGCTCAGCAGCGGCTACCCGGCTTTACTCTCCACGCTCAGAACTGCCGCCGCCGTGCGCACGGCGTCGGACGCCGTTCTGACAATTTACGAGCGCCCGGCTGATATGTCGGAGCGCGTAAAGGTACAGCGTGCGAACTTCGGGCAGAAGTACCTCGACAAATACGGCAGCGCCGTGACCCCGACACCGGAACCAAGCACCGGGGGGAGCTGCACAGCGGCGGCTCTGCTCGCGATCGCAGCGGCAGAGATCGGGTACCATGAGAAGGCGTCGAACGCAAACCTCGACAGCAAGGCCGGGAACTCAGGCACCGCGAACTTCACGAAATACTCCCGCGATCTGGCGGCGGCCGGCTATTATAACGGAAACAAGCAGGGCGTGGCGTGGTGTGACGTGTTCGTGGACTGGTGCTTCTACCAGCTGGCAGGCAGGAACGCAAAGAAGGCGCAGGAAATCGAGTGCCAGACCGGGCCGCTCGGCGCCGGCTGCCTCTACTCTATGCAATACTACCAGCAGCAGGGGCGCTTCTATACATCGAACCCGCAGCCGGGCGACCAAGTTTTCTACCAGTCCGGCGGCTCTATCAGTCACACCGGCATTGTCGAGAGCGTGAACGGCTCGACCTTCACGACCATTGAAGGCAATGCAAGCGATCAAGTTATGCGCTGCAAGCGCAAAATGAACGACGGCTACACCTACGGCTTCGGCCGCCCGAAGTACGACGCGGGGACAGACTCGGCGCCGACAGAGCCGGCACAGCCGAGCACACCGCTGAAATACAAGATCGGGGACGTCGTGAACTTCTCCGGCTCGGTGCATTATGTGAGCTCCAACGCCGCGAACGGATCCAGCTGCAAGCCCGGCAAGGTGAAGATCACCGCCGTGTATGGGAGCGGCAAGCACCCGTACCACGCGATCGCAGAGGCAGGCGGCGGCTCTACGGCATACGGCTGGGTGGACACTGACAAGCTGAGCCCGATCACGGAGATCAAGATCGGCGACGTCGTGAAGTTTAAGGGCGGCCCGCATTATGTAAGCTCGAACGCCGCGGCAGACTCCGGATCCCCGAAAGCCGGCCCCGCTACCGTGACAATGATCGCGAAGGGCGCAAAGCACCCGTACCACGTCGTACACACGGACAAGCAGTCCGCTGTCTACGGCTGGGTGGACGCTGCCCTCGTGGAGAAAACACAATGATCCGGGGCGTGGCAGCCGTGATCCTCGCCGTCGGTGGCTTTATCACGTTTGTGGGGTGGTTGCACGGCGTCCTCAATTCGGACGGCCGGTGCGATCCCGGCGCAGACTGTGAGAGCTGCCCGTTTCCGTGCGAGCACCACGAGAGAAAACGCAGGAACAAGAAATAAACAGAACACCGCCCACGAGCTCTCAGCAGCTCGCTGGACGCATAGCAAGAGCCCGGAGGGTGTAACAACCTTCCGGGCTCTCTCTGCGTCTACAAACGCTGTTATTTGCGAATTTTGCACACTACTGCGACAACCTTCTCGAAGAAATACAAGATCGTCGCCGAGGTGTTCAATTTCGCGCAATTTGGTGGAGCTGACCGCGCGAAAGCTGAACACTCAGGATCCGCGCAGTTTGTGGCATTCTCCACGAGCTCCAGCGTCACCTTGCAATTATCGCCGGAGTAATTCAGCACGAGGGTGAGTTTGTCGTCGTACAGATAGACGGCATTCAGGAACACGCCGACGAGCAACTGCCGGTAGCTCTCGTCGTCCACGTCGCCGCCTCTGAAACGCTCCAGAAAATAAACGATCTGATCGCGCTCCAGATCCGGCTCGGCGATAAGCTGCTGAGCGATCCCCGTCTCGATCTGCGCCTTCTCAGCTTCGAGCTGCACGAGCCGGGATTTTGTGGACGGGGTAATGATCCCCGCCTCGATCGCTGCGATCATGTTCTGGATCGCCTTCTCGTTCTCACGCTGCCGGGCTTCGAGGGCGTGGAGGGCGCTCTGATCCTTCTCGCGCTTCTGGTACTCCATGCAGCGATCCGCGACCTCGTCTATAAATTCATCGGAGTGGATCAGCTTCACCAGCTCGTCGATCACCAGCTGCTCGATCCAGTCCTTCGGCGCCCTCTCTTTGTCGCATTTCCGGCGCTTCCTATTGTTACAAGTGTAATAGTGATACACGCGGCCGGTTTTACTCGTGCCGCCGTCGCCGGTCATAGGCTCGCCGCAATGGCCGCAGAACAGCTTCGACGTGAGCAGGAAGGACACGTCCCGCGCCGCTGCCGGTGAATGGTGGTGCGTGGCGAGCATACTCTGGCATTTGTCGAACAGCTCCCGGCTCACGATCGGCGGGATCCCGTGCTCGTCTCGAATATCCTTGTATTGATAAACGCCGACGTATTTCTCATTTTTCAGAATGTGCCGCAGACTGTTTTTGTTGAACAGCCCGCCGCGGCTCGTCCGGTATCCCTCATTATTCAGCCGGGTGTAAATGTCTTTTGCAGGCTCTCCGGCTGCGTATTCCTCGAAGATCCGGAGCACGATCGGAGCTGTTTCCGGATCAATCTCGAACCGCCCGTCCGGGCCCTTCCTCAGACCTAACACTTTGTAGCCGAGTGTTTTCCGCTCCAGAGCGCTGTCATAATTGCCGCGCTTTATGTTTTGGCTGAGGTTTTCGCTGTAATACTCCGCGTAGCCTTCCATGACCGACTCCAGAATAATGCCCTCCGGGCCTTCTGGGATCGCCTCTTTTGCGTAGTATACGCGGACGCCGTTCTTTTTGAGTTTATACTTGTATGTGGCTGAGTCGTACCGGTTACGGGCGAACCGGTCAATTTTCCAGCAGATCACAGCCTTGAACACGCCGCGCTCTGAGTCCCGGAGCATTCTCTGAAAGTCCGGGCGTTTATCCGTGCGGCCGGTGAGAGCTTTGTCGGTGTATTCTCCGATAATGCGGAACCCATTCCGCGCCGCCCATGCTCTGCACTCGCGGAGCTGTCCTTCTATACTTTCTTCACGCTGCCCGCTGCTGGAGTATCTGGCATAGATCACGGCGGGGATCAGAGCGGGATCCGGAGCGGCTGCTGTTTTCTTCCTGCTCATTGCTTTGCACCGTCAAGAGCAAACCGGTGAACAACTCCGTCCGGCATTTTCACAGCTATGCAGGCCGGAGAAACAGACACGCGGGGCTCTGTTTCGTTTCGCGCCACGTCGTCTGGGAGCGAAAACTTCAATTTTTTGCGCCACGAGGTTTGGCTCTCAAAACAGAAGAAGCGCAAAACGTAGGCGTCCTCTCCGTTTTCGTCCTCGTCAACGCTGGCGCAGCCGACGTCTGCGAGCACCCTCTGCTCATTCAAAACGGAGCCGAAAACAAAGCTCTTTGCTTTTACTCCTTCCTTCGAGAAAATCAGAAGTTTGTCGTCGTCTGTAAGCACAACGCCGTCACCAGAAGGAAGAACGCGAGCCGCTTCTGCGCTGCTCTCTGTTTTACGAATAGCAAGAACGCCTTCGGATCCGATAAATGCGATCGCTTCGCTGTTCGCTCTAAAACCGCTCGCCAGAATGAGATCGCCACGCTCGGTGAGCACATCACCGTCAAAAAATTCTTTATCGTCTTTATAGATTATCAAATAGTTTTCTTTTCGCTCCAATCGGAAACCGCCGCCGAGGTTTTTCTGTATGGGGTAAGGCTCAAAAAGCCGAGGCGCTGCCGGTGCCTGCTGCTCTGAAAAGAGTTTGAGAGTGTTCACATTTTGGCGCAGGCTGCCGTTCTGATCGGGCACGGTTTTGATTGTTTCCTCTAATCCGCGCACGAGCTCGGCGCGAGGATCTGACGCTGGAGCAGCTGGCCGCTGCTGCACAGGCTGAGGAACCGGGCGCGGAGCTGGTGGCACTACCGGAGCCGCTGCGGGCTGCTGAGCTGGCGGCTGCGGTGCCGGCTGATTTGTCGATCCGAACAACTTCTTAAAAATACCCATAGCGTCCTCACTTTCTCCCCGCCTCTGGCGGGGCTTTTTTTATTTTATACCAGAACTACCCCTCGCGAAAGCGGAGGGGCAGCTCCGGGCGTTTAACGGTTAAAGTGCTTCCTGCACCACTCCAGCCGGAATATGTTTTTTATATTTTCCGGTATCTACGAGATCTTCAAGGTACGCGACCGCCTTCTCTTTTCCTTCTGCATTCAGAAGTCGAAATAGATCGAGCAGCCTCACCTCGTCGCGATCCGGCGGCTGGAAGAACCCCTGCGGCTCGTCTCTGCCGTACAAATATTCAACAGACACGCCGAGCACGTTCGCGATCCTCAGCATTTTATCCACGCCAATGTTGAGCTCGTTCGCTTTTCCCTTGACAATATCGTCAACGGTTGACGTGCTGATCCCCGCGGCCTGCGCAAGCTGAGCGGGCCGCATATTCCGGTCATTAAGGAGCTGCACGAGTACGTCTTTCATGTTTTCACCCCCTCTCTGTTTTCCATTATATCATAAATTTTTGCAGATGTAAAGTAAAATTTTCCGGTTTTCCGGAAAATTTTCCGAAAAAGGCTTGACATTTTCCGGTTGACCGTTTATAATGAGTTTAGAACTTCCGGCAGACCGGAAAACGAAAGGAGGAATTTCAATGGCATACCCTAATCTGATAGCGGAAATGACGCGCCGAAACATAACGGCGAAGGACATCGCAGCTCTGATCGGGCGCACTCCGGACACGGTGAGCAACTGGCTGAAAGGAAAGGGTGATTTCCCCGTCGGCAAGGCTTTTATCGTGCAGGCGGCCTTCTTCCCGGCCTGCACAATCGCGTATCTGTTCGCCAGCGAGCCGATCACTCCGTCCGAGGTTATGACTCAGAGCTCGGCACAGTAAGCAAAGGAGGGCACCGACATGAAAGACGTTAAGATCGTAGCAACAGACAACCGCACCTATCTGGTGAGAGCCACCACGAGGCGCTTCGGAGAGGACGCGGTGCTGTTTGAGAGCTGGAAGTGGAGCGACTGCCTCGACTATCTGAGGCGCCTCGGTATCGAGTACACGGGCAAGCGTCCGGCGTTTCCTCGTCACAGAGCGAACGGCACGACGATCACCCGGCACCCCGACCGCTGGAACCCCTCGAAGGTTTGGCTCGTCAAGCGCTACGCCGACGGGCACTACGCACTCAATCAAGAGATCAGCGGCTTTGTGTTCTACACGAAATACCAGCGCGCGCCGCTCTGGTACATCGAGCAGATCCTCACAGGCTACACCCGCCACATGAACTAACCGCAGAAAAGGAGCAGGCTATGAACATCAAAGAATTTTCCGACCGCACCGGCTTTTATCCGTCTTTTGAGCTCTACACCGTGATCGAGGCGCACTACATGGAGCAGTCCGGGGACAAGGACGCATTTTGCAAGGCGTACAAAGAGAACGCCGACGGGCTCGCCGAGAAGATCCAGCAGGAGGCGGCAATGCTCGCCCTCAACAATCAGAGTCGCATGATCGCAGCGGCGAACGAGCTCAGAGCCGAGAACAAAACCCTCAAAGAGCAGGCAGAGCGGCTGATCGCTCAGCTGGAGCGCGAGCAGGAGTGGAAACCCTTCGGGCACAACAGCAGCATGAAGGACGACGACTACGCGAGACTTTGCAAGAGCGGCAGAACCATGACCGACGACGAGGCCGTGGAGCTGATCGCCTCAGAGTTTGGCTTTGCGCCGGAGAAGATCGAGATCGTGCACCAGATCAAGACATACGAGGTCAGCCGGCACCGTCAGCTCAGACAGAAGGGCACGATCGACCGGCTGCCGGTATACGACGCGACCGACTGGAACTACGTCCGCTTCGACTGTGCCGGCTGGCAGTACGAAATGATCAACGGGCAGCTGCACCCCTTCAATGACTGAGGGGGTGCGGACATGGCGAGCAAGACGCTTGAAAAATACGCGCTTTTGAAAGCAATGCACCAGATCGTCCGCAGCCTAAACAATGAGGGCGCATACTACGACCTCTGGGTCCTCATTATCCCGGACGAGGCGACATACAAAGAACTCTACGACATTGCCGAGGACGAGGACGACGAGATCTTCCGCGACTCTGTGAAATGCTTCGAGGGTATCATGAAAGACTACATCGACGACGGGCTATATGTGGCCGGTAAATTGTACTGAGGGGGCACCGATATGAAGGTTATCAAGAGAAAATTCAACCGTTTCACGCACATGATCGACGAGCTCGTGATCTTCGAGAGCTCCGACGGAGGCGAGTGCATGGCTGCCTATATGCGGGAGCGGCTGACGATCCCGGACTATGGCAAGGACGTGGACGTCATGATCGTGCACGATCCGGAGGTTAAGGACTACGACCTGCGGCCGGAGCTCGGCAAGGTATACAAGGACAAGAGCGGGAACGATCAGCTCTGCCTCATGGTATACAATGACCGGGAGGCGCAAATGAAGAACCTCACGAGCGGCTGGATCTGCGACGTGCACGGCGTCGTCCAGCACCCGGACGGCTCGATCGAGTGGCTGCGCTCCCACGGCGGGCACTTCGCTGACGACGCTCTGGCACCTGCCGCCAGTCCGGCGCTGGCACCTGCCACATGAAGCGCGGGATCACAGTCCGCGGCGACTACGACTTCCACGACCGCTACGTCGTCGTAGTCGAGAAGGCGCGCGGCAAGCTGACGCTCGACGAGATCGAGGACGCGCTGCGAACCAATGACCGCGGCGCATTCTGCGGCAATTATGTGATCATGCTCCGCTGCGGCGAGTCTACGATCGGCGGCTCCGGCTGGGACATATACGAGGATCTGAAAGGCGACACCGTGCAGGTGTACCCCGTGGACGGCGAGGACACCTGCCCGGTATGTGCCAAACTCACCCCGCCCTATCCGTATTGTCCGGAGTGCGGGAGCAGCTGGGACAGCGAAGAAGAAGAAGTGACAAGGCGGGCAACGGTGGAGAACCTGCTCGACGCTATGAGAGAGGAAGCGGAGCACCGGACAAGGGGCGGCGACCTCGCAGCGTACTGGCAATACACCGGAGCCGTGAGCATGGCAAGGCAGGTCTGCTTCATCGACGCCGAGAAAGCCGCGGAGCTGATCGAGAAAGCAGCAGGCTTTAAGCCGGAGGGGGTGACGAAATGATCGACGACGAGCAGATCCGCAAAGAGCGGAACGACCAAAATCGCGCACTCGTTCACAAGATCATGAAGGAGGCACAGGCAAAGTACGACCGATACTGGAACGACTACCAGATCTGCGGAGGGGCTTCACAGCTGAGAACCGCGCGGAAATACGAGGATCTGGTGATCTGCTGCGAGCTGGCGCTCCGGGAGCTGGACGAAGGCTGCGAGAACTGCCTCAGACGCTCCCGGAACGGCAAAGCAATGGCCGATCAGCTCCGGCAGCGCCGCGACGTAGGCGGCGAGACTACGATCAGCATAGACGAGGCGATCGCTCTCGTGGAAACCGCTTCCTCGATTTTTTGAGGGGGTGGCTCCATGTACGAATTGACACCAGCGGAGCAGCTGCCGGCAAGCACAGCCGCTCCGGATCTGAGCGACGCACTCCGGCGTCTGGGTGAGGCCTTCAAGGAGCTGGGGCGACGTCTCGCCGAGGTATTGACAGCAGCCTGCCGGGAGATCGCCGCGGCGTTTCGCAAATGGCTGGACTCTATTCTCCAGCGAATGAACCCGCGGATCTATCACCTATACAAGCACGCAAAGAAGGCGCGAGCCCGAAAAAAGAACTATCACAGACTCATGAAGGAGCTGCACCGGTGGCTAAATTGAAAAGCAAAGGCAAGAACCGCGGCGGCTACCTCTACGAAGTGTGCCGCGAGTGCGGCAAGGAATGGAACATAGCACGCGGGCAATATATCCCGCCGGCCGGGTATCTCTGCCCGGCGTGTACCTACGGCAGAAAGGAGGCGCGAGCCAATGAAAACAGCACAGAACACGGCGCTGGCAGACGTAAGCGTCGATCTTGAAACACTACCCGCGCACGAGTCCGACGCGATATGCCGGACGGTGCTCGGCTCCGTCTCCCGCTTATTCGACGATCCGGCCGTTCTGGCCGACTACAAACGCTGGAAGAAGGAACGCCAGCGAGAAAAGGAGCAGAACCATGACACATGAAAACAACAGCGGCGCGATCTTCGACGAGCTTTTCGGCAAATACTCCGCGCTCGTGTTCTTTGACACCGAGACGAGCGGGCTCGATCCTTCCACCTGCCAGATCATCGAGCTGGCGGCACAGCGGATCGAGAGGGCGCCGGACGGCTCTCTGACCGTCACCGCTTCAATGGACGACCTCATTCAGCTGCCGGAGGGCGAAAAGCTCCCCGAGAAGATCACGGAGCTGACGCACATCACCGACGAAATGCTCCAGAAGGCAGGCGTCAGCTGTACGGACGCGGCCGAGCGCTTCACCGGTTTGATCAGACTCGCAGACAAGCCGGTGCTGCTGATCGCGCACAACGCGCACTTTGATCTCCAATTCACCAAGGTGCTGCTCTGGAGCTGCTGCCCGGCCGGGCTCAGAGCTCTGGAGGCTGCCGACTATCTCGACACGCTGACGGTATACAAAGACCGCCGGGCATATCCTCACCGCCTCGCGAATGCGATCGAGGACTACGGGCTCGGCGGCAAGGTGCAGAACTCGCACAGAGCGATCGACGACGTGGCCGCTCTGGTGGAGGTATGCAAGGCAATGGCAGCGGAGCGGGACGACCTCGGCGCCTATGTGAATATCTTCGGATATAACCCGAAGTACGGCGTCAGCGGGCAGCGCGTGGACGGCGTGACATACTGGCCGCAGTATTATTCCGACGAAATGCGCGGAGCGGCTGAGATCCTGCCGGCGATCGTAAGAAAGGAGGGCGGCTTTCGTGGCTGAGGCTGAGAAGAAGGAGCGGGCAGCTCCGGCAAAGCAGACAGCACCGAAGGCCGCGACGCTCCAGCAGAAGTTTGTCGAGCTGCGGAAAGCGATCCCCGCGATCGTCAGAGGCAGCACGAACGAGGAACACGGCTACACCTTCGCGAAGATCTCCGACGTGTACCGCATTCTCGTACCGGCTATGAACGAGCACGGCGTCAACTTCGACATAGTAGAGGAACGAGCGACGAGGCACGACCAGAACGGCGACGCGAGGTACGTCACAAGCTACACGCAGAACACCGGCAGAGGTGAGCGCGTCGTCTGGATCTACGAGGCCGATCTGGTGATCCGCTGGACGAATGCGGAGAACCCGAAAGACGCAATGGACGTGACGCTGCACGCAATCGGCACCAATGACGGTGGCCCGGATAAGGCGAAGGGCTCCGCGTGGACATATTGCCTCAAATATTATCTTTTTGAGAAATTCAGCATTGACCAAGGCACGGACGATCCCGACGCAGCAGATCACAGCACAGCACCGTCTCAGAGGGCGCCACAAGCCCCGACAGCGGCTCCGACTGCCGGGGGTAATAATTACCCGCCCGGAGCTGCACAGGGGCAGCAGCGGCCGCAGGGAGGCGCTGTGCGTCCTCTGAGCGAGGCGCAGCTGAGCAGGCTTTACAAGAAGGCAGAGGCAGCGGGCATAGCACAGCAGCAGGTGAACGCTCAGATCTTCCAGAGGTACGGGCAGCAGGATCCGCACAACCTCACGCGGCAGCAGTATGACGAGATCTGCGACTACATGGACAACGCAGCAAGACAAGGAGGAAACCGAAATGCTCAATAGTGTGAATTTGCAGGGCAGGCTCGCCGAGCCGCCGGAGCTCAGATACACGCAAGGCGGCGTCCCCGTCGTGCGCTTCGGGCTCGCGGTGGAAGGAACCAGCAAAGACGCGCCGGCCGACTTCTTCACGATCGTGTGCTGGAGGGAGCAGGCCGAGTTTGTCACTCGGTATCTGACCAAGGGCCGGCAGGTGATCGTCGAAGGCAGGCTCACGACGAACAAGTGGACGGACAAGAACGGCTGCAAGCGCAAAGACGTGGAGATCACGGCAAACCGCGTGCACTTCGCCGGGAATAAGGAGCAGCAGGATCCCGGCTATCAGGCACCGCCGGAAAACTACGAGGACGTGCCGCCGGACTTCGATGTGCCGCCGGAATTTATGGGCGGCGGGTATTGATACAAACGACCGCCGGACAGACCACGGACAGACCGCAAAGCGACCGAAAACAAACCGAGAGGAAACCGCGCTGCGACCGTTTAAGCTATCCGGCATAACCAAAAACCGACCGAAAGGAGGTGCGATCAATGGCATGGATCCAAGTGCACCAGACACTCAAAGACCACCGCAAAGTCTACGCGGCCGCCGACGCGCTCGACGTCGATCCAGCGCACGCGCTGGGGCTGATCGTGAGCTTTTGGCTCTGGGCTTTGGACAATGCACCGAGCGGATCGCTGGACGGTATCAGCAATCGCATGATCGCCAGAGCAGCGCAATGGACAGGCAACGCCGACGAGTTTGTGGAGGCGCTGAAAAGCGCGGAATTACTGGACGAAACGCCCGGCGGAGGGCTGGAGCTACACGACTGGCAGGAATACACCGGGAGCCTGATCGAGAAACGAGAAGCGGAGAAACAGCGCTCCAGAAAGAGGCGCGCCGCTGCCAAAGAGACGCCCGCAGACGCCGCCGCGCTGCCGCCTTCATGGAGTCAAACGACCGCCGGACAGACCGCGGACGGAACAGAGGGCGACCAGCAAAAGACCGCAGGTAGAGTAGAGTATAGTAGAGTAGAGTATAGTAGAGAAGAAATAGGGGGTAAACCCCCTATACCCCCAGACGCCGTGAGCGAGCGCTTCGCTCGTTTCTGGAAAGCATATCCGAAAAAAGTCGGCAAGGGAGCAGCTGAGAAGGCATGGAAGAAGATCAAGCCCTCTGCGGAGCTGTTCGACACGATCATGGCAGCCATAGACGCAGCCAAAGCCTCAGAACAATGGCAGCGAGAGAACGGCCGCTACATTCCGAACCCGGCGACATGGCTCAACCAGAGCCGCTGGGAGGACGAGCTGCCGGCAGCCGCTCCGTTTTACTCTCAACCGCAGGCAGGTGGAAAAGGTGGAAAACCTAACACCATGGACGTGCTCGCCGGTATAATCGCAGCAGAGGAAGGAGGGGCACCGGTATGACAAGAGCAGACGCAGCAAAGCTGGTGGCGATCATCGTCACAGCCTACCCAAACTTCGACAAATTCAAGGACGCGCAGGCCGTGGCCTCGACCGTCGATCTCTGGGCGGCTATGTTCGCAGACGACGACGCCCGGATCGTAGGGCTCGCAGTTAAGAAGCACATAGCGACGAACAAGTGGCCGCCGAGTGTGGCAGAGCTCCGGGAGATCATGCTGGAGATCCAGAGGCCGGAGCTGATCGCCCCGGATCAAGCGTGGGCAGCAGTATCCGACTATATGCACACCGCCGGGAGCTGGAGCGGCGATCATCTGGACAGGGCTCTCCCGCCGCTCGTGGCGCGTGCGGTGGAGGTTATAGGGTACCACAATCTCTACGAAATGAACCGGGGGGCATACGGCGACAGCAAGCCCGGCATGGCTCGCGTGGCATTTATGCAGCAATACACGGCAATGTATGACCGGGAGAAGGCCAGAGCAATGACGCCGGCAGAGATCACGGCAACGATCGACGCGATCGCCGGAGCTCTCCCGGATAAGGGACAGCGCCTTCTCGCCGTCAGAGAGCAAGACCGCCGAAGAAAAGACCGGGAGTGGGACGAGATCACGCACCTGAGCTTCGACAGCATAACAATGACAGCACGGCCGGCGCTGGAAGGATAGGAGGGTGATCCGTGAAACACGAGCTCAAAATATTACCGGAATACTTCGAGGCCGTCGTGAGGGGGATCAAGACATTTGAAGTCAGAAAAGACGACCGCCCATACAACCCCGGCGACGTTCTCATGCTCAGAGAATACGACGGCACAGAGTACACCGGGAGAACCTGCGGCGCCGACGTGCTCTATGTCCTGCGCGGCGAGTATTGCCGGGACGGCTATTGCATTATGAGCATAAAACCAAGGAGGGCAGCCAAATGACCGACGAAGAACTGAGCCGTGGGCGGCGCTGCTGCCGCTGCGACTACGCCACCAAAAACAGCACCGGCTATTACTGCGCACGCTGGAACGGCCCGACGAATGGGCCGGACGACTGGTGCTTTTATTATAAACCGAAACCGGAAGGAGGAACCACCATGAAAGACGAAACAACAACAGTGACCGATCTCTCCGCAGCGCCGGAGGCCGTGAAGGCTCAGATCCTCGCAAACGATCAGAAGCTCCGCGACCGTGACAGCGGCAAGCGCTCCCGGCTGGTGTATATCTGCTCCAGATATAGGGACGATCCCGATCGGAACGTCCAGAAAGCGCAGGAATACTGCCGCGAGGCTCTGGAGCTCTGGCCGGACGTGCTGCCGCTCGCGCCTCATGTGTATTTTACACAGTTTTTGGACGACAGCGTGCCGCGCGAGAGGGCTCTCGGTTTGGCCGCCGGGATCTCGCTGCTGGATATGTGCGACGAGATCTGGGTGTACGGCATGGAAAATCCGAGCGAGGGCATGGCTGCCGAGATCGCATACGCGAAGGAGCACGGGATCCCGATCATCGACGCCGCGGAGCTGTACCGAAACAGGAAGCGGGAGCAGCTGAGCGCGCCGATCGGCAGCGTCACGATCTCCCCGCCGGCTTCGCGCTCTGATATTGAAGGCGTGAGCGCCTGCTCGGCGGCAGAAATAACGATCGAGGGGGCTCTGATCTGCGAGCTGGCGAAACAGCTCCGCCGCAATCCCGGTCACGATCTGACCGTCAACGGGGAGCCGTGAGCAGCTGGAGAGAGATCCGGGGGAAGAACAGCGAGGGCTACTCGGATCCGACGGCGACGACAGCTCTCGCAAATATCGCACGGGAGGAACGCAGAGCAAGAGGCTTCCAGAGCCGGATCGAGGGCGGGCTATTCGAGGACATGATTCAAGCAAGCTGCGAGTGGTACCGGGGCAAGGGGCTGGCGTACATCGAAAAGACGCCGGAACCTATGCGCCCTCTGAGCCCGCCGAACGATCGCGGGCAGTTTAAGGCCTGCTATATCAAGGCGGGGCAGCCAGACTTCAAGGGGACACTGATCGGCGGCCGCGCGATCGTATTCGAGGCAAAGCACACCGACAGCGGCAAGATCGAGTACGGAAGGCTGACACCGGAGCAGGTGCAGAGCCTCACGGATCACGACCTGCTCGGCGCTGCCGCATACGTCATGGTGAGCTTTAAGCTCCAGAACTTCTACCGGATCCCGTGGAGCGTCTGGCGCGACATGAAGAAACTGTACGGCAGGAAGTACGTCAAGGAGGACGAGCTCGCACCGTATCGCGTGAAATTTATCGCGGGAGTGATCAAGCTGCTGGACGGTGTAGAGACAACCCTCGCGGAAATGGAGGCAAACAAGTGACGGTCAAGGAAGCAAACGAGGCAGCCCGCCAGCTGCTCCCGGTGATCTTCGACGGCATGGAGTTTGAACGGATAACACAAGTCGGGATCAACTACAACGACAAGGGAGAGCCGCGGTATTTTCTCCAGATTTTAGGAAAGAACCACGGCAGCGTCGTATATGTGGAGCCGAGAAGCTGCGAGGTTAAGCGGCCGAACTAATTCAAAGAAAAGGAGCAGGAACATGAACAAGGCATTATTAAGCAGCAAGAACATGAGCTGGTGCACGCCGCCGGACTTCTTCGCGGAGCTGGATCGTGAATTTTCTTTTAATCTGGATCCCGCAGCGACGCCAAAGAGTGCGAAGTGCTCCCGGTACTTCACGCCGGAGGACGACGGACTGCGGCAGAGCTGGGGGGGTGTAGCGTGTTCTGCAATCCACCCTACGGCCGCGCGATCGGCGAATGGGTGCAGAAGGGCTACGAGGAAAGCCGAAAGCCCGGCACCGTCGTGGTAATGCTGATACCGGCGAGGACGGACACGGCATATTTTCACGACTTTATCTTCCACGGCAAAGCCGACGAGGTGAGGTTTCTCCGCGGGCGGCTGAAATTCACAGACGAGGACGGGAACGCAAAGGACGCAGCGCCGTTTCCCTCTGCCGTGATCGTTTGGCGCAGCCCGGATATGTCGAAGGGCGTCAAGGATATGGTGCTGGAGCTGATCAAGGACGAGGCTCTGACGGCGAACGAGATCGCCGCAGCTCTGAGCGACAAAGGCCAGAGGGTAAGCCGCAGCGACGTGGGGCCAATCCTCACAAAAGCGCAGGCAGCCGGCAAGGCTATGAACGCCGGCAAGCGCGTGTGCAGAGTGACCGGGCGATCTGCTATCGTCTGGAGAGCTCAGAAAGGGGCAGGAACATGAACCAAGCAGAAGTAGACGCCAGAGCGCTGACGATCGCCGCCGCGATCATGGCAGCGGCCGGCCTCTGCCGGTACGAGGCACCAGACAAGTGCAAACATCAGTACCCGAACAATGAAATTTGTGCAAAGTGCATAAAGGCATGGATCAAGAATAAGGCAAAGCAAGAACTCAGGAAGGAGGCGAGGACATGAGCACAAGACCGTGCAAGGCCTGCGGCGCGCAGATCATCTGGATCAAGACGCCGGCAGGCAAGGCGATCCCGTGCGACATCAACGCGGTGTATTATGCGCGCACGAGGTACAGCAACACCAGAGTGGTGCTGCCTAACGGCGAGGTTATTCTGGCCGAGATCGTGAGAGACTACGCTCACGCCGAAGGCTACGGCTATATTCCGCATTGGAGCACCTGCACAAACCCGGACGCATTCAGAAGAAAGGGGCGGTAAACATGACAAGCAAAAAAGGGCACGAGCCGGATCAATCTGCAAAAGCTCGCCGGCGGCGCCTTCGCTGAAAAGCTCAACGAGGCGCTGCTGCAAGTGGCCGACAACATTCAGAACCCGAACACCGACGCCGTGGCAAAGCGTGAGATCACGATCAAGATCAAATTCGCGCCGAACAAGACGCGCCAGCTCGTCAACACCACCATTTCGGTGACGACCAAGCTCGCAGCGACCGAGGCGATCGACACTCAAATGCTCATGGGTAAGGATCTGAAAACCGGCCGGCTGGAGATCGCAGAGTATGACGGGCAGACACCCGGACAAATGAGTCTATTCGACGAACCAGAGGACGACGAGGATCTGATCGACGAGCTCGAACAGCTCCAGACCGACAAGCCTCTGGATCTCCGCGAACGCGGAAAGCAGCAGAAGGGCCCGGAGCAGCTGAAAACCGGCGGTCATACAGAGGACGACCGCGGAACGACCGGCGGTTTATTCGTATCAATCAATAACAGAGCCGCGCAAGGCTAAAAGGAGGGCAAACACATGGAAGGTATCAAAGAGGCGATCGCGTACATCACAGGACTGGCGGTCAAGGCAGAAAAGCCGGAGATCGTGGACATTAACGGCCGGACATATTGCACGAAGGATCTCAGACGCTACGACGCGGAGAGCATGGCAGAGCCGATAAAGGCGACCACGCTCACGTCGCTGGTGGACTACATCAAGGAAAGCCGCGACGAGCTCCGCGACCGCATGATCATTCAAGTGGTGAGCGCCACCGAGGTGCGGCTCTATTCCGGGCTGCTGGCAGAACGTGAGCGCGAGACGCTGTTTGTCGTCAACGCGCTGCTGCCGCGCTTTGAATACGGCACAGAGTACGATCAAGAGACTTTTCTCGTCTCGCTCCAGAGCTGCTTCGCTCAGAGCGGCGAGCGTGAGGCCGTCGCCGTTCTGGCGTCCAACATCGTGAACACCAAGGCCGCCGAGTATTCAGACGACGGCACAACGCAGCAGGCGACGATCCGCACCGGCATTGTCACAAAGGGCGACGCGCTCGTGCCAAACCCGGTGACGCTCATTCCGTACCGCACATTTCTGGAAGTGGAGCAGCCGGCGAGCGACTTCATTTTCAGAATAAGCGAGGGGCGCAGCGGCGAGCCGCTTTTCAAGCTCGTGGCTGCTGACGGCGGGCTCTGGAAGGCGCAGGCCGTCCAGAACGTGAAAGCCTACCTCGTGGAGCAGCTGGCAGACATTCCGGATCGCTCCCAAATTACAATTATCGCATAATCAAAATAAAAACCGGGAGGGGGTTCAAATTCTCTCCCGGCAATACGAAAGGAGCAGGCTAATGGAATATAAGCCGAAAATCATCAACGGCAAGGCGCAGAACACCGGCTACCCGATCGACGGGCACGTTCTGACGCTCTCACAATGGGACTATGACAACCGCGCGAGCTGGCACCTCTACGGCTGGGAGCCGAGCGAGGACGAGGCAGTCATGGAGACAATGTACCGTGCAGAAGTGGACGCAGGATTTAGAGCAGACGACACCCGCGAGGAATTTGTGGAGACATGGAGGGCCGGAGAATACGAACCGCCCGCCGCCTTCACGCTGGAGCTCGATCAAGTCGAGGTGCTGGAGGTATTGCAGGAAGAAGAAGGCGCAGTTCCGACCGCAGGCATAAGACCGCGGGAGCTGCACGACAAGGGCGGGATCATGTGCCTACCTCTGGATCAGAACCTCAACGGCGACACGCAGGCAAAGCACCCGGAGTGGACTCCGATCAGCTGCCCGCGCTGCGGCCGCAAATGCTGGAAACCGGCAGAGGCCGACCGGATCCACAAGGCGCAGGGCGTCCGCTTCTTATGTACCGAGTGCGCGATCAAGGCGGGGCTGCTGGCGCCGTATAAGCCCGGAAGCAACCCGAACCCGGCGGGAAACCGGGCGCAGAGAAGGAGGGCTAACCGTGAAAAGAGAAGAAAATAACAGTGGCGTGGGCTTTTGGCTCGCTTTGTCGGTGATCGCTGCGGCGTTATGGGTGGCGCTGCTCGTCTCGAAAGCCGCCGGAGCTGTTCACATCAGCTGGCCGGCTGCGCTTCTGGCGCTGTTCTGGATCTCTGCCGCTGTTATGCTCTCCGGGATCTTTGTTATCGTCGGAGGTGACAAGCTGGAGCGGCTTATGAAGCAAGCCAAAAAGCGCCGGCGACAGCGCGAAATGATCCGCACGATCAGCGAAACAATGAAGATCCTCACCATGAACGGTGTGGGCGGCGTTTACGGCGTCAAGAGAGAGCCCGGCGAGAGCAACCGGCACTTCCAGAAGCGGATCAACGCCGCAGCGTGCGAGCTCGACAACTCAGAGCGCCGCAGACCTGCTCCGGCGACCGGTGCAAAGCTCGACCGGATCGCAGAGGCACACGGGCTCACACGCGGAGCCGGAGAAACCGACGCGGAGCTGCAAGAACGGATCCGGCAGCGCGTATTCCGAAAACTGGAGGGGGCAGGCAAATGACAGACTATCAGACAGCGGCAGAGCCTCGCGCTCACGCCGACGGGGTGCCGGTATTCTGCGCCCACGACGAGATCGTGGAAGTGGAGAAGCTGATCCCGAACCCGAAGAACCCGAACACGCACCCGGACGCTCAGATCCAAGCACTCGGCCGCATTATCCGGCAGACCGGCTGGCGGCAGCCGATCACAGTCAGCAGGCGCTCCGGCTTCATCGTAAAAGGCCACGGGCGCCTCAGCGCCGCGCTGCTGGAGGGGCTGGCAGCTGCTCCGGTGGAGTATCAGAACTACACGAGCGAGGCTGAGGAGTACGCGGATCTGGTAGCAGACAACCGGATCGCGGAGCTGGCCGAGATCGACAACAAAATGCTGGCCGACATTTTCGCAGACATTGACACCGGCGAGATCCCTCTGGAGCTGACCGGCTTCACCGAGGACGAGGTGGCGGGGCTGATCACAGCAATGAGTGAAGCGCTGCACAACGATCTCCACGAGCCGGACGACGTGCCAGAGCCGCCGGAGCCGGACGACACGATCACGCGGAAGGGCGATCTCTGGATCCTCGGCAGGCACCGCGTGGTATGTGGGGACTGCACAGACGAGAAAGCGCGGGAGCTGCTTTTGGACGGCGCAACGCCGGAGATCCTACTCACAGATCCGCCGTACTGCTCCGGCGGCTTCCAAGAGTCGGGGCGCAGCTCCGGCAGCATAGGGACAAAGCGATACGGCGCAGACGGCAAAGAGATCCAAGTCACGATCGCAAACGATACACTCAGCACGCGAGGTTATCAACAGCTTATGCGCGCGGTGCTGAAAAGTTTTGAAGGCACCGTCGTTTACGCCTTCACAGACTGGCGTATGTGGCTATATCTCTACGACGTCATGGAGGAGAGCGGCTTCGGCGTCAAAAATATGATCGTTTGGAATAAGAAAACGCCCGGCATGGGTATGGGCTGGAGGACTCAGCACGAGCTCGTCATGTTTGCGCACCGCACAAAGCCGCAATGGGACAACCACAAGGGGTACGGGAACGTGATTGAGGCCACCCGCTCCGGGAACGAGCTGCACCCGACGCAAAAGCCGGTCGAAATACTGGAGAAGCTGCTCGACAATACCGGCTGGGCTGAGGGCGTCCTCGACACCTTCGGAGGCTCCGGCACGACTCTGATCGCCGCCGAGAGCGTCGGACAGCCTGCCTACCTCATGGAAATGGAGCCCGCGTTTGTGGACGTGATCGTCAAGCGGTACATAAGGACGACCGGCAGCAGCGCGATCCAGCTCGTGAGGGGGGGCGAAATGGTGCCGCGCGTGGAATACGAGGACATTTTCAACGAATGAGGCAAGGGGGTGGAGTCCATGGCTCAACAGCAGCCAAAGGAAACCGACGCAATAAAGCACAAGCTGGAGAGCTTCGCGGCACTCCAGCGGAAAATCGACAATCAGATCGAGCGGCTGGAACAGCTGAAACAGACCATGGGATCCCCGTCGTCTCCAAACCTCGGCGGCAGCGGAGGGGGCAGCTCCGACGGCGTGAGCAAGATCGAGCGCCAGATCGAGCGGAAGGACGAGCTCGAAAAGAAGATCCGGGAGCTGATCGTCCGAGAAACCGAAAGCCGCACAGAGCTGGAGCGGCTGATCGAGCAGCTGGCAAAACCAGACGAGCAGACAGTCCTTGAAATGCGGTACCTCGACCGGCAGAACTGGTGGCCGATCTGTGCCGCGCTCTATGGTGGCCGCGAGGACTACAACCAGAACGGCGAGAAGTATCTGAAAAAGGCTTTCAAAGTCCACGGCTCGGCGCTGCAATCGCTGGCCAGAATATACAACGCGACACAATGAAACGGCGCCCTGCATAAATGCGGGGCGTTTTATTTATGCACTATGCACAAACCAAAAACCGGGAGGGGGATAAAAAGGGAGTAAAGGAGAGTAAAGGGGATAATTTGGGAGTAGACAAGCCGAGTTTTGTGTGCTATGATTAAGCTGGACAACAAAACGCACGACGGCCGATCAAAAGGCTGCCGGGCGTTTTTGTTATCTCAGCGCCCGTAAAAAATACGGGGAGGGGTGCAAAATTTCGGGCGCGTCCCTCGGCTGATTACTGAATAGCGTGTAAGGCGTCCAGCAAGTCCGCTGAGGCGCTTTGACTTTTAGGGTGCAGTTTACTGTCCGAACATCGTCGGAGGCGCTGTGAGTGCGTGTGCGTGCTCTCAGAGGCAAACAGGCGGGCGGCTGTAAAATCGGCGCCCATTTTCACACCCCCTATTTTCTGCATGAGGATCAAGCGGGGCAAAAGCACCCGCTCTGATCTTCGCGCATAAAGCAACAGCAAAAAAGGAGCTGATCGCATGGCGGGAAAAAAAGGCGGGGCATTCTCCGTAACAATGAAGGACGGGGAAAAGCTCGCGCAGAAGATCGCAAAAATGAAAGAAGGGGGCGAAACAGCAATAAAGCGCACCGTCTCCGACTTCACATCAAGAGCGCCCGGCTGGATCTCGAAGGGGATCCGGCAGCATTATGGGGTAGACACCGCAGCGATCAAGGGAGCGGGGCCGACAGCAAAGAAAGGGGCAACCCATGTGCACGTCTCCGGCATAGCTGTGGACGCTGCCGCTCTGGAATACCGAGGCAGAACTCTGACGACGACACACTTCGGGCAATCTCCGAAGGCCGCGCCGAGCGGTAGGCAATCAAAGAAAATAAGGGTACCCGGCCAAGCCGTGAAAACAGACGGGGGCTCTCCCGTGGCAATGATCAGCCCGCCGAAGAAGTACACCGTCAAGGCGACGATCATCAAAGGCAACCGCGCGAGCTTTGCGCCGGGTACGTTTATTGCTTCATCAAACGGGGCGACGCTGCCATTCCAGAGAAAAGGAACAGCGCGGACTCCGGTTGACGCTGTTCGCACGCTCTCTGTTCCTCAGATGATCAGCGGCAAAGCAAAGGAAACGATCGAGCAACTGATCAGCGAGAACATAGAAAAGCGTTTTGAACATCACGTCCAGCAAGCAATGAAATGATTTTGCTTTTCTCTGTTCTCTTTTCAATTCACTTTTGAACAGCTCCGAAACATTCAACTTTTAAGCGCGTGAAATGTTGAAAAGCTGTGCAATTCTCTTTGAAATCTCGCGAAAATCTTTTGAAATTCATTTGAATTTAATCAAAACGATTTGAAAAACCAACGAAAACGCCGAAAAACAGGCTTTTCCAAATGTTGACGAGCTCGCGACGATCTCGCGAAATTTTGCCGGAAGGTACTGTGGGGGCTCAGAAAAGCCCTGCGGTGCTCGCGAGCCCAATTCTTTGCCAGACACGAAAAAAATTTTTTGAGGCGTTTCGTTTCGTTTGGAGGCCGGAAAGGAGGGGCGCCCGTGGCTGATACTAAGCAGAATTTACAGTCCAGCGAGACGATCGCAAAGCTGTTCGGCGTCACTCCGCGGCGAGTGCAGCAGCTCGCACAGGATAACATTATACCCGCAGCAAAAAAGCGCCCGTATATGTTCGACCTGCTGCCGACGATCCAGACATATATCAGGTATCTGAGCGATAAAGTCGCCGGCAAGGAGCAGAAACCGGCAGACACCGCCAGAGCCGAGGCTGACAAAGTGCGAGCCGAGGCAGATCTGAAACAAGCGAAGGCGAAGATCGCAGAAATGCAGCTCAAAGAGCTGGAGGGCACTATGCACCGGAGCGAGGACGTGGCCGCGGTAATGGACGACCTTGTTTTTACGATCCGCGGCATGATCGTGGCGCTGCCGGGACGTCTGGCAATGGACGTATCACGGGCAAGCACCGCCGCCGAGGCGTCGGCTATTATCCGCGCCGAGTGTAACAAAGTGCTGAACGAGCTCGCGAACTACAAGTACGATCCCGAAGAATACCAACGGCGGGTGAGGGATCGCGAAGGCTGGAGCGAGGCCTTCGCAGATGAAACAGACGAGTAAAACCGCCGCCCGAAAACTTAACGCGGCCATAGGCTCAGCCGTCCGAAATTTCAGACCACCCGAAGAACTGACGGTGGCAGAATGGGCCGACAGACACCGCCGACTGTCCCCGGAGAACTCCGCGGAGGCTGGCCCGTGGCGCACTTCGCGCACACCATACCTGCGGGAGCCCATGGAGGCTTTCACAGATCCGAAAATTCGCAAAATCGTAATGGTGGCGGCGTCACAGGTGGGAAAGTCAGAGCTTGAACTGAATGTGATCGGGTACATCATCGACCAAGATCCCGGCTCTATCCTATTTGTGCAGCCAACACTTGACGACGCCCGGAAGTTTTCACGGCTTCGCGTGGCGCCTATGATAAGAGACAGCAAACCGCTGAAAGCCAAAGTCAGCGACGTGAAGGCCAAAGACTCCGGCAACACGATCCTGCAAAAGTCTTTTCCCGGCGGCATGCTGACGATCACCGGATCGAACAGCGCCTCGGCTCTGGCCTCGACGCCGGCGCGCTACATTATCGGCGACGAGCGCGACCGCTGGGCGGCAAGCGCAGGAACCGAGGGCGATCCGTGGGCGCTCGCTGAGGCAAGGCAGGCGACCTTCTACAACGCGAAGGCCGTCGAGGTATCAACGCCGACGATCAAGGGAGCGTCGAACATTGAAAGCAGCTACTACCAAGGCACACAAGAACGCTGGTGCCACCTCTGCCCGGAGTGCGGCGAGTACGGCGAGATCCTATTCGACCGAATCCAATTCAAACACCGCACCGAGAAAATAAGAGGGAAAAAGACATACACGATAGACGGCCCGATCTCATGGATCTGCCCGCATTGCGGCGTCCTCTCTACCGAGGAAACCATGAGGCGGCAGCCGGCGAAGTGGATCCCGGAGAACCCGGAGGCATACAAAGCGGGCGTCCGCTCGTTTTGGCTTAACGCCTTCTCGTCCCCGTGGACTCCATGGGAGAAGATCGTGCTCAAATTTTTGCAAGCGAAGGACGATCCGCAGAAGCTCAAAGTCGTATTTAATACGCTGCTCGGCGAGCTCTGGGAGGATCGCGGCGATCTGGCCGACGAGGACACCATGCTGGCAAGGCGTGAGGACTACGGCACAAACGCCGACGGCTCTCCCGTGGAGCTGCCGGAGGGCGTGCTGGTGCTCACCTGCGGGGTAGATACGCAGGACAACCGCCTCGAATACGAGGTAGTGGGGCACGGCTACTACGGCGAAACATGGGGCATAAAAAAGGGCTACATCATGGGGAAACCGGACGCCGACGAGGTATGGGAACAGCTCGACGACGTGATCGGCCACATTTACCATTTTCGTGACGGAAAGGGGCTCCGGATCTCGATCACCTGCGTGGACTCCGGCGGCCATTATACACAAGAGGTTTACGCTCGCTGCCGGCAGCGCAAAGACAAGCGCGTTTTTGCAATCAAGGGCAAGGGCGGCGACGGTGTGCCGTTTGTCACACCACCGCACAAGATCCCGATCAAAGACAATAAGCGGATCACCTGCTGGCTCTACACCCTCGGCGTAGACGCTGGCAAAGAGACGATAATGTCAAGCCTCAAAGTGCAGGAACCGGGCGCGAAATACTGCCATTTCCCTGCGGGCGACGCCTACGGCTACGACGGCTACTACTTCGCCGGGCTGCTCTCCGAAAAGCTGGAGCTCACGCAGACACGGCGCGGCAATGTCTGGCGCTGGGTGAAGATACCCGGCCACGCCAGAAACGAGGCGCTCGACTGCCGAAACTACGCGCTCGCGGGGCTCAAAATCATAGATCCAGACATGGCAGCCGTGGAGAGACGACTCAAAAACCTGCCGGAAAAAGAGCGACCGGCAAAAGCACAGCCGCAGCGCCCAAAGAAGCAGGCGCCCGATCCCTTCGACGACTGGTAAGGAGGCAAGACCATGAAACGATCACCAGAAGCGATCCAGACAGAGCTCACGCGGACACGCGAACGCCTCGACCTCTATCTCAAACGGGAGGCCGATATGCTCGGCGACGGCGTACAGCTTTACACGATAGGCTCCAGAAACCTGCAACGCTACCAGACGACGCTCTCGTCGGTGCAGGCAGAGATCGACAGACTCCAGAAGAAAGTCGATCAGCTGGAGGCAGAACTGGCGGGCGGTACAGCTCGCCGCGCGGTGGGAATTATCCCCCGCGACTGGTAATGGGTAAACGCCGGCGGCGGCCGGCTTTACTATATGCGGGCGCGGTGGAATTTGTGCTCCTTTATTTGCCGCGCCTGCCTCTATAAAAATAACAGAAGGAGGCGAGCACGACGTTCAAAGACCGCAAAACCGGGCTGATTTTGCCCGACTCTGTGCGACCTCAGAATAAGGGCTACGGAGAGGCCGGCGCCAGCTGGAAGAAAAAAGCCGTCAAGGGCTTCAACGCGCCGAGTGGATCCGCGCACGAGGACATAGACTTCAACAACTTCACGCTGCGGCAGAGAGCGCGTATGCTCTACATGGCCGCGCCGATCGCCACCTCGGCGATCAAGACGAACCGCACAAACGTGGTAGGCGTCGGGCTCCAGCTGAAAAGCAGGATAGACCGTGAGGCTCTGGGACTATCCCCGGAGGCGGCAGAAGCATGGCAGAAAGCAGCGGAGCGAGAGTTTGCGCTGTGGGCGCAGAACAAGCGAGCGTGTGACGCCACCGGCGTGAATACGTTCTACGGGCTCCAGCAGCTCGCGCTCGTCTCGTGGCTATTGTCAGGCGACTGTATCGCCGTAATCAAGCAATACAAGCCGAGCAAGCTCACGCCCTACGCGCTGCGCGTGCACATCATCGAGTCCGACAGAGTGGCGACGCCCGGCGGCTCTGGTATCGGTGCGGCGCTGCTGATAACGACCGGGAAAAACCCTGACAACGGGAACACGATCTTCGACGGCGTGGAGGTTGACAAAAACGGCGCCGTCGTGGCCTATCATATCCGCAGCACATACCCCTATGAGCTCGGCAACCCTACGCCGACGACATGGGCGCGCGTGAAGGCGTACCAAGAGCACACCGGGCTCCCTAACGTCGTGCACGTTATGGACTCAGAACGGCCGGATCAGTACCGCGGCGTCAGCTATCTGGCGCAGGTGATCGAGCCGCTGCTGCAAATGCGCAGATACACCGAGAGCGAGCTCATGGCTGCGGTGATCGAGTCGTTCTTCACGGCGTTTGTAAAGACGGAAGCGCCCACGGACGAAATGCCGTTCAACGAAACAGACGAACCGCCGGCAGAGCCGCGAGGCCCTAACGACTACAACATGGGGCCGGGCACCGTCAACATTATGCAGCCCGGTGAGAGCGTGGAGTTTGCACAGCCGGCACGCCCGGCCGGAGGCTTCGGCAATTTCGTGAGCGCGATCAGTCAACAGATCGGCGCCGCTCTGGAGATCCCGGCTGATCTGCTGCTGAAATCGTTCAACGCCTCGTACTCTGCGAGCCGTGCGGCTCTGCTGGAGGCGTGGAAGTCGTTCAAAATGCGCCGGGAATGGCTGGCAGACGACTTCTGCCGCCCTATCTACGAAGTGTGGATGAGCGAGGCCGTGGCACGCGGGCGCATTTACGCGCCGGGCTTCTTTGCCGATCCGGTGATCCACGCCGCATACCTCGGCAGCGAATGGCTCGGCCCGTCGCAGGGGCAGCTCGATCCGGTGAAGGAGATCACCGCAGAGGTGCTGGCGTGCTCCGAAGGCTTTTCAACGCACGAGCAGAGCACGATCCGGCTCAACGGCGGCCAATGGGACGCAAATGTCGAGCAGCTGCGCCGCGAGAACGAAAAGCTCGGCGGCAAAGCACCGGATCCGCACCAGAGCGGGCAGGGCGACGATCAAGAGCCGCCCGAAGATACCGACGACAACCCGCACGATCCGCGGCAAGCAGAGGCAAGAGCCCGGCAAGCTGTGAGAGATCTCGTGCTACGGGAGTCTATCAAAAAAGCATTTGAAGGAGGTTAAGGCATGAGGAAAAAATTTCTCATGGGCTCCGCTGCGCGTCAGCCTACTGCCGCTGCGCTGAAATTCTGGAACATGGCAGAAACCGGCGACGACTCGGCAGAGATCACACTCTACGGGGACGTTATGGCAAAGCAGCCGACAGACTGGTGGACAGGGCAGCCGGAACCGGGGCTTTACATCACGCCGGAGGGCTTTATGGACGATCTGGCAAAGATCAAGGACAAAGCCCACATCACCGTCAAGCTCAACAGCTGCGGCGGCGATCTCTACACCGGGATCGCTATCCACAATGCGCTGAAAGCTCTCAGCGGCGAGGTAAATGTCGTCGTCGAGGGTATCGCTGCAAGCGCGGCGAGCGTGATCATGTGCGCAGGCGACACCGTGACGGTGTTCCCCGGCTCTCTGATTATGATCCACGGCGTCAGCGTCGTGCTCTGGGACGCGCTCAACATTCAGGACATGAAGCAGCTGATCAAGGGCATGGACGCGAGCGAGCGCGCTGTGGCTGCAATCTACAACGCAAAGACCGGGATCGAGATTGACAAGCTCCGCGGCATGATGACCAAAGAGACGTGGCTCACCGGCGCGGAGGCGATCGAGAACGGCTTCGCCGACGAGCTGGCAGAGGGCGAGACTGCCGCAGAAATGAGCATGAGCGGCGACAGGAAGGTGCTGTTCGTGAACGGCATTCAGCACAACGTCGGAACCTTCCGCAATATACCGGGCACAATCCCGGTCAATAACAGCGCAAAACCGGAAAAGCCGGTAGCGAATAAGCCGTCCAAGGCGGCAAAACATGAAGGAGGAAAGCAGCACATGACACTCGAAGAACTCAGAGCACAGGAGCCGGAGCTCGTGGCTCAGATCGAGCAGGACGCGAGAAACGCCGCGCAGTCTGCCGCAGTAACAGCGGAGCGCGAACGCCTCGCGGCCATTGACTCGATCGCGGCCTCGGTGCCGGATCAGCAGCTCGTCCACGACGCAAAGTACGGGGACAACCCCTGCACAGCGCAGGAGCTCTGCTTCCGCGTTATGCAGCAGAGCGCAGCACAGGGGCAGAGCTTCCTCACGGCATACGCGCAGGACGGCAAAAACTCCGGCGCGGCAGACGTGAGCGCAGCGCCTAACGGTGGAGCGGCAAGCACACCGGAGGAACAGGACGCGGCAGAACTCGCCGTCGTTCTTAATGCGTACAACCAGACGAAGGGAGGCAGCAAGAAATGAGCACCAGACTTGACGAGACGATCGCAACAATGGGCGCCGACAATCTGATCAGCGACGTTTACCCGCCTGCTGACGTGTTCTCTGTGAAGATCCTAAAAGAGAGCGGCACGGCGACAACCTACAAGCGCGGCACCGTTCTGGCACTCGGCGAGGACGGGAAAATGGTGATCCTCGGCACAGCAGGGACGGCCGGCACGTTCTCCAGCACCGGAGACGGCAGCACAAAGGCATTTTCTCTGATCGCAAACGGCGTAAAGCCTGCAACAGTCACCGAGGTGAAGGTGGACGGCACAGCGCTGGAAACCGGCTTCGAGTACAACGCCGAAACCGGCTATCTGATTTTTGCAGAGGCGCCGGCAAATACTAAGACAATCGCGGTCAAGACCACGATCGGCGCGTACACGGCTAACGCTATTCTGGCCGAGGACGTGACCGTCGGCACCGCAGCAGACGCCGCGGCGATCGCATACCGCACCGGACACTTCAACAGCAATGCGCTGATCGTGGCGTCCGGCTACACTATCACCGCAGCAGACAAGGAAGCGCTCCGCACCGCGGGGATCCTGCTCTCTGACGCTGTGAGCATTGCAAGCAACTAAGGAAGGAGGACAAGGCAATGGCTCTCAATTTTTTTGACACCCACACGCTGCTCGCCTCTGTGCAGCAGCTCGAACCGCTTCACACCTTCCTGCTCGACCGCTATTTCCCCACAAACTCGGCGACGGACGTTTTCGCCACCGACGACGTGCTCGTGGAATACAAGAAGGGCAGCAAGAAGGCCGCGCCGTTTGTGGCGCCTCGTAAGGGCGGTATCACCATTCTGCGCGACGGCTACACCGTGAAGCGCTTCACCCCCTCGTATATCGCGCCTAAGCGCACGCTGACGATCGACGACCTCAACAAGAGGGGCTTCGGCGAGGCTCTGTACTCGCAGCTCACACCTCAGCAGAGGCAGGGCGTGCTCATGCTTCGCGATCTCGACGAGCTTCGCACAATGAACGAGCGCCGCAAGGAGGCAATGGCCGCCGAGGTGATCTTCACGAACGGCTGCGTCATGGACGAATTTGTGGACGACCTGCACAACTTCGAGGAAAAAGAGGTGCGCTTTTACGACGGGCCTCAGAACCCGGCCGTCTACACCCCCTCGGCATACTGGAGCACGACAGAGGCAAGCGGAAAGCAGATCCTCAGCGACGTGGCGGCCATGATCTCCATGCTGACAAAGCGCGGGCTCCCTGCCACCGAGGTGCTGGTGGCTCCCGACGTCGCAGACGTGATCCTCGCGAACGAGTGGATCCTCAAACTGCTTGACAACAGGCACTACGAGATCGGCGGCGTGGATCCTGCCGTTCTGCCGTCCGGCGCGTCGAAGATCTGCCGCCTCAACATCAAGGGCCGCATGATCGACTTCCTCAGCTACGAGGACACATACACCGAGATCGACGGCACGGTCAAGTCCTTCATTCCGCAGGGCATGATCGCCGTGTGCGCTCCCTCGGCAGGCCGCACCATTTACGGCGCAGTCACTCAGCTGGAACAGGCAGACGGAGAGTTTCACACCTATGCCGGCGTGAATGTGCCGAAGTATCTCAGCGACGCGAGAAGCAACGTCCGCGAGCTGATCCTCACGTCCGCGCCTCTCTGTATGCCTAACAACGAAAACCCGTTTATCACAGCTCGCGTGATCGCTGCTACTTAATCGGCGACAGAAAGGAGCGAAGATATGGCAAAAATCAAAGTGATCCGCGGCGGCTGCGGCATTTCGTACAAAGACGAGCACGGAGCTGATCGTCACGCTCTGAGGACAGCCGAGGACGGCCCCTTCGAGTGCGACGAGCAGCAGGCCTCGCGCCTCGTTTCTCTCGGCGTCGCCGAGTATGCAGACGAACAGCAGGCGGCGGCCCCTGCAATCGCAGAGGCAACACCGGAGGGCGAGGAACCGATCGCCGGCACGCTGGATCCGGATCAGCTCAAAGACATGAGCCTCAATCAGCTGAAAGAACTCGCGGCAGATATGGGGGCAGACGTTAAGGGCTGCAAGTCGAAGGGCGACTACATCAACGCGATCACGGCGCTGGAGGTAGAAGCAGGCGACGAGGACGACGACCTGCCGGATCTCGGCGCTGCTGATCCGGAGTAAGGAGGGCAGCAGCATGATCAAAATTATCAAAGGCAGCTACGGGCTGAAAGTGGGCGGCACAGTCAAGGCCATGGGGCCGGGCTCTGATCCGTTCACACTCTCAGAGGCCCGCGAGGCTGAGCTGGTAGCTCTCGGCGTGGCTGAGAAAGTGGAAACAGCAGAGAGCGACTACGCAGGCAAGACAATGGCAGAACTCCGCACAGAGGCAGCTAAACGCGGCGTAGACGTTAAGCAGGCCAAGAGCAAGCGCGAAGTGATCAACGCGCTGGAGTCCAGCGGCACAAAGCAGCAGGACAACGGCGAGAGCGCCGAGAGCGACGAGGGCGCAGAGTAAGCGGTGAACTTCAAGGATCAGATCCGGAAGGATCTCACAAGCGTTTTCTTGAACCTCGGCGAATTTGCAGAGCTTCACAGGATCGAAGGCAAACAGGTGGCCGTCGTTATTGACGACGACGAGCTGCGCGAGCTCAAAAAGGGGCAGATCCTCGACATGACGGAGGCTGATATGCTGATTTTAGCAAAAGCCGACGACCTGCCGCGGGATCTGGATCCGGGGCGGCTGCTGAATGTTGACGGCCGCGAAATGCTCATAGTTAAAGCCGGCGAGGACATGGGGCTCGTGGAAGTCGCTCTACGCCAGAACCGCAGCGCATAAGGAGGGTGATCGCTATGCTGGTATCACAGATCGACAGCGTGGTGAAATGGCTCGCCTCTAATGTGTGCGGCAAGATCACGCTAAAGGTGCCGGACGACTACAAAAACGACGCAGACTATCCCGTCGAAATGGTGCACCCTGCGGCTTTTCCGCTCTATGTACCGGGCAAGGAAAGGCTGCCGCCTAATGTGCCGGCGCCTATCCCCTCTATCTGCGTGCGGCTTATGGAGGGGAACGACGACCTCACAAAGAGCCGCCGATCGCTCCAGATCCAGCTCTGCCTCTCATGCTGGAACCCCGGCAAACACGGGGACGCGACTTTTCAAGCGCGGAAAAATCCGGCGGCGCTGGGCGGGTATTCTTATTATCTGCTGAGCGACAAAAGCGAGCAGAGCTATGTCAGAAATATGGACGGCTGGAAGGACTCGCTCACCTTTGCGGATCTCGTGCTCAGAGAGCTGGAGAACGCGGAGTACATCGCCGGTCTGAGGCTCGTCAAAGAGGACGGGATCAAATTCGGGCTTTTTACAGAGGACGGGAACATCTGTGACTACTACCCGTACTGGCATAACTGGATCAGCTTCACGCTGGAGGCCGGGATCACGCCGAAGAACCCGAAGATCTACGAGAATTTACTTTAACAAGGAGGAAAAACAATGGCCTACAAACACGGAGCCTACGGTGAAATCACCGAAAGCAAGGTAGAAAGAGCAACACAGGCCGACGTCGTAGCCGGCTACATCGGCACAGCGCCGGTCAATCTGATCCGCGGCTGGGCGAGCCTCGATCTCGTCAATGTGCCGATCAAGATCAACAATATGGGAGACGCGCAGAGCAAGCTCGGCTACGCTTCCGACTGGAGCAAGTTTACACTCTGCGAGGCCTTCGCTCAGCACTTTGACAACACCGTCCAGAATATCGGCCCGATCTACGTCGTCAATGTTCTGGATCCTGCTGTTCACAGGAAGGCGACAGCGACAACCAAGTCTCTGACACTCGCGAACAAACGCGTCGAGTTTGAGAGCACAACAATCATTCTCGACACCTTCGCGATCGCGGACAAGGTGGAGGGCGTCGATTATACTCTCTCATACAATTTCGCAAAGGGCACCGTCACGCTGACATGGATCGGCTCGAACACTCCGACGACCGTCTCCGCAACCTTCAACGAGGTGGATCCCTCGGCGGTGGCTGCCGCTGACATTATCGGCTCGCAGAGCGCGGACGGCGTTTACAAGGGACTTTTCGCGTTTAAGCTGCTGTATCAGTATTTTGGCGCAGTCCTCAACATTCTGGCAGCGCCCGGCTGGAGCGAGATCCCGGAAGTCTACACCGCAATGGTGGCGACCGTCACAAAGCTGAACGGACATTGGGACGGCTTCGCGCTGGCAGACATTCCGATCGAGGATCAGAAGTCTGAGGAAGTGGACGTAACAAGCCACGCCGCGACTCTGACAGACGCGAACCTCATTCTCAGCACCGTGGAAGTTTACAACGGCACCACAAAGGGAGCGCTCACAACGGACTACACGCTCGGCTATGCCAGCAACACGCTGACCGTCACACTCGTGAACGCCGGCGCACTTTACAGCGCCACAAAGCTGACGATCAAGTACAAAGCCAAGGTGCCGACAATTTCCGCGGCAATTACATGGAAAGCCGCGAACGGCTATACAGCCGAAAACTCCAAGGTTTTCTGGCCGCAGGTTAAGGACGGCAGCGGCAGAGTGTTCCACCTCTCCACCGCGGCTGCTGCGACTATGCTCGCGACAGATCTCGGCAATCAGAGCGTGCCGTTTGAGTCTCCCTCGAACAAGGAGATCATGGCAACGGCTCAGTATTTCGGAGCTGCAAGCACAAACCGCGGCTTTGATCAGGACACCGCGAACAGCCTCAACGAGCAGGGCATTACGACCGCTTGCTTCTGGGCGTCCCGCTGGGTGCTCTGGGGCCCGCACACCGCCGCCTATGCCTTCAACGGCAACATGGACGCCCGCGCGGTGTTCGACGTCAATATTCGTATGCTTATGCACATCACGAACGGCTTCCAGCTGGATCACGGTACCGAGATTGATCAGCCTATGACTCCGCAGGACAGAGACGCGATCCTCAGTGCCGAGCGCGAGAGACTGGACACGCTGAAAGGTATCGGCGCTCTGATCGGCGAGCCCGTCGTGGAGTTTGTGGAGGCAGAGAACCCGGTCAGCAACATGGTGAACGGCGACTTCACATGGCACTTTGACGTCACCAACACGCCGCCCTTCAAGTCTGCAACCGGCCGCGTAACCTACACGGACGAAGGTTTTCGGGCGTATTTTGAAGGCGAATAAGGAAGGAGGAACAAACAATGGGAAAGTGGCAGGATATTAAGGGCCCCGTCGTGGCTGATACCGTCTACTCCAGCAATGTGCTGGTAGCGAGAGACGTCAGCTTTACGCTGCCCGGTATCGAATTTCTGACCGCAGACGTGCAGGCCATGGGCAACATGACCGTGCCTCTCGTCGGCCTGCTGGAGAACATGGAGCTCTCGATCACAAAGGTGGGGATCGACGACGGCCTCAAAAAGCTGAATAAGCTCGAAAAGCAGAACCTCGAATTTCGCTGGGTGCAGAACGTCGTCAAGTCTGACGGCACTCAGACCGTGGAGGGCTGCAAGGCGTTTGTGCGCACTCTGCCCGCAGCGACTCCGGAGATCGGCGTCGAAGTCGGCAGCGCGCCGGAGGAAGAAATGACCTACAACGTGACAAGGCTCCAGATCTACGTCAACGGCCGCGAATTTTTGACCGTGGACAGACTCGCCGGCATTCTCAGGGTGGACGGCAAGGACTACATGAGCAAGATCAACAGCCTGCTTTAAGCACCGGCACACCGAAGGACTGCCGCCGCCGGATCATGGGGGCGGCGCCCTTCTTGTATTATCTGAAAATCTGAAAGGAGTAACCCCACATGGAAAAGCTGACACTCAAAAAGCCTATTATGGTGAACGGCGAAGAAGTCAAGGAGCTGACATACGACGCGAACGAGATCGACGGCGTGCTTTTCGCGACAGCGGAGAGCAAGAAGAAGGCGGCAGCCGGCCAGAATTTGTCGATCAGCCCGGCCGCGGAGTTTGACTATGGCCTGCACCTCTACCTCGGATACGCTGCCATTATCGCGGTGAACCCGTCGATCGACTGGAGCGACCTCGAAAGAGTGAAGGGCCGCGACATTATGGAGATCATGAAAATCGGCCGGAGTTTTATGCTCGGCTCGGACGAAGCTTCACAGGAAAGCGACTCCGCCGAGCCTATCGAGACTATGGCAGGATCTACCACACCAGCCAAGCCGACCTCCAAAAAAAGCGAATAACCGACTTTATTCTGGAGTACGCAGAAGCGGCCGAAGATCTGGCAGAAGAACACAAACGGGCGCAGCAGCGGGCAAAGGCTCCATTTATGAAGAAACACGGCAGACACTAAGGAGGTGAGCGCGCGTGTCGAAAACTCTTGAAACCTCGGTCGAGATCTCCGGCGTCCTCAGTCCGTCGCTGCAATCCGCGATCCAGAAGGCCGTCGAAGGCTTCAACAATATGAGCAAGGAGGCGCTGCAAGCAGCTGGAGCGGGCGAAAAGCTGGCGGCACAAATCAAGGCAGAGGAAACCGTTCTCCGCAGCCTCGAAAGAGGCTACGCCGATTATGTCGTAGCCGGGCAGGAAGGAACGCAGGAAGCGCAGCAGCTCGCACAGCAGATCCAGACGCTCAGCAAGGAGCTGGACGGGAACAAGGGACAACTGCAAGCAGCAGAAGCAGCAGCCGAAAAGCTCGCCAGCGGTATGGGTAAGACCGAAACCGAGTCCGACAAGCTGAGAAACACCATTTCACAGCAAGAGAGCACGCTCCAGCAACTCAAAGAGCGATACGTCGCGCTCCAACTCTCCGAAGGCGACACCACGGACGAGTCCCGCGAGCTCGCACAGCAGATCGACAAGCTCAGCACAGAGCTGAGCGAGAACCGGCAGAGGCTCTCTGACGCAGAGCGAGCAGCTGACGAGCTCGACAACTCTCTCGAAGAAGTGGACGACTCTGCAAAGCTGGCAGAGGAAGGCTTCACCGTATTCAAGGCAACACTCGCAAACCTTGCAGCCGACGCGATCCGCGCAGCTATCACGGGTATCAAGGAACTGGCGCAAAACGTGGTGGAGCTCGGCAAAGAGTTTTCGAGAACCATGTCAGAGGTGGCGGCGCTCTCCGGAGCGACCGGCGCCGAGTTTGAAAAGCTGGAAGCGACCGCCCGCGAATACGGATCCACGACCGTTTTCAGCGCCTCACAATCCGCAGAGGCTCTAAAGTACATGGCACTCGCCGGCTGGGACGTGGAGCAGTCCACGAGCGCGCTCGGCGGTGTGCTCAATCTGGCGGCAGCGTCCGGCATGGATCTGGCCGCTGCGTCGGATATGGTAACCGACTATATGAGCGCCTTCTCTCTGGAGGCTGACAAGTCGGCATACTTCGCCGATCTTCTCGCATACGCGCAGGCGCACAGCAACACAACAGCCGAGCAGCTGGGTGAAGCGTACCGAAACTGCGCCGCAAACCTTAACGCAGCAGGGCAAGACGTCGAAACCGTCACCTCTATGCTGGAGGCTATGGCAAATCAAGGCCTAAAGGGTACAAAGTCCGGCACGGCTTTGGCTGCTATTATGCGAGACATAACAAACGCAATGGACGCCGGCAAGATCTCGATCGGAGAGACTTCGATCGCCGTCACCGACGCCGAGGGAAACTACCGGGATCTGACCGATATTATCCGGGACGTATCAAACGCCGTGGACGGTATGGGAACGGCAGAACGCGCGGCGGCTCTGAGTACGACCTTCACGGCCGACTCTACCAAAGGCATGAACTTGATCCTCAATGAAGGGATCGACAATATCGCGGGATATGAGGAAGCGCTGCGAGGCTCGTCTGGAGCAGCTGAGGAAATGGCCAAGATCATGAACGACAACCTCAGCGGCGACATGGCTCAGATGAACAGCGCGTGGGAAGAATTGCAGCTGAAACTATACGACAAGGTGGAGCCAGCGCTCCGCTCTGTCGTGCAATATGTCACCAGCGGAGTGATCCCCGCCGTGGAATGGATCACAAATCACCTGCCGGAAGTCGGCGTGGTGATCTCCGGTATCGGCGCCGCTATTGTAGCGGTGAAATGGAAATCCGTTTTGAATTTGATAACTAAAGCGAAGGGCGCGATCAAGGGCATAACAGCCGCACTCGGCGGCGTTTCCGCTCCGGCTCTGGCCGTGATCGCTGCCGTAACTGCCGTCGCCCTCGCTTTTATGAACCTCTGGAGAAATAACGAGGAATTTCGGAACAAGATCACGGCGATCTGGGACGGTATCAAGTCAAAGTTTGACGCCTTCGGGCAGGGTATCACCGACAGATTGAACGAGCTCGGCTTCGAGTTTACGGACATAACCGAGGTGCTGAAAGCCGTGTGGGACGGCTTTTGCGAAGTGCTCGCGCCGATTTTTGAGGGCGCATTCCAAGCGATCAGCGTATGGCTGGGCGCGGCTCTCGACATTCTGACCGGGCTTTTCGACGTGTTCGCCGGCATTTTCACAGGCGACTGGGATCGAGTCTGGAGCGGCGTCAAGGAGATTTTCGGCGGGTACTGGGATCTGATAACCGGGTATTTCTCGACCGCGCTCGACACGCTCAAAGGCGTGGCCGACGTTTTCCTCGGCTGGTTTGGCACGAGCTGGGACGAGCTTTGGAGCAATGCGCCCGGCCCCGTGAGCGAGGCGTGGGACACCATAACCAGCTTTTTGAGCTCGTCGTGGGAAACGATAAAGCAGGTAAGCACAGACGCGGCGGGCAAGATCTCGGAGTTTATGACGGGAACCTTCGCGCCGGCAGCGATCGTGGCGTGGGAAAAGATCAAGGCGGTGGCCGAGGTAGTCGCCGACTTTTTCAAAGGAACCGTGCTGCCAGATATGCAGCAGATCGGCCGCTCGATCGGTGAGGCTCTGAGGGCCGGCTGGGAGCTGGCCAAAGCTGCGTGGGACTTTGCAAAGCCGTATTTTGCAGCGCTTTGGAGTGCGATCAAGGCCGTGTGGGACTTTGCCGTCCCGTTCTTTGCAGCCGTCTGGGAAGGTATCAAGGGAGCATTTAAGCCTCTGGTATCTATCCTCGGCAGTTATTTCCGCAATGCGTGGGAAGTGATCAAAGCCGTTTGGAACGTGGCCGCCTCGTATTTCAAGACCATTTTCGACACGATCGCCGGGATCTTCTCGGCCGTCAAGTCGGTGCTCCGCGGGGACTTCTCCGGGGCGTGGGACGCGATCAAGGGCGTTTTCTCCAGCTGGGGCTCGTTCTTCGGCACTCTCTGGAACTCGCTCAAATCTATTTTCGGAGCCGTCGGCAGCTTCATGAAAGACGCATTTTCCGGCGCGTGGGAGGCCGTCAAGGCAATTTGGCGACCGGTGGCAGCGTGGTTTGACTCTGCCGTCCTGCAACCTCTCCGGGCGTTTTTCAGCGGCGACAGTCTGATCGCGGTCTATTTCAGAGCCGCGTGGGACAACGTGAAGCAGGTGTGGGGCGTCGCCGTCTCATTCTTCACTACATTATGGGACACAATCGCCGGGATCTTCTCGGCCGTCAAGTCGGTGCTCCACGGCGACTTCTCCGGAGCGTGGGAGGCCGTCAAGGGCATTTTTGCGAGCTGGGGCTCGTTCTTCTCTGGACTGTTCGACGCAGCGGTGAACATCTTCGCGAATATCGGCGAATTTATCGGGGCTGCCTTCTCGAAAGCGTGGGAGGGCGTCAAGAGCATTTGGAGCACGGCGGCCGGGTGGTTTGAGTCCGGTGTGCTGGAGCCGATTTGTGCATTTTTCGGCGGAGACAGCGTGATCGCTGCGTATTTCAGAACAGCGTGGGAAAACGTGAAGGAGGTGTGGGGCGTCGCTGCCTCGTACTTCCAGACCGTGTTCGACACGATCGCCGGGATTTTCTCGGCCGTCAAGTCGGTGCTCCGCGGGGACTTCTCCGGGGCATGGGACGCGATCAAGGGCGTTTTCTCCAGCTGGGGCTCGTTCTTCTCCGGGCTCTGGGACTCTGTAAAGAACATTTTCAGCAACACTACGAGCTTCTTCGGAACCGTATTCTCGAAGGCGTGGGAGGGCGTCAAAAACATTTGGAGCGCAGCGGCCGGGTGGTTTGATTCTGCCGTCCTGCAACCTCTCCGGACGTTTTTCAGCGGCGACAGCGTGATCGCTCAGTATTTCAGAACGGCGTGGGAGAACATCAAAACCGTTTGGAATGTGGCAGCCTCGTATTTCAAGACCATTTTCGACACGATCGCCGGGATCTTCTCGGCCGTCAAGTCGGTGCTCCACGGTGACTTCTCCGGAGCGTGGGAGGCCGTCAAGGGCATTTTTGCAAGCTGGGGCTCGTTTTTCTCCGGGCTCTGGGACTCTGTAAAGAGCATTTTCAGCAACACCGCGGGCTTCTTTGGCTCGCTTTTTGGTGCAGCATGGGACGCAATCAAGGGGATCTGGCAATCGGTGGCGGCGTGGTTTGACTCCACGATCGTGCAGCCGGTGGCCGGCTTCTTCGCCGGACTGTGGGACGGCATAAGCAGCGCGGCCTCTACCGCGTGGGATGCCGTTTCCGGCGTCTGGAGCGCAGCGACGGCGTGGTTTAACGACACGATCGTCGAGCCGATCCGGACGACATTCACGGCTCTGTGGGACTCTCTGACAGCGATCGCCTCGGCGGCGTGGGAGAAGATCAAGAACGTGGTACAGTTTGGCGTCATGCTCGTTAAGGAAATTTTGAGCGCAGCCTTCCAGATCATAACGCTGCCGTTTAGGTTTATCTGGGAGAACTGCAAGGACACCGTGATCGCGATCTGGGAGAACATCACCGGAGCGATCTCCGGCTTTGTTGACAAAATCAAGACCACGATCTCCGAAAAGCTGGAGGCGGCGAAGGCAATCGTCACCACCGTGACGACTACGATCAAGAACGTGGCGAGCGCCGCGTGGAACGCGATCAGCTCGACCGCTTCGACAGTCTGGGAGGCTATCAAGACCACGATCTCGGACAAAATCACAGCGGCAAAGGATAAGATCGACGCCGTGACGACTACGATCAAGAACGTGGCCGGCGCTGCGTGGGACTTTGTAAGCTCCAAGACGTCGGCAGCGTGGGAAGCCGTCAAGAGC
>JAEEGL016013461.1_pt1 | contig 48892 bp, 48 predicted proteins | sample 9134231 | NCBI WGS metagenome assembly JAEEGL01 (sample SAMN16246548, study PRJNA631951) | gut metagenome | biome: gut microbiome; feature: rumen; material: fiber-attached | host: Bos | place: Iran: Karaj | collected 2018-10 | reverse complement strand
TGAAGAATATAAGCAAGTGCACCTCCAAAACCTATAATTCTTCCTCCATGTGGATTCTCGGATACTCGCAGCGAAAGGAAATAATACACTGCTCCTCCCACATATCCCAGAACAAACATAACCACCAGTGATACTCCTGTAATCATCACGATATCATCTGTGATCATTAACAGCAGCAAACCGGCGGAGTATATGACATTGGAAGCAATCAGCAGGTACTTTCTCCATGTAGTGCTGCCAACTGCCTTACGGCTGCCGTAAAATGCTGCATAGCCCAGAACCATCATCAGAATTTTTATATAATACAGCGTTCCGCTCCAACCTATAAGGCTGTCTGTATAAATGCTGCACGCCATCATATTAAGATGATATGCTGCAAATATAAGAATCGACAATTTTTGTATACTTATTCTCGTCTCAGTTCTCATTCCCTGAATCTCATTTCGTACCTTTTTATCCACTTTACCAGATTACATTATACTATGATTTAGAAATATTTATATTTTATTTCGTATCATCAGCATAATACAGATCTCTGTAATTATAAAAAAAGTATAAACACGGTTAAGATTCCAAAACCCATGCCGATATACTTTGTGGAAATGGATTTCAGGAGGATCATAAATGGATTTAGGATTCTTAGCTACGGCGAATAGCATTACAGGGACGTATTTTGATCACACGGCAGCTGGCAGAAGCTCTGTTTCAGAGGTGAACGCAGAAGCAGCTTCCCAGTTCAGCAAAAGTCTGGAAAACACAGGTAACACAGTTCAGGCGGAAAAGACTACTGAAAATGATATCAGTCAGAACCAGCCCGCAAAGGTCAACCCTTTGTCGGAGCATGCTGCCCGACTTGGTTTTTCCATAGACAACAGAGTTTACGATATGCTGGACATACAGATTTCCGAGAGCATGAACAGCATGATTAATTCCGCCATGAACAATGCTATGGACAATCTCGCAAAGGCGATTTAACTAACTGAATAATGTATTTTAAAAGGCGGCCGATGGCCGCCATTTTTTTGTCATTTATATACTTCCTTCTCAAACTCTTCCAAAGGAAGCGGTCTTGAAAAATAAAAGCCCTGGACCAGTTCACATCCCCGCTTCTTAAGGAAATCAAGCTGTTCTTTGGTCTCTACACCCTCTGCAACAACAATAATCTTAAGACTTCTGGCAATATCAAGGATCAGCTCTACCAGACGGACATTTTTCCCGTCCTCTTCTTCATTCACAATATCCTTGATAAAGCTCCTGTCCAGTTTAAGGACATCAATGGACAGACGGGACAGCATATTGAGTGATGAGTATCCGGTTCCAAAATCATCCATTTCAATATGATATCCTTTTTCTCTGAACCTGTTTATGATATCGATCACCTGGTCCTCATTTTCTGTATATGCAGACTCTGTTATCTCCATATATAGGTTTTCTCTTCCAATCCCGGATTTTTCAACCAGCTCTTCTATGGTCTTTTCAAACTCGTCCGCAAATATATCCAGCCTGCTTAAATTTACAGAGATGGGGACTATATAACCATACTTGTCCTTCCACTCCGCCATCTGCCTAGCCACTTCCTTCCAGACATACTTGTCAAGTATACCGATCTGCCCGGTCTTTTCAAAAAGTGTTATGAATTCATTGGGCGGTATCATTCCCAGCTCATGATGGTTCCACCTCACAAGGGCCTCTGCGCTTGACAGTCTTGGCGGATCCACCTGGATGTCATATTTGGGCTGGTAGTACACCACAAACTCATGTTTCTCAACGCCGCCTCGCAGGTCATTTAAGAGACGGTGATCCAGGAGTTCTTTTTCCCGCATATCTTCATTAAATACCATCAGTCTTGAGCGCTGACCACCCCGAATCATGTTGCAGGCGGCTCTTGCCCTGTCAAAAAGCTGAACCGGCTCAAGTCCTTCCTGCCATGGCATTACCCCCATCCTGAGGCGAATGCTGACGTTGGAGGAACAATCATCAAGTCTCTTCTGGAAGCGGTCAAAAATAGCCTTATGATCATCGGTATGATTGCAATAAATATCAAATCTGTCTGACTGGGATCTGCAGGCTATGCCTCCAGACTCCGACAGAAACTTACTGATCTCATCTCCAAGGGCTTTGAGTACCACATCGCCAAAGTCCCAGCCATAGAGAGCGTTCACCACGTGGAACTGCTCAATGTTCATGACTATGGCATCCATCTTTATGTCCGGCTTATCCTTATACATGCGGCTTGCATACTCAAAAAAGAAGTTCCTGGTGTACAGCATGGTAAGGGGATCACGCTCAGTTGCCGTGATGAGCTTTAGCCTGTCTCTTGCCTTATTGTCTGCCTGGATTTTGTTATATATGAGGAAGAAAATAATGGAAAGGATAAGTGCTGTGAAAATCAGTACCACAACAAGGTTATCGATCAGATAATCATAGAAGGATATCTTTGTCACGGTATTGGTATACTTGGAAAGCATGGTATCCACAACCGGGTCTTCAATAAGTCCAACTGTTTTATCCAGCACAGAAAACAGGATAATATCCTGTCTCTTTACAGCAAAAGAGAACTCCATCTCCTCGCCGGTATCAAGCAGGGAAAGAGAATGACGTCTTCTAAGTCTGTCAGTGGTATTTATACGATATCCGTTTACCATGGCACAATCCGCTTCGCCGGCGGCCACAGCACCGTACACCTCATCAAGAGGTGATCTCCACATAACCTCCCAATCCGGGTAGTAGTCTTTTACAAAGTTGTCAAAATTGACGTTTCCGCTAAGAAGTGCAACCCTGGTATCGTTATCCAAAAAGATATCCTTGCCCTCTCCGGTTTTTACAAGGGCATAGATCTCAGTCTTCATTACCGGGACGGTTATGAAGAGATCTCCTATCTCACTGTCATACGCGCTCATATTTACCGGGAAAACCGCATCTATCTCCCCATTGTTCAGGGCGGCAATAGCTTCTTCGGTTGTCTTGAACGCCACAGGCACATAATTGATATCTATGCCTTCAATGGCGGTTGACGCATACTCAAAGAAATCCTTTAACGCTCCGGAAAGCTCTCCGTTCTCCTGAAAACAGAAGGGCTGATAGCTGTCCCTGTAGCCTACTCTTATAGTGTTGTGCTCAGAGAGCCAGTCCCTCTCTTCCCTGGTAAAAATAATCCCGTTATTAACGGACCATATATTGTTCTGATACAGTTTCTGATTATAAAAAGGATCCTCATTCTGAATAGTGACAAGGGCACTTTCCAGCTCTTTAAGTAAGTCCGGACGACTTTTGTTCACAGCAAAATAGTAATCGGATGCCCCCAGTTTATAGACCGGAACACATTCCTTATTTCTACCATAAGTATCCATGGAGACAAAAACATCAACGCTCCCGTCTGTCAGCATATCTATGACCTGATCAGATGTCTGTTCCGAGATTTCCATAATGTTTACCGTGATCCCGGTAGATTTTTCCCAATCTTCAAGAAGCCCCTTCTGGAAGCTCCCCTTATTGACCGCAAAGGTCTTACCCTCATAAGCACTGAAGTCATTGCTAAACAGCTCCTCGTTATGAGGATTTATATAAAAGTAGTAGGCCTCCGTTCCCATGGGAAGGGATGGATACAGGATACGTTCCGATCTCTCAGGGGTATAGGAGACATCGCTCAGCAGATCTATATCACCGTCCAGCAGCATCTGCATGAGTTCCGGCCATGTGCCCTCAACATACTCATAGGTCCATCCGGTACAGGTGGACAGCTTCTGCTGGTATTCATACGCCATTCCTGATCTTCTGCCAAACTTGTCCGTATAACAGTATGACCCCTCATACCATCCAACGCGGACTACCTTGCTCTCCCTGGCCCTGGAAGAGACCGGTACAAAGACAATGAAAAAAAAGACAGCACAAAGCAGAAGAGCAATGACTCTCCTGCAGATGCAACGGGCTATTTTGTTATGGATACTAAAAAAGTTAGGCCTCATGTTAAGTCCCGCCGCAAAAATGTGTATTCCTGGATATAAAATCCAAGAATGTGTGCTTTTTTACGTTTAAATTATAACATGACACTGACACCCATATTAGTTAACAAAAAATAAAATAGTATAAAAATATTGTTTCCACCCTATTTTACTTCCAGGAATCAGAGCAGAAGAACATCAGGGCAGCCCAGGTATATACAGAGTAGAAATGACCCTTGTCGTCCACTCCCCGCTTCAATATTTCCCTGGCTTTTTCTTTGCCCAGCAGAATAAAGCCGTCAAAACACTCCTGCCCTTCAGCGCCTTCCTGGGTAAGTGCGGCAAGATCCGTGTTTCGAAGTACCGCCAGAACCAGAGCATTGCTCTCATCCGTCATCCCCGGAGTGCTAAATACAAGGGGATTTATTACTGACAGTCTGTCTTTGGAATCGTCGATCACTATACCGGTCTCCTCGCGGATCTCCCTCCTGGCGGTCTCCAGTATCGGATTTTCCAGTGCCTCATCCTCTTTATCAACGAGACCTGCCGGCACACTCAGAAGAAATCTCCCAACAGGATATCTGTACTCATAGGACAGAAGGAGCTTTTCCTCCTCCCCGTCATTGTCGATAATGACAACACAGCTGACGGCGTCAGGCAGCATCTTTATGAATTCTTCTTCATCCTTTACTGCAACAAGATTGTCCAGTGGTCTCCTGGTCGCATCATAATAGTGCCTTCCCTCATCATATTGGAGATCGAACACTCTTATGAATTTCTTGTCAATAATGGTCTCAACATTATCCTTTGTTATCCTATAACCCGGCATTTTCTCCGTCTCCTTATCTCTATATGTCAGAATTCCATGCACAGCCAAAGGAAATCGTGGGCGGGCACCGTGACATTTTTGGCATCGAACCGCTTTCTTGTAAGAAGATTCTTGTAAGCTCCATCTTCATTAATATAGGCAACCTCATCGTAATCCCCGAAATTGAACAGGGCTATGAGCTTCTCATTTTCATAAAACCTGCCTATACCAAGGACATGATCATTGTACGTCTCAACGATCCATGTATCCGCTGCGCTGTCAAATACCCTGTGTTGCTTCCTGATTTTGACCAGTTTGGTTATGGAACCAAAGAGCCTCTCCTGCCTGGTTCCTTTCTTCTTCCTCATCTTTGCACTGTCCCAGTCAAAATTGCCGCGATGCAGATAGCGGCTGTCAGCCCACTTCACGGGATCATTGTGGTAGCCATAATCATTGAGCTGGCCTATCTCATCCCCGCTGTATAGGACCGGAATGCCGCTCTGAGTCAGCAAAAAGGCATGGAGCATGATATCCAGCTTGATGGCCCAGTCCAGCTTATTCAGATTCTGTTCATATTCTGAAGCTTCAATTCCGCACAGCGAGGCAGTTGTCCCACAGAGCCTGGCATCTCCAAGCTTGGGATCATCATTATATAATTCTCCTCTCGAGGAGGACTCAAACATAGCTCCCCGCAGGTAGTCATTCAGATATTTTTTGTGTGAGACCTGTTCGACATTGAACTGTCTCAGATAGTCATAATCAAGCCCCCAGCCAATGTCATCATGACAGCGCAGATAATTCAGGAAAATGTACTGCTTCGGGAGGTTAAAGACAATGCCCAGCTGATGCTTTAAGAGGCGAACATCTTTTGTTGCGACAGTATGCCATGTACTGGCCATGGTCGTAACATTGTAGAGCATCTGGCATTCCGGCTTGTCAACTGTCCCAAAGTATGGAACAACCTTTGAGGGCTCCATTACCACTTCTCCAAGCAGAAGAGTTCCGGGGCAGACTATCTTTGTCGCAATATGCATAAGCCTCACAAGTGTGTGTACCTGCGGAAGATTCCTGCAGCTGGTTCCAATTGTCTTCCATATATAGGGAACGGCGTCGAGCCTGATGATATCAACACCCTGATTGCACAAAAAGAGCATATTGGCAGTCATGTCATTGAACACGGTGGGATTCCTGTAATTCAGATCCCACTGATAGGGATAGAAGGTTGTCATCACAACCTTTCCCGCCTCATGACACCAGATGAAGTTGCCGGGTGCAGTCTGGGGAAAGACCTGTGGAACCGTCTCTTCATAGTCATTGGGCTCATTCCAGTCATCAAAGAAGAAGTATCTCTCCTGAAATTCCCTCTCACCTCTTCTTGCCCGCACTGCCCACTCGTGGTCCTCGCTGGTGTGGTTCATTACAAAATCAAGACAGACACTTATTCCTCTCTCGTGACAGTCGGAAGCCAGTCCCGCCAGGTCGTCCATTGTTCCAAGCTCAGGCTGGACCCTTCTGAAATTGGATACAGCATAGCCTCCGTCACTTCTGTCCTTGGGGCACTCCAAAAGAGGCATCAGATGAATATAATTGACGCCGCAGGATTCCACATAATCAAGATGGGAGCGGACTCCTTCAAGAGTCTGCCCAAAGCAGTTGGTATACATCAGTACACCAAACATGTCACAGCCTGTATACCAGCCTGGGTTTTCCTCTTTCTTTTTATCCCATTCCTTTAACTGTTTGCTGCGCTTTTCATAAAATTCTGACAACATGGATATGAAATAGTTATATGCCTGCTCATCATTGTAATAAAGCTCGTTGTAGAGCCACTTCAGCTCATCTTCGTATTTAGACAGCCTCTCTCTAAAAATCTTCTCTTCACCCTTTGTCATTATGCATCCCTCACAAAAAAGAAAAAACGCAGGTTACATTACCATTGTAACACGAAAAAGGACCCGTATGTGATACGAGCCCTTTTCTGTCACTTACAATTTCCTTTTTTGTGGCAGTTACCTGCCATGGGACACCCGATACAATGAGTACCCTTTTTCTTTTCTTTATATATGTAACCGATTGCTAATCCAAGGAGCAGACATATAACTGCCCCGGCTATAATATTTACCATAATCCTCTCTTTCCATATCGTTCATGTCATCTCTGGCGAAGCAGGATTATGAATCGTAAAAATTCTTCCCGTCTTCTGTAACAAGCCGCTCTGTCCTGGGATATTCAAAGATATCGCTGTTTCCTGCGTTGGCCTCAAGATATTCAGCAAACTCGTTTGCATACCATTTGGCCATTTCAAGGTTGTGCATGCGGCAGTATCCGCAGTTTTCGGGAGCAGTGCCGGGAACCTCCTGCACATCTTTTACTGACCTGAAGGCATTGAGGAGCAGATCGTACAGCTCCTTAGGTGCGCGGTTTCCCTTGAGTATGAGATAAAATCCCGTGAGGCATCCCATGGGTCCCCAGTAAATGACCTCGTCCTTCCACTCAGAGTTGTTGCGAAGATAAGTGGCAATGATATGCTCAAGTGAATGCATCGCCAGAACATCTATGACAGGCTCCCTGTTGGGTCTCTTAAGTCTTATATCGTAAGTTGTAACCGAATACTCGCCCAAAGTATCGACCCTGCTTGTGAAAATGCCGGGCACGATCAGCGTATGGTCTACTGAAAAGCTCTGAATTAATTCCATTTAGTTTCACCTCCTGTTTGTATATTATATGCGCCATTATACTACAGTATGAGCATCAGTCAATTTCTTCAAGAACAATGTCGTCAATAAAGACATCGTGCTGCTCAGTAATTCTTTCTCCATCCACTGATCCCAGGGTAATATTGAACCTGGCACTGGTATCTGTAGGATATTCCATCTTAAATTCGGTCTCTATGGTCTTCCACTCAGTGCCTATTTCCACGGAATCGGGAGTCTGGCTGTAGTTTGTCCAATCTCCTTCAAACTGCTGGCATGAATATGCTATCTTTCTGTCAATGCTGGACTTAGCCCTGAATGAGAGCCTGTAGTTCTTTCCCTCAGTCAGCGTCACTCCGTCCTGGTAGAGCTGGATATACCAGGAATTTCCTGCATCATTGGCAACGGTGTCATCAATTGTTATGGCAAAAGAGTTGTCGTTTCCGTTCATACTGTCTATGACATAATTAGCTGTCACAGAGTCATATACATACGGTGTAAACCCTGCCATACCTGCATTGAAGGAGCCATTCTTGATAAGTGCTGACTCGCCAAAAAAGATATTGTCCACAAAGTAGGTTCCCTTTTTGTCAAAAAGAAGCTCAACCTTTGCATCATCCCCTGAGACTTCGCCGTCAAATCCAAACTTCTCAGAGAAATCCTTGTTGTCCTTTCCAAGCTCCGGTGTATAATCTTTGCCGGCCACAGTCACTGTAAGACCATCCTTTGCACCATCTTCAAGGCTCCTGGCAGTCAGAGTCAGCTCATACTCTCCCTTCATTATTGATGAGAGACCGCTCTGGACCACTTTGACCGGGGTCGCATCGTCCGGAACAACCACCATGAGTTCCCTTACATTGTTCTCATTGGTAACAGATACATTTTCAGCATCCTTATCCTCTATCTCCCAATAGCCAAGCCTCTGATCACCCTGGTCGAAGCTGCCGTTGTAGATATAGTTGCCATCAGGTCTCACAGTCTTGACAGCGCCATCTGCTATTTCCTCTCCTGACTTATGGATAAGCTTAACATTGTTGATAGTTACGGGAGCAAGAGTTCCCATGTGCCCCAGGTTAAACTCCAGGGACCCATTGGCGTCCGTCTTCTCGTTCATTGTAAAGGTGAGGGTATATGTCTTTTTCTCGGTTCCTATTGAGACTGTAGTATCCTCAAAATACCTCATCCATCCTCTGTCAGGGCCCTCCACGTCAACTATGATATCCCTGTCTTCTGTTGAATAGGCGTCAAAGGAAAGCTCATATTCCCATCCCCTGTACATGGGTATGTTCTCCTGCTTGAGCTGGACTGCATAGAACACAGAACCCGCTGTCTTGGGTATAAGCGTAATGCCCTCATCCGAAAGCTCATATTTGGAGCCAAATACATCGGATTCAAAGTGGAACTTCCAGTTGTCGGGATCGGCGCTCTCCGAGCGGTCAAGTCCGATATCCTCTGTGAAAGTGGAGTTGTTGACAAAGTTGCCATCGGCATCAGGCTCCCTGAAGGTTGAAGCCGCCACAGGCCTCACCGCCTCTTCCTCTGCCTTTTTGTATACATCAGAGGACTTCTGATACACCTTCACGTAATCTATCTCAAATGCCTTGTCATTCATCTCTGCCTTCTGGGCATCCTCCGGATATCCTACCCAGCTTCCGCCCACAGCAAGATTCAGGATAATGTAGAAGTTCTGGTCAAAGGGTGCCGGATATGTGATCTGATTGTCCTCATCCGTTCCTGTGAACCAGTCGCCTGTGGTAAAGACCTCCTCATCATCCACAAACCATGTGATCTTGCCGGGTTCCCAGTCTGCGCGGTATACATGAAAATCATCAGAGTAGCCGTTGGCATCAACAGTTTTTATCCCCTGATTCTCTCTGTGTCCGTCCCCTGAGCTGTAGCCGTAATGGATGGTGTGGTAGCTCTTGGAGGTGTCCTGACCCATGACCTCCATGATGTCAATCTCTCCACACTTTGGCCACTGTCCATAGAGCCCCTCTTCAGTGGCCATCAGCCAAAACGCAGGAAGATAGCCCTTGCCGGTTGGTACCTTGGCCCTTGCCTCAAAGCGTCCATAGGTAAAATCATGCTTGTTCTGTGTGGTAATACGCCCTGATGTTATATCCTCTGTTTCACCGCTTCCATCCTCAGAGGGCACTTTCTCGATATGGGGCTTTATCTTGAGGGTCCCGTCACTGACCTCGATATTCCCCTCCTCAAGGGCTGTGTATCTCTGAAGCTCGGCGTTCACCCAGCCCGGCTCATGGATCTCCACATTCCAGTCCTGCGTGTTGAGCTCATCGCCGTCAAAATCGTCCTCCCAGACTAGGCTGTACTCGCCATCATCAGAAGAATCCGCCGTTTCCGCGGTTTCTGAAGTCTCCTGGGCGGTATCTGCAGCATCTGTTTCAGTTTCCTCTGTAGCAGTTTCTGCCTCCGTCTGCTGAGATTCTGCATTATCAACAGCGGTAGGTTCAGCAGGAGCGGTCTGTGTCTGTCCACAGCCGGCTGTAAGGCCTGCAAGCAGCGCCACGGACATTGCAGCTGCAATAATTCCCTTCAGGTTACGCAATTCCATTATCATCCCTCCTCATAATGGTTTTTAAAAGAGATCTCTCTGATGCGGTAATGCACCAAAAAGATCTCTCTCTTACAGTACTTTGTTAAGGAAATCAATGGTCCTGGATTCTCTGGGATTGAGGAGCACCTCCTGGGGTGTTCCCTCCTCCACAATATATCCGCCATCCATAAATATCACTCTGTCTGCCACCTCCCTGGCAAACCCCATTTCATGAGTGACGATCACCATTGTCATTCCATCCGCGGCAAGATCTTTCATTACCTGAAGAACTTCACCGACCATCTCCGGATCCAGAGCGGAGGTGGGCTCATCAAAAAGCATGACATCCGGCTCCATGCAAAGAGCCCTTGCAATTGCCACTCTCTGTTTCTGCCCGCCGGACAGCTGGCTGGGAAAGCTCTCTCCTCTGTCCTCAAGTCCCACCTTTTTAAGCATCTTCCGGGCCCTTTCAAGAGCCTCTTCCTTAGAACACTTTTTTAACTGTGTGGGAGCAAGGGTAAGATTATCCACAACATTCAGGTTGTTGAAGAGATTAAAATGTTGGAACACCATTCCAATGTTCTCTCTTACCTTGTTTATGTTGGTCTGTCTGGAGGTCATATCATTTCCATCCACTATGACGGTGCCGCTTGTCACTTCCTCCAGCCTGTTGAGGCATCGTAAAAAAGTGGACTTACCTGATCCCGAAGGACCGATCACACATACAACCTCACCCTTATATATATCAGTTGAAATATCCTTCAGAACCTCAAGATCATTAAAATGCTTCTTCAGGTTCTTTACACTGACCTTTACTTCTGACCTGTCAATCAACGCTGAGCCTCCTTTCCAGCACCTTCGCACTCCTGGAGAGCAAGGTAATGACAATCAGGTACATGACTGCCACAATGGCCCAGGTCTGAAAAGACATGAATGTGTTGGCCTGGACATTTTTTGCTGTATTTACCAGCTCAGGGAATCCAATTACCGAAAGGATCGAAGTGTCCTTGAGGGTAATGATGAACTGATTGATAAATGTGGGGATCATGGTCCTTATGGCCTGGGGAAGGACCACCTTTCTCATGGCCATTCCATAGGTAAGTCCCAGTGACCGGGCGGCTTCCATCTGGCCGATGTCCACCGACTGAATGCCCGCTCTCACGATCTCCGCCATGTATGCTCCGCAGTTCAGGGCAAGACATATGGTTCCTGCCCTGAGCGCAGTAAGATTGACGTTAAAGCCGCCAATAATGTTGTTAAATAAGTATGGAACACCAAAATAAATGAAGAATGCCAGCACTATCATCGGAACGCCTCTTATGACGTCCACGAAAATCTGCGAGATTATGTTAAGCACCTTATTGCTTACGACTCCCAGGATTCCAAAAAACAGCCCAATAAAGCAGGCGAAAAACAGTCCCAGAAGGGCGAGTAGCAGTGTCCTGCCAAAGGCAGAAAGAAGAAGTGTTCCATATACGGAAATGATCTTTACCATGCTTACTCACCAAGATATTTCTTTAAGATCTCATCATAGGTTCCATTTGCCTTGATATTCTTAAGACCGGCGTTAAACTTGTCAACCAGCTCCTGGTTGTCAGCATTAAATATGGCAAGACCATAGGCTGCAGGCTCGTTGCCCGTTCCATCCACAAGCTTCATGGCGATGCCTGAATCCTTGATGTTGGAAGCCATGATAGGTGTGTCGTCGAAGCAGGCTGCAACCTGTCCGCCCACAACAGCCTGGTACATTGTAGGTGAATCCTCAAAGTATGTCACGGTAAAGCCATACTGTCCGGATAATTCCTCTGCATAGGCAGCACTCATGGTTCCTGTCTTTACAGCTACGGAAAGTCCGTTAAGATCGTCAAAACCGTCTATATCAGAAGATGACTCAACGGCCATGCACTGGTTTGCATCGTAATAGCCATCGGAAAAGATCCATCCTGATTCCTTTCTCTCCTCTGTAATAGATGCGCCGGCGATCATTCCATCGGCCTGTCCTGCCTGGCAGGCTGCAATGGACGCATCCCATCCAAGGACCTGTACTTCATATTGAAAGCCCTGATCCTTGGCAACCTCTGCCAGGATATCCATATCAATTCCTACGAAATTGCCCTTGTCATCCGTGTATTCAAAGGGCTTGAATACTGTATCTGTGGCAATCTTCCACACTTTTCCGGATGATCCCTCGCTCTGTGATGAACTGTTATCTGCAGTCGTTCCTGCCGGACTGCTTCCGCATCCTGCAACAGCGGCCATGGTTGTAAACGCAACAAATAAAGCTATAATTCTTTTTTTCATACCATTTCTCCCTTCAATTTAACACTTTACACTACTATAGCATGTACTCCCGGGAAATCCAATACTACATTCCGCCCAATGTGGGTGTAAAATGTAACTAAAACATGTATTGAGGTCGCAATTATTATGGGGAAATATGACGATATCATAAATCTTAACAGACCGGTTTCCACAAGGCACAGGCCCATGCCCGTTGAAAACAGGGCCGCCCAGTTCATGCCCTTTGCAGCTCTGACCGGTTATGATGACGAGGTGTCCGAGGCAGGAAGGTATACCCTTGACCGGATCGAGCTCTCAGAAGATAAAAAGGCAGAAATAAACGAAAGGCTCCTTGAAATACAGGAAGCTCTTTTGCCTCATTCTGCCCAAAGTGCTGTAATTACCTATTTTGTTCCCGACAAAAATAAGAACGGCGGCGAATATATAACTGGCCAGGTGCTGATAGCCAAAATCGATCCCCAGAAAAAATGTCTTATCCTTGATGATAAAACAGAAATTAAGATCGAAGATATCCTTGCAATAGAATAGGGCCGCCCTTTCATTATTATCATGCCTTGTGTCCGCCTATCTGTCTTCCCCTGTCAAGTCCTGTGGCCCCCTCCTGAAGAGATGTCCCCTTGACGATGGCATTGTTGCCAAAGCGCCTTTTGATCTCAAGGGCAGCCTTCTGAAGTGCCAGCTCTTTCCTCTCCTCTTCCTGTTTAACAAGCTTCTCGTTCTCTCTTTTCCCAAAGTCATCAAAGAGGGAAAGCTGTTCATAGGTTTCCGTATTGTACTTGTCTGCAGCCGCTTCATCGATCACATGGGCTGCAACTATGGTCACCCTCCTTACCAAAAGGTCCGGGTTTACTTTTTCATCATATATAGACAGCGCGGCTTCGATTATGTTCCCCGAAAGCGCAGTGTACTTTTCAAGCATAAAGCTCCCGTGGGCATGCTCCGGAACTTCCCTGCCGTAATAATCCTTCTTTATGTTGCCGCTGAATTTCTTTAGTATCTCCGGATCCTTGAGGCTCTCCATATCGTAGCCTACCGTCAGGACCACCTGGTCCGTAACCTTCCCGGAATCCATCAGCTGCATGGCAAGTGCGTCTGCCATCTCCCTGACAATTATCCTGGCCTTATCAAATGAATACGGGCAGTGGAGCACCTGCCCCTGACTTAAGGAGTTGTTATCCGGCCTGAAAGCCTTTATCATCTCCATTGTACAGGGCTCATATCCCCAGGCGTGATCTATCAGGAGCTCTGCATTGATCCCAAAGGCCTTGTATAAGAGCTCCTCATTATAAAAATCCCTCTCGCTCCCCAGACTGCATCTGGCTATATCGCCCATTGTGTAAAGTCCCATGGATGAGAGCTTTTTGACATATCCTCTTCCGACTCTCCAGAAATCTGTTAAGGGCGTGTGATCCCACAGTTTCTGCCTGTAGCTCCTTTCATCGAGCTCAGCTATACGCACACCGTTTTCATCTGCCTCAACATGCTTGGCAACAATATCCATGGCGACCTTGGCAAGAAACATATTGGTCCCAATGCCGGCCGTTGCAGTAATGCCTGTTGCCTGCTTGACGTCCTTTATCATGGCAATTGCAAGTTCCCTCGGAGACTTTCCATGCACTCCAAGATAGCCCGTGGCATCTATGAACACCTCGTCTATGGAGTAGACGTGTATATCCTCGGGCGCAATATAGTTCAGATAAGTCTTATAAATTTCGGTACTGATATTCATGTACCTTGCCATCCTCGGAACAGCCGCTATAAAGCTCAGCTTAAGCGAAGGGTCTTTTGACAGTTCCTCCTCATCATCGGATTCGCCTGTAAATGCCCTTCCCGGTGCACGCATCAGCCTCTGTGCGTTTATCTCCTTAACCCTCTGCTCAACTTCAAAGAGCCTGGCTCTCCCCGGAATTCCGTACTTTTTCAGAGATGGCGAAACCGCCAGGCAGATGGTTTTTGATGTCCTGCTCCTGTCAGCGACAACCAGATTCGTTGTCAGTGGATCCCTTTCCATATCAAAGCATTCCACCGAAGCATAAAACGATTTGAGATCTATGGCAATGTATACATGAGATGTTGCCATCCTGTACTCCTTATATCAGAAAAAACCTGTTCTTTCCGATAGTTTACCATATATGCTGGCAAAATGGTGTCAAATAGACCCCCATGAAAAGAGCTGCAATAATGATCACATAAGTAAGTGCTACTTTATATCTCTCCATCAGTTTCTCCTCCATTACCAAGAAGTCTGTTCAGCGGGCCCTGAAATATTCATCCATCAGCCAGCTTAAACGTTTTCGTTATCTGTAATGAATTATATCAGGGCATGTCCATCAAATGTCCACCAAATCCGGACATAAAAACAAAGTGAAACGCTTTTTGAAACGCTTTTTCCGAATAAATGGGTAGTCATAACTTAAAATTTGTTATATTATACATTCTTGGAATCTGTATGAATGTATACAGTCAGATTTAAAGAAACAAGGTAGAACAATGGTAAGCGATAACACAGCAACAATATTTGAACTTGATCCACATCCTGAGCTGGACCGGACTGTCGGCCCAAGAATTTTTGTATGTCAGGGGAGCAGCATCTCAGAACACAGACTACAGGGCAAACAGGTTATGGGAAGACCTGTAGAGGGAATGGAGCCCGAGATTTCAATAGAGAACAGATTTGTTTCAAGGAGACACGGCATCTTTGAGACAAACAAGAAACACACCACATTCCTGGCCGAGAACTCCACCAACGGAACTCTATACAACGGCAAGCTTCTTGACCCGGGAGAAAGGGTGGTATTAAGCGACGGCGACGAACTGCTTATTCCGGCCGGCGACGAGCGAGATGGCGGAGACGGCTTTGTACTTTTGGTTTACGCAGCCACTTACTCCAGGATCAAACTCTGGAGGGGCTTCAGGAAACAGTCCGCAGACCAGCTGACCGGCATCTGCAAGAGAGACAGATTTATCTCCTGGTGGGAAAAGAACTACTGGAAAAACGACTATTCCCAGGGCATATTGTTCATTCTCGACCTGGATGACTTTAAGCTTATAAACGACACCTATGGGCACAATGCAGGTGACCAGGTGTTAAAGCATGTTGCTGACCAGCTGCGGCTCTGTGTGCGCTATGAAGACCAGATATGCAGATGGGGCGGAGACGAATTTGTGGGCATTATTCCCGGTGACCCCTCACATATCGAAGAACGGTTGAACAAGCTTCTTGAACGGATCGAGCATCACGAAATATCAAGCTGCCCCCCGATCCACGCAAGCCTTGGTTACACCTTTGCTAAATATGCAAGCAATCCCGTAAGTGTTGCCGAGCTTGTAGGAATGGCAGACAAGGCCCTCTATCACATAAAAAACAAGGGAAAGAGCGGCATCTGTCTTTACAGAAAAGCCTGATCCGGCAACATAAATCATATTTTAGTCCCGACTGTAATATTTCTGAACGTCCAGCAGTTTCTCACTTTTTGCAACAATAAGTGCTGCTGAGACGTCCCCCGTCGTATTTGACATGGTAATGAACATATCAAGTATTGAGTAGACTCCCATGATAAGTCCCACAGCTTCAATCGGGACACCAATCGCCCCCAGAACAACACTTATACATACCAGTCCGGCACCCGGAACCCCGGGTGTCCCCAGAGACAAAAGAATTATCGTAAGCCCCAGCGACAGGAGTGAAGCCGCCGGGACGTCTATGCTGTACGCCTTAGCCAGAAACAGTCCGGTAATTACCAGATTAATGCACGAACCATCCATATTGATAGTTGCTCCAAGCGGGATCGAGAAATTACATACTTTGGACGGGATCCCCAGCTTGTCTGTACATATCCTTATGTTAGTGGGCATGGCTGCACTGCTTGAAGTGAGCGTAAATCCCGTGATCATTCCCTCTAAGTCTTTCTTGAAAAATGTTATCGGATTCAATCTCCCTACAATCAGGATCATCAGGCCATATACCACAAGCATGCAGAAAATGGCGAAAATTACAGTCAGCATCATAGACATCACTGACAGAAGCGCTTTTCCCCCTGCCCCAAGAACCATCAGTGAAACCGAGCAGAATACCGCAATGGGAATAAACCTGGCTATCATCGTTGTTATTGTCAGGAACAGTGAATTAAAAGCCTCAAAAAGATTCTGCAGCATAGCAGTATACTCACCTATCATCCCCACTGCCATTCCACACAGTATTGCCAGAAAAATGATCTGCAGAGTATCTGATTCAAGGAACGGTCTCACAAAATTGGATGGAACAATCCCCACAATGGTATTAAGAAGTGATGTTTCCACATTTGTGTTTACTTGAACCTCTTCTATCTCCCTGGCCATGTCCAGCGCAAAACCGGGTGTCCCCGGGTTTATCACAAAGGAAACACCAAAGGCCAGAAGCACAGCAATAACTGTTGTAAGAAGATAAACACCCATGACTTTGGCCCCTATGCGCCCCAGCTCTGACAGGTCTTTAAACTGGGAGAAACAGGATACCAGGGAAAAGAATACCACAGGCCCTACAATAATCTTCAGCGAATTCATGAACATAGTCCTGACAGGGGTGAGTATATAGGTCTTAATTGTCTCTGCCGCCTGCACAGGCAGTACATTCTTCAAAATAAGGCCAAAGATTATTCCAAGAAACAGAGCTGTCACAGTATATATCAGCCGTGATCTCTCGCCGCCCCCGGCAATGATCCTCACGCCATTGACACCTCTTTTACGGGAGAATTTCAGGTTCTCTCCCATGGATTTAACGATTATTGCACCGACCGCTCTCTGGGCATCCTCATCCTCAAGCGCCCCTATTTCAAGAGAACTGTCTGCCATATTAAGGTAAGGGTCATATTCCTGACCGGAACAGCTTAGCGTGATCTGTACATCTCCAAAAAAACGCCTTATATGAACCAGCAGCTCTGCTCCCTTCGAAGCATTTCTAAGAAGCTGCACGGCCGTCTCCTCGGTTATAAGCATCACCCTGAGTATTTCTTTTCTATCAAGCCCTGCCTCTCCAAGTGTGTCCTCAGTAAATCTTATGCACTCCTCAAGTGTGTCAGCAGCTTCTGCAGCGAAGCGCCTCCTGCAGTCGATAATTCTCTTCATGGTCTTTTGTTATCCTCGCAATGGTTATATTCGTTTGATATGTTATATATCTTTTATATTTTACATGTATTACATATTGTGTGTTTAATAACTGTCGCCTGTCAAAATAACGTGTTACAATTATTATATCTCAATCCTTTGCCAATTATCGATAAAGAGGATTTAAAGTGAGAAAAGAAGAAGACATAAGACAGCAATTGCAAAAAGAAATTGATGCATTTCTATCATGCCCGAAATTCGCAGTTGAGGAACACGCCCACAATATACACTGCCTGGCGTGGGTCCTTGGCATGTCTGACGATCAGGTCGATGACCTCATAAGAGAAGCCGAAAACAGGGCTCTTTTTTGAGTTATAAATATTTCCCATTTATTTTATACTTATTTTAGAATATTTAGTATATAATGATTACAAGAAGTACAATATATAGTGGTTTTTCAAAAATCCCATTTTAGCTTCCCTAACCTACTGCCAGGATGAGAGCCATACATCCTGGCAGACCTCCCAATAAAATCCCCTTTTCAACATCATATTTCACCAAGTATACCTTTTCTTTTTTTGCGCCTCACTCTGTTGATGTGGCGCTCAAAATCCCCGCTTTTAAGAAGCTCTGCCAGCACATACTGGTCAAATATCGGTACCGGACATGAATAAAATCCCAGCTTGCAGTTAAAGGTATCGACCATCTTCTCCGGCAGGATCATGTAACCCACACGGATTGATGAGGCTATGGTCCTTGAGAAGGTATTGATATAGATCACATTCACATCTTTTTCCATGGAAAAGAGCGGCTCTTCAGGCTTTCTTGACACGGTCAGCTCGGATTCGTAATTATCTTCGATAAGAACTCCGCCTCTTTGCTTTGCCCACCTGAGATACTCATGTTTCTTTGAAATGCTGGCTGTCACCCCACTGGGATAGCTGCTAAAGGGAGTTACATGCAGGATCCTTGCCTGAGTGCGCGCAAGTTCCCGAGAATCGATGCCCTCATCCGTCAGCTTCAGCATGTCACATTTTGCCCCCATGGCATTATACACCTGGTATATCTTTTTGTAGGAAGGGCTCTCAAGGGCGTATATCTCATCGGCGCCCAGAAGCTGCACCACCAGGCCATACAGATATTCAGCTCCGGATCCGATGACCACCTGGTGCGGTCCAACAACGATGCCTCTGCTGCGGGCGAGATAGCGGCACAATTCATTTCTTAGCTCAGCGCATCCGTGATTAGCTGACTTTACCAGGATCTTGTCCCCATAATCAAGCATCACACGGCGCATGGTCCTGGTAATGACAGAAAAGGGGAACTCACTGGTATTATGTACAGGTTCGGATTTTTCCAGCACAAGGGCCTTCTCCCTCTTCCTGCCTTCGAGAAAATCCTCTCCCCTGTATATGACAATCACTCCGCTCCGCTGCCGGCTCTCCACATAGCCCTCTTCACTCAAAAGAGTCATTGCATGCTCGACGGTTATCACACTCAGTCCGGTATCCGCCGAGAGCGTGCGCTTTGACGGAAGCTTGTCCCCATATTTGTATACCCCCGAAACAATATCCTTTACAAATTGCCTGTAGAGCTGGATATAAGCGGGGTTCCGTTCTTTTTTTCCAACGTCCCTGTTCATCTGGTTATATCTTTTAACTCCAATCTGGACATTTTTATATATCCAGACTTATACTAAACTCCTTTACATCGCATGTAAAGGAGAAAACCAAAAATGAACAGACAGAATAACACTTCCGCATTACGAATCACAATTACCGCAGTCTTTATGGCGCTTAACATTGCCATGTCTTCCTTCGGAATTCCCGTCCCGGGAGGTCACCTGTACCTCTGTGATATGGTCATATGCCTTGCTTCCATCCTCCTTGGTCCGTTTGAGGCCTTTGTAGTGGGCGGCATCGGATCATTTCTGGGAGACATGATATTCTACCCTCTTCCGATGTTTGTTTCACTGGTCACACATGGCCTTCAGGCAGTGGTGATCTCACTTATCTCTCACAAAACATTTCCGCATAACCCCAGGCTGGCCTCCGGCATAGGCGTAACAATAGGCGGAATCATCATGGTAGTAGGCTATACTCTCGGAAAGACCTTTGTGTACAGCACCTTTGAGTACGCAATGATAAAGCTTCCCTATGAAATTGCACAGGCAGCTCTCGGAGCTGTACTTGGCATGATACTTTGCTGGAGATGCGGTATCAACGGAATATTCAGGAAATACATGCAGCTTCAGCCGTCTTCCTCAAATACCTGATCACATCCACAGGATTGTCACCAACAGCGGTTTCGCCTGTGACCATAACTGACCCGGCACCATCCAGCACAGCATTGTAGATATCATTCACCTCAGCCCTTGTAGGCACCTTGCTGTGCTCCATGGAAGCAAGCATCTGGGTAACTATCATAAACGGCTTTTGGTGCTTACTGCAGATCCCTGAAATACTCTTCTGAACAGCCGGGAGCTCCCAGAGGGGCATGGAATTCCCAAGATCTCCCCTGGCAACAACTATTTCATCCGCATAGGGGAAAAAGCTCACAAGATTGTCAACTCCGGCCCTGTTCTCCACCTTGGCGTATATCTTTATATCCTGACCGCTGTGTCCATTAAGAACCGAGCGCAGATACTTCAGGTCCTCCGAAGATCTGACAAAGGGCTGCATCACCCCGGTCACGCTGTATTCATGAGCCAGCGCAATATTCTCCAGATCATCCTCTGTGAGGGCCGGCATTTCTTTTATATCTTCCCCCACAATGGCCAGGCTCTTTTTTCCACGCAAAATACCGCCCCGGACCACCTTAAGGGCCGCGCGGCGTTCATCCGCAAAGACAACCTCTGCCAGGATCCTTCCGTCATCCAGAAGAATCTCCTGCCCCCTGTCAAGGTGCCTGATGACCACGGCATCGACAAATATACCGCCTTCTCCCAGAGATATTTCATCTCCATCCAGCAGATTCAGTGGCTCTGAAAGATCACCGATCCGTATCTCAGGCCCCTGCATATCAATGAGTATCTTGGGCAAAATGCCGCATTTGTCCGCCGCATTTTTTATCCGCCCTATACTGTCATGACATTCACGCAGCTTAACATGTGACAGGTTTATCCTTATTCCCGTCATTCCTTCACAGAACATATCATAGAGAACCTTCTCATCATCACATGAAGGTCCAATCGTTCCAAAAACATCTACCATAAATTCCCCCCTCATGACGATAATCAGTCACTGTTTATGCCTGTCTGTGTATACTTGACAGGAACTGCCTCGTTCTCTCATTCTCAGGCTTGTCTATCACCTGCTCAGGCGTTCCTCTCTCAACGATCACTCCACCATCCATGAAAATTATCTCATCCGATACATTTCTTGCAAAGTCTATCTCGTGAGTGACAATTATCATTGTGGTATGCTGATCTGCCAGCTCCTTGATGACCTTCAAAACCTCCCCTGTAAGCTCAGGATCCAGTGCAGAAGTTGGTTCATCAAAGCACAGTATATCGGGCTTCAGGGCCAGCGCTCTGGCGATGGCCACACGCTGCTGCTGTCCTCCTGACAGCTGATGGGGATAGTTGTTCATTCTGTCTGAAAGCCCCATCTTTTCCAGCAGCCGCTTTCCCTCTTCCTCTATTTCCCCGGCGTCTCTGCTCTTATCCAACAGTCCCGGCGCAAGGGTGACATTTTCCAGTGCCGTATACTGCGGGAAAAGATTGAACTGCTGGAATACCATCCCAAAATGCAGACGCCTCTTGTTCAGCTCATTTTCAGACAGCTCTTTTGTTGCCGCGTCAAAAAGAGTATTCCCGTTTACTATGATTTCCCCGCCATCAGGGATTTCAAGGAAATTCAGGCACCTGAGCAGTGTGGTCTTTCCGCTGCCGGAGCTCCCCAGGATCGAGACAGTCTGCCCTCTCTCCATGTCAAAGCTGATGCCTTTTAATATCTCCACATGACCAAATTTCTTTTCTATGTCCTTTACTTGAAGTATTGCCATAAATCACACCGCCAGATGGTTATTTGAAATAGTCCAGTTTCTTTTCTATATATCCGAACAGGAGCGTAAGGAGACCACTGAATATCAGATAGAACGCTCCGGTATAAAACAGAGGCCAGATTATTCCACTGCTCTTTATGAAGCGCTCGCCCTCCCATATAATTTCGTAAAAAGCAATAACCCTGGCCAGGGACGTGTCCTTGACAAGGGTGATCACTTCATTTGAAATTGGTGGAACAATCCTCTTTATCACCTGCAGCAGTACTATCTTGAAAAATGTCTGTGTCCGGGAAAGACCCAGAACAGCTGCAGCCTCATACTGTCCCTTTGATATTGACTGAATGCCGCCTCTGAAGATCTCGCTGAAATAGCAGGCATAATTAATGACAAAAGCCACCAGCGCCGCAGTAAATCTTCCTCCCGAACCGGATCCCCAGAGATTCCTGCCCAGGAATATTCCGGGGCCGTAAAAGATCACAAGAAGCTGGAGCATCAGGGGCGTACCCCTGATGACCCAGATTATGAACCTTATTGGAGTCCGAATTATCACTCTTTTACTCATGGAGCCAAAGCTTATCAAAAGCCCCAGAGGAAGAGAAAACAAGAGCGTCAGGACAAAAAGCTTAAGCGTCCCCAGAAAACCATTCAACAGTGATAGTGTTACAGTAGTAAACATGCCCATTCCTTTGCTTATTGAGCCACAACAGCTTCCTGTACGCCGTACTTTGTGGCAATTTCTGTCATGGTTTTATTATCATAAAGAGTCTTAAGCTGGCCGTTGATATATTCAGCCAGATCAGAGCCCTTGCGGCAGCCTATGCCATATTCCTCTGTTGTGAGCTCAACAGTGTGGGTCAGATCCTCATATCCTGTCCCTTCGCCAACCATGGCACCTGCCATGAGAAGGTCAATAATGCACGCATCAGATGTGCCGGCTTCAACCTCCATTACAGCGTCTGCCTGTGTCTTGACAGCAAGAAATTCAAGTCCGTTATCGGTTGCTGCAGCTTCTCCTGCAGAACCTGACTCCACTGCAAATGTAAGTCCGGAGAGAGAATCCTTATCGCTGTACTGATCCGCGACATCAGATTTCACGATAACAACCTGTGCATTGTTGCAGTATGCCTTGGTACATTCCATAGCCCCTGTAACCTCAGGTGTGAGCGTCATTCCGTTCCATACCACATCAATTGAGCCATTCTCCAGCTCCAGAATCTTGTTGTCCCAGTCAATCTCAACAAATTCTGCCTCAACCCCAAGGCTTGAAGCAACCTCTTTTGCCATATCCGCATCAAAGCCGATCCACTCGCCGTTATCATCCTTGTAGTCCATAGGTGCGAAATCCGTTATTCCGACAATCAGCTTGCCCTTGGCTTTTATCGCTGCAACATCGCTGTCTGCAGCCTCTGTGGCTGCACTGCTGTCTGTGCTGTCTGCGCTGCCGCTTCCGCCGTTGTCTGCTGCTGCTCCACATGCAGCCAGCATAGTTGTTATAACCGCAGCAAGAAATACCGATACAATTCTCTTTTTCACAATAAAAATCCTCCATGTTATAGTAGTGTTTACTTCACCACTCTACCATAGTAAATTTTTAATGTAAAGCTATATTTCATTAATTACAAAGAGGGCGACATACAAAATGCGCCCTCTTCTAATTATTCATATTACAGATATGGCTGTTTTAGCCCCATACAACCCAGAGAAATACATATCCTCCGATCACCGCTGCCAGTGTAAAAGGAACTCCAATCCTTATAAAGTCGGTAAAGCTCACCTCGTAGCCTTCCTTCCTCAGCATTCCAACGCCCGCTATATTGCAGCTGGCTCCCACGGGAGTGATATTTCCACCCAGTGTAGCTCCGCATAGCAACCCAAAGTAGAGAAGATATGGTTCGATTCCAAGGGCAAGGGTCACACCCTGAAGCACCGGAAGCATTGTAGCCACATAGGGAATATTGTCAATGAACGCAGAGATCAGCACAGACCCCCAGACAACTATTGTGAACAGCAAAAAGATATTGTTGCCTCCGGCCTTTACAATGATTGCAGCAAGATCATCAACCACGCCCATGTTCGTGATACCGCCGATCACGATAAAGAGGCCTGTCAGAAGAAGCACAGTGTCATAATCTATATTCTTCATGACTCTGACTATCCTGTCCTTGTCATGGTCCTTAAAATACTCCCAGGCCATTCCGATAAGGCTGCACACCAGGCATATCATACCGTTTGTAAGCTCCGGCTTATCAGGTATGAAGGATGCCAGCATCAGAAGAACAACATGTGCGACCATCATTATCGTCGGCACATAGTCAGTAACCTTTGTATACTCAGTCGCAGACACCGGATACTTGTCCTTCCGGAAAAGCACCATCATGATGGGGATTGTCAGACATGCTCCTATCTCTACAGCGAAGAAAATTCCAAGCCGTCCGTTCATCCAGAAGAAGTCCATGAAATCCATTTTTGCATAGGCGCCAAGCATGATCGATGTTGTATCACCCACCAGAGTAGCCGCCCCCTGCAGATTTGATGAAACGGCGATACTTATTATCATGGGAACCGGATTTATCTTGAGCTTTTTGCAGATTGCCAGTCCCACTGGAGCAACCATGAGAAGAGTTGCAACATTGTCAATAAACGCCGATATAATGCCGGAAAACAGCGACATCAGTATCGTGACCCACATCACATTGGGAGCCAGATTCAGGAGCTTGTCCGCTATAAGATTGGGCATCTTGGACTCGATAAAGTAGTCCACCAGAAGGAGCGTTCCGAATATCATCAGCAGCACGTTCCAGTCAACCGCCGAAATGACCTTGTTATATGGAAGAATCCCCGTTATTACAAAAATCGCCGCCACAAGAAGCGCAATATGCGCCCTCCTCTTGGGAAAAGCAATAAGACCCACATACATTGCTACAAACATTACCAGTGCAACTGTTTTCATATTTTTATTCCTTTCAAAAATAGACAGATAAATAAAAATTAGCAAATGTAAAGGAAATAGTCAATAATCTCATGGCATCGCCGGGATGAGAAGGCAAAATGGACCATCAGCTTTTGTGATAGTCCATTTTCCTGATAAGTGCCCTGGATATCTTTCCATTTCCGGTCCTTGGAAGGTCCTTTACAAACTTTATTATCCTGGGATATTTATATATTGCCACTCTCCTTCTTACATAGTCCTGTATCTCACTCCCAAGCTGCTCATCCGGCTCATAGCCGCTTTTGAGTATTATACTGGCCTTTACCACAGCGCCACGGCTCTTTGAGGGGTATCCTGTCACAGCACATTCAAAGACCGCCGGATGCCTCATGATAACATCTTCAACCTCCGAGGGCCCGATCCTGTAACCGCTGGACTTTATCACATCATCACTGCGCCCCAGGAAAAAGAAATTCCCGTCTCCGTCCCGCACTGCCTTGTCCCTGGTGTGATAAACGCCGCCTGCAAAGACCTCTTTATACAGCGCATCATCTCCCAGATATCCCTTGAACACTCCCAGAGGACGGCCATTTTCCGGAACGATCACTATCTCTCCCTCCTGGCCGTCAGGGACACTGTTCCCGTCCTCGTCGACCAGATCAATTATATAGAGCGGAGAGGCGACACCTATGGATCCCTTTACCTGATTCCTGAAGCAGGGCGTACAGATCTGCAGCGCCGTCTCAGTCTGGCCGAATCCCTCCCTGATAACAAGACCTGTCTTTTCCATGAATTTCGTAGCCACCTGGGCCGGCATGGGCTCACCCGCCGTAGTCACATGGCGCAGGCTCCCCAGTCTGTATCGGGAAAAATCCTCCAGCACAAGATATTTATATATGGTAGGAGGTGCACAGAAGGTGTTGATCTTCTCCTCCTCTATTACCCTGAGCAGGTCCCACGCGTAGAACTGATCGTAGTCATAGACCATAACTGCCGTTCCCATAAGCCACTGTCCATACAGCTTACCCCAGGCTGACTTGGCCCAGCCCGAGTCTGCAACCGTGAGGTGCAGGCCATCCTCCACCACTCCGTGCCAGTTTTTTGCAGTATAGATGTGGGCGAGAGGATATGAAAAATCGTGTATCACTGCTTTGGGAGATCCGTTTGTCCCTGATGTAAAGTAATAAAGCATGTCATCACTGCTATTTACCTCGACCCTGTCAATCGTGCCGGAGGCAGCCTCCATCTCTTCATCAAAGGACACCGCGCCATTATATCTTTTTCCCACCACCAGCTGGCAGACATTTCTTCCACCGATAGCTTCCTTCACTCTGTCACAGATATCATCTGCATTGACGCAGATCACCATCCTTGCCCGGGAGAGTGCAAGCCTCTCACCGATGTCCTCCGAGGAAACCATATGGGAGGTGGGGATGGCAACTGCTCCAAGCTTATGTATCGCCAGGATGCACACCCAGAACTCGTATCTGCGCTTCAAAAGCAGCATCACAGCATCACCTTTTTTTACCCCGTTTTTTCTCAAAACATTCGCAGCCCTGTCCGACATCACCTTGAGCTCTCCAAAGGTGTACCTGCGGGTAACCCCGTCATGATTTCGGTGCACAAGCGCAACTTTATCCGGCCACTTGGCCGAGTATCTGTCGACTACGTCATAGGCAAAATTAAAGTTTTTGGGACAATTTATCTCTATCCTGATGTTCCCGCTGTCATCAGGAATCTCCGCATAATAATCTCTGTACAATGAAGACATCGCTATCACCTAGTATCCTATTTTTCTGAATTTTCTATATCTTTCCTCAACAAGATCCGCCGTTTTCTTTCCCAGAAGGTCAAGAAGCTCCTTATGGACGGCCTCCTCCAGGGATCTGTAGCTCTTTTCACTTATGACCCTGTCTATAAGTCCCAGCTCATGAAGCCTTTTAGCTGTAAGCCCCAGGGATTTGGCAGCAAATTCCGACTTGTCCGTGGTTTTCCAGAGAATGTTTGAACAGCTCTCCGGGGACACAACGCTGAAATAGGCGTCGTCAAGCATCCATATCCTGTCGGCATGGGCCAGTGCCAGCGCCCCGCCGCTGCCGCCTTCTCCGATGACGATGGACAGTATTGGAGTCCTAAGGTCCGACATCTCATAGAGATTATCAGCTATCGCCCGCCCCTGGCCGTGTTCCTCCGCATCTATGTCGCAGAAAGCTCCTGCCGTATCCACAAAGCACAGTATGGGTCTGTGGAATTTTTCAGCCTGCTTCATGAGCCTTAACGCTTTTCTGTACCCCTCAGGTTTGGCGCTTCCAAAGTTGTGCAGTATGCGGTCCTGTGTATCCTTCCCTTTTTCTATTCCAATCACCGTCACCGGCAGGTCACGGATCAGCCCCAGACCACAGACCACGGCGCTGTCATCCCCATATAGTCTGTCGCCATGAAATTCCTCGAACCCCGTAACACATCCGTTTATATAGTCAAGGGCTGTCCTTCTGTCAACGCCCCTTGCCCCCAGAACGATATCATAATCCTTCATCACTTCTCCTTACCAACACAGGCAGACGCCCCATGCAGCATGAGCATTTTTTCAAGAAAAGCCTTCTGCTCAGCCCTTGGAACTACTCTGTCAATAAAACCGCACTCCAGAACTCTCTCCGCGCTCTGGAAGCCGGGAGGAAGCTCCCTCTTCAGCGTCTTCTCAATGACCCTGGGGCCCGCAAATCCAACTCTGGCCCCGGGTTCTGCAATAGTAATGTCCCCCAGCATGGCGAAGCTGGCATCCACTCCCCCTGTTGTGGGATTTGTCAAAAGAACTATATAGAGATTTCCACCTCTGCTGTGCCTTTTTACCGCCGCCGACACCTTGGACATCTGCATCAGCGAGATCATGCCCTCCTGCATTCTGGCTCCCCCGGAAACAGTAACTCCTATAACCGGCAGATTCCTCTCTGAGGCATACTCAAACAGCCGGGTTATCTTTTCTCCGACAACAGCCCCCATAGAGCCCATCATAAAAGTTCCGTCCATGGCAAAGATGCAGGTTTCAGCTCCACCTATTCGGGCAGTCCCACAGATTACAGCCTCGTTTTCACGGCTCTTTTCCTTTGCCACGGCAAGCTTCTCGTCATATTCCGGAAAATCAAGGATATTTCTTGATTCCATATCCCCGTCAAGCTCCGTAAAGCTCCTTCTGTCAGTCAGCATGAGGATCCGCCTCCTGGCTCTTACCGGAAAATAGTACCCACACTCGGGACACACAAACAGATTTCTCCTTATCCTTCTCACCGAGTGCGTCTTCTGGCATTTTTTGCAGGTTATGCGCCTGCTCTTCGGCCTCTTGTCCTCAGATTCCAGCTCGTTATTTACTTTTAAAAAGAGATCTTTAAGCACCATATACCTTATAAAACCTTTTGACTTATTCCCGTGTCATAATTTCCTATGACAAAACGGTTATTATCCAGAAATCTCATGTGCATCTCTCTGTTGTTTTCCACTCCCACCAACACAAACTCCGAGAGGGCGCTCTTCATCTTCCTGATCGCACCGTCTCTGGTTCCCGCACGGACTATGAGCTTCCCAAGCATCGAGTCATAAAATGGAGTAACCTCGCAGTCCTGGTAGAGCGCCGAATCAAATCTGACCCCCAGCCCCCCCGGCACATGGAGAAGCTTTACCCTGCCCGTGGAAGGAGTCAGAGTTTTGCCGTTTTCAGCGCATATCCTGCATTCGATGGCGTGGCCCTGTCGCAGTATGCTGTCCTGGTCGAAATCAAGCTCCATACCCGCCGCAGTCCTTATCTGCCACTCCACAATATCAATCCCCGATACCATTTCTGTTACGGAATGTTCTACCTGGAGCCTTGTGTTCATCTCCATAAAGTAAAACTCATCTCCCTTAACCAGGTATTCCACAGTACCGACGGTCATATATCCCACTTTTCTTGCAAGAGCAACTGCGGCGCTGTACATCCGGCTCCTCATATCCTCAGAGAGCACCGGAGCCGGGCACTCCTCTATAAGCTTCTGGTTCTTTCTCTGGACCGAGCAGTCCCTGTCACCCAGGACAAGGATCTTCCCCTTTACGTCACCTATGATCTGCACTTCCACATGCTTGACATTTTCCAGATATTTCTCAATAAAGAGGCCATCGTCATCAAAAGAGCTCTTTGCCTCCTTCTTTACCTGTTCGTAGGCCTCATTAAGTTCAGTTATATCCCTGGCGACCCTTATTCCCTTTCCGCCGCCTCCGGCCCGCGCCTTAAGGATTACCGGAAATCCTATCTTTTCGGCAATTTCAGCTGCCTCTTTTAGGCTTCCTATCAGGTCACTTCCCGGCGTGACGGGAACCCCGGCGCTTATGGCTATACTCCTTGCCACATCCTTCTGGCCCATCTTTTCAATGACATCTGCCCCGGGCCCTATCAGCGATATCCTGTTCTCCTCGCACCGCCTTGCAAATTCAGGGTTTTCCGAAAGCATACCGTATCCCGGATGTATGGCCTTAACCCCTGTGTTTACTGCCACAGTGATGATCGCGTCCATGTTAAGATAGCTGTCCCTGGCCAGCGGCCCTCCTATGCAATAGCTCTCATCAGCCATTTCCACATGGAGAGCATCCCTGTCTGCCTCAGAAAAAACAGCAACCGTCTTAATGCCCATCTCCCTGCAGGCCCTTATCACCCTGACTGCAACCTCTCCGCGATTAGCAATAAGGATCTTTTCAAACATCCTTTTTCTCCTTATCCCCATCCATGATGGCAAAAGAAAAATCCCCGCTCATGCATTTTTTTCCATCTACAGTCAGCTCCCCATGAAGCATATACATGGGATGGCTCTCTTTGAGAAGCCTGACATCAATCCTCACCATGTCCCCGGGCTTCACCATTCCCCTGAAGCGCACTCTGTCCAGCCCTGTGTACAGGGGAAGACTATCCCCACTCTTCATCCTGTCGGCAAACATGACGCAGGCCGACTGTGCCATCATCTCGCACTGAATGACCCCGGGCACTATGGGATTTCCCGGAAAATGCCCCTGAAGAAAAAACTCATCTCCTCGTATCTGGTAAAAACCCGTCGCAGTTCCATCTTCATTAAGCTGCACCTCATCAAGAAGCAGCATCGGCTCCCTGTGAGGCAGAATATTCTTGATCTCATCTCTGTTCATATTTACAACCACCTCGTCACTTCAGAACAAACAGGACCTGGTCATACTCCACAAGATCCCCCTCCTTGGCGTACACCCCGGCCACTACGCCGTCCCTTGGCGCCTTCACATCATTCATCATCTTCATGGCCTCAATAGTGCACAGAACCTGTCCCTCTCTGACAGAATCCCCCTCCTTTACCGACCGGTTATTCTGAGCTGCTGCATAAAAAACTCCCAGAAGCGGGGCCTTGACTGGTTCCCCCGGGGCAACACTGTCATCGGCAGGCTCTTCTTCATGACTGTCGGCTATATGCGAGGAGGCACATTCTGTCCGGGAAAAAGACATAGACTCCTCCTTTCGCTCCCTCTTCATACACAGCTTAAACCCGTTTTCCTCGGCAGTGAGTTCCGTCAGATCCAGCTCTTTAAACAGTGCGCCATAATCCTTAAGTGAATTCATGATCCCTGTCCCTTCCTATCTGTATTTCTTTAATGCAATGCAGGCGTTGTGTCCCCCAAATCCAAGGGATGTACTAAGTGCGTAGTCAAGCTCCGCCGAGACTGCTGTATTTGGCGTGTAATTAAGGTCACACTCCTCATCCTTTTCCCTGTAATTTATAGTGGGCGGCACAATGCCATCCCTGAGGGCAAGGACAGAGGCTATCGCTTCCACCGCTCCGGTGGCGCCCATCATGTGACCTGTCATGGACTTGGTGGAGCTGATATGTATGTCGTAAGCTCTTTTGTCAAAAACAGACTTGATGGCCTTTGTCTCCATGGCATCATTAAGGTGTGTTCCGGTTCCATGAGCATTGATGTACAGATTATCATCATCACCTATCCCGGCCTCTTTCGCAGCGCTCCTGATTGCCCGGATTGCACCGCCACCCTCAGGATCCGGCGCAGTTATATGATATGCGTCCGAAGTGTTGCCATATCCGCAGACCTCGGCCAGTATTCTCGCCCCGCGCCTTTTTGCATGCTCATATTCTTCAAGGACCAGCATGCCGGCCCCTTCTCCCATCACAAAGCCTCCCCTTCTCCTGTCGAAGGGAATACTTGCTGCCGCAGGATCATCAGAAACACTCAGCGCCTGACAGTTGATAAATCCTGCCATTGCCAGCTCGTTTATTGATGCCTCCGAGCCCCCTGCAATTATCGCATCGGCGTACCCATGCCTGATTGCCCTGTAGGCCTCTCCTATGGTGTGTGTAGACGTCGCGCATGCCGTAACCACGGGAAGTGTGGGGCCCTTGGCCCTGAACCTTATTGAAATTGCCCCCGCAGCCATGTTGCTGATCATCATGGGAACAAAAAACGGAGACACCATATCAGGACCCTTATCAGCCAGTTTATTTGTTTCTCTGATAGTTGTGTTTATTCCTCCGATACCGGAACCCACGTACACACCAAACCTCTCAGGGTCAAGGCTGCCATCAAGGATGCCGCTGTCATCGACAGCCTGCACTGCCGCAGCCATGGCATACTGCATGAACAGATCTGATTTTCTTATATCCGCCATACTTTCATAATACTTTTTGGGCTCAAAGCCCTTGACCTCTGCATCAAGGCTTACCTTGATCCGGGACGGGTCAAATCTCTGGATCTTTCCAATCCCACACTTCCCGCTTTTAAGGCTCTCCCAAAATGAATCCACATCATTTCCAACCGGCGATATCACTCCCATCCCGGTGACTGCTACTCTAAACATACATTCCTCCGTCAACTTTTATGACCTCTCCCGTTATATAACAGGACTCATCCGAAGCCAGAAACAGGACCAGATCCGCCACATTTTCCGGCTTCCCGAGCCTCCCCAGCGGGAGACTCTTTTTTATCTCCTCCTTCTGCTCTTCGGAAAGACTCTCTGTCATGTCCGTTGTAATATATCCCGGCGCAACCGCATTGCACCTGATGTTCTTTCTGCCATATTCCTTGGCTACTGACTTTGTAAAACCGATAAGTCCGGCCTTTGAGGCAGCATAGTTGGTCTGCCCCCGGTTTCCCATAAGGCCCACAACAGAACTGACATTTATGATATTTCCGCTTCTCTGGCGAACCATCGACCTTATAAATGACTGAGTAACAAATATGGCGCCCTTCAGATTGACATCAATAACGTCATCTATGTCAGCCGTTGAAAGGCACGGAAGAATATTATCCTTGTTGATTCCGGCATTGTTGACAAGAATGTCAATCCTCCCGAAATCAGCCAGTATCTCCCCGCTGACAGCCATTACCTCCTCGGACCTGGCTATATCGCACTTATAAAGGCGCACATTCGTCCCCAGCTTCCTAAGTTCCGATACAGCTTCTTCAGCTGCCCCGGATATCTTTGTGGCCACCAGCGCCAGATCTGCACCGTTTTCTGCCAGCCGTGATGCTATTGCTCTCCCGATGCCACGTGTACCTCCTGTCACCACCGCCACTTTTCCACTAAGTGTCATTTCATCTCCTTATTGTTTTCAATTGCCTCTTTTGCTGCCAAAAGAGATTTCATATCATTCACGCTATAGACCCTGGCTGAAGGAAGCGTACGCTTTACAAATCCCGACAGCGTTTTCCCCGGACCGCATTCAATAAAGGTATCAACCCCATCTCTTGACATGTTTAAAAGAGTTTCCTCCCACCTGACACTGTTTGATACCTGCTCAGACAGTATTCCGGCCATCTTCAGCGGCTCATCAGGATATGGTTCAGCTGTCCTGTTGGCATAGAGTGGTATATATGTCTTATTTATGTTATATATATTTTCTTCGGTCAGCTCAGCCAAAAGACGCTCTGACGCCTCCTTCATATACGGAGTATGGAACGATCCGGAGACAGCAAGCTCCATAAACCGCACATCCTTTTCTTTAAGCGCTTCCTTGAATACCTGCATTGCTGCATCCTCACCGGATACTACAATCTGGCCCGGACAGTTGAAATTTACAGGATATACCCCGCATTCACTGCAAAGCTCCTTAAGTTCATCCACATTCATCCGCAGGACCGCCACCATGCTGCCATTTACCTTGTCAGAGGCATCCTTCATGAAATGTCCCCTCTTACAGACCAGTTCAAAGGCCTTCTCCCCTGAAACGGCACCTGACACAGCAAAGCCAACCACCTCCCCCAGCGAAAAGCCTGCAACAGCGTCGGGGTGAACCCCCAGACTCTCAAGAGCGATTGCACCGGCAATATCTGCCAGAAACAGGCAGGGCTGACAGTTCTGGGTCTCTTTAAGCTCCTCGTCCGGCCCCTGAAGAAGCTGCATCAGCGTCCCCGGCCTGATCTTTTCCGCAGCCTCAAAGAAATCATGCACTTCCGGGATATTTTCAAAAAGATCTCCGGCCATCCCTGTGTGCTGAGATCCCTGTCCGGAAAATAAAAATGCTGTTTTCCCCATTCTTCACCTCATCATGCTCCCATAAGGGAAAATGCGTCTCTGCATATACTCTCAACAATATCCGCGCAGGAATCTTCGGTTTTTACAAGGCCTGCAATCTGACCGCACATCACCGAGCCCTCTCTGACATCTCCTTCAACAGCAGCCCTGCGCAGGGCGCCTGCCCCCATGGCTTCCAGCTCTTCAGGAAGAGTGCTGCTGTCTTTCTCCTTCTTCACGAACTCCCTGGTCATATGGTTCTTCAGAGCCCTGACAGGGTGCCCAAGGCTCTTTCCGGTGACTACTGTATCCCTGTCCCCGGCCCTTAGAATCTTATCCTTGTAGTTGGCATGAACATTGCACTCTCTCGCTGTAAGGAAGCGGGTTCCCATCTGGACAGCATCTGCTCCCAGCATAAAAGCAGCGGCCATTCCCCTTCCATCGGCGATTCCACCGGCCGCAATGACGGGAATGCTCACCGCATCGGCCACCTGGGGCACGAGAGCCATCGTTGTGGTCTCACCCACATGCCCTCCTGACTCGCACCCTTCTGCCACAACTGCACAGGCGCCCATCCGCTCCGCCATGACCGCCATGGCCACACTGGCAACAACACAGATCACCTTAACTCCGGCATCTTTTAAACGGTCCATATATTTTGCAGGGTTCCCCGCCCCGGTAGTCACTATTCTGACGCCCTCCTGGCACACAACGTCCACAGCCTCCTCAATGAAGGGACTCATGAGCATGAGATTCACCCCAAAGGGCCTGTTGGTCAGCGCCTTTGCCCTGATGATCTGAGCCCTGAGCTGCTCCCTGTCAGAATTCATGGCGGCAATTATTCCCAGCCCGCCGGCGTTGGATACCGCAGCTGCCAGCTCCGCATCAGCTACCCAGGCCATTCCTCCCTGTATGACAGGATATTCAATACCCAGCATTTCACAAATCGGATTCTTGTCCATCACACCCTCCAGGTCACTGCTTCTCAATAAGCTCAGCCAGTTTTTCGATTGTTGTTATATCCTGTGAGAGTTCGATCTTGCAGTCCAACTCCTCCTGCATCTGCATTACAAGCTCCATGATGTCAAGTGAATCAAGCCCTATCTCCCCAAAAGTTGAAGTCACGGAGATCTCCGCCTCATCCTTGTCAAGATACTCTGCTATTATCCTTACTATTACTGCTTTTACGTCTTTCATCTTCTTTTCTCCTTGTTCCCTTTTTGGTCACCTTTGCTTCCCTTTCGGGTCACCCAGGCGCTCTTTTGTTTACTGAACAACAATTCCCTGCTACAATAATCTTGGGGGTAACCCCCAGGTCAAGAGCAAATTTTCAAAAATATGGAGATATATAATGACATCCTTTTACGACTATAGAGAAGAAGAAAGAGAATATTCCCTCACCGTTGGGCAGTTTGCCAAATTGTGCGGTACTACCAGAGACACTCTGAGATACTACTACGAACAGAATATCATTGTACCCTGGGTCAATCCTGAAAACGGATACCATTACTACTCAGCATCCCAGATAAGTTCATATTTCTTTGTAAACACCATGAGAAAAGCCGGATGCTCTATCAGGGAGATAACGGAGATAATCTGTAATTCATCCCACGACTCTCTCACCAGGCTTGTAAACACCAAGATACTTGATATGCAGAAAGAGCTGTATCTCATAAACAAAAAGATAAGTGCCCTTCAGCTGGGCATGTGGATCCTCGGAACATACGAAGAAAACGCCAGGAAGTCAGTGTTCATGATCGCCCTGCCGGATATAAACATAAGCAGCACCGCAATAGCAGATTCTGCCCACGCCCACCACACTGCAGACATAGCAGGTGATATTTCTGTCCACCTTGCCAAAACAGCGGGATCCGAAGGATTATCCACCTTTCCAACCGGTGTCACCATAGGCCTGGAAGACCTGGCAAAGAAGAATTACGTGTATAAGAGCATTGTCAGCCTGTCCTTCCTTCATTCGGCAGACGGAGCGACTGTGCCGCTCCCCACCCGCAGGGCTGTGTGCTGTTATCACGACCACACTTCTCCGGATATAGAAAAACTGTACGAAAAAATTCTTGCAACAATAAAAAAGAACAGGCTAAAAGCCTGTTCCGACCTGTATATTGTAAGTCTCATTAATCTGTACAGCAAAGAAGAAAAGCACACCTATTTCAAATTTCTTTTCCTGTGTGTCAACTAGCCCGGTTATTATCATCGATATAGGTAGCTGAACCATAGGCCTTTATAGGGTTTCCGTTCTCATCGTACTCTGTAGTGTACCTCACCATAAACGGTACCCTGTCCCTTGTAAGGGGGATGATTGCCTCCAGCTTGTCCACACCTTCCGCCAGCTGCCTGTGCCAGTCTCTGTACATGTCTGCATAATCAGCCGGGAATATCCCCATCTCTATCGCCGGTTCAGGATAGTTCTTCAAAAGAGCCGGAAGACCCAGGTCCCGCTTGCATCTGAAGCATGGCCTCATCTCTCTGGTTGCGATATCATACTCCCAGGCATAGATATTTGCATGTTCAAAGGCGTGCTTAAAGCGCTGTTCACTCTCAACAATCTCATCAAGGCTCTTCTTTTCCGCTGTGACATTATGAATGAGGGCATAGAAAAGATACTGATCCTCAGCTCTTCCGATGACCCGTATAAAGCTCCTGATGCATACCCTGTCCTCCCCGCAGCATTTCGAATTCATGACGCGCCAGGTATCGCACTGCTCCTCTTCACCTGATTCTATAGCTCTGTTAATGGTCTGCTGAAACAGAACCCTGCCCGCCTGATCAAAGTATTTCCAGGGATTGCTGTCTATATAATCCTTCTCAGTCAGGTTCATGCCCACCTCGGTGACATACTTCCTGTTAACCCTTATTACCTCAAGTTCGCCCTTCTTGTAGGAAAAGATGGCTGCACCGCCCACGTAATTACTGAACATGAGGGTCTCTATGGAATTCGGATCCCAGAACCTCTCAGCATTAAAGTTATCTACCAGCTTCATGGCAGCGGCCATGGGCTCCTGTTGCGTTGACACCAGCTTTTCCAGAAACTCCTTTTCCGGGAGAGGCTTGGAATACAGGTACCCCTGAACATAATTGCTGCCTATGCTCTTCATGAAATCAGCCTGCTCAAAGGTCTCCACACCCTCGGCTATTATAGGCGTCCGAAGCCACTTGGTCATCTGCACGATGGACCTTAGTATTATGCCTCCTCTTCCGCCGATGTCGCCGTTGAGGAAGTTAAGATCCAGCTTGATAATGTCAACGTCTAGATCCTTGAGAATATTCAGCGACGAATATCCGCTGCCAAAATCATCCATTTCAACAATGTATCCGTAATCATGGAACTTTTTTATCACCGAAGAAACCAGCTCCATGCCTCCTATTGCAGATGTCTCAGTAAGCTCCACCCTCAGGTAGTTTACCGGTATATCATACTTGCGCCGTATTTTCTCAACCTCTTCCACATATTCATGCTTGTAGATATCATTTCTGGACATGTTAAAAGAGATTGGCACAAGGGGTATGTTATTGTCTAAACAGTATCTCTGGAATTCGCAGGTAGACCTCACCATTTGGATATCCGCAATATATAGCAGATCTTTTTCTTCCAAAACAGGTATGAAATCAGCCGGATACTGCATTCCATTCTTGGGATCATCCCAGCGCATCAGCGCTTCCGCACCAGTCATCCTGCCTGTGGAATGGTTATACTGTGGCTGATAATATGCAAAAATATAGCCTGCAGCTATTGCCTCATCAAAGTGGCTTATTAGTTCCTCCGGAGACATTCTTTTTGACATATACTACCTCCCAAATCACCTGTAAAGACTGTGTAATCATCATCATTCTGTTCATTAACTTTATCATATTTTGCCCATAACTTCTATATTCCGAGGTGTTTTCGCCAAAAATAGGGCATTGCACTCTTTATATTGGAATAGCAAATATGATATGATATATGAGAATTTGCAGTTTCCAAGAATGATTCAAAAATAACGTATTGCGAGGTTTCTATGTCTTTTCATGTATTTGCCGATGGCTGTGCCAATCTTCCGGGAAAACTTCTCGATGGTATAACACTGCTTCCATGTAACTATGTTGTAAACGGTCAACCTGTCGTCTACTCGGGAGATGTAGACAGATTTGATGCTCACAAATACTATGAGGGCCTGAAAAACGGTGATGATATCAAGACCAGCCTTTTGAACACACAGCTGTTTCTTGATCACTTTACCCCTCTGGCACAGCAGGGCCAGAGTATTATTTACATTGCCATGAGTTCAGGGATCAGCGGAACATATAATGCAGCTGTTGCTGCAGCAGAGGAACTGATGGAGGAGTACCCCGACTGTTATGTACATATAGTGGACTCCCAGGGCTGTGGCTTTGGCAATGGTATTCTTGCGCTGAAAGCCGCAGAGTTAAACAGACAGGGTGTCGACTGTCGGGAAGCCGCAAGAATAGTGGATGAGGCAGTTCCACATGCCTGTCAGTACTTTACCGTAGATGATCTGAACTTCCTTAAGAGAACCGGCCGCGTAAGCGGCGTAACTGCCAGCATCGGAACAATTCTGAACATAAAACCCATACTGTTCGGCGACAGCACAGGTCACATCATCGCCAGCGGCAAAGTTCGTGGCAGAAAGAATTCCCTGACTGCCATAGCAGAAAAATATGCAGAAAAGAAAATGGAGTCAATGGGTCAGAACGTCTATATTTCCCACGGCGACTGCCTGGATGACGCAAACAGGCTTGCTGATCTCATAAAAGAAATTAATCCCAATGCCTCAATTACAATTTGCCAGCATGAACCCTTTTCAGGCTCGCATGTAGGTCCGGGGATGCTTGGACTCTTCTTCTGGGGCAAAGAAAGATAAGAGGCAGATTTGAGCGATAACAGACTATACGACACAAACGATAAAAAGGCGCGGCGGGCAGTGCTTGTCGGCGCCAAAACAGATGCAATTAGCGATGATGACTTTGAAGTTGGTATGAAGGAGCTGAAAGGCCTTACCAAAGCCTGCGAAATAGAACCACTCATAAATGCCACGCAGAATCTCGTATACGAAGATCCTGCCACCTACATTGGTTCAGGCAAGGTCCAGGAGGTAAAAAACCTCATACAGCTGTATGAAGCAGATACCGCCATCTTTAACAATACTCTCTCACCATCACAGCTAAGCAACCTGTCAAAAGCCCTTGATGTGGAAGTAATTGACCGCACAGGGCTTATTTTAAACATATTTGCCAGGAGAGCAAAGACGAAAGAGGCGAGACTCCAGGTAGATTATGCCCAGCTAAAATACATGCTGCCTCGTCTGGTGGGCCTCAGGTCCAACCTGTCAAGGCAGGGCGGAACAGGTGGCTCACTCTCCAACAAGGGCTCAGGCGAAAAGCAGATAGAACTGGACAGGCGTAAAATCGAAAAAGAAATGTCTTCCCTGAGAAAAGAGCTCGCTGAGGTAGAAAAAAACAGAGCACTCCAGAGAAACAGCCGCTCCTCATCAGGACTGCCACTCATAGCCCTGGTCGGATACACCAATGCAGGAAAATCCACCCTGATGAACAGGCTGATAGACATCTACGGAAGCGATGAATCCCAAAAAGTCTTCGTCAAGGATATGCTGTTTGCGACACTTGACACAACAGTAAGGAAACTGAAATCAGATAGCGGTCGTTATTTTCTGCTTTCAGACACGGTCGGTTTCATCAATAATTTGCCGACTGATTTGGTCAACGCCTTTCACTCCACCCTGGAAGAGGCATTATATGCGGATTTGATACTCGAGATTGTTGACTCATCCGATCAAAACCACCTCATGCACTCAGAAGTCACCTCTCAGACCCTTGCGAAGCTGGGAGCGGGGGGAATCCCAAGGATAACCGTCATGAACAAGGCTGAAGAGCTGTCAGATATACAGATTCCCAGAGTTTCAGGGGACAAAATCTACATTTCTGCCAAGTACGGAACAGGTATTAGTGAACTCATGGATCTGATTGAGAAAAAACTAAGCGAGCATCTTGTTCCCTGTGAGCTCAGGATCCCTTATGAGAAATCCGGTATAGAAAATCAGCTTCGAAGCTCTTCACATATTATCAGCATAGAATACGAAAGCGACCACATAAGAATCAGGGCTTTCCTCGACCTGCGGTCCCAAGGGAAATATTCGGAGTATTTAGTCAACATTTAATAACGGAGGTTTTATGGCTAATAGTCAGCATCGTCGCAATGCAATCATTATAACAGTTGCCATTATCATTATTATTTGCTGCGCAGGCATTTTCCTTTCAGCGGATATACTCTCTCCCGCCTCTCATCAGGCCAATATTGATTCATCGTCGCAACCCCCTTCTGAATCTGTATTTGACAGCTTTATTATATCTAACTTAAATGTCGGAAAGGCTGATTGCGCAGTCCTGAACCACAAAAATACTGTCGGATTAATCGATACGGGCACCTATGAATCCTACGAAACCCTATCGGGCTATCTGCAGAAAGAGGGAATCCAAAAAATCGATTATCTGATACTGACCCATTACGACCAGGACCACATAGGCGGAGCTGTTTTGCTCCTTCAGGATTACGAAATTGACAGGATTTACCTTCCCGATTATGTCAGCGACAAGAAATACTTCACATATCTTATGAACGCTGTCAGTGACCGCAAAAATACTTTTTTTGTAAATGAGGACACATCGCTTACCTATGGGGATCTTACACTGGAAATTCTCCCTGCAGATGAGCCGGCATCACTACTTGAAAGTGAAAAAAACCGCGATAATAACATGTCCCTGGTCACCATGGCCACATTTGGAGAGAGAAAATTTCTATTCACAGGAGATATTGAAAAGGCGAGAATTGCACAGATGTTGTCCTTTCACGATGATCTGGAAGCTGACTGGATAAAAATGCCTCATCATGGAGAATACCAAAAAAAGATCTCTCAGCTTCTGGAGGCCGTTCTGCCAAAGTACGCGGTTATATCAACCTCGCAGGAGCGCCCTCCGGATACAAAACTTCTGGATCTGTTAAAGTCAGACAATATAACCACATATGACACCATGACATCCAATGTTGTAACCATAAGTGACGGAAAAACCATCACTGTGCAATAGTTTTGAAAGGGGATATAAAGAATGAACAGCATACGGCGCGCAGAAACCGCAGACATTCCCGGGCTTTTAAAGCTCCTTGTCCAGGTTGATATGGTTCACCACAACGGCAGGCCTGATATTTTTAAAGGCCCCGCCACCAAATACAGCGAAGAGGAACTTAAAGACCTGATAAAAGATGATTCCTCACCAATTTTCGTCTGTGTCGATAAGCAAAACCACGTTCTTGGTCATGCTTTCTGCATACACAAACAGATTCTTGGCGATTCAGTACTTACCGACATAAGAACCCTTTACATCGATGACATCTGCGTTGATGAAGAATGCAGGGGGCAGGGAGTCGGAAAAGCCCTGTATGACCATGTGATTTCATATGCCAGAGAAAACACATTTTATAACGTAACCCTCAATGTATGGAGTTGCAACCCAGGAGCTCAGAAATTCTACGAAGCCCTTGGGTTAAGGCCTCAGAAAATAGGAATGGAGCTGATTCTGTAAGCCACGCCTACACATCAGCTGCCGGGTCATAAAAGGTCACACAGCTGCCATCCTTTCTTTTGCTCTGGTATGTGCAGCTGTCAGCCCTCCTGTACAGCTCATCAAAAGTAAATGTATCCTGGGGCATGTAAAATGCCGCACCGATACTTATATTTATCCTGCGACCTTGTAATTCGGGAATATTTATCCTGGAAACAGCGGAAATCAGCCTCTCGATTACAGGACGTCCGGCCTCACTGCTGCAGACAGCCGGTGTGAATGCCGCAAACTCATCTCCTCCAAGCCTTAGAACGATGTCCTTTTCCCTAAAGGCTTTTCGCATGCATTTCCCGATAGAAATCAGAACCTGATCGCCCACACTGTGTCCATAGGTATCGTTTATGCTCTTGAAGCGGTCAACATCAAACAGCACAAACATCCCGCCCTCGCCGGATTTGATCAGTTTGCGCACTTTGTCCTCACCGCTTCCCCGGTTGTACAGCCTGGTCATCTGATCAATCTCTGCCAGGTATCTTAGTTTATCCCTTGATCTTTTCTCTTTATCAATCTGCTCAACAGCCCATATCACAGACTTCAGCCTGCCATCAGGCCTGCGCTCAGCAACGATGAACCTTCCTCTGAACCACATGTGTTCATAATTCATGAATTCAATACTGATTGTATCAGACTGGCCCATGCGCTCTTCAAGCGTCTTCAGTTCCACAAACTCAAGCACCTCTTCCCTTGATCTCTGATCGCAGGCCTTCTCCAACGCACTCTTTATCATCTTGTCGGCATCCGTCTTAAGATTCCCCAATAACCGGCTCACCACCTCATCCTTACAGACTATTACCTCAAAATCATTGGTCTCAAGATCAATCTTGTGCATAGTTGTATAGATATTGGCAATGGACTGGATGTTTTCGCCATAATTCAGTACCTTGATCTTCTGGGCCGATACTCCCGCCAGGACAATAAATGTGATCACAAGTCCAATAACAGCAGATATTATAACTGCCCTGGTGAGTCTGGTAATTGCTTCCATAGCCGGCTTTGCACTGGTCAGCGTAATAACCGTCCAGGAGGGAGATATATCCTTGGGATACAGTAGATAGTCCACTCCGTCCATTGTAAGTCTGAACACTTCCCCACCGCTTTTCTGCCAGGATTCATATATGGATCTCTTCTGCTCGTCATCAGATTCCCTGTAATTTGTCCCCACCTCCGAAGGATCAGTGTGGGCTATGACATTTCCATTCCTGTCCAGGATCATTACTGAGCGATCATCATCTGAGCTTCCTACATCCTCCGTCATCTCCTGCAATCTGCTGAGCCAGATATCTATCGCCAGAACGCTTCTCTTATCCGCCAGAAGCTTTGATGCCGTCACAACAATTTTGCCTGTTCTGGCATCTACATACGGATCTATCATAACCTTTGTTCCACCGGCTTCAAACGCCTTTACATACCATACTCTTTCTGTCGGAACATAGCCCTCATCAGGAACCCATTTGTCTCCATCGACATAGACACCCTGAACATATCCGTATATACCCTTTGTATCACCGGAAATGATTGAATTCAGATTCTGGGATTTGCGTTCCAGATAAGCCTGGACATCTTCGGGTGTCTTCCCCTGAACCAGCATATCTTCAATGGTTTCACTGGCAGTATCCACTATCAGGGTCACATCATTCAGATAATCCTTAAAATCATCCGCCACATTATATGCATTTATTATTGTGTCATCCTTGATATTCTCATAACTGATGGCATATTCTGTTTTATATACTGAAAAAGTCACCAAAAGGAAGAATACCGGCCAGAAAAAAAATGGCAGTATCCCTAAAATCCCCAGTTTGCGGATAATGTCTTTAACTGTTATCCACCTCTTGTTTTCTTTACTTTGTCCCATCATAACCATGTTCCTTAAAAACTCTCATCATTTCATTAGTGAGAGAATAATCAGGATTTTGTAAAATTATGTCGCCAGGAGAAACCCACTCCGCATACTTGAGCTCAGATGTATCCATCTTTATGTCTTTATCCCCAACAACATCACAGTAGAAGCCGCTTAGAATATCAGACGCTATTCCCCATGGCTGGGATGCGTAATATCTGATATTATCCACCTCTAAACCGACTTCCTCCATCACCTCTCGCTTTACTGTTTCCTCCAGAGTCTCCCCTATCTCTGTAAATCCTGCCACAAGCGCGTTCTGGGAAAAGCCACTGCGATACCTTGTAAGAATGATCCGGTTTGACTCCCTGTCAGTGACACCGATTATCACAGCGGGATTTATCCTGGGATATGTTTTGTTTCCACAACCGGTGCATACTCTGGCACGCTCGATAGTGTCATTGGTATTTCGACATCCGCATTTTCCGCAGAATCTGGTAGTGCTATACCATTCATACAGATGAAAGGCTGTATATACAGCAAAAATATACCTTTCCGGTTCAAGCCCCGCCCGCCTTAAGTCTGTCATCTTCCAAAACGAGCATCCCCCGGACAAACAGTTATCGATCCGACCAGTCTCATCATCCAAATATAGAAAAAACTGTTCATCATCTATCCTGAACAGATAAATGAGCCTTTGCAGATCAAGCCCCTCAAATTCAGAGAGAACCGGGAAAGATGCAGTATTATCTTTTTCATCAACGCAGATAAGTACTTCCCGGTCCCTCGTTTCGCCCCTCATAATTACAATTCTGCTGTTATCATCCGCCACCGCATCCGGATAGTAATGATTATAAAATATGTTAGGCGCTATTTCCTGCAGCATATATTAAACCTCAGCATTTCCTGAATAATCTGATCAACAGTTTCCGGTGTAGACAAAATCAAGACTCCCCCTTGCCACATCTGCAAGATGGTATATCAGTTCCACATCGGTTGCCCCTCTGTCCATCATGTGAAACCTCGGGAAAAACCTGGAAATGTGCAGGGGAATTCTTTTCCCAATGATATTCCCATTTCCGTCCTCCAAAGATGATATCCATTCTGACAGAGATCCAATCTCCTCATCCGAATCATTCTCTCCGGGAATGATCAGGGTAGTTAGTTCGACATGGCAGTATTTTACCGCTTCCCTGATAAAATCCATGACCATCTGCCTGTTTCCTTTGAGAAGTCCTTCGTAATAGGAATCAGTAAATCCCTTAAGATCGATATTCATGGCGTCAATATATGGAATTATCTCCTCAAGCACCGTCACTTCGGCCATGCCATTTGAGACCAGGACGTTCTTCATTCCATTTTCCCGCACGAGCTTTGCTGTATCACGCACATACTCATAGCCCACCAGGGGCTCATTATATGTAAATGCAACTCCGATATTTCCCTGATCCCTATAGTATAAGGCTGTATCAGCAAGTTCTTTGGGCGCAACGTACCTCGCTTCCGCCCCATATTCATATGCCTCATCAGACCAGGATATCTCATAATTCTGGCAAAAAGGGCATCGCAGGTTGCAGCCATAGCTTCCCACAGACAGAATCCTGCTTCCGGGCATAAATCTGGCCAATGGCTTTTTCTCAATGGGATCCAGCGCTATTCCTGTTATTTTCCCGTAATTAAGCGGTACTACCCTGCCCTCGACACAGCCTCTCACTCCGCAGAAGCCCACGCCATTCTCTTTGATATCACAGTGCCTGTAACACACTTTACACTCAGCCATATGATCACCACTTCTACTCAGATATGCCGCACAACTTCAAACCTCTGAAGGTGTATCCTGTCATCCTCTGTGATTCCGCCCTTCTGCATCGCTATGGCAACCTGTTCCTCAACAGTATCTACACCATCAAGATCAGGAAGGAGCAGACCTCTTTTTCTGCCACTTGATACAATAACACCATATTTTTTTACATCAAGTTCATCCAGGGAAGTAATGTCCTCCGGTTCTCCCAGAACATCAACATTTACCTCAAGCCATTTAAGCTCTGTGGCATCAATTGGCGCAAATCGCGGATCTCTGGTAGATGCACTTATGGCATTATTGATTATCTCCATGGCCACATTCTCGGTTGTAGGTCCAATGGTTCCAATACATCCCCTGAGTCTCCCATGCTCGTGAATTGAGACAAATGCGCCGGCTCTTGTATGAAGCATCTCCTCGGGAAGTCCCTCAGGCACAGAAATCACTTCCCTTCTTAGGATATAGCTTTCGAGAGATTGATATGCAAGTCTGACATAAGGATCCGCCTTTTCTTTGGCAGATATCAGCTCCTCCTGCAGCCGATCAAGATGGGCTTTCAAAAAACACCTGTTATCACTCTTTTCACCCGGCACATATGAGCATATTCCGTATCCTACTCCGGTCACATCCTGATGCGAAAGCCTTGACGCACTTACTTTAAAACCGTCAAGAGCCCCTGCCATTATGACAAATGATCTGTGTCCGCACTCTGCAGCTTTATCACAGAATGCCTCGTCAAAATCCAGAAGCTCACCAAAAGCTCCTCTACCACACACATCCATTATCCTGTTGTCATATACGGGGCCTTCCGGCGCATAGCCATAGGGGCCATATTCCTGCAATTTGTGAGACAGATCGCCGCTGGCAACAAAAACAACTCTCCGACCGGTTCTTTCAACTGCGCTCTGAATGATCTGCCCCATACGATAGTGATCGGTAAGTGGCAGCCCTGACAGTCCAATCCTTATTATCCTGCCCTGTTTGAACTTCCTTCTGATAAACCACAGGGGCACCATTGTGCCATGATCCAGCTCCTTCTCAACCTCCCCCATGGTCCCTGCAGGGAAATCACTTTCTTTAGCAATATCACAAATCTCCTTTACCAGCTCCGTATCATATTCTTCTATGAAATTTACACTGCCGGCATTAAACCTGGCAAAAGAGCCCCTTACTGCTATTCCTGGTGAAATATGGAAATAATCCGAATACATCGTTGCGTGAGGACTGGTGATGATTATGGTCTCCGGCGCAAGCTCCGCGATCATGTCAGCAACAGACTCATATGCTCTGGTGGTATCTTCAATCTGTTTCTCTCCGCCTCTGCCAATTTCAGGAACAATGAGCGGTGGATGTGGAACCATAAAAGATGCTAATATAGGCATAGTGACCTCCCTGTAACAATTGTTATTTTGATACTTTGAGAAATTTCCTTGCTATATTTATTCCTACTTTGTAAGGAAGTGGACGTATTACCCTGTCAGCTTCCTTTATCTTTTGCCTGATGGGTATTTCCTGTGGACAATGCTGCTCACATTTCCCACATTCAATACACTGCGTAGCAAATGCAGGCTCTTTTCTTAGCCCTACGGTCTGTGCATATTCAAATCTGGCCTGCTGCTTATTCTCCAGCGCTGTCATGTTGTAACTCCTGAACAGAGCGGGGATATCGACGCCTTTGGGGCACGGCATGCAGTATCTGCACCCGGTACACCCCACCAGTTCAGATTCGGAAATTATTTCCTTTATCTTGTCTATGATCTCCATATCCTCTTTGGTCAGAGAACCGGCCTTTGCCTCGGAAGCTATCCGGCAGTTCTCCTCTACCATCTCAAGAGAATTCATTCCCGAGAGTACACAGGTCACCGCTTCCTGATTCCAAAGCCACCTCAGGCCATATTCCGCAGCACTGTAGCCAGCAGGCTGCTGTTTTATCAGATCCTTTGCCTTCTGTGGCAAAAGATTTACCAGCTTGCCTCCTCTAAGAGGCTCCATGATAACAACCGGTATTCCTTTTTTTGCGGCAGCATTAAGGCCTTCAACTCCTGCCTGCGAATGCTCATCCACATAATTGTACTGTATCTGACAGAAATCCCAGTCATAAGCATTCAGGATGCCTATGAAATCCTCTGAATTTCCATGATACGAGAAACCAATGTTCCTTATCTGTCCGGCTGCCTTTTTCTCAGCGATCCACTCTTTTATACCAACAGCCTCCAATTTATCCCACTGGCTTATTGCTGTCATGTGGTGCATAAGATAATAATCCACATGGTCTGTCCGCAGCCTTTTCAGCTCTTCATCAAAGTATTTGTCAAGTGCCGAGCGGCTCCCTACAAGATATTGGGGAAGTTTGGTGGCGATACTGACCTTGTCCCTTATACCGTTGCGCTCCAGAATCTCTCCCAGCGCTGCCTCGCTTCCGGGGTAGACATATGCCGTATCAAAATAATTCACACCCTTCTCATATGCAGCAATAATTTCCTTTTCAGCCTTTTTTATGTCTATACCCATCCCGCTTGTGGTAAATCTCATGCATCCATAGCCTAGAATGGAAATCTTTTCACCATTTTTATCAAATCGGTATTCCATATTTAGTCCCCATGTAGTATTATGTGTTTTACTTATTGTTGCCAGACATCAAATTGGTTCGTATAAATATAAGTAAATTTTATCACATATGATTATGAGGAGGAACAGATATGTTGGTTCAAAACAAAGACATTCAGCTAAAAGAAAGTGATCTTGAAACTATCTCCGGTGGCCAGACTTACTCCGGTGGCAAAGGTGTTCAGATAATGCTTATTGCCTGCTGCAACTGCGGCGAGCGCTTCTATGCAAATGTAATGATGCCCAAAGCAAATTGCCCCTATTGCAAACACCCAAACGAATTCAAAGGCTGACGCCGCATAACTATGCAGCGGCGCTGTACAAAAGAGCAAAACGACTGATCTCAACAGAAATTGAGGTCAGTCAAAACAGTGCGCTCTCAGCTCTTCTACACTCTTAAAAACGTAGTCCGCATTGGCTCTCATATATTCTTCATTTTCCGGAATGTCAAAGCACCAGCAAGCCGCAGCAAAAGGCACTCCTGCCGCCCTGGCCATATCAAGCCCGGGCTTTAGATCGTCTATAATGAGTATCTCATCAGGCCTTAAGCCATACTTATCCATTATCCTGTTAACCGGTACAGGTGATGGCTTTCTCTCTTCCCTTGGCTGTTCCCATCCAAATATTTCATCTGGTTCAGGAAGTCCATTATACCTGTAATCCTTCAGGATATTCTCCGAAAAAGAATGTGAGATCACAGAAATAATACCGCCCTCTGACCTCTGCATCTCCATTATCTCTTTTATCCCTGCAAAGGCATCGGCCACATGACTCCGGGCAAAATCAAACCAAAAATCCTGCTCCAGCTCCAGCTCTTTCTGGGATAGTCCACAAATATCACTAAAAAATTCAATAACACCAGGATGGAAATTATATTTTACATATTCCTCTAACGTATAAAAAACCCCGGGTCTGTGAATGTTCATAAACTCCACAAAACTGGGATAGTGTATTTTAGCAGTGCTGTTAACCGTCGTATCATCATGGTCAAAAACAAGGCATTTGTATCTCATAAATCTTTGACCGCTCCTATATCTACGAATTCTTTATACTCTTTTAATAAAATATTAACCTCAAAATTAGTAAAATTACACATTTATAGGTTACTATAATAAAAATAGTTTTCTGATTTTAGCAAATGGAGAGATATCAGTAATGGATAGTTTTAATTCATATAACAAAGTAATTGCACCAAAAACCATCGAAACCATCAATCTCAACGGCAAATATGTCGATGCGGCAGATTTAAAGACAAAGATAGTTACAGCTTCAACTACCTCTGTCTTTGTGATCGCCTTTATTACTTTTATTGTTCTTCTATTTTCCTGAACAATTATTTCTTAGGCAATGATGCCAAAAATGTATATGCAGAGATATCTCCTCCGCGCAATTGCCAACTATCAAAAAGCTCAGGTCTGGTCATTCCGGAATATCCTTTTTCCTCCATCCCAAGAGCAATCCAGGCATCATCAAACTCTTTTCTCTTTGCATCAAAGGCTGCACCGCCTGCTCCACCGGTTACTCCCTGAAGAACCTCTTCTCCTAACATATCCTTTTCATTTATTCCCATGGTTGTTTCCTCCTAAATTGATTTCTGTTAATTTATACGAACAAATACTGCCTGTGGCAAATCAGTCTTCAAAAATAATAATCGGCTCGCCACATGTACTGATCATACCATGGCAGACGTCAATTTCCCCATTGTCAATCCTGTTGACATATACACCATCTGAGATATCTACCGGTACCGGCCCGGTTATTTTTCCAAGAGAGAAAATACCAATCGCTTTTTTATCGCCTTTTCTGTACTCTGCACAGATAGTATCTTCATCAATTGCTCTGACTCTATAGGTTCCATCAGCAAACAGACTGTCCCTTTTTATTTCTGACAAAGTCCTGATCAACCCTTGCAAATCCTCATTTTCCCGATCGCTCCATTTTACTGTATCCTTATCAAACAGACTCGGAAGGTGCTTAACACCATATTCCTGCCCAGCATAAACAAGAGTCATTCCTTTTTGGAAGAATAAAAAAGCAGTTGCATTTCTCAGGGCCGCTGATTCCGGGAACAAAAATCCGGCTCTGGGCTGGTCATGATTTTCCAGAAAGCGCAGCTTTACATAATTATCGGGATAAATGTATTCCTGCCTGCTTATGGACTGC
>JAEEGL012807934.1_pt1 | contig 48915 bp, 44 predicted proteins | sample 9134231 | NCBI WGS metagenome assembly JAEEGL01 (sample SAMN16246548, study PRJNA631951) | gut metagenome | biome: gut microbiome; feature: rumen; material: fiber-attached | host: Bos | place: Iran: Karaj | collected 2018-10 | reverse complement strand
CAATCTCCTTCTCAGTTATAAGCCTCCGGCGGATTGCAGAAATGCGCAGATGAAAATGTCAGCATGAGATAACTTACAGAGTAAATTATCTCATGACTGACGCGCATTTCGCAGCAAGAACGCTGAGGCGTTCTTGAATATAAGTGCACAGGAGAAGGTTAAATGGAAAATGAAGAAAATATCAGTGCGAGAAAAATAGCAATACGGGCATTGTTGGTGGCTTTGGCAATGGTGTTATCTTTTATTGAAAGTCAAATACCTATTGGTGTTATGGTACCGGGTATGAAGTTGGGACTGACAAATATAGTTGTTATGGTGGCACTATATAGGCTGGATGAAAAAGAGGCAATTATTATTAATGTCATTAGGATTTTTCTTGTAGGGTTTACTTTTGGAAATCTTTTTTCAATAGCGTACAGTCTGGCGGGTGGAATACTGAGTGGCATAGTAATGATTTTGCTGAAAAAAACCAAAAAAGTCGGTATGACTACAGTCAGTGTCGCAGGTGGAATTTCCCACAATGTTGGGCAGATTATCGTTGCGATGGTTGTGATGAATACAAATGCAATATTGTATTATCTCTTAGTTTTGTGGATAACGGGTGTATTTGCCGGAGTTGCTATTGGTATATTATCAGCTGAAGTTATAAAAAGATTACCAAGACAATTCAAGTGAAAATAAGTGCGCGGAATTAGGATGGAGAATGATGAAATTAAAAAAATATATAGTAATGTTAATGATAATAACTGCAGCTTCTTTGTGTGGATGCAGGGATAATAACGGAATAATGAACAATGGTAAAATAAGTGAAGAAACCAGAGATGTTTTTGCTATGGACACGTATATGACACTCACAGCTTACGGTGAAAATGCAAAAGATGCAATTGATGAAGCGGTGGATGAAATACAGAGACTTGATGATATGTTTAGTGTTGGAAACAAAAACAGTGAAGTCACTATTTTAAATGATAATGGTTCGGAAATTATTTCTGATGAAACGGCATATCTGTTTGAAACGGCGTCTCAGATTTACAAAAATACCGAAGGCAGTTTTGATATTACAGTATATCCGTTGATGGTTGAATGGGGGTTTACAAACCAAAAGTACAACGTTCCGAATCAGAAAAAAATAGATGAACTATTGAAATTGATTGGAACAGAAAAAATAGAGTACGATAAAAAGCAGAAATTTATTTCTGTTCCCGAAGGAATGAAGATTGATTTCGGTGGGATTGCAAAAGGATATACATCACAATGTATTATGGAAATATTTAAAAAAAATGATTTGACAGGGGGAATTGTGTCTCTTGGCGGAAATGTTCAAACTTATGGAAAGAAACCGAATGGTGATAGTTTTAAAGTTGGGATAGAAGATCCTTTTGGAAATGAAGAATATGTGGGCATTCTTAACGTGAAGAATAAGGCGGTAATAACATCCGGAGGATATGAAAGATTTTTTGAAAAAGACGGAGAGCAATATCACCATATTTTAGATCCGAAAACCGGATATCCGGCCAAGTCAGGATTGGCGAGTGTTACAATTGTGAGTGATGACGGAACAAAAGCGGATGGATTGTCAACGGCATTATTTGTTATGGGAAAAGAAAAAGCAATAGAGTATTGGAAGCAGTATGGCATCAAGGATAATTTTGATGTGATTTTAGTTGAAGAAAACGGAGACGTCACAATCACAGAGGGAATAGAAAGTTTGTTTTCTTCAGACAGAAAAATTGATGTTGCTAAAAAATAAAAAATCGAGCAGATAAAAAATAAAAAATCGAACAGATAAAAAAATAAAAAATCGAATAGATAAAAATGCTTGACAGAAATGAGAAGGCGTGGTAATCTAACTTGAGTTAGGAGCTTCTAACTTACTTTGGATAAATTAGAGCCTTACGTAGACACCATCATACATATGCGAAGTAACCTATTTTTTTTGAAAGTAGGTTAGTCACAACTAACATTTTACTATTATATTTATGGCAAGGAGGAAATAATGATTAAAAGTAGTTTATTAAAAAAAGCGAATGCAATAATGTTGGCTTTTTCTATGATTTTAGGAACACCGGCTATGTCGACGGTAAGAGGTGAAGAAAAAAATAATGATGGATATGTTTATGTTACCATGAACGTACCATACAGTGATTTTTATGAAAGTTATAGCGTTACGGATGCAGCGTACTGGGAAGTTGAAGAAGGTGTTGATGCGGTATCCACAGCTACAACTAATAAATTTAAAGCCACAACCGGATTGGCAAAAGGAACTTACAATAATGACAAATACATTATGGGAGTTACGATTCCGGTTGCCGTAAAAGCAGAGGAAATTGAGAAGGTTCAAACGTCATCAGACAATGCTTATGAGTATACAGTGCTCGAAACCAAACCTGAGTATTACAGCGTTTTAACAATAAATGAGAGCGGGGAATATAAGTTTTCCAAAATGCAGGATACCGGATATTCGAATGAGTATCTTGGAATTGACGGATTGACACTCAGTGGGAGATACGGAGACTATCAGATTAACTTAAGCGGTTTCAATTTAAAAGAACCGGTCGGTATTCATGTTGGTGAAAATGAATATGTACCGTTCACGATTTATGGAGTGATTTTTAAAACCAGTGACAGTAAAAGTTTTGGAATGACTTGTCTTGAAAATCTCTGGTTCGCTACAAAAACTCAGTGTGTTGAGGTGGCATGGTCAGTAAAAAATGGAAGAGGACTCAAGAGAGGACATGGTTCAGGCGGAGAGTTCTATCAGTTTGATATGAATGGAGCGACAATCACAGATGTTGACGTAATTACAGACAGCGGAGTTTTTGCTGTACCTTGTGAAATTGAACTGCCTAAATATTACGAGGGTGACACAAGCGGACTTGTGATTGGTACAAATAATGATGCTACTTTAAGTGTGAGCGGAGTACCTGCAGATTTGGAAAATGTCAGAGTTTCAGTATCGGGAGGTCTTGCATCAAATGCTGAAATAATAAATGGAACAGTCGCACTTGAAAGTGAGATGGCGGATGGAATTTCTTATACTGTATCTATTTCAAGTTCTAATTATGCAGATATTACAAGAACGGTAGCAACACCTATTTCTGATAATCAGGTTCAGGAATTGGAAAAATGGGTGTCGAAGGGGAAAGCTGTTCTTGAAAATGCTGACAATGAAGAATTGAGTAAAATTGTTCAGGATGCAAAGAATATGGCCGATGAAAAAACAGCATCTTCTGTAGAAGCTTTGAATATGATTAAAAATATCAAGGCTGCAGTTAAGAATAATTATGGAATGTACGAAATTGCAGCGTCTTTAACGGGAAATAAACTTTTGATTGAAATGGACAAGGCAGTTGGGGAACTTGAAAACCCAACATATTCGCTGTCGTATAGCCAGGGTCGTATGACAACCGTGTTATCAAGCGGAGATCTCACTAAAACGGAAATTGTTCTTGATGAGGAACCTGTCGTTGGAACAAAGTATAAATTGACAATAACATGTGATAACTATCAGGATGCATCAGTAGATGTTGTTGCACAAAATGTAACAAGCGAAATTGAAACAACAGCACAGACAGAGACAACAGCACAGACAGAGACAACAGCGCAGACAGAGACAACAGCACAGACAGAGACAACAGCACAAGCAGGAACAACAGCGCAGACAGAGACAACAGCGCAGGCAGGAACAACAAAACAGGCAGAGACAACAGCGCAGGCAGGAACGACAAAACAGGCAGAGACAGCAGCTCAAAAAATGACAACAACGGCTAAAGAGGTGACAGTTGGAAAAGCGGTTGTCAAAAAGATAAATAAGAAAAAGAAAAACACAAAGAAACTCTCTCTTGTTTTGAAGAAGGTATCTGATGTGAATGGATATGAAATACGCATTTACAAATCCAAGAAAGAAGCAAAGAATAATAAAGGTGCAATATTAACTAAGACAACAGTCAAGGTGAATTTGAATATTTCTTCGAAGAAAATTAAAGGGAAGAAAAATCTTTTTGTAAGGGCAAGAGCTTATAAACTTGCGGGTAAAACAAAGAAATATGGTGAATGGTCTGCAATTAAAAAAGTACCGATAAAATAGTGGAAGAAAATAGCTGGATAGATTAAACTGCGATTTACACATGATGTAAGTCGCAGTTTATATTAGATGCGAGATGACTCCCACTTCAAGCACATATGTGATAAGTGGTGAGCAACAAGACTCGAGGGGAGTCTTAAATGGATGCAGGACAAAGGAATATAGTCGGAGAAAACATGAACAAAATAAAGAGAATGATATTTTTGATTCCTTCTGTTTTGTGTTTGTTGGCTGTTATAGTGGGAGTGAGAAAAAATATTCCGGATTTACAATATCCTGAATTGCCAAAACTCCACGCAGAGGTAATGGGACAGGAAGCGGTAACACAAAACAAGCAAAGAAGAAAAGTGGAAGCGAATAAAAAAGGAGTCAGTACTCCTAAAATAAAGAATGAAATATTTACTGAAAATGGAAAATATAAGGACGGGGTTTATTATGGAGAGGCTAAAGGGTATGGCGGAATAATAAAAGTCCTGGTAACTATCAAAAGTGAAAAAATAGATTGTATTGAAGTGACAGATCATAGCAGTGAAACAGAATCATATTACAAATCTGCAGAAAAAATAATACCACGTATTTTAAAAGCGCAATCACCAAATGTAGATACTGTTAGTGGAGCAACATATTCTTCGAATGGAATAAAAAATGCGGTTATAAGTGCATTGAACAAAGCGAGTGGAAAGCCGAATGCGACTGTTTATAAAGAGAAAAATAAGTTTAAAGAGCGTAAAAAAAAGGCTAAACCATTGAAAAGCGGAACGCCGGCAGATGGCACGTTTGAAGGGGAGGCTGCTTGTGAGAAGTTTGGGTACACTGTGAAACTGAAGGTGAAATTTCTTAAAGGAAAGGCAGTTGCGATAACTGATTTGGAATTAATAGATAATGAAGACAGTGAAAATGTACCGTACTGTCAGAAGGCGTGGAAACCTACAATTAAGAAGATATTAAAAAAACAGAACGCTGATGTGGATTCTGTCAGCGGAGCAACATATTCTTCCAATGCTATAAAGGATGCTTTTGTGGACGCTTTAAATAAAGCGATAGAAGCAAATGGTGGGCTTGTAAAGAATAAACCCGTAAAGACAGAGCCTGACACAAACGAGAGTGAAAGTTTTATTGAAAATGAAGAAATAGAAACAGAAAGTGCTATAAAGGATGGGACATATACCGTGACAGTAGTATGTGCGCCCGATGATAATGAAGAGTTTTCCCCGTATCATCTTACCGGGGAGGTTACTTTTTATAATGGAAAGCTGATATCCATATCTAATATTAGCTCGGATGCTGAGAGTAATAAAAAATATTACCAATGGGCGGCAAATGGAAGAAATGGCAGCAAAGGAGTTATTGATCAACTGCTTGAAAAGCAATCCGTCAATGGATTAAGTGCAGTCAGTGGGGCAACTTGTTCGTCTGTTGCATTAAAAAATATTTTTGTAAATGCGATAAAAATGGCACAGGGATGCGATGAAACGGTGAGCAATGCTGAGGAAACTTCCGAAACTGAAATCCCAACCGTTGAAGAAACAACACAGTGGGAAGAAAGTGGGGAGAGTGGTAAAAAGCAAGTGATTCAAACTTCAGCATGGGTTTACGCGATGGAAGATGAGTATGGTGATTATGATTTTGATGATTATGAATTGTTTGCAAATGTAATATTTGAAAATGACGCAGTTGCAGATATTCAAATCATATCCTGTGGCAGTGAGTCTAACAGATTCTATTGTGAAAAGGCGGTAAAAGGAACAAATAAAGAGGAAGGAATGCTTGGCAAGATACTTCGTGTAGGCGTAGATGAAGCAGATGCAGTGAGTGGAGCTACATGTACATCTGAGGCATTGAAAACAATTTATAATAAAGCATTGAAAATGTATAAGGAACTAATAAAGAACGATGAAAATGTTTATGGTGAAAATGATTAATTGCATACTGATTATAATGATACTTTTTTCATATCAAAGTTATGCTTCAAAGAAGGAAAGGAATGTATTGGCATTTAATCAAAAAGTCAAAATTGCAAGAAAAGAGTGGGAGAAAGAATCGATTCGTATAAGTGGGGAACAAAACGCTCCCAAATACGCTGACGGCAAATATCAGGGGAAAGGTATAGGTTTTGGCGGGAAAATAGTTGTTGAGGTCAGCGTGTGTAACGGTGAAATTGATGATGTGGAGATTATTTCCGCAAAAAAAGAAACCCCGGATTATGTTGAAATGATGAATGCGCTTATAGAAAAAATAGTTGATGCACAGGGGACGGAAGTTGATGTTGTCAGTGGCGCGACTTTTTCTTCTAATGGCGTTCTGGATGCTGTAGATGATGCTCTTTCAAAGGCGGGTAACAAATGATGGAAATGAAGCAGAAAAAACAAAATAATCAAAAAAGTCAAATGCAACAGAGAAAACAAAAAATGCTCATTTTGAGATGGGCAAGAGTTGGAATTCAAGTGATTTTTTTTGTGTTATATCCTGCTGTTTTTTCCCAAGCGTTTGGCGCAATTAAGGATATTGCCACGGCAATCGGAAAAGGAGAAGCGATTACATGGACGATATTTACGACAAAACTTATGGCGCTGATAATCATAACTGCCGTTGCCGGAAGAGTTTTTTGTGGATGGGCATGCTCCTTTGGCGCTATTGGTGATTGGGTTTATCAGATTGGGCAAGCGATACAGGAAAAGATAAAAAAGAAAATACCAAAGCTTCCGGAAAAAGTACAAATGTTAATGCAGAAAATGAAATATTTAATACTTTTGTTTGTATTGTTAATGTGTTTTATTGGCAGAGGGGATTTTGTTACAAAGAACAGTCCCTGGACGGTATTTTCGTTAATAACTTCCGGCGGTGATATATCTGAGTATAAAATTGGGATTGCATTGATGATTATTATATTAATAGGGATGGTAGTTAAGGAGAGATTTTTCTGTCAGTTCCTATGCCCGTTTGGTGCTGTTTTCTCGCTGATGCCACATATTCCCTTTGTAAAATTAAAAAGAAGAAGTGAAAATTGTATTCCGAACTGTACATTATGTAAGAGGAATTGTCCTGTGAATATGAAGTTACAGGAAAATGAATTGAGAGAAGGTGAATGTATAGTTTGCGGAAGATGTAAGTATGGATGCCCAAAGAATAATATATCTATTATCAGGAAGATGATATCTTCAGAATAATGTCTGTTTGTAATTACAGAAGTGAAACGAAGAAAAAGATAGTTGACAGTTACGGTTAGACGTGTTAAACTCTAAGTGGTTAGAAACGACTAACAAAATCGTTTCGTATAAGATATAACTATTTAGGAAAGGTGGGATGAGATATGAAACTGTCGGAAGCAGTTGCGGGTGAAGAATACATCGTAAAAGATATTATTTCTGACGATGAGGAACTTAAAGGTTTTTTGTTTTCACTTGGATGTTACAGTGGAGAGCCTATTACAGTAGTATCCCATATTAAAGGAGGATGCGTGGTATCAATTAAAGATGCCAGATACAACATTGATACTGACTTAGCGAAGGCTATTTCAATATAGAAATGAATTAGAATATACTAATTCATTTTTTTATCCCCAAAAGTTAGTTATAACTAACTTTTGCGGGAGCAAAATTATTTTATTTATGAAAGAGAGGGAAAAGTCATGCGAATTGCGTTGACGGGAAATCCGAACAGTGGAAAAACCACTATGTACAATGCGTTAACAGGACGAAATGAAAAAATAGGTAACTGGGCAGGTGTTACAGTTGACAGAAAGGAAAGCTCTATTAAAAAAGCATACTATGATGGCGATAAAGAAGTCATTGCAGTAGACCTTCCGGGAGCATATTCAATGTCTCCGTTTACATCAGAGGAAAGTATTACAAGTTCTTATGTAAAAAACGAGAATCCTGATGTAATCATTAATATAGTTGATGCGACAAACTTAAGCAGAAGTTTGTTTTTTACAACACAGCTTTTAGAACTTGGAATTCCGGTAGTTGTTGCGCTTAACAAAAGTGACATCAATGAAAAAAAAGGAAATACTATAAACAAAGAAAAACTTGCCGGTAAGTTGGGCTGTCCGGTAATAGATACAGTTTCTACATCCAATAAAGGATTGAAAGAAGTAATCGCTAAGGCGATTGAAGTATCGGGAACCGCTCAGAAAGCACCTTATGTACAGGGAAGTATAAACCTTCACGATAAAGAAGCAGTAGAAAATGCCGACAGAAAACGATTTGACTTTGTGAACGGAATCGTTAAGGAAGTAGAAAACAGAAAGGTGTTAACAAAGGATAAGACTTTTGGAGATAAGATTGACAAGGTGTTGACTCATCCGGTTTCCGGATTGATTATTTTTGCCGGCATTATGTTTATGGTTTTTTATATTTCCCAGTCAACTTTAGGAACATGGCTTGCGGACATTCTAGTAGGATGGATAGAGAGTTTCCAGGGATGGGTTGGAGGAAAATTATCAGATGCAAATCCACTCCTTTATGCACTGTTGGTTGACGGTATTATTGGTGGTGTTGGAGCAGTAGTAGGATTCCTGCCACTTGTTATGGTAATGTATTTCTTAATTGCGTTACTTGAAGACTGCGGTTATATGTCAAGAGCAACAGTAGTTCTTGATCCGATTTTCAAGAGAGTTGGACTTTCGGGAAAATCTGTAATCCCTATGATAATAGGTACCGGATGTGGAATACCGGCAATTATGGCATGTAGAACGATACGTAACGAGAGAGAGAGAAGAACAACAGCAATGCTTGCGACATTTATGCCGTGTGGAGCAAAACTTCCTGTAATCGCATTGTTTGCAGGTGCGTTCTTTAAGGATGCGGCTTGGGTTGGACCTCTTATGTACTTCGTTGGTATTTTACTCATTTTATTTGGAGCTTTGCTAATCAAAGCTATTACAGGCATGAAATACAGAAAGTCATTCTTCATTATTGAATTACCTGAATACAAAGTACCAAGTCTTAAATTTGCAATCGGCTCTATGCTTGAGAGAGGTAAAGCCTACATTATAAAAGCAGGAACTATTATTCTTGTATGTAATACAGCTGTTCAGATAATGCAATCATTTGATACAAGACTCCATGTGGTTGAGGAAGGAATGGAAAACACATCTATCCTTGCGGCAATTTCAACACCGTTTGCTATTGCACTAGTTCCTATCGTTGGTTTTGCGGCATGGCAGTTGGCGGCAGCAGCAATCACAGGATTCATAGCAAAAGAAAATGTAGTTGGAACATTAGCTACAGTTTATGCCCTCACAAACTTTATTGATACTGAAGAATTGGAACTTACAAGTGGCGGAAGTACTGTGGCAACAGTTATGGGACTTACAAAGGTTGCAGCCCTTGCATATCTTATGTTCAACCTGTATACACCACCTTGTTTTGCGGCACTTGGAGCGCTTAACTCAGAACTTCAGAGCGGTAAGTGGTTGTTAGGAGCTATCTGCTTACAGCTTGCAACAGGATTTACAGTTGGATTTGCAGTATTCCAGATTGGAACGCTTGCAACAACAGGTTCGCTTGGAGCCGGATTTATTCCGGGACTTATTGCAGTGGCAATTTTTGCAGCAGTTATCGCATATCTGATAGTAAACGCCGACAAAAAAATAGACCACGATTATGCATAACATTCATCCATGCACATAAAAATAAGAATATGCAGAAAGGATGCTTGCATACTTTCAAATATTCTTATTTTTATGTATTTGGGGAACCCAAAACAGCGAGAAGAAGCAGTATGCTGCGGATTCGAGCTGGCATGGATGAAAAAAAGTGGGGAACCCAAAAAAGCGAGAATATGCAGAAAGGAGCTGACATGGAGGATATCATTATTTTGTTGATTTTATTGCCGATATTGGGAGCGGCAATTTATTACATTGTTAAAGAAAAAAGAAAAGGCAATGCCTGCATCGGATGTCCAATGTCAGGCAAGTGCCCACGCAAGAATTGCGGTTGCGCAAAGAAAGAATAGCTGATTGGTAGTGACAAAATGACATAGTACGGAGAAGATATAATGGAAAAACGATTTGCTGATAGTTCGAAAGAAGACTACTTAAAAACAATATTGGTAATAATGGCTGAAAAGGAAAAATGTCGCGTTATAGATATAGCGAGGTATTTGAATGTTACAAAAGCAAGCGCGAGCATAGCCGTAAAAAAACTTGAAAACGCCGAGCTTATTATGAAAGAAAATAATAATCTTTGGTTGACAGAACAAGGAAAAGAAATAGCTGAACAAATATATGAAAAAGGAAGCTTTTTGGAAGAATGTCTAATAAAGATGGGGATTGATGAAGAAACAGCAAAAGAAGATGCCTGCGCTATAGAGCATGTTTTGTCGGAAAAAACGTATAAAAAAATGAAGGAATACGTCAATTCGAAAAAAGATGAATGATATAAAAATGAATACCGCCTAAAAGGCGGTAAATATTTAAAAATCAGTTAGTTGCAACTAATTGAAACTGAATTGCAAGAAAGAAGGCGAGATAATGCAAGACATAATAATTGGCCTGATAATTGTCGTGATGTTAGTGTTTGGTGTAAGAGAAACAATGAAGCACATGAGAGGTGAGGGAACTTGTTGTGGAGGAACATCGAGCAAACCCAAAAAGAAAAAATTGAAAGGAAAGATTGTTTCTACATATACCTTTACAGTGGAAGGAATGCATTGTACTAATTGCGAAAATGCGGTTACCGGGGCAATCAATGAAATTGAGGGAGCTTCAGCCAAGGTAAATTATAAGAAGAAGAGAGCAGTTGTACGATGTGACAGAGAAATAGACGCAAACTTAATTATAAAAAGTATAGAAAGAATAGGATACAAAGCTACATTTCAGAAGGGGGATTAGTGTAATGCTGGAAGAAAAAATTATCGAATTTTGTTCGCCGACCTTGGCGGGAATAAAAACAGGGAATCTTTTTTCTATAAAAACTAATGGGAAATGTATAAAGGAAGAAATAAAGAAACTAAATCGGATTCTTATAAAAAGAGGACTGAGACTTATTCCGCTACGCGAAAAATCCGGAATCACATTGATTTATTTGTACAGGCCTGAAAGATTAAAGAGTGAATTTATATGCCCTGAAATAAAAAGCATACTTGAGGAAAGGGGATACCCTTGCGGTAATCCGGACAGGTGCGTTGTTGAATTGATTAGGCGCCTTGTTGAGAATGAAAAGTTTCCACATGAAATAGGAGTTTTTTTAGGTTATCCGCCGAAAGATGTAAGAGGCTTTATAAAAAGTCCCTGCGATGGCGTAAAATGTGTGGGGTGCTGGAAAGTGTATGATAATCAGCAAGAAGCTGAGAAGACATTTGAAAAATATAAGATCTGTTCATCAATATATAAAAAAGAATTATCCGGTGGAAAAACACTGGAATCAATGATTGTAGATGAACAACGATTCACAAATTCGAAGGCGGTAAACGCTTAACAGACAAGGAGGACTAAATGAAAAAAAGAAGTATTATTTCATGGATTCTTGAATTTGCAGGAATTAAGAGGAGATACTTTAGAGGAAGCGTGGTGCTTGCCGTTTTTGGAGTGGCAGCGTCCTTTATTCCATATGTTGTGATTGCGAATATTGTTTCGGGGCTCATTATGGGGAATAGAGAATGGAATTATTATCTTCACCAGGTTATCTTAATGGGGGTGGCATGGATTGTCAGATATATTCTTCATTCATTATCGACATCGCTTTCACATTACGGAACATTTACTGTTTTGGGAGAAATAAGAAAAAGGTTATGTGAAAAATTATCAAAGATTCCACTGGGAATGGTGTTGGATGACCATAGTGGCAGTTATAAAAATATCATAGTAGAAAGAGTAGACTCGATGGAAACGACTTTAGCACACATTATACCTGAATTTACGGCAAATTTGCTTTTGCCGGTAATAATGTTTATTTACATTATGTTTATTGATTGGCGCTTGGGACTTGCAAATCTGATTGGGGCATTAATTGGTGTGTTCTGCGCTACGGTAATGATGTTTAAAAGTCGTGGTGAATTTGAAAAAACAGTTGAGAAGACAAAGCACTTAAATGATACAGCGGTTGAATATATTAATGGTATAGAAGTAATCAAGGCGTTTGGCAAGACCGGCAGTTCCTATGAAAAGTTTGTTGTTGCAGCCAAAGAAGGAGCTGACTGTTTTATTAATTGGATGCGCAAATGTATATGGTGGCAGGCAGGAACTTTTTCGTTTATGCCGGCAACTTTTTTAGGGGTGCTTCCAATTGGATTAATTCTTGTGAAAAACGGAAGTCTGACGGCGGAAAACTTTTTTACCTGCATTATTCTTTCAGCGGGACTAATTACTCCGTTGACGGTTGCGTTTTCTTATATGGATGACATTTTAAAAGTAAAAACAATCTTTGGTGAAGTAACAGAAATTCTGGAGAGAGATGATATGATCAGGCCGGATGAGTTGTCGAAAGAGCCAAATGGTTCTGATATTCAATTAAAGGATGTTCATTTCACATACAAAGAAAAAGAAGTTCTTCATGGAATTGATATGGAAATAAAGCAGGGAGAGGTCAATGCAATTGTGGGACCTTCCGGTTCAGGAAAGAGTACAATAGCTAGACTTATAGATTCGCTTTGGGATGTGGATTCGGGAGAAATCACATTTGGGGGAGTGAATATAAAAGAACTTCCGCTTGAATATTATATGAAACAGATTTCCTATGTGGCTCAGGATAATTATCTGTTTGATATGTCGGTGAAAGAAAATATCAGATTAGGCAATCCTGATGCAACAGATGAAGAAGTTATCGATGCCGCTAAAAGGTGTGGATGCCATGAGTTTATTATGGGTCTGGAAAAAGGCTATGACACAATTGTGGGAGGTGCAGGAGGACATCTCTCAGGAGGTGAACGTCAAAGAATCTGTATTGCAAGGGCTATGCTGAAAGATTCGCCAATCGTCATACTGGATGAAGCAACAGCCTATACAGATCCCGAAAATGAAGCCTTGGTTCAGTCCAGCGTTGCAAAACTTGTAAAAGGAAAGACTCTTATTGTTATAGCCCATAGACTTTCAACAATAACAGATGCAGATAAAATATTTGTCATCAATGCGGGAAGAGTTGAAAGTGTTGGTGCCCATAATGAATTATTGGAAAAAAGCGCACTTTATAAAAATATGTGGGAAGCTCATATAGTGTCAAAAGATGATGAACCGGAAATACAGATAATTAATGAAGCAAAAAAGGAGGTACAAAATGCTTGAGATGATTAAGAAGTTCTTTGATTTTTGCAATGAAGAGAACAGAAGGAAATTCTATATATCGGTATTCTTAGGCGTACTTGATGCCATCTTTGCAGGAATGAAAATACCGGCTGCATATTTTGCAATAAAGGCTGTTTTGGAGAACAATATCAATACAGAGTCTATTGTAACTGTTGTGGCATTTATGCTTTTAAATACATTTGGAAAAACAGCGGTGAATAGATTTTCTCAGATGATTCAAACGCAGGTAGGTTACAATACCTGCGCGGGAAAGAGAATTGAAATTGGTGAGCATCTAAGATATTTGCCAATGGGATATTTTAACGATACAAGCCTTGGCCATATAACTTCGGTTACCACCAATACAATGGAGCAGGTGGGTGATATAGCGACCAGAGCGATTATGTTGGTATTACAGGGTGGAATAACTACGGTTATTATTGCATTGTTTATCTTTGCATTTGATGTGAGAATTGGAATTATTTCATTGATTGGAATTGCTGTATTCTTTGTTGTAAATCAATGGACAAACAGAAGTGTGGCAAAGGTTGCGGATGAAAAACTTGAATCAGACAGAGATATGGTTGGGGTAATTCTTGAATACATTCAGGGAATTGCAGAGATTAGAAATTACAACATTATAAGTCAGAATAACTCCAGAGTAAGAAATGCGATTGAAAGAAAACGAAATGCGGATATCACGGCAGAACTTGCTGCGATTCCGGCTGTGGGAGTTCAAATGCTTGTTAGCAAACTTACAGGTGTGGTTATTGCGGGAGCGTCAATATGGTTTTATCTTATGGGAAGTATGGAACTGATATATACAATTGTAATGTTGTTGTGTTCATTTGTTCTTTTTGAAGCGCTTGATTCTGCAGGGGTTTATACAGCTCTGCTTAAAATCATTGGAAAAGGCGTAGATCTTGCAAATGAAATTCTTGATATAGAGCAGATGGATATTGACGGAGAACAGATAACGCCGAAAAACAGAGATATCAGACTGGAAAATGTAAGTTTTGCATACGAGAACAGAAAAATCATAAATGATGTAACGCTTGATATTAAAGAAAAAACAACAACTGCTATTGTAGGACCTTCAGGCGGTGGTAAGACAACAATCACCTCTTTGATTGCAAGATTCTGGGATGTACAGGAAGGAAAGGTATTGCTAGGTGGAAGAAATGTGAAAGAGTACAGTTTTGATTCCCTGATGGAAAACTTTAGTTTTGTATTTCAAAGAGTATATCTTTTTGAGGATACAATTGCAAACAACATTAGATTTGGAAGAGATGAAGCTTCAATGGAGGACGTTATCAAAGCAGCAAAAAAAGCGGCGTGCCATGAGTTTATTATGTCCTTGCCTAAGGGATACGAAACTGTGGTAGGAGAAGGAGGTGCAACTCTTTCGGGAGGAGAAAAACAAAGAATTGCAATCGCAAGAGCTATTCTGAAGGATGCACCAATTATTATTTTGGATGAAGCAACTGCCAATGTGGATCCTGAAAATGAAAAGGAATTGACTCAGGCAATAGAGAATCTAACAAAAGAAAAAACAATCATTATGATCGCTCATAGGTTGAAAACAGTTAGAAATGCAGATCAGATAATCGTGGTGGATAAAGGCAGGATTGTTCAAAAAGGAAAGCATGATGAACTTATGGAAATGAATGGTATTTATAGGAATTTTGTTCAGGGAAGAAAACAGGCAGTGGGTTGGAAGCTGTCGTAGGAAAAGGAGAGAAGAATGAATAACACTAGTTTAAAAGAATCAGAAAGGAAGTTATAATTATGAGTAAAATTGCAGTAGTGTTTTGGACAGGAACAGGTAATACCTTGGCGATGGCGGAGGCTGTCGCAGCGGGAGCTAGAGAAAAAGGAGCTGAGGTTGTATTATTTGGACCTGCAGACTTCACAAAAGAAAAGGTAAATGAATTTGATGCGATAGCATTTGGCTGTCCTGCTATGGGCGCTGAAGTCCTGGAAGAATTCGAATTTGAGCCTATGTTTTCGGACGTAGAAAAAAGCTTACAGGGAAAGAAAATTGCAATATTTGGATCGTTCGGATGGGGAGATGGTCTATGGATGAGAGATTGGGAGGATAGGTGCAGATTGGCAGGAGCAAATCTCGTTTCAGAGGGGGTGATGGCAAACGGAATGCCTGGTGATAACGAGATAGCAGAGTGCAAATCATTGGGAGCAATGCTTTTATAGGAGGAATATTATGAATGGCTTTATTGAATTAAAAAATGTAAAAAAAACATATGTTGTAGGAGAGCAACAGTTTAACGCTTTGGACGGTGTTGATCTTTCCATTGATAAAGGTGAACTTGTGGTGGTACTTGGGCCGTCGGGTGCAGGCAAATCCACTTTGTTGAACCTTCTCGGTGGAATGGATAAAGCAACTTCGGGAAGCATAATGATTGGTGACAAGGATATTGCAAAATATAATGATAAACAGCTGACTGATTACAGAGCTGATGATGTTGGATTTATTTTTCAGTTTTACAATATCATGCCGACATTAACTGTTGAAGAAAATGTCAACCTGATAAAAGATGTGACCGATACAACAAAAGATGCAAAAGAGGTGCTTGATAGCGTAGGCCTTTTAAAACATGCAAACAAGTTTCCCCAGGAACTGTCAGGAGGAGAACAGCAGCGTGTATCTATAGCCAGAGCTATTATGAAAAGCCCGAAACTTCTTTTGTGTGATGAGCCTACAGGGGCGTTAGACTCAGACACAGGAGTGGGAGTTCTCAAATTATTAAAGAAACAAAGCAGTGCCGGTGAAACTGTAATTATAGTTACACATAATGCGTTGATAGCGGAAATTGCAGACAGAGTTATCAAGATTAAAAACGGAAAAGTTGTATCGAATGAAACAAATGACAATCCAAAGAATATTGATGAGGTTAAGTGGTAATTATGTTAAAAAGAAAAATGTTTAGAGACATAAAGAATAACTTTTCACAGTTTGTCACAATTTTCCTCATGGTTATGATAGGCGTAATGGCTTATTCCGGAATTGAGGCCTACATGACAGGAATGACTAAAACTGCGGACAAGTTTTATAGCGAAAATAATCTCCAGGATCTGAATGCTATGGGTATGTTTAGTCATGAGGATCTTGAAGAAGTTAAGAAAATTAATCATGTAAAAAATGCAGAGCTAAAGCTGTCGATTACAGCACTTACAGATGAAGATAAGACCTTGTTACTTAATTGCATTGAAACAAATAAGATTAGCAAGTTCTATGTTTATGACGGTGAAAAGTTTGATGGTAAGTCAGGAGTGTGGCTTGATAATTATTATGCCATTGAAAATGACATAAAAGTCGGTGACACTGTACTCGTTAAATATGAAGGTATGGAACTGAAAGAAAAGGTTCGTGGACTGATAAATGTTCCTGACCATTTATATGATGTTCGTGACGAATCAGAACTTTATCCTGACAGAAAAGAATTTGGATTTGCTTACATGAGTATCAATGAACTTGATGAGCCGTACCGCATTTTCAATAGCATTATGGTTGATGTGGACAGTAAAGATAATGCGAATAGTGTGAAAAATGATATTGAGGATAATATTGAAAATGCTAAAGCAATTGTGAAGGCAGAGGATACTTCTTCTTACGTGACGTATCAGGGAGAAATTGATGAAGGAAAAACTTACGTTGGAGTATTTTCGGGAATATTTCTCTTTATAGCAATGCTCTCGGTTGTTACAACTATGACCAGAGTTGTAAAGAAACAGAGAACTCAGATAGGAACGTTGAAAGCACTTGGGTTTGGCAATGGCAAAATTCTTTTTCATTATATAGGATATGGAATATGGATCAGCCTCTTGGCAGCAGTTACAGGATTGATTCTCGGATACTTTTTTATCGGAAATGTGTTTATGAATCTCCAAATGGAATTTTTTGAAATTCCAAACGGAAGGCCTGAAATGGCGGTAAAAAGTTATGTAGTGGCAGTAGCGGTTGTACTTGTGGTGACATTAATTACATATATTACCGGAAGAAGTATCTTAAAAGAAAATCCGGCTGAAACCCTCAGGACTAAAATTCCAAGTGTAAAAGGTAATGTTATAAACATTACCAGAAAAGGTTTGTTTAAAAAAATGAGTTTTGAATCTGTTTGGAATATAAGAGATATGCTCAGAAATAAGGTGAGAACCTTTATGGGATTAGCAGGAGTAGTGGGATGCTGTATGCTGATAGTATGTGCTTTGGGAATGCTTGACTCAATGAATTTCTTTGTGAAACTTCAGTTCGAAACAATATACAATTTTGATTACAAACTTGGTTTAAAAGAAGATATTACATCCGAAGAGGTAAAAGTATTAGAAGATAAATATGGAAATCACACATCACAAAGTCTCGGGATAGAAATAAAAAATAATGATGGCATCAGGGAAGCAAACAACATACTTGTTACCGATGCAAAAGGATATATCCGATTTGTTGACAGAAAAAATGAGGTTATTAAAGACCCAAAGGATGACGGTGTATTTGTCACTTTTAAATTGGCAGAAACAAAAGGATATGAACTCGGGGATACAATCACATGGCACATCTACGGAGATAAGAATTACTACACATCAAAGATTATAGGATTCAACAAAGATCCTCAAAATCAGAACGTAACTATGACCAGAAAATATCTTGAAAGTCTTGGCCTTGAATACAAACCGGATTCACTTTATACAAATACGGATTTATCTGAAACAAAAGAGATAGAAAAGGTTGAAGTGATACAGGATATTGATAACCTGAAAGAGGGTATGGAAGGTATGCTTTCAATGATGAAGACGATGCTTGTGATGATTATCGGAATAGCAGTTTTGCTTGGCGGAATCATTATTTACAATCTCGGTATTCTCTCATATACAGAAAAGCAATACCAGTTCTCAACATTGAAGGTTTTAGGATTTAAAGACTCCAAAATCAAGAAGATATTTATAAAGCAAAATAACTGGATAGCAATAATTTCCGTTATCATAGGAATGCCGCTTGGTTTTTATCTTACAGACTGGCTGTTTAAGACAGCTATTGAAGAGCATTATGACTTTGGAGCTTTTATTGAAATGAGAACTTATGTAATATCTGCACTTGGAACAATATTTGTATCTTATCTTGTGTCTAAGTTTTTGGCGCGCAAGATAAGAAATATTGATATGGTAACAAGTCTTAAAGGTAATGAATAATAAACTAAATAATAATTTACGTGAGAAAGGTGGTTAAAATGAAATTAGAATTAGGAGATGTACAAACTACAGCACTTATCCCTTTGGCGATAAAGGCGAATGAAACATTGAGAGAGAGTCCAAGGATAAAGGATTACAAAGCTGTAGAGATTATTAATGCTCTAAATATTGATACAACACAGTATGACAAATTCATGTCTCACGAGGGAGTTGTAGCAAGAACAATTATGCTTGATAAGCAATTAAAAAATATTATAAAAAAACATCCGGACACAACAGTCGTAAATATAGGAGCGGGATTTGATAACAGATTTTCCAGAGTGGATAATGGGAAAATAAGTTGGTTTGATATTGATTTGCCGGATTCCATAGAAGCGAGAAAGAAAGCTTTTGACGATCAGGAAAGAGTGACAATGATTGCGAGTGATGCACTTACAAATGCCTGGTGTGGAGAAGTAATAAAGAATGTTAAACAGAAAAAATCTAAACCGGTATTTATTGCGGAAGGTTTGTTCATGTATTTTACAATGGATCAGATACAAACCTTTATGGAAGTATTAAAAAATAACTTTCCAAAGGGCGGTACATTGATTGCTGAACAAAACTGTAAGCTGATGCAGAAAAATGAAAAGCATCACGACACGGTAAAAAATACAAATGCCCATTTTATGTCAGGTACAGAGTCAGCTCAGGAAATTGCAGACTTAGTTGATGGTATTAGCGTGATTGATGAAAGAAGCTTCAATGAGGAAATGAAAAAGCACAGTATTCGCGGAAAATTATTTGCACTTTTGCTTCCTAAGGTAAATAACAGATGGGCTACTTTTGAATGGTAGGAAAAAAGCGGTTAGTTGACAAGTGAAAATCCCCTGAATATAATTAAAGGTGATAACTACAGAGCGTGGTTAATTTTTTTGAACAAAGGTTAGTTATAACTAACCTTTGTTTGATGTAAATAAAAACTGAATGTTAATTATAGGAGGAATTTGCTATGAAAAAAGAATTAATAGCTAAAATTGGATTATTTGCAGGAGGAGTTTTGTTTGGCACAGCCGGAGTGAAAGTGCTATCAAGTAAAGATGCAAAAAAAGCGTATACTCACTGCACGGCAGCTGCACTCAGAGCGAAAGATTGTGTAGTTAAAACTGCGACTACAATTCAGGAAAACGCCGAGGATATATTGGCAGAGGCTAAACAAATTAACGAGGAACGTGATGCCAACGAGGAAAGGAATTCATTTGAAGCGGATGAAACAATTGTTGAATAGAAAGTACAATAAGAGCGGGTGTCATTATGAAATTTGTTATTAAACATGAAATAAAAGGTCGAATTAGAGTTCACCTGATGCAAGGGAAAATGACATATGAACAAGCTGATACATTGGAGTACTATCTGTCTAATAGTGATGGCGTACGCAGAGTTAAAGTCTATGATGTGACAGGAGACGTTGTTTTAGAATACACTGTAGATCGAGAAGATATACTGCTACTTATTAAAACAATGGAATATAATAAAATTTCACTTCCTAAAGCTGCTTTAGAAAATTCCGGACGAGAGTTGAATGCTTATTATAAAGATCTGATGATAACTAAAATTACAATGAGATGTCTTAGAAAACTATTTATTCCAATATATATTAGAAAGATAGTTACTGTCATTAAAGCTATTCCTAGAATATATAGAGGTATTCAGTGTATTTCACAGGTTAAGATTGAAGTTCCGTTATTGGATGCCATTGCTATAGGGGTATCTATTGCGAGAAAAGATTTTAAAACGGCATCTTCTATTATGTTTTTACTTGGAATTGGAGAAACGCTTGAGGAGTGGACACATAAAAAGTCTGTTGGAGATTTGGCGCGAAGCATGTCGCTGAATATTGGAAACGTCTGGGCATTACAAAATGACAAGAAAGTGTTAGTTCCGTATGATACCGTGAAAGAGAACGATATTGTTGTAGTAAATATCGGTAACATAGTTCCTTTTGACGGAGAGGTTATAGATGGAGATGCAATGGTAAATCAGGCATCACTCACCGGAGAAGGAGTTCCGGTTCATAAGATGAAGAATTCGTATGTGTATGCAGGAACCGTTTTGGAAGAAGGAGAACTTACAATCAGAATTTGCAAAAGTGGCGGAAAAGGCAGATATGATACTATCATTAGCATGATTGAAAATACAGAAAAAATGAAGTCGAAAGCCGAGAGTAAAGCGGAACATTTGGCGGACAAATTGGTTCCGTATTCTTTGGCAGGAACAGTTCTCACATGGCTTATTACAAGAAATACTACAAAAGCTCTGTCAGTGTTAATGGTTGATTTTTCATGCGCCTTAAAACTTGCGATGCCAATTACAGTATTATCTGCAATAAGGGAAGCGGGAGAACATAATATCACAGTAAAAGGTGGTAAGTTTTTGGAAGTTATGGCTGAGGCGGATACAATTGTTTTTGATAAAACAGGAACACTGACAAAATCTAAACCATCTCTTAGAGAAGTTATTTCATATACTGATGATTACTCGGAAGATGAACTGTTGAGAATTGCGGCATGTCTGGAAGAACACTTTCCACATTCAATGGCAAATGCCGTAGTGGAAGGGGCAAACATTAAAGGCCTGGAACATGATGAAATGCACTCGAAAGTCGATTATGTCGTAGCACATGGAATTGTATCCCATATTGATGGAAAAAGAGTACTGATTGGCAGTCATCATTTTGTGGTTGAAGATGAAAAATGCTCCGTTTCTAGTGAATATAGGCCTAAATATGATAAAAGGCCGCTGGATTGCTCGCATCTTTATATGGCGATTGATGGAATTATCATAGCTGTTTTATGTATTGAAGATCCGCTGAGAGAAGAGGCGGCTTATGTTATTTCTCAATTACATGAAAGTGGTTTTGAAAAAATAGTTATGATGACAGGAGACAGCAGAAGAACAGCCGAAGTAATCGCCAAAAAGATAGGTGTAGATGAGTGGCATGCAGAAGTCCTTCCGGATGAAAAAGCATCCTATGTAATGGATCAGAAACGAAACGGTAGAAAGGTCATAATGGTAGGTGATGGCATAAATGATTCACCTGCACTTTCCAGTGCTGACATAGGTATTGCCATAAGCGATGGCGCGGCCATTGCAAGAGAGATAGCCGATATAACTATTACTGCAGATAATTTGCAGGAATTGGTAAAATTAAGAACAATAAGCGTAAAGATGATGCAGAAAATTAAGAAGAACTATAGGGAGATAGTTGGAATAAACAGTTCGCTAATCGGATTGGGAGTGTTAGGGGTAATAACTCCGACAACGTCTTCCTTAATACATAATGCGTCAACCGTTGCGATAGGTGTTTCGGGCTTGAGAAATGTTGATTAGAAATTAAGGTGTTAAGAGAAGGAAGTGTTGGGGAAGAGGAATGTTTGATAAGTATTTAAGTGTTTTGGGTTTAATCATCCCTTTTATGGGAACTTCGCTGGGAGCGGCATGTGTTTTTTTCTTAAAAAAAGAATTAGGTGATAGAGTACAGAGAGGGCTTACCGGCTTTGCAAGCGGAGTGATGGTTGCAGCTTCCGTATGGAGTTTGTTAGTGCCTGCAATTGAACAGTCTGAGGAATTGGGAAAGGTATCCTTTCTGCCGGCAGTAATTGGCTTTATGCTAGGTGTATTTTTCCTTTTGATACTTGATTCAACAATTCCACATCTTCATATGCATGCTGAGAAAGCAGAAGGACATAAGTCAAAATTGAAGAAAACTACTATGATGGTGTTGGCAGTTACACTTCACAATATACCGGAAGGTATGGCAGTAGGAGTTATTATGTTTTCTATAGGATTTGTGATAATGATGGCGCTTGATGTTGCTTTGGGATAGTAGAGTTGAGGCTAAAAAACACTTGGGGGCTATTGCGTTAGTGATTGAAAATCACAAACGCAACAGCCCCTTTATCATTTATAAAGATGCGGGATGTCAATCTTTGTGATATAATTATGTCATATGGTATATATTGAACGGAATACAAAAGTGCATTAGAAGGGGAGATGGGATGGTCAAAGAATTAATATTACAAAACTGGACACTGACACTTATTTTGATTGCTTTCCTGGTTTTGGTTAAAACCAATTTTTATCTGGACAAAAAAACACGAAATCGAATGTATATTCTGATTGTGTCTATTTTTCTGATGTCTTTTATCGTGTTTGCAGAGTTTTACTTGGAAAAATTTAGAGTATACAACAATCAGAGGCTTATTTTGATGGCCATCAGATACAGTTCGACGCCGTTTATCATTGCAATGACGCTACATACACTTGCAAAAAAAGAGCGCTGGTACATATTTGTTCCGGCAGTTCTTCTCACAGTAATAGATTTTATTTCAATATTTAACGGTGTTGTCTTTAGTTTGGATGATGACGGAGCGTTGCAACGAGGTATACTTGGCTATCTGCCGTATACTGTTGTGGGAGTTTATTGCTGTTTTTTAGTTTATATTCTGTTTAGACAGGAAAATAAACAGGCGGCAGAAATTGTTCCTACGATTTTCCTTAGTTTTGTATTTGCGTCCGGTTTGATTTTGCCGTTTATAATTGGCAAGGATTATTCCAAGATTTTTTGTACGAATGTTGCTATAGCATTGTTTGTTTATTATGATTTTTCTATCCTGCAACTTACGAAAAAAGACACGCTGACCGGGGTGCTCAACCGTCAGGCTTATGAGTCTGAAATCAAAGATAACAAAAAGGAAATCAGTGCGCTGGTGTCCGTTGATATGAACGGGTTAAAGGAGATAAATGATAAAAAAGGGCATGCTGCCGGAGACAAAGCGTTAGCAACACTGGCCCTTTGCATGGTAAAAGCCACCAAACCCGGACAACTGGTTTACAGGATTGGCGGCGACGAATTCATGATAATTTGTTGGAAATCTTCAGAGATTGAGATCAAACGTCTTATAGAACGTATTGAAAAAAGGGTTGATAGAACAGAGTACTTCTGTGCTATTGGATACAGTTATTCTGCTGATGGAACAAAAAAAATAAGCGAAATGCAGCAAGAGGCAGACGAGGCGATGTATACACAAAAAGAAGATTTTTATTCGAGTTCAGGCAGAACAAGATATCGTGGTTGATTTTGTATAGAGTAGTCGATTTATCGACTACTCTAAATATTTTAACAGAACATAGACTCTGTTTTCGGTTAAATCTGCAGCTTTCAAATATTCCTGCATTGGAGCCATGCTTGCGCCCTTATATTTCTTTCGTATCTTTTTAAGTTTCTTTTCTTTTTTATTTATCCAGTTTATTTCATCGGTTTTGAGATTTTGCATTTCATCCTCAGACAGTGTCTGAAGTAGCACAGCCCACAAATCGTTGAGCTGATTGTCCCATAATTCATATAGGTCTTTAGCTTTTTCATTTAGTTGAGCCTGATTAAGTTCTTCTTCTTGAATTTCTTTTCGAAGGCTATCAGATAATTCTTTAGTATTGTTGACATTTGCGTTATAGTCGTTTGAATAGTTGGAACTTGAAAATCCGTATTTAGGTTTTTCGTTGTAAAGTCCTACAAAGTCCAATGTATCTTTTTGTGTTTCAGTGTCGTAATCGAAGATAGCCATATTTATCCAGGTAACAAAATCTTCAGGAAGCTCTTTAACTTTTGAACCCGGTAAATAGAAATATATATCTTCAGCTTCGTTTAAACCATAGGCAGTTGTGTACAGATAACTAACACCGTCTATTTTTTCTTTAGTATCAGGTTCATTTTTGTATTCGATATTTTTTATGGTAGTTTTGTAAGTCAGGTCATCTACTTTTTCGAGTTTTCCAAAATTGCCTTCAAATTCGCAACTATACATAAGGCCTTTTGAATCTTCATCGTCAGGATCGACGAAATCCCAGTCGTGGTAATTACCTTTAAATGAACCGTCCTCAGATATGAATAGTTCGGTACACCATCCGCCGGCACCGCTGCTGAATGAAAATAAAGTATCTTTGAGTGAAGAATACGAAAAAGTATCATTTGAAGTTTCTTCAGTGCTTGTTTTTTCAGCGCTTGTTTCTTCAGTGTTTGTTTCTTCACTGTCTCTATCATTATTATCTGAATTATCTTCAGTGGTCTCAGAGACAGGCGTGGTATCTGCTTCAGGAGCACCGGTTGTAGCGACATTTACTGAAGAATTATTCTGTCTGTCCGTGGTACTTTTTCCACAGGCAGCAAGAGATAAAGTCAATGAGCATATTACTGTTAAACTAATAATTTTTCTCATAATAACATTGTCCTTTCGAATCTGATAAAGTATATATCTGCCCTTATTATTTTAATAATATTTATGGGGAATGGCAAGTTGATTCATATATGAATAAATAGCATGAATAAATAGTAATAATAATTGCTGTGAAAGTATTAGTGCGATATAATATAGACATGATTATTGAGCGGAAAAAAGGGATTAGATTTGTAAGTATGTAGTTATATATGTGTGGTTTATAAACACAGTTCGGAAAGGGTGATTATATGAAGAAACTATGTAACGCTTTAGCACTTTTCAGTTTTATGTTTGTGATGCTTTTTTGTTCATCAGTTGTCGTGCATTCTGACAGCGACTATGTAATTGTCAGTTATACCAAAAATCAAGGCTACGACATTATTCCTGTGGGTAAGTCAGCTAAAGCTAAACAACTTGAAAGTGATTCTGTTATTTCTTTTGAAGTATCAGCTAAAGAAGATTTTCAATTTGTAATTTCCGTAGAGGCAGGATATGTTAAGGAATATAAGGGTTACTCTAAAGAATCTAATTTTATGGTAATGTACGGCGAAACACAGATTAATAATATGACTTCAATTATTAATCAGACCGATGGTATTTTCACAATCACTTCATCTGTTTTGGAGGCAAAGGGATCAAATACTATTTCAGTAAAAAATTTAAAAAAATCTTTGGGACTTGTGGAGTTAGCATATGATTATGATGTTTTCAAAGTGAATGATGGAATGACAGCACAAGATGCGATAACTCAATTTGAAAAAGCGTGTTATTACAAAATCTATGATTCAGCTGAAAAAGAAAAAAGATATAACGCCGGCACCAGGTATTGCCTTTTTAATGTCCAGGAAGATTACAATAAAATGTATAATCTTGATAAAGTGACGGGGACTCTTGAAAAAGGCAAAACATATTATATGGTGTGCTATACTTTACCTTCAGATTATTATGGCAGTAATTATACATATACTGATTCACCATGCTATATCAACGGAAGTGAATGTTCTTCAACTCAATCAACTTACAAGGCAGTACAGCATTTTACGTATATGGCACTTGTTATTCCGTTTACGGTTCAGAATATAAATCCGACAGTTGTCGCAACTGATACCGGCAGCAGTAATTTCGATGTTTCATACACTCAAAATGAAAAGTTTGAGATAATACCGGTTGGAAGAAGCACAGGAGTTGAACCGATGGTAAATGGAAGCAGAGTGACATATAAGGTTCCGTCCTCAGAAAAATTCGAGTTTTTGTTATTGATAAAGAGAGGATATATTAAAACAGACAACTATACATTAAAAGTTGGTTCAGTGAAGCACAATCCATTCAATGGAGTGTATTCAATATATCAGGAAGGTGGAGAGATAACGGTTGATGGTATAGTGTCACCAATTGCCAAAGTTGATTTTAATTATGACAGGGCGTCTTTTTTACAATGCACTGATAAGACCTGCAGTTCGATAAAAGAATCATTTAGATCAAACTGTCTTCCTGTAACATCATCTGAATCAAATTTCTTTTCAGGGTATTATGTTTTTAAGGATATCGAAATATATAAGAGTGGTAATAATCCGATTTTCCAAAATGCAAATTTGGTAAATGACAATGATGTTTTAGATGAAGATTTTGAGTATTACATAGCTATTCATATCATGAATAAGGGAGACGTTGGATTTTTGAACAACGCACCGATTGTTAACGGCGAAAAGGTGAAAACATATACATACAATTCCACAAAGGATTTGCTGTTATATTTCCCATTCGTTTTACATACTCATAATTACACAGTTACCTTTAAAAAAGAACCTACTTGTGCAGAGAAGGGGTATTCAACCTATACCTGTTTGGTATGTGGTGACAGCTACAACTCAGACTATGTAGATGCAACCGGAATGCATAAAGAAGTGAAAGAAAAAGAGAATGTAGTTCCTGCAACTTATGATAAAGAAGGTTCCTACGATGAGATTGTTTACTGCTCTCTGTGCGGTAAACAGATTAGCAAAACAAAGATAATTGTTCCGAAACTGACGAAACCATCTGAAACAGGAAATAACACAAAGAATGACAACGGTTTGGGAGCAGGAAATAACTTAAAGACAAATAATATTGATGCAGGTAATAATTCAAATGCCAATATACTTTTTGCAAAAGGAAAGACAGTCAAGATTAAGTACAGAAATGTTAAGAAGAAAAAGTATAACTTAAAGATTAGTAAGGCTGTGACAGTAAAAAATGCAAAAGGTTTAGTAACATACAAACTTATGTCTGCTAAGAAAGGCAAAAAGAATTTCAAAAAGTACTTCAAGATAGTAAAGAACAAAACAATTACTGTTAAGAAAGGTCTGAAAAAGGGAACATACAAAATCAAAGTTAAAATCACAGGCAGCGGCAACAGTAATAATGACAAAAATGAAAAGTCAGTCACAGTAACTGTAAAAATAAAATAGAACTTTTATTGTTACAATAATCCAAAAGACTCCGGAATGATTACGAGAACCATTTTTCAGTCTTATAATGCAGTTAATTAAATGGTGATTTATGTTGGAAAAGACGGCAACTTATATAAGTGGTGAAAAAGAAGGCCATGAGCGTTCTTGAATAATTCCGGTGTGTATGAGAAAATGTAAAAGATAGTTCGTATAATGAAGTCAGCAGAACCGGAGGAGTTGTGAATAATAAAAAGATTAATAAATTTGAAATAGGTATATGGATAACTATTATTTCCATAACAGTACTGCTTATATGTATTTATTCTTTTACAGGCAAAAGCGGTGAGTGTGTTCAGGTAAAAATAGATGGAATAGTAACAGCTGAATATTCATTAAAGGGGAGTGGGACTTATCCAATTATTGGAAGTGGTGAGAACATTTTAGTAATTGATGATGGAAAAGCATACATAAAAGAGGCAGACTGTCCCGATAAACTTTGTGTAAAGCAGGGGAAAATACAGCGAGTCGGGCAGAGTTTAATTTGCCTTCCAAATAAAGTTGTAGTAGAAGTTGTGGATAAAAACCCGGATAGTGAATCCGGAGTGGATGCGATTGCGAAATAAAGAATATGATTCATACTAAAATTAGACAGTTGAATTTTTCAACTGTCTAATTTTTTGGGGTCAGATCACTGAGCTGGTGGTTATGATTCAATTTGGCAAAGTGCATCAATATGAAGATATTGTGGTGCAATATAGTGTGGTTGTTTGTAATGTCATTCATTCCACTTGAAACTGCATGGGTTGGTTCATATCCAAAATCGATAGCTCCAATTTCAGTATATTTTGGAGTATTTCATTTTTTTACAGTAAAGATAATTTGCTCATAAACAATTATAAATTATACCGCTACTATAAAACGATTGAAATCGATTACGTTATTTGATAGCCTATACATACCAATTAAACTAGTTGACCTATGCCGACAGACAACAGTGTCAGAAGAAATCAGTGAAGACATACAGTAGTGCCTCACACATAGATAACAAGGTACATATGTTAAATAGTTACATGCCGGCGGGCTTCAACCACACGACATCAGGAAAGGAGACACAATGAAGAAACTGATTGAGATGGTTAAAGAGTTTTTCTCTAATGATATGGATCTCAAGGAAAAAGGAATTAAGTCCAAGGACTACGGAACTATAAACAACTTTATATATGCAGTGAAAATTTCCCTAAAGTACAACAAAGCATATATTTTTGCACTTATGATTGGAAGCTTAACTCTTAGTTTATACCAGCTTATGATTATTGTTGCACCAAAGATTGTTCTTGAACTTATTGACAGGAAAGTTACAAGTCAGACTATGGTAATTGCCATGATTATTTTCGGAATCGCAATTACGCTACTGAATTATATCAGTGGTAGAGCAGTCAACATTATGCAGTATGGATTTGACAAGGTTCAGTACAATCTTATGGCAGATTATCTGAGAAAGATTTTTTACACGGATTACAAGAACATGGAAAATCCGGATTTTCTTGATTTGACAGAGAGAGCGAAGCGAGCAACTTATTACAACTGTGGTTTTCATGGTTATTGTCAGAGAGTCAGATTCGTTTTGAATTCGCTGACAGTTTCAGTTATTTCAGGGGTGGCAATTCTTTTTATTCATCCATTGATAGTTATAACATTAGGGGTTTTAGCATATCTTAGCTATCGATTTTTCGAAAATACAATGCAGTGGAATAAGGTTCATTATGAAGATGCAATGGCGGGAACCTGGAGGAAAATGACATACCTTCATCAGACTACAACGGACTTTGGATACGCAAAGGATATTCGTCTTTTTGGAATGTCAAACTGGATTGAAAAAATCTGGGAAGATGTTAATACAGTATTTTTAAAAAGATGTAAAATGCGTCACAATAAGTGGGTAATGTGTGAAGTGAAAATCAGCACACTCAACCTGATTCAGAACGGAATACTGTACTGCGTTTTGATTTACAGGGTGCTCTACAAGGGCCTTAGCATTTCAAATTTCGTGCTGTATGTGGGATTGGTGAGCGGATTTTCACAGGCAATGTACGAGCTTTTCAGTAATCTTGTTTGGATGCATCTCAACAAAATGCAGATGGATAATTACAGAACATTTATGGATTGGGAAGAAGAAAAGCCGGATGCATCAAAAGAAGAGGGAACTATTACGGATATCAATTTGGATAAATACGAGTTCGTATTTGAAAATGTATCTTTCAAATATCCGGGACATGAAAATTATGTATTAAAGAATGTTAACTTAAAAATAGATGCTGGAATGAAACTTGCAGTAGTTGGAATTAACGGTGCCGGAAAGACTACACTCACAAAATTGTTGATGAGACTTTATGAGCCTACAGAGGGAAGAATTCTCTTAAACAGTGTGGACATTAAAAAATATGACAGAAGTAAATATTACGAGATTTTTGCTCCGGTATTCCAAAATGTTGAAGTGTTCGCGTTCCCAATCTGGGAAAATATTTCCATGAGAGAGCGCGAGAGAACAGATATGGAACTTGTCAAAAAGACACTTGTCCAGAGTGGTCTTGATGAGAAGATTAATAAATACGAAAAAGGTATGGAGACTCAGCTCTTAAAGATATTTGACTCAAACGGTATTGATTTATCCGGCGGTGAGCGTCAGCGACTTGCCATGGCAAAAGCCTTGTATCAGGACAGAAGCGTGGTTGTTCTTGATGAGCCGACAGCCGCACTTGATGCGTTGGCAGAGGACAGAATGTATCGCGAATTTAACAACATGGTAAAAGGCAAGACATCTATCTTCATTTCCCACAGATTGTCCAGCACAAGATTCTGCGACAGCATAGTGATGTTTGAAGACGGTCAGGTTATTGAGCAGGGAACTCACGATGAACTGATTAACAAAAACGGAAAATATGCATACATGTATGAGGTTCAGGCTCAGTATTATAAAGATAATGAAGACAATGAAGGTAGTGAAGACAGTGTAGATAATGCAGACAGTACAGACAGTACAGAAAATAAAGATAAAGCAGATGCCGGTACTTTTGATGACAAGGATAATAATAAAGAAAAAGCCAGCAATTTGGAAAAAGAAGATAACAGCGAAAAGGTGATAGAAAAAGAAGATGACAGCGAAGGGGGTGAAGAGTGTGCTTAAAAGTTTGCGAAAAAGAATTAAGGATATGAACAAAGTCATTAAATTCTTTTTAGGCTTTGCATGGAAAGAATATCCGCAGTATTACCTGTTCGTAGTAATGCAGATTGTTGTAGACAGTATCGGGCCTTTTATCACAATTATCGGTACAAAATATCTGATAAATGAAATTGCTTATCCGGAAAAGAGAAATCTGAACATGATTATTTTTTGGGTGTTGTTTATCTGTATCGGAACTTTGATGTACAGATCACTGCACAAATTTGTGACGGAAAAGCAGTATTACAGTTGCGATATAGTGGACACTGCAATCAGAAAGCATTGCGGAAGCCGATGTATGAAAATGAAGTTTGAGTACACTGAAAACTCTGATGTGTTGGATGATGTGCAGAAAGCCGGACGTGCCATTGAAGAAGCGGATGTTCAGACCATCATTGAAGGATTCACTGATATTATTTCAGGCTTCATTGTATTGTTGGGAGTATTTGTTCTGATTGTAAATTGTTCAATATGGTTGCTTGTTCCTATTGTTTTAAGCTTCGTTGTAAGTACCTTCGCAACCATGAAGAGCACAAAGCTTCGCGAGGAATATTACAAGGTTTACACAGAACAGTTGAGAGAGCAGGACTACTACATGCACAATCTTACAGAGAGCAAATATGCAAAAGATATAAGAGTATATAAGGCATCTGGAATGATTCTCGATAACCAGAAAGCAATGGGGGAGAATATTTACCGTGTGGCAAAAAAGAGTTACAAACATATGTGGAAATTTGAAGGCACTGATGGTATTGTCTCTCAGATTTGCACAACTGCTATCTATATTATTATTGGATTAAACACACTTATTGCAAAGATTACAATCGGTGATTTCAGCAGTCTGGTTCAGTCGGCAAATGAATTTAAAAATTCTATGCAGAAAATATCCAGAGGAATATTCAGTATAAGATATGCAGCTTCTGTTCTTAAAAATTATGTGGACTTTATCGAGAGCATTGATATGGAATCAGAGTCAGACAAAGAGAGCGCATCTGCAAAAGTTGATTTGACAAAAGCACCGGTTATAGAGTTTAAGAATGTTAGTTTCAAATATCCGAATACGGACAGATATATTTTGCAGAATGTAAATACTGTCATTAAGTCAGGAGAGCACATCGCAATTGTGGGACAAAATGGTGCCGGCAAAACTACATTTATCAAACTGTTGTGTCGTCTGTATGATGTTACAGATGGTGAGATATTACTTAACGGAGTAAATATCAAACAGTACAGTTTCGTTGATTATATTAAAATGTTGTCGGTAGTATTTCAGGATTACAAACTCATGGCATTTTCAATTATTGAAAATGTAGCTATGGATGATTCAGACAGTCCGGAGGCTAGAGACAAAGCAAAAAAACTTGCAGAGTTGGTTGAACTTTCGGATTGGATTGAATCTCTTGAAAAGAAAGAAGAGACAAATATTTACAAGCAGTTTGATGAGGCGGGAGTTGAGCCGTCAGGCGGACAGGCTCAGAAACTTTCCATTGTAAGAGCTCTTTACAAGAACTCGCCAATGGTTATCCTGGACGAGCCGACTGCAGCACTTGATCCGGTTGCGGAATATGAAATATATCAGCATTTTGATAAATTAGTTGGAGGAAAGACGGCGGTATATATTTCTCACAGACTTTCCTCATGCAGATTCTGTGACAGGATAATAGTTTTCAACGATGGAACCATTATCGAAGACGGAAGTCACGATGAACTTATGAATGTAGAAAACGGATTCTACGCACACATGTATAACACACAGGCAAAGCACTATAAAGAGAGTGCATAAAAAAGTAAAATAAAAAAGCTAAATAGCATGCAAAATAAAAGCAAATAAAAGCAATAGAGAAAGCGCTTAATTAAATTGTGGGTGAAAAAGAACAAACTCTTCGTATGGAAGAATATGTCTCAATTTGTTAATTGTTTTTGTCTGTGATTTGTAAACTTTCAACAGACTTTCCTTCTGATTTAGTGAATCTTCACTGACAGTTGAAGGCAAGTCTTTTGGAAGTTTTTTCTTTGAATAATACTTGGCAAAACAGTATAAAGGCGGTCGGTAATCACCTGCCATATAGCAATCGCCATATGCGTCCCTTACAATATTGTGTAGCATTTTATGCTGAATATGACCGTATTCACCCTGCGCATTGTGCGTCACAATGCTTGCCCAGTTGTTGGACTTAATCGCTGTCAAAACATCCTGACTGATAGAATCCTTACAGAAAGTCCAGTCAGATCTTTTATTAAAAATCTTATCAGGATATGAAAGGATTATCCCTTTGCAATGGGTCTCTTTCAATACTTTCTCAAACTCAGTTTTTCTTGTTTTATTATTCCCGCAGGTAATGCACAAAATAAAATAATTACCGTTTATTAAGTGGTCGCCGCCAAATATTGTCTCGTCATCGGGATGGGCAACTATCATAAGATTATCGCATTGTGAAATGCCGGCATTTATCAATTGATTTTCATTTATATTCTTCACGTTAAGGTAAGGAAAAATACATATAAAAAGACCAAAAGTAATAATTAGTATAACTGAGAAAATGATATTTTTAGTTTTGTTTTCTTTGATATTTGTTTGTTTACTAATTTCTTTGATATTTGTTTGCTCAATATTCTTTTTTTTGCTTGTTTGTTTAATATTTTCTTTTATGTTTGTTTGTTTAATATTTGCATTCATAATAGGCTTAGTTTATCATATAATATTGAAAATGTCAGCGTGATAGCAAGTTATGTTTGCTAATAAGATTACTGATGATTACTAATATTTGCTATCTCATTGCGATAACTTACAGATTAAGATATCTTGAGCTTTCGCGATTATAAATATTATTGAAGGACGAACCTATGCAAACGATAAAGAGATTTTTAACTGAAAATAAAAAAGACATTATATTTATGACAATACTGCTTATGATAGTTGGGGCAGTATTATTTGTTGTGGATTTGAAAGGTAATGTGTTTGGTGAGCGAACAGATTGGGCAAGTCAGCACGCGGTTATACCGGAATATTTCAGACAGACTTTTTATAACACAGGGGATTTGTTCCCGGATTACAATCTTCAGTTGTTTGGTGGGGCAAATGCATTTAACTTCTCATACTACGGATATCTCAATCCAATAATACTGATAAGTTATCTATTACCAAAGGTTGCAATGCAGGACTATATTATTGCGTCAATGGTGGTTTGTATATACTTAGCAACAGTTCTTTTTTTTATCTGGATTAAGAGACTTTGCAAGGAAATGAATTACGATTCCCAATTTTCACCTTACGTGGCAACATGCATGTTTATGTTATCTGCCCCATTATTTTTTCACGGGCATATGCAGATTATGTTTGTAAATTACATGCCATTTCTGATAATGGGATTTCTGGCAGTGGACAGATTTGTAAAAAAAGGAAAAACACTGTACCTTGGTATTTGTGTTACATTACTGTTTCTTGTCAGCTACTTTTTTGCAATTTCAGCAACAGTGAGTATTGCTTTGTATGCAATTTTCAGAGTGGTGAGTTTGGATAGTGAAAGCAGGATTGAGTCTTTGGATAGCAAAAGCAGAATTATGTCTGTTGGAAGGTATGCAATATTGTTTTCACTCACTGTAATCGCAGGAATCATGACATCCCTTGCCGTTCTTCTACCTTCTTTTGTAGCAATTGTTAATGGAAGACCGGGAGGTGCCGAAAGTTTTAATGCCACAGGAAATATACTTTTACCTGCTTTTGACGTGTCATCAGTCTGTTATTCACCTTATGGAATGGGACTTTCCATGATTGTTGTAATAGCTGTGATATACATGATTGCAGATGGAAATCTTGGAGAGAGAATTATCAGTGCATCTGTTCTAATGCTTATACTGATGCCGGTTTTAAAATTAGTTCTGAATGGATTTATATATGTCAGAGCCAAGGCTCTCGTTCCTTTTATGCCGATAGCACTGTTGATTTTCGTTATTTTTTTATCGCGAAAAATAAACGCAAGAAAAATATGCGTATCATTTGCCATCGCTTTCTTTTTTGTGCTTTCATCATTATTAACTGAAAAATACATTGAGTTTACAATCATCGCAATTGTTGATTTGACGATAATTGGTTTGTTCTATTTGGCATCTGCCCTGATTAATTATATTAAAAACAGAAAGCCGGGTATTCCTGACAGAAAAATGACCGGTAGTATTTCCATAATAATTTCCGCTGTAATATTTGTTGTTGTTTTTTTTGAGTCATCATTTTTGACCGCGGACAAATACGCCGATTTCTACAATGAAAATAAGAATGAAATGGCAGAGATGGCTGAGCAGAGAGAGGAGAGAAAAAATACTGAATTGGCAGAAAAGGGAGAAGATAGAAAAAATACTGAATTGGCAGAAAAGGGAGAAGAAGAGAGAGAAGAAAAGATAAAAGAAAAAATAGACTTGGCAAAACTGACAGAAAAAGGGGAAGAGAAATGTGAAGAGAATGAAGGAGAGCAAGCAGAAAATAGAATAGGAAAAAATGAGGTAAAGAATTTATATAGAAGTGGGGACCTCAGTGACGTAAAATACACATTGAACCAGACTCACGGCAAGAATTTTAATACAGTATCCGGATATTCTTCTGTTGTGAACAAAGATTATATGACCCTGTGTTATGAGGATCTTGGACTTAGTAATCCCACAGTCAATCCTATTTCAGTTGTGTCTACAGAGGATGTGATGTTCAATATTCTGATGGGGGTAAAATACCTTTACACTGACAAGAATGTTGCAGGGTATAAAAAAGTTACAGGGTATAAAAAGGTTGCAGAAGATAAGAATGTTACAGATTTTCAGATTGTTGAAAACAATGATAAAGATACTGGTAATGATAGTTATATAGAAGGTAATGATATTGCAGAAAATAGTAGTATTGCAGAAAATAGTAGTATTGTAGATATTAAGAGTGATGAAGAAAATAAGAATGACAGTTGCGGATTGATTTGTAATGATGACGTTAAGGGGATTGGTTTTGCTGATTGTAATGTGATGTCTTACAATGAATACCGAAAACTGAATGCCATGAATAAAGAGATGACACTCCTTGATTCTATAATTTTGCAGGATGATGACTATATCAAAATCAAAGAAGAGAATTCAAATAGTGAGAAAAATACTGTCAGAGAAGGTTGGGCAAATAGAATTGATGATTCCGACTATAATGGTGAGAATTATTTTGAAAAAATAGAGACAGTAAATATCGGAACAAAGGTGGCAGACGGTTATTTTCATGTGCATACGGAGGACACTCCTTTAAAAAAGGAATTTGAGATTCCAAATTGTGACAAGCAAAATGTTTACGTTGTGACCTGCCACATCAAGGAATATACACAAAAGAGAGCGACTGTTAAGGTTAACGGAATCAAAAACAGTCTCAGCGGAATTGAGAATGCATTTCCAAATGACAATTTTGATTTCAAATTTGTATTTTCCGGAACTGATGATGGCAGAATGACTGTGGAAATTCCAAAAGAATGTGATTTTGATTTGAGTGCCCTGGATATCTATATGATTAAATATGAAAAGATTCAAGAGATTCTTTCGGACAGAGTGTATTGGAATAACAGTAAGTTTACCAATAACAATACAATCTCCGGGGAGATAGATGTTGATAAAAAGATGGCTTTTACTGTGACGTTGCCATACGATGAAGGCTTTAGAATGTATGTTGACGGAGAAGAACAAAAAGTGTTAAAGACTGATAATGGATTCATGGGATGCATTATTGAGGAGGGTCATCACAATATAACACTGAAGTACACAGTGCCATACAAAAAAATAGGATTTATTTTGACGCTCATGGGAATAGTGATGCTTATATTATTAAACTTATATTATGCGAGATGTACAAAATCTAATGGTAAGTTGTAACTCATGTGGCTTTTGTACTTTATGCTCTTCTTATTAGTTTTTCTTATTAGTTCATATTCTTATTGAGAAATTTTATTCCTCTTGGAAAAAACAATATGGGATGTAAGCACTTCCGACAAGAATTCTTACAGTGAGTATCCCATTTGGGAAAAATACAATATGGGATGTAAGCAACTTCAGCAAGAATTCTTACATAGAGTATCCCATTTGGGAAAAATACAGTTTGTGATGTAAGCACTTCCGACAAGAATTCTTACAGTGAGTATCCCATTTGGAAAAATTACAATATGGGATGTAAGAAATTTCAGCAAGAATTCTTACATAGAGTATCCCATTTGGGAAAAATGCAATATGGGATGAAGGACCTAACAATTATGCCGGAAAAACCGTACATCCCGTTTAGAAAAAACTTCATATGGGATGAAAGACCTAACAATTATGCCGGAAAAACCGTACATCCCATTTAGAAAAAACTTCATATGGGATGAAGGGCCTAACAATTATGCCGGAAAAACCGTACATCCCGTTTAACAAAAATCTACTTTGAGTTTTAAGACTTTCCAAAAAGCAAGCTCCAAAAAGAAAGCCCCCCCACAAGCAACCCCCCAAAAGCAAGTCATCCGCAATAAGCCCCCCAAAAAACACCCCCCAAAAAACAGTAAAATTTTAGTACCCTTTTATGCAGCAAATATGATAAAATGGAATAAATAGCGGAACGGAAAATTTGCGTGTCATACACGCGTGCACCTCTACTTTAAATTAAGGAGAAATTTAGAGTATTTAAAAGGAGGTCGGTATATGTATTTTTATATTTGTAGTGTTGTCTTAACTGAATTGTTGATGATTACTATGACAATTCATGTTATGACTTATTCGGGATTTGACAGGGTTCAGAGAAATTGGTTTGCACTGACTTTTATCAATATTCTTATATGTTCTTTGGCAGAGTTTATGGTTCACTGTGGGTATTATGACCCGGCGTATTCAAGTTTTCTTACGGCAGTTACGGTCATACAGTTTTCCATTTCTCCGATGCTTGCAGTGCTCTTTTCGGGAGCGCTTGGACTACACAAACAGTCAAAGATAGCAAGTCTGTTTTTTCTTGTAACACTAGCGGTTGAAGTGTGCGCAGCTCCAACCGGAGCAATTTTCTATTTTGATGAGAATGGATATGCGCGTGGAGATTATTTTGCAATATACGAGTTAATATACATTATAAGTTTGCTTTATCTTGCAATCAGTCTGATTATTGTGGGCAGGAGATTTCATCATCGTGATTTTCTGACTATCATTATGGTGGTAGTTGTACTTCTAGGCGGTATTATTCCTATGTCTATCTATAAAATAAATATAACTTATGTTGCAATCGCAATGAGTGCATGCATTTGCTATATTTATTACAATGATCTTATTCAGCAGGACACGAAAGAGGAACTTGTTTCTAACCAGCGCAAGGTTACTGCAATGCAGACTCACATTATTTCCGGATTATCAAATCTTATAGAAAATCGTGATACTGAGACGGGAGAACATGTTTTAAGAACCAGCAGATATGTAAAAACTTTGGCGGAAAATGCAATGAAAGACGGAGTTTACGCGGATCAGATTGATGAGCATTTTATTGAACTGATGTATTCCCTTGCACCACTACATGATATAGGAAAAATTGTTGTTTCAGATAAGATTTTATTAAAGCCGGGAAAACTGACCGACGAAGAATTTGAGGAGATGAAAAAGCATGCGGCGGCAGGAGGGACTATTGTAAGACAGATTCTTGAAGGAATAACCGACGAAGAATACATAGAATTTGCGGCAGATATTGCAACATATCATCATGAAAAGTGGAATGGATGTGGATATCCCGAGCATCTGTCCGGGGAGAATATTCCGCTTGCTGCGAGAATTATGGCAATTGCAGATGTATTTGATGCACTGATATCAGTGAGATGTTATAAAGATGCAATGCCTGTTGATAAGGCAGTTGAGATTATTAAAAAAGATGCCGGATCACATTTTGATCCAAAGCTTGCGGAAGTTTTTGTGCATCATTTGGATGAGTTCTTGGAAGAGTAGAAAGGAGGGCTCTATATTGAAAAAAAGACATGACAGACTTATGCTTTTTTTAGCATTGCTCATGATGCTGACGGTTGGAGCGGTTGTGTATACCGGCGTTTCCATTTTTAATAATACCACGAGATCCTACAGAGAGAAGATTATTGTAAATGCATCCAAACTTGCGGTAACTCAGGTTGACGGAGACAGTATTGATAAGTGGCTGAATGATGGCCCTGATGAACAATATGCCGATACGGCCAGAGTTCTTGAAAGCATTTTGGATAACACCCCGTATCTTCAGTATTTATATGTTTATCAGATTAAGGAAGACGGATGTCATGTTGTATTTGATTTTGATACCTCTTCAACTGAATTGGAAAAGTATGATGAACTGCCTGAAGTTGCAGCTAATTCTTTGGGAGAATTGATACCTTTTGATGAAAGTTTCAAAGAACATTTGCCGACTCTCTTATCCGGTGGAAAGATGGATATTATTGAGAGTAATGATACGTACGGCTGGCTTTTGACACAATATGAGCCGATATTTGATTCCAATGGCAAATGCACGGCCTATGTCGGTTGCGATATCTCAATGCTTGGCGTCAATGACTATGTACAGAATTACGTTAAACGTGTAGTTGTTATTGCGTTATTATTCTTTATTGGATGTATTCTTATAGGATTGAGACTGTCAGTTGTGGCGAGTCGTGCAGATGAGGCGGAGATACTTATCACTCAGCGAAACAGGGATAAGCAACTACTTCGTGAGTTGATAGAGGCATTTGCTAAAGTGGTCGACCTGAAGGATTCATACACAAGAGGTCATTCAGTGAGAGTGGCAGTGTACACAAAGATGCTTGCCAAAGAGCTTGGATATGACGATGAAACGGTAGAGAAGTTTTATAACATAGCGCTTCTTCATGATATTGGTAAGGTTGGTATTCCGGACAGTGTTTTAAATAAGCCGGGCAAACTTACTGATGAAGAATTTGCTCTTATCAAGTCTCATGCAGCAAGAGGATATGAGGTTCTTAAGAATATCAGCCTTATGCCTGAGATTGCAATTGGAGCTCAGGCACATCATGAGAGACCTGACGGAAGGGGCTATCCTAACGGTTTAAAGGGCGATGAGATACCAAGAGTTGCCCAGATTCTTGCCGTGGCAGATTGTTTTGATGCCATGTATTCCAATCGTCCGTATCGTTCGCGTATGAATTTTGACAAGGTAGTGTCTATTATAAAAGAGGTTTCCGGAACACAGCTTACACCGGATGTGGTTGATGCTTTTCTTCGTCTGGTTGAGAAGGGTGAGTTCAGGGCAGCTGATGACCATGGCGGCGGAAGTATGGAAACCATTGAAAATATCAGAAATGAAAAGCCGGAGAATCAGGAAGATGCGAAAAAGGAAGAATAAATAAGAAGTATAAAAAATGGCTGTTGCACTTATACGCAACAGCCATTTTTTAATCATCTATATCATTCGTAGTATTTAAGGTTTTTAAGTATTCTATCTTTTTCATTGTGTTTGAGTATGAAAAGGAAATAGGAATCGAAACATAATAACTGTTATATTGGCTATCTTCATAATTGATATTCAATTCATATACCTTTTTACTTGGTTCATAGATTAGTTTGCTTGTATCATTGCAGTCTTTTATGACTTCGTCAATGAGATCCTTCAATTCCTCTGTGTTATTTGAGTAATCGACAAATTCCGGAGTGGTTGCATAATAACGTAATATAGGAACGTCACTTTTGATAACATTAATTGTGGTAATATTATCTTTTGGTATTGTTTTCAGGGCGTTTAGGTCACGCTCAAGCAATGCATCAATAAAGGCTGAGGAATCTACATCACCGTAATTTGTGGTATAAATTCTCTTGACATTTTTTCCATTCTTTAAATGATATTTGAGTGTAAGAGGATAGTAGAAATAGTCTGTGTCGCAGTTGTATAATGATGGGTCAAAATCTGTAAAATTATAAAATCCAAGGTATTTAGTTGAAGTTGCATTATGGGCAATTTGATTATGAACATTAATGATAGCATTGATTGAATCCCTGTCCGAATATTCCACAGGAAGTATATCCCTTCCATTTAAATAGAAGTGCTCGCATTCCTCAGAGAAGGATACACTCTGTACATCGTCAGCATTTGGAACGTAAGCATCATAACCAAAGAATCCTGTACATACAATTACAATAAACGATATTCCAAAAATAAATACAACACCACATTCTTTCAGACTGGATCTGAAGTTTTCAATTCCCTTATGGAAAATAAGATGTGTGAGAAAATTTATAATCATAATCCCTGCTGCAAATCCCGAAACAAGGAAAAAGTATTTACTTCTAAGTCCAAGGCCAAATGATAAAATTTCCTCAAATACAAATACTACAAAATATCCAAATGCTAATCCACCGGTAAAACACGTGAAAAATTTGATTATTATTTCTACCACAGGAAATGCAAATCCACTCTGGGCAGCTTCCGCTTTTCTCTTTTTGCATAATATTGTTGCCAATGCAACGACAATTATGCTGATAATGCACCACCATGCAATGAAAAAAAATGATTTGTCAAAGAAATCTTCTCCATCAATAGATGAGAAAATTCCGGTGTATGGAGCACCTGCCGGACAAAATAGTGTGAAAAGATTTGCATGAAGGTTATAGTAACTGAATCCCGGAAGTACAAATGAAGGGAATACAATCGTTATAGTATAAAATAGCGGATACATTGCATTTAACAGAATAGTGGATACAATTGTATCAATAGTCAGGCCACAGCAGACAGAAATGAATGCTATAAAACTGACATTTCCCAGAGTAGCAACAGAGATTTTGATTGTTGTCATAAGTAAATTTGGCATAGTATTCGTATCGAAAGTAAGTAAGGCGCCTATTATTCCATTTACGAGAATTGGGACAATACTCATTGTTGCGGCGGAAAAGTAACGGGATAAAAACAGAGTCTTTCTGTTTAAAGGCAGTGAACCGTACAAATCAGTTAATCGCTTATTGTGAAGGTATGAAAAACACAATAGTGAAAAAACAGTTGAAAATATGAAAGCAACTATGGGAGTAGCGGCAGCATGAAGAAAAATTCCTTCACCATATGTGGAAAGGCGCTCTTTGTAAAAAAAGAGACGATAACCGCTATTTCTCTTAGCTGATAACATTAAAAGGCATAATTCAACTAAAGGAAATACCATAAACATTAATATACAATATGCTATAAATACAGGTCTGTATTTCCTTAGTGTCCATTCAAAATGGTAGATGGCTTTTTGCTTGTTGCTTAAAGTTTTTTTATTTTCCATATCCAATACCCTCCATTTCATTAATAAATACTTCTTCCAATGTTGCAGGTAACAATTCTATAAATGCAGGATTCAGTGCATTGAGTTTGTCCATAATTTCTTTCTCGTTACCTTTAATCATTACAGAGTAGTAGTTGCCTAAATGATTTAAAATCCGGACATCTAATCCGTCAAAAATATCACCTTCGGGCATTGTGGTAAATGCAAGCTGAATTTTGTGGATTCTATTCTTGATGGTATCAGTGTCATCTTTAGCGATAACATTTCCAGCATGTAAAAGAATTATGTTGTCGCATATGTCATCAATTTCTCTTAAATTGTGTGACGCGATAATGCAGGTCATGTTGTTGTCTGTTACTTCCTGTATAAGAAGTGACTTCAAAGTCTTTCTGATTACAGGGTCAAGACCATCAAATATTTCATCCAAAAAGAGATACTTTGGTCTTGTGGAAAATGCAAGTATCAAAGAAGCCTGTCTTTGCATACCCTTACTCATGTTTATTATTTTTTTGTCATTCCCTATTGGAAATAGTGAACACAATTTTTGGAAATATTCTTCGTCCCATGTGGAATAGAGCCCGCGATACAAATCCGCCATTTTTCTCAAAGTACTGTCATTGTAAAAATAAGGAAAATCAGATATGAAGAAACACTGTTCCTTGATTGACGGATTGTCAAATGCCAATTCGTCGTCAATAATAATCTCACCACCGTCAGGAGCATATACGCCTGAAAGGGTTCGAAGAAGTGTACTCTTTCCGCTTCCGTTACTACCTGTAAGACCTGTGATACTGCCGTCATATATTTTGCAATTCATATCATTGAGAGCAATGGTCTCATCAAATTTTTTAGTCAGTTTTTTTATCTCTATCATATTAATTCTTCACCCCTTTTAAAACATCAATATCATCAATCATTTGGTGCATCTCATCTTTTGAAATGCCTTTCTTGTAAGCCTCTGCAAGAGCACCTTTTAGTTCCTTGCGTGCAATCTGTTTACCCGCTTCATTATCATCAAACCTTTCGGAAACAAAACTGCCGCTTCCAACAGTCGAATATATATAACCTTCTTCCTCTAACATCTTATAAGCTTTCTGGACTGTGCTGGGATTGATTCCCAGGTCAGAAGCAAGGGTTCTCACAGGTGGAAGTTTCTCGTGGGGCTTGATTGCGCCAACAGAAACCATTCGTATGAAATTCTCGTATAACTGCATATATACGGGAGTTCTTGATTGGAAATTAACTGTAAGCATAAGCAAATCTCCTTTCTGTTATTATTTTAATTATCTGATTGCATGATACAAAGTGTATTATGCAAATGATAAATTGTATTACCCGATACCATACAATGTATGATAGGATGTCAAAATGAATATGTCAATAGATTTCGGGAAAATTGTATGAAAAAGTACCATACAATTTTGAGATTATTCTTTTCGAAACGGATATAAGCAGTTTTCAGAAATCGTATACTTTTGAAACGTGAATTACAGATGCTTTCAAAAATAACAAGATGAGCAATTATATCAATGGATTTCGAAATAACAAATGAGACATGCTTAGAAGGATTGTCTTCAAAAGCAAGGCAGGGAGTTTCTGATGAAAAAGTTATGCCCGGCATCCCATGTGAAGAATTCTCCAAACGGGTTGTCAGGAGTTTCTGAGAAAAAAGTTACCTCCGGCATCCCATGTGAAGAAAAATCAAAAAGGGATGTAAGCGTAATGAAATCAAGTTGAATAAGCATACATCCTCAAAATGAATTTTGCCAAAAGGGATATATAATGAAGAAATCCTTGGGTGTAACTGAATATAAAATTATGTGCATGTTTCAAAATGTATGAGAGTGTATGACATTAATACATTTTTGTGTATTTTTGTGCTGAACTCCAAGGCGTTTGACTTATAATATTCATGATGATAAAATTAGTAGCAAGAGAGAGTCCTTAATTTTAGGTGTGACACTAAGAATATATGGGTGAAATATAAAGAAATAATAGAAAAATAATAGAGAGATAAGGTAAAAGGTGATGTGTTATAATGGAAACTTCTTTGGGATCAGGATTAATTTTTTTGGGAATTTATGGTCTGGTTGGAATTGTTTTTTTTACAATAGGAATCCTATTGATTAAGAACAGAAAGAAGAAAGAAAAGAATTGTACTTCAATTACCCATGGAAGAGTAAGAGAGTCGGTTCTTCATAAAGATTATAATGTAAATGGTGGATGGTATGATATAGGCTGGCATCCGGTATTTGAATACACTGTGGGAGATGAAACAATTGTAAAAGAATCAAAGTTCGGTAATTCCGAACCACAATTCAAAGACGGTCAGCTTGTTACAGTACATTATAATCCAAACAAACACGATGAATTCTATGTCGAAGAAGAAAAGGTACATAGGGTGCTTTCATATGTTTTTACTGCTGTGGGAGCAATTAGTCTTTCTGCTGGAATTATTCTTTTCATTGTATACAGGTAAAAAAGATATATTCAGTATTATTAAAGCAAAATAAACTTTTCTTAAGAGTGTACAGCAAAAAAGTACCCTCATTTTATATATAGCAGTAATTGAAGTTTTTTTCAAAAATTTGCTTTTTTTTCAAAATACGGTATTATTTATAGATATAATTTTATCATCATGGTGAACAACAAAATAATATGGGAGGATAATAGAATTATGACGAAAGAGTACCTCAAAACAAGAATAATAGTGCTGAGTATATTAGCTATTGTTTTAATTGGATATTTTATTTATCATGAGAAAAAGAGTGATAAAATAACTGAAAAATACATTTCTAAAGGAGGGTATGAAATAGATAATTTTTCCGCGGAGGTACATAGAGGTAAGTATAGTTTGACTTATATAGCACCTGGTCTTGAATCATTTAACTTTAATTTTATGATTGCAGATACAACAACAGATGAACATATGATATTATTTATGGATGGAAAAAATGGCAGTTGCACAAAGATTTATATGTTTATTAAGGATGATACAGGGAAAGTACATAGAATAAATTTTACCGGTGATAGTAAGTTGGTTTCAAATGAGTTTGCAAATTTTGTAGAATTTAATAAAGATAAAATAAATGCCTATATAGATATGGCAAATGAAGAGTGGGATTTAGGATTAGAAAAAATTAAGTTGGAATAGTTAAAAACTTAATTATGTAAAATACTTATAGAGAGGATAATGCAATTAAGAAGATTACTTGTTTTGTTTTAACTATATTTATGATTGGAGCAATGACTACATCGGTAGTTTTGGGTGGCAACAAGTCCGTTAAGAATTATACTTCAAAAGAAATTCATGTTGAAGGTATTTATTTAAAAAATGGTGATAAAGGAAAGCAGTATAGAAAAATAATAAAATCGTACAATGATTTAAAAAAGACGAAGAACTATGTAAAGAATAATTTCAATTCACCTAAAAAATATATTAAAGAATTGAATAAGTACAATAAGAAATTCTTTAAAAAGAATGCATTAATATTTGTGACAGACAACGTTGATGTTAATCATTCAACATACAATTTGTCATCAGTAGAAAAAGGTACTGATAGATTAATAGTTAATGTGAATAAGAACATTACACTTGAGCCTGGTATGAGTACTACGACTGTGGTGAAGTATCGCACCGATTCATATTTGATAAGTGTAAAAAAATCAAAAATAAAAAAGATTAAAAAAGTGAAGATAGTTTACAATTAAATTGCAAATTAGAGACTGTGAAATAAAGTCTGTAAATTAGATCTTCTATGATAATGATAGGTCAGAAAGTTCAGAATAATGAGCTTTCTGACCTTGCTTTATAGTAGAATAAAGTACATTTTTCTGAAAAAATTTTTTTTACTTATAAATGTTATGACATAAAAAAGTAAAAAATAATGGACTTTTTGAAAATATACTTCAAATGCCCGAAAACACTGATAAAGTACATTTTATAAAAAAGTGAACTTTATTCTTTTACAATCATAATTAATAGAAATAATAAAGTCTATTTTTATAATCACTATACACTGAAAAAAAATTCTATAAAAAGTCGATTATCGCTAACATTTGTTAGAGTATCAGGGAAATACAGTTGAGGCTATTTTACACATTATGATATACTCAAAGTATGAATAAATGGTATTGTAAAAAACAAGACAAACCTATAACGTTTTTTGATACCAAGAATTACTTTGAAGCAAGTTATGAGCAGTTTGATATAAACTATAAAGCACTTTATCACATCATCGATGAAAGGAGAGAAAGATTCCCGGACGAGATAAAAGATATAGCAGAGGACAGTCTGGCAATAAAGATACAAAATGCTTTGTCACTCGGATTAAAGATGCAAGAGCGAGACAGAACATATATAAAACCTATATACAGTGCAAGAATAAAAGATATCTCATGGGTAATTCCGCTACACATATTTAATTCAATAATCGAAGAGCCGGAGCTTGTTTTGGTTGTATATAAATCGGATATTTTCTGGGAAATTAAAACAGTGCTACCTTATGATGATGAAGTAAAAGACCGAATCATCAATTTGGCACTGTATCAGCAGATGTGGTAATCAATTAACCACTTATCAGTGAAATGGAGGTTTGATTTGATGAAGAAAGAAGAACTTAAACTTACAATTGAATTAGTCCCAAAAGCAAACTGGGAAAACAATCTCCGTAAATGCGTGACACAGACTCAGTGGAACAAGATAAGAAGAACAGTAAGAACCAATGCTAACGGTGTATGTAAAATCTGTGGCAGGAATGTCGGAATAGATAAGTTGGATGCACATGAAACATGGGAATACAAAGACGGTAATCAGATACTAAAAGAGATAAATGCTCTTTGTAAGGCTTGCCATGGAGTAAAACATTATGGTCTATCAGAAATAAAAGGGTATGGTAAAAAAGCATATACGTGGTTTATCCGTGTTAATAATATCACTCTAAGAGAAGCAGTATTTTTCCTGAATGAGTATTCTGATGAATATGAAAAACGAAGTAAAAAGAAGTGGAAAATAGTACTTGTAAATTCTATCGTGAAAGATATTATTAACGAAGATATCCGACTAAACAAAAAAGCAAAAGAAAATAATAAAAATGTTGTTATTGTAGAAACCTATGAAGATGTACCTGAAAAGAAATCATTCATATCGAAATTTATAGGCAGATTTACAATTAGATTGTAGTGCCAATATATTTTATATTGTAAAGATATTGAGTACTCATAAGAAAGGAGATGCAAACTATGTCTGAAAGCGATTTCATATATGTAGCGGTAATAACAGTATTTGTTGTCTTTATCGCTTTAGAATTATTATTAATTCTTATTTATAATATTAAAGCAATACTTAAACATCTACTTAGAACGCCGTTCAAATATCCATATTTCGAAAAAGATTTTGACGTAACAGGCAGAAGAAATGTTAAGATAGAAAATCTACTGGACGAATATCTTATAGAGTTCGGTCTGGATGAAATAAGAGAACACAAAAGATTTTTGACTCAGTGGAAACTTGATAATAAGAAAAAAGCAGAAAGCGCTCGACTGAAAAAGTTACGTATAAGACAGTACAACGAAGCATTGGATGACCAAAATACGTATCATTTTAACATAGTACGCGAACAGACCAGATACACACAAAGAAATTATGTAAAAACTGCTTACAAGGTTTTACAGATTCAGTCAACTCATAAGTGTGACCTTCCATATATTATGTACCGATATAACAGATTAAAGGAAATAGATTTCAGCTGCACATTATCGGAATTTGAATCAAAGAAACAGAGAAATTTAATGAAACCTCAATTAAGAGAGTTCATTAAAGAAAGAGACAACTACACCTGTCAGATATGCGGAAAATACATGCCGGATGAAGTGGGATTACACATCGACCATATTGTTCCTATTGCAAAAGGTGGAAAAACAATAGCATCCAATCTGCAGGTATTATGTTCAAAATGTAATGGAGCTAAGCGTGATAAATAGAGCACCAAGGAGATAATAATATGAGTAACAGTAATAGTCAGAATCCGGGCAATGGAGCTGAATTTCAGGAAAAGGTATATAAGTACTTTTGTGATGAGTATCAGAATCATAAATTTGAAAAGGAAAAGGCAATAGAAATAGGAAAACCACCAAGAAAGCACAGATATGATATTGCAAGTGAAGACAACAAGATTGTGATTGAGTGCAAGTGCTATACATGGACTGAAAGCGGTAATTCTCCAAGCGCAAAGCTTAGAACATTAAACGAAGCAATTTTATATTTTACATTCCTAAATAATTGCAAGAAATACCTTGTTATGAGCAGGTCAACTCACCCAAAACAGAAAGAAAGCTTGGCGGAGTATTATTATAGAAGATACAAACACCTTTTAACTCCACACAATGTAATACTTGCCGAATATGATAAAGAAAATAAAATATTTCGGATAATTTCAGATAAGAGCTGAGAATGATATTTACATACTAATTTAGTCACTTTATGTTTTCTTTGATATGTGATAATATTTAGACAAAGTAATATGTTTTTAATAGATTGTATTGATTTCTATGATGAATATACCCTATTAAGATTATATTATATTTTTTGAACAAACTATTCGTATACGAGAACAGAGAATCAACATATTAAATAAAGGATAATGATTTATGGAATATTTAACAACGGCAGAGTTTTCAAAAATATGGAAGATATCGCAAAGGCGAGTAGCTATCTACTGTAAAGAAGGAAGAATTCATGGAGCTATATTAAAGGGGAAAATATGGCTTATTCCAAGAGATACAAAAAAACCAGAGGATCCAAGAAAAAGTAAGAGGGATGGTTGACATGGCTATACTAAGTAAAAAACAGATGTCAGAAGAAGATATAAAGCTTAATTATATTACTCCAGCTATACAGCCGACTTGGGGTGCCATATTACGATGGAGACCAAGATCACGGATGGTCGGATAAATATTAAAGGAAATATGGTTGCCCGCAATAAGCCAAAGTATGCGGATTATTTATTATACCTAAATGGTGGCAAGCCAATCGCTGTTGGGGAAGCAAAGGATAATAATCATTCTGTATCGTTTGGGCTTCAACAGGCGATAACGTACGCTCGGATGATGGATATTCCGTTTGCGTATTCGTCAAACGGTGATGCTTTCTATGAGCATGACTTCCTGACCGGGAAAGAGAGACAGATTCCTTTGGAGCAGTTTCCGACACAGGAAGAGCTGTTTGAAAGGTTTTATGCT
>JAEEGL012952601.1_pt1 | contig 48920 bp, 44 predicted proteins | sample 9134231 | NCBI WGS metagenome assembly JAEEGL01 (sample SAMN16246548, study PRJNA631951) | gut metagenome | biome: gut microbiome; feature: rumen; material: fiber-attached | host: Bos | place: Iran: Karaj | collected 2018-10 | reverse complement strand
GTAGCAACAAAAAGGCGCCGCATATCTGCAGCGCCGTTGTTTTATTGAAACTTTATTCTTCTTCATCGTCATGAGGAATAATATCCGGCAAGGCGCCGATTGCCTGTTTGCGTTTGAGTTTGTTAACAAACTTGATGGAGCGCTGAGCATCCCATTTGCGCTTACCTTCCTCACTTTGATAAATAACTTTATAAACTTCTATTGCCTGGTCAAATTCGGATAATTTGGTCAGACATGATGCCAAGCCGTCATAGAGCTTATGCGTATAGCGTCCGTTGACAACGGCCTGTGCCTTTTTGTAGCACTTCAGGGCATCTTTGAACTTAAACATTTTTTGATATACGTAACCGATGCTTATCCAGGCCTGCAAATCAGAACTGTTGATGTTCAGAATTTTGGTAAAGCACTTTAAAGCCGAATCGTTATCGCCCATCAACTGATAGGTTACACCGATGCCGTTCCAGGCTTTTGTATTGAATTTATCGCCGGATAAGACTTTTTTGAAGAAAGAGATTGAGCGGTCGTATTGTTTGAGCTTTTGCAAGGTTACGGCAATACTCAAGAGGGTTTGCGGATGTTTGTTATCTATTTTCATGGCTTCTTCCAAAACATCCAGAGCTTCTTTATAAGAGAACATGTGTTGCAAAGCGATGGCCTTACCGTTCAATGCCTCCAAAGATGTTCTGTCGTTGGCAAAAGCCTCGTCAAAACAGGTAATGGCTTCTTTATACAAGCCGCGCATACTCAAGGTTACGCCCTTATTATTCAGGACCTCAACCGACTTCGGATTAATAGCCAATGCCTTATCAAAGCACGCTACCGCATCCGTATATTTACTCATTTTTTGATATGCAAAACCTTGTGAATTCAATGCTTTCCACGCACGCGGATTCTCCGCGATAACTTCGGAAAAGCGCTCTACCGCTTCTTCATACTGACCGGAATCAAGAAGTTCCTGTCCTCTCTTATATGATGTATTTTCATTTAATTTAACCATTTTTACCTCTTTCTTTACAGAATAATTGTATAAGGAATATCACATAAAGATAGTTATGTCAAGTTTTTTATAGTATCGATAACTGTTTGAAAATAGGCACATCTGTTCTTACTTCGATATATTGACACAAAAACTTTTGACAATTCTGCCGCATTAATTCACGTTGCTGATGGAAATATTGCTGATAATTGGCGGTAAATTCTTCCACTCCGGTATCAAACACGGCCTTCTGTTCATCGTATTGCGCGGCATAAACGCCGTCTTGCGGGGCAATTTCTTCCAAAACATCAAAAATATTGATGCAACATACCTGATGTTTTTTGGAAAGAATGGCGATTTTGCGGAATTTTTCGTTGTCAAAGTGGCTGAAATCGCTCAAAATAAATACCGTTCCCTGCCCTTTTTGATGAAACTGCAGCATTTTTAAGGCCTCGCTAAGGTCGGCATGATGTTGTTCCAGCAATATTTCGTGAGTTTTTTTGCTGATTTGCGTAAAAATATTCATCAAATTTTTCAAATTGTTCTGCGGCCGAAAATAAGTCGTATTCTCGCCGTCAAACAGCAACATTCCGAATCTGTCTTTATGCTTGACGGTCAGCCAGCCGATAAGAGCGGCAACTTTGGCAGCCGTAACCGATTTAAGCTCTTTGCGGGTACCGAACACCATTGAAGCCGACAAGTCCAAAACCACGATAATCTCGCGGTCTTTTTCCTCATTAAAAACTTTGGTATAAGGCTCGGATTTGCGCGCGGTAACCCGCCAATCGATATCTCTCACGTCATCGCCGAAAATATAGGCACGCACTTCCTCAAATTCCATACCGCGGCCGCGAAAGGCCGATTTGTTGTTGCCTGAACGTTGTGAAGTCGGTTTGTTTTGCCGATATGCCATATAAGGCAAATATTGCTGTTGGGCAATCAGCTCCTCTACGGTAACAGCCAACCCCTTATTTTCGTGAATATCGTCAGGTGTTTTTTCTGCAAATCCGGTCATATTTTTTCCTACGGCAGAGGTACCAATTTCAGCAAGCGGGCAATTACGTCGTCTGCCGTAATTCCGTTGGCCTGAGCTTCAAAGCTCAAAATAATGCGGTGACGCAACACATCAAACACCACGGCATGGATATCTTCCGGCGTAACATAGTCGCGGCCGGCCATCCAGGCATGAATTTTCGAACATTTATCCAAAGCGATGGTGGCACGCGGGCTGGCACCGTAAGCCAACGAGTTTTTCAGGCTGGCGTCATATTTTTCCGGATGGCGGGTAGCCATAACCAGCTGCACCAGATATTCTTCCATCGAGTTGCTGAACTGTACGGAAAATGCTTCACGGCGGGCATCAAAAATGTCTTTCATGCTGATGGCACAAATATTTTCCTGTTTCTTATTATCCAGCGCATCCATTTCTTCGTCACGCACCAAATGCAAAATCCGACGTTCCACCCCGATATCCGGCTGTTCGATACGGATATACATCAGAAAACGGTCAAGTTGCGCTTCCGGCAAATTGTAAGTTCCTTCGTGTTCAATCGGGTTTTGGGTAGCCATAACCATGAACAGACGCGGCAATTTATATTGTTTGCCGCCGATACTCACCTGACGCTCGGCCATAGCTTCCAAAAGTGCCGATTGCACTTTGGCCGGAGCACGGTTGATTTCATCGGCCAGTACCATATTGGCAAAAATCGGACCGGAGCGAAATTCAAAATAACCGGTAGAAGCCACATAAATTTCACTGCCGGTAATATCCGACGGCAGCAAATCCGGCGTAAATTGAATACGGTTGAAGGTTCCCTCAATGCAATCGGAAAGTTTTTTAATGGCCTTGGTTTTAGCCAGGCCCGGTGCGCCTTCCACCAACGCGTGGCCGTCGGCCAGCATGGTGATAATCAGTTTTTGCAGCAGTTCTTCCTGCCCGATGATATTTTGTTGCATATATTGTTGTAAACCGATAATTTTTTCTCTGATTTCAGACATATCAAACCTTTCAAAAACTTGTTTGTAAAACGCAAAAACGCGTTGCATTGAAGCGATAATATTATAAATCTATATATAATTTGTTAAAAAAATAAATACAAGCAAAATTTTAAACTAATGTCTGACGGAATTTTTGATTTGGATGAAGACGGCACCGCACCGGTTTATGATAACATCAGTGCGCTCAAACGTTCTTTGCCGTGGCTCGATGAGCTTAATCCGGAGCAACGGCAGGCGGTTGAAACCACTGAAGGGCCGCTGTTGGTACTCTCCGGCGCCGGCACCGGCAAAACCAAGGTATTGACCACGCGTTTGGCTTATATTCTCTCCACGTTGCCGGTACAGCCGTGGAATTGTCTGGTGGTAACCTTTACCAACCGTGCCGCCAACGAAATGAAAGAGCGCGTGCAAAATCTTATCGGCGATGCGGCCAATTCCGTCTGGCTCGGCACTTTTCACCGCGTTTGCGTTAAAATATTACGGGCTCATGCCGAATTGGTGGGGCTTCACGCCAATTTTACGATTTTGGGCGAAGATGACCAAAAACGCCTGATCAAACATATTCTGGAAAACGAAGGTCTGGACGAGAAGAAATATACGCCGCAAAGTTTTGTTGACAGCATTTCCCGCCTCAAGGATAAAGGCATAACCGTGGAAAAAGCCGAACAGAGTTTCCGTTCGACCGTCCTGTTATCGATTTACAAAAAATATCAAACCAGATTATTGGAACTTAACTGTGTCGATTTCGGTGATATCCTGCTGTATACGCTGACGCTGTTGATGAGCAATCCCGATATTTTGAAAATATATCAGGATAAGTTCAAATACATTATGGTTGACGAGTACCAAGATACCAATGTTACGCAATATCTGTTTTTGCGCCTGTTATCGCAACAATCGCACAATTTGTGTTGTGTCGGTGATGATGACCAATCCATTTATTCGTGGCGCGGCGCCGAAATTGAAAATATAATGCGTTTTCAAAAGGATTTTGTTGATGCCAAGATTATCCGGCTCGAACGCAACTATCGTTCGACCGCCAACATTCTGACCGCGGCTTCCGCCCTTATTGCACATAACACCACGCGTCTCGGAAAAACGCTAAAAGTGGCGGAAAACAGCCCTGCCACCAAATGCAGTAACGACAAAATCAAAGTAGTCAGCCTGTATAACGGCGAAGAAGAAGCCAAATGGGTGGCTGATGAAATCGATACCTTGCACCGTCGCGGCACTCCGTATTCGGATATGGCGGTATTGGTACGCACCGCCTTTCAAACCCGCGAATTTGAGGAGCGCTTTATCTCCGAAGCCATACCTTATCAGGTCATCGGCGGTCCCAAGTTTTATGAACGCGCCGAAATCCGTGATATTTTGGCCTATTTTCGCGTAATTTTGCAACCTAATGACGATTTGGCCTTTGAGCGCATTATCAACAAGCCGGCCCGAGGTATCGGCGCCAAAACCGTGGAAAAACTGCAACAGGTTGCCCGTAGCGAGCGGACTTCGATGTTTGCGGCGGTACAAGCGCTGTTGAATGCCGGCGGCTTAAGCGGCAAAGCTAAGGCCAATCTTGAAGATTTGGTGCAAAAATTTGCGGAGTGGCGGCGCATTGTCAACCTGGTTGATCCGGCCGATTTGGCCGAGGACGTCATTAACGATTCCGGCTATATGGATATGCTTAAAAATGATACTTCGGCCGAATCCGAGGGACGAATTGAAAACCTGCGCGAACTCATTAACGTTATGACCGACACCGAACATTATCCGACCCTGGCGGAGTTTATGGAACACGTCAGCCTGGTAATGGATAACGACAGCAATCTTGATACCAATAAAGTTATGCTGATTACCTTGCATTCGGCCAAAGGATTGGAATTTGAGACGGTATTTTTGCCGGGATGGGAAGAAGCCCTGTTTCCGCACCAAAAAAGTTTGGATGAAGGCGGAGAAAATTCGCTGGAAGAAGAACGACGTCTGGCCTATGTTGCCCTCACCCGTGCCAAACATCGTTTATACATTACCACCACCTTAAATCGTCGTATTTACGGTGAATGGCGCAACAATCAGCCTTCGCGCTTTTTGAACGAAATTCCGCCGGTGTGTTTGCAACTGAATAATCAGACCAATAACTGCTTTAACGGCAGCGGCAGCCGCTACGGCGGATATGATGACGGTTACACCCAAAGCGGATACAACAAGCGCGGCTATTCTTACAACAAATACGGTTACGGCAAGAAAAAATCGTATAAACAGGCGTTTTCCACCAAACCGAGTTACCAAACATATTATGAAAGCGACGAAGAACATTCGTATTCTTATGAGCCGACGGACTACAATTCGTACGATTACAGTGCCGGCTCGGCATCATCATATATCGGCGCACGCGTTTATCACGAAAGTTTCGGCTACGGCAAAATCGTAAAGATGTCTGGCAAAATGTGCGAGGTGGAATTTGACGATTGCGGCCGCAAAAAAATAATGAGCGAATACTTGAGCAAAATTTGAGCACAAAAAAAGGCATATCACACCGATATGCCTTTTAATAAAAAGATTTTCCGCATTTAATATTCCAAATAAACCTCAACTCTGCGGTTTAAGGCCTCGCCTTTGGCGTTGGTTTCAACCGCTACCGGGCGATAATCGGAGAAGGCCGCACCGGACATCATCTGCGGGTCAACGCCCATTCCGGCCAAAGTATTGGCAACTTTGAGCGTTCTTCTGGCGGAAATATCCATATTAATCGCCTCTTTACGGCTCAAAATGTTGGTATTTACTTTGTGCGAAGCATGACCGGCAATTTTTACCGCGGCATTGTTGGCACGTGCCACCTGAGCGATTTGTCCCAGTTGAGCGATTTCCGTCGGGTTCAGATAGTCAGAACCGTCGGCAAAATAAATGATACCGGCCAAATGCGATGTTCTGACAACAACCGGTTGAACAGGCTGTGTAATGCACGGCTGCGGTGCCGGAACCAATGTGCGATTGCAATCCGGTCCTTCAAACAACGAACCTTGATTGCAGCAACAACCGCCGAGCAGCAATACAAGAGCAAAAACAGAAAGTATATTCTTCATGGTATTCCCTTTCATTAATAAAACTTTTCTGCAGGCAGTTTATCGAAAATATACAAAAAAGACAAGAGCTAAATCAATTTGCGCACAACCGCGGACGTAAATTATTCCGATATCCCGTAATTGCCGTTAACCACCAGCACCAACAGCGCCAGAAAAAACATCATGGCAAAACCGGCCTTAACCGAAACGTTATCGGCAATTTTATAGTTGCGGTTTAAGGCATATACAAACACCGGCGCCACCAACAGCAAGGCCGTAACATAGCCGGGGTTGGGGGCAATTCTGAGCGCCATGGTTTTCGCAATAATCAATAATGAGCTGAAACTCACCAATATACAGCCGATGCGGCGGGTTTTGCACGAGATGATTCTTTTGAAAAGGTTTTGCCGATTTGTTGCCGTCTGCTTATAATAGAAAAACAGATTATACAAGCCGCTGACAAAGGTGGAAACCGTCAAATAATAAGCCAGTCCCTGCCCCAATGAATGTGCCTGCACCGCAATATATTTGGTAATGATACTCATAGCCGACAGGGCAAAAACCGCCGGCAGAGTATACAGCGCGGCGGCACGGGAAACGCGGCTGTCCAGCATTTGCCAATAACAATAGCTGAAGCCGCATAAAATCAACATCAATGTGACAAACAAATTGCCCTGATTTAACAAAAGTATAAACTTCTCCGGCGTTAAAAGCCACCAGCCGAAGGTGGTCAGCAAAACCGTAACCGCCATAAAACGCGAAGTCGGACCGGCACCGAACTCGGCCGCGGCAAAGAATATGTGCGAATCATAAATACCGATACATAACCCCTGCGCTATCAGCAGCAGCCAATAATAACCGTCACGCGGCAGCGGATAAAACAACAGACACGGCAAAAAGAACAAACATATTCCGAAACCGCGCCAAATTCCCAATATATAGCCGTTAATTTTAAAATGCTGATTAAACAGCAGATATATTGCCGTAAAAAAGCCGTATATTAAACCGTTTGCCACCCATAACATACATTATATTGTAGTCAGTATAAGCGTTTTTTCAAGACCGAAACCGGCATACAAAAAAACTCCCCGAATGTAGTCGGGGAGTTTTAATGTGATAAACGGTTTTATTATTTAACCAATTCCACAACCGCATCGGTTATGTCTTTACCGCCGTTTACAACGGAAGATTTGGTCAGAACCACGGTCATACCTTCAGACTTGGCAATATCGTTGATGATATTGTTAAGATTTTGTTCGGCAGCCTGCAAACCGGAAGCATGTATCTTATCAAACGTATCTTTTTTGGCATTGATTTCGGCCAGATATTTTTGCGACAATTCCTTTTTTGCATCTTCTTTCTTTTCGGCACTGATTTTTTCGTTAGCCTCATCAGCCATTTTGCGCAATTCCTGCAACTGTTGCTGACGATTATTGCTCAAAGCTTTAATTTCTTCGGAAGACAATACAACGCGTTGCAAATCAACAACCGCAAAAGCAGCCTTGTTGGCGCAAACTGTTTTGTATGTGATCAATGAACCCAAAACGGCGGCAACGATAGCTACCAAAAAGATTAAACCGTAATTCATTCTGTTTTCGTTAGACATTATAATCTCCTTATATTTGATTTTCGTTGCCTATGTTATCCATTTTTTATATATTTTCAAGTACTTTTTATAAAAAAATACACATTATGATTGACCGAACGCAAAAATCGGTTATGCTGAAACGCAACAGTTATAACCGAGAAACAAGATGAGTGATTTAGCCGAACTTGCCGTATATATTCATTGGCCTTATTGCAAAAGTAAATGTCCGTATTGCGACTTTTATAAGGAATTAGCGCGCAATGTAAATCAGGACGAGATTATGGCCGAATATATCTCTGCTTTAAGAAAATATCACGAAATTTTGCCGGAGCGCACCGTAAAATCCGTTTTTTTCGGCGGCGGCACCCCTTCGTTAATGGAGCCGCGCAACATTGCAAAAATAATTGCGGAAATCGGCAAACTCTGGCCGCTGAAAACAAATGCCGAAATCAGTTTGGAAGCAAATCCCAATACCCGCTCGGAAACATTGTTCCGAGATTTTAAAAATGCCGGCATTAACCGCCTTTCGCTCGGAGTGCAAGCCTTAAACGACGCGGACTTACGCTTTTTGGGACGCACTCACGACCTGGCCGCGGCGCGACAATGCCTTGAAGAAATCGTTAAAATCTTTGATAATCATTCCGCCGATTTGATTTATGCCCGGCCGCAACAATCCCTCACCGCCTGGAAAAAAGAGCTGGAAGAAATAACCTCTTACGGGTTGAAACACTTATCGCTGTATCAGCTGACCATTGAAGACAATACGGTTTTTGCCCGCAAAAATGTTAAGCCGCTTGAGGATGAGGCCGCCGTTGCAATGTATGATTTTACCCGCGACTTTTTGGCCGAGCGCGGCTATCCGCAATATGAAGTATCGAATTTTGCCGCACACGGTTGCGAATCGCAACATAATCTTACTTATTGGCAAGGCGGTGACTACATAGGTATCGGTAAGTCGGCGCACGGTCGTTTTAAAATCGCCGGCAAACACTACGCCGCCGAATATCCGTTTGTGCACGAACAACTGACCGAAAAAGAACGGGCGGAAGAACTGATTTTAATGGGTTTGCGCCTGGTAAAAGGTATTGATAAGACGACTTTCAAACAAATTTGCGGCTTGGATATCAACGAGTGCATCAACCGTGACAAAGCGGCGATGCTAAAAGAGCTTGGTTTACTCAAAGAAAACTCTACCCATCTCTTTGCTACCCGGCAGGGTTTTGCGGTCTTAAATCAAATTATTGCCGAATTATGCTCATAAAAAGAAAATCCCGCCGATTATTCATCGACGGAAGTTTCTCTATTTCTTTACGAAAAAACTGGCGACGCCGACCACCATCACAAACAGAAGAACGGCACAGAACCATACACCTCCGAAAGCGATAATCTTGGTCGGGATAACCAATAAGATGTGTTTTACCCTGACTACCGGAACCAAAATGGCCCACACGATAGAAAGGAACAGAAACATGACCGTGCAGATGCGACAAGCCAGAGAGGTTGAACCGTGCTTGAGCATAAACAAGCCGCCGCGTCCCTCATGACTGTCAAATGCAACACAAGTGGCAGTTATAACCACACATACCACCATAGCCAACAACATTGCCAAACTACCGGTCTGGCTTAATAAACAACCTTCCATCATAATATCTAAATATTGATTTGCTGAGTTTATTCTAGACAAAACAAAGGCAGTTGTCAATAAAAAATTTGATTTTTTTAGGCGTTACCGGTTATACCGACAAAGCGGTCAAATTTAAGGCCGAGTTCGTCCAGAGAACGCTGCCACTTATCGGCATCTTTGGTGCGAAACATCAGCTCTTTATTGGCATTTACCACAATCCAATCGTTGTTGTAAATTTCCGTTTCCAGCTGTTTCGGTTGCCAAAACGAATAGCCGAGTGCCACCAGTTTTTCATCCGGACCGTGATCAAAGGCTATATCGGCGATAATTTCGGTGGTAGAAGAAATAGCAATACCGTTGCCGACAATGATTGTGCCGTCCTTGAAATAATCGGTGGAATGCAACACCATTCCCCTGACCTGCTCGAGCGGACCGCCGGTATATAAATTGATTTCGTTGAGTTTTTCATAACTTTGCAACGGCAACTGCATGGTTAAATCGGAAAAGGTGTATTTATCGAGCGGCTTATTGATGATTATCCCCATGGCACCGCGTTTGGTGTGCGAGCAAATATACACCACCGAGCGCCGGAATATTTCATCATCCGAGAGCGTCGGAGTTGCTACTAATAATTTGCCGTTCAAGGCATATTTCTCATCAAAGTTTTCCATGTTTGCACACAAGTTAAATAATCTTTTCTTTACTTTTTGAGTATATCATATTTTATTATGAATTAAAAGTTTAAAATAAACAATGAAACACCTGTTTTTTTATATAGTTTGCTTTTTGGCACTTTTCAACCGCACGGCCGACGCTTTGGAGCCGCCGCAGCTTCCCGACGACTTTGAAGGCAAGCTGACCCGCGAGTATATTGCCAATTATATCGAAGACGATACCTACGAAACGACCTTTTTGCAAAACCTGAATATTTATTATGAAATCGGCTCGTATTTGTATCAAAAATATCCGTGGGAAGAAATAATCGAGGACGATTTTGTTGATAAAGTTCGGGTATTTTTTCCTTATGACAGCGAGGAATTGCTGAAGAAAAAACACAAATACTTGATCAACACCGCTTCCTTATATCAGATGGGATGCGACTTATATGTGGAAATAGCCAACAAATATCTGGTGCCGCACGTTTATCGCAAGGTGCACGATGAATCCGAGTTTGACCATCCGCACGAGGTACCGTATATTCCGGCTGCCGACGATGAATACGTCAAGGTATATAACTTCAAAAAATTCCTCACTTACAGCAATAATTCCGACGAGCTGAACGCTATTTCCGATTTCAAACGCAACAGCGAGAAAAATGACGATATTTTGACGCAGATTGACCGGATTGCGGAAAAAGTGGATTGGAAAAAGGTCTGGCTCTACGGCACGGAATATCAAAATCCGCTGTTTTCCGAGCTGGGTATCGGCGAATCGCAACGCGGCGACGGAGTAAACGTGCGTCTGTTGGCGCGCGACACTTATACCGAGGGCAAAGAAACTCTCGATTACGGTATTCAGATAGTTACTCATGCCAAGTATTTTGTGTTGGCCAACAACCTTGATGAAAATACCTTAAAGCCGCAAATAGACTTTAGCGGTTCGGAAAATGTTGCCGAGGTTGATGTTATGTACCCGATGCCGCGGAAAACCAACGCTTTGCCGCAAGCCCACAAATATTTCGGCAATTTCATAATTCCGCTGAAAGTAACGCCGCAAAAACGCGACGAAGGCGTTACGCTAAGTACCGACATAAAGCTGACGCTGTGCGATTATAATCTCAACTGCCGACCGCAAAAATTCAACCTGCGATTACATTCCGACGTGAGCGGCCCCGACAAGTTCGATAACGGTTTCGATAACCTCTTTTTCAACAGTTTGCGGCGGGTTCCGTTGCCACAACAGAAGTTCTTAACGCTGCGGCAATTTAACGTTGTCGATACTCCGGACGGACAGCAACTTTTCTTGGAAATAGCCACCTCCAAAAAAATCAAAAGCATCGAGGCATACATTGAAAATGCCGAAGGTTTTACGCAATTTGCGGCTCCCAATTATATTGTGGGCGACGATGTCGTTAAAATTTATTTCAAGCCGTTGCAAAATGACGAAAATACCGATTTGAGCAATACCGACTACATCGTCTCTCTTGTTTTGAACAACCGCATTTTTTATCGGGATAATCTGGTGCCGAATATCGTTTCCGTTCCGCAAAACACGAATATTCCGACAACGGTTAAAACTGTTTTTTATGCTCTCATAAGCGGCATAATGCTGAACTTTTTGCCGTGTCTGGCTCCGTTTATGTTGATGATTATGCTGATGTTTATCCGCCTTTCCAAAAAGAAACCGGAAGCGTTGCGCAAGGTCGCGCTGAGTTGTATCAAGGGATGCGGCGTCGGTTTGTTGACGGCGGCGCTTATCTTCATCGGTCAAAAATATACGGGCCGCGACATAATCTGGGGAATACAATATGACCGCACCGTTCCGCTGCTTCTTCTGCTGTTCGGATTTGCCACCCTATTAAAACTTTTGCCGAATATACAGACCTACATTACCGACACCGCCGCCGAACGGAACACGGTATTTTTCGGTTGCGGACTGATCGGCGGAGTTATGTTTATATTCGCCGTTGCGCCGTATTTATCGCGGCTTATGAATATTGCCGTATCCGTTTCCGTATTACAGGCATTAGCGATATTGCTACCGCTGGTAATCGGTATGGCGGCAATACCGCTGCTTGTATATTATTTGCTGACTAAACCGCAAATGCAGCGCAGTTTGTTCGGAAGCCAGCAGGATATTTATAAATTCATTTATTACGCCGTTTGGGCTTCGCTGATATATATCTGGCTGTTTTGCGCCTTTTTGTGCGGTTTGCCGTATGCGCTGTTGCTGGCCTTAATCGTTGTGGTTTGGATGTTTATGTGCGAACTGTACCAAAGGTTTTTGGATTATCTTGACGGGGCGCTGGATGAGAGCATCAGCGTCGAGCAAATTCAAAGCTTCCGTCGCGGCAGTGTGGTCTTTATGGGGATTGTCCTTATTTTGTTCCTCGGCGGCGGTATTTATCTGGCCGACCATGCCCGCGCCGGCCGAACCGTAAATTCGACCTCACCACAGGATGTTGCGCAAATAATTGCCGAGCGACAGGATAAACCGGTTATGATTATCGTCGGCGCCGACTGGTGTTTCAAATGTCAGGTCAATCGCTGGTGGACTCTTAATCCGCTGATGCTGAAACAATGGCAGGACCGCTATGATATGAAGATCGTACGTGTGTCGCAAACGCCGTATGTGGCACAATATATGCGCGAAAAAGAACAATATGATTTGCCGTTTTATATTCTTTATACCCGGCAATATCCGCAAGGGATTGTCTTAGACAGCGATGTTGAAATAGAAAATATGGAATTGTTGATGAATTGATTTCAGGCAACGACGCCCAAAAAAAGAACGCCGACAAAATATCGGCGCTTCTTTTTAAATTGAGTTAGAGATTAATCTCTGTCCTCGCGGTTGATACCCTGCATTCTTTCGTAGATTTCCGCCTGTCTTCTTCTTTGTTCCATAACAGACATCTTTTCTTCACCGCGATTTACTCGGGTTTCGTTTTCCAAAGCAACTTCATCTTTGGCAACTTCAACCGTTGTCTTTTCGCGAGTGTGCTTCATTGCTTCTGCAGGTGTTTGCGGTTTTACCATTTTATTACTCCTTTGCTAAATTATTAATTATAAACATTACCTTTGTTAGGCGCTATATTACGGACAACCGGCTTATCGGATTTGGCCGGCGCGGTCTTTTCTGCTGCGGCTTTTCCCGATGCGGTTCCGGTTTTCACGGTTTGCGAACGACTTTCCTCGCCCGAATATTCACTTTCCTCGGCCGCTTGCGTTGCCGAATTCTGCTTCGGGTGAGTGCGACGATATTCCGGCAGATATACGTCATTGAACTTCTTAAATTCAAGGCGAACGTTACCGATTTTGATGAGCTCAATCTTTTCCACACCCAGGGCGGTCAAGTCGTCGTTAATACTGTCGCAGTTACCGATGGCGGTGTTACAAGCCTCACGCAAAGCAATATGCGGGGCGGCTCGCGGACCGTAAACCGAAGCATCACCGTATGATTTTTCAATCATTTGGTCGCGCAGATAAAATTCGGTATGTTTGGTATTCAAATCGTGCTGATACAAAATATCAAACACTCTTTCCATCTGCTGATTGTTAAACTTATGTATCGGACTGCCCAAAGCGCGTAACTGGGCTTTTTCGGCATCCGATAAGCCCCTGATGCCGACTGCGTTCATAATATCGCCGCCGCCGCGTTCGAGAGCCGACTTATATACTTCAAACGTTTTCAATAAAGCCCTATAGGCGGCAATTTTCTTAACCGCACCCTCATAAGGGTCTTGAGAACGCAAAATACCTTTAACTTTACTCTTGAACACTTTTGAATAAGCATCGGTAAAGGCCGAATAACGATAAGTGTTGATTAAGCCGTCGATAAAGGTCTGCTCACTTTCACTGACGGTTTTGCCTTTTTCGTGATTATACTTATTCATTTGCTTGGCCAAACGATATTGATAATTGGCATAATCTTCGGCGCTGAGTTTTTCTTTGGCCGCTTTCAGCATACCTTCGGCCTTGGATTTATCAAGCCCCATACCGATAGGAACAATACCTTTTTCGCCCATAGCCTTACGCCACATACCTTTTTCGTCATTCTTCGGCATTCCCGGCGGGAAGGTAATCGCGGTATATCCCAAATCCTTCAACTGACCGACGATATCTCCCAGATAACTTTCATCAATCTTTTTGTGGTTAGGGGTACGATAGGCAAAGTGCAAAACGCCGTTGTCGTCAACATCGATAAACAGCTTAAGCGCATAAGTATATTTAACGCCGCCGTCTTTGGTTTTTACGCCGTCTTTTTTGCGGTTGTCGTCATCTTCGCTGTCATAAATGATAAACTCGGTCCAGCCTCCTCCGAAAAAGCCGGTACTGGTTTTCCAATAAGATAAGTTTTTCTCTTTGCTCCAGCCTTCGTGTAGCAGTTTTTCAAAGAGAGCTACCGCCTTCTTTTTGCTTGTTTTCTTCGGTGCGGGAGCTGCCGCATTTTGCGCCGGTACCGGTACAGATACAGACTGTGCCGCGTTGACATTGTTGATATTATCGTTTTCTTCGGCCGCATGCGCATCAAGATTATCCGGAACATCGCTGTCCGGAACCGCCGCGGTTGCCACACCTCTGGCCAGGCGCTGTATTTTGCCGATATTTTCCGGTGCATTCTCGGCTACTGCCGTTTCGCTGTCATAATCCTGATACAACGACTCCGGAACGGCGGAAGAAACAAAATCTTCTTCCGGCAAATCGTAAGATATATCTTCCTTAGATACGCCTTCCGGCAATTTGCCGTCGGTGGTCAGGCTGATATTCTGCAATTCGGCTTCAAGCTCTTTTTCGCGTTTCTTCTGCGCGGCATATTCTTTGGCATTGGCTTCGGCAATTTCCGCCTCTTTGGCGGCCTTAGCTTCGGTTAATGCCTGCTCGATTTTTTCTCTGATGGCTGATTCGGCCAGGGTGCCGTCAAAATTGCGGATTTCCATATCGGAAATCGAAAGCCCGTGCGCTTCGCAAAATGCAAAAACGGATTTAAGTTTTTCATCGTCCAGATTATTTTGCGTTTCTTCGTCAAACGAAAGCTGCATCTTAATCTGCGGCGGCATATTCGGCTGATTGTATTCCATCATACCGATATTGTATTCCACCTCGGCCTCTTTGTCGCTGACATGTAAAGCCAACTGCTTAACCCGCTCGTCGCGATCGGCACGCATCTTGAAATACTGGTCTTGGGTCAGCATATCGCCGTTGTCGGTAATATCCACCTCTACAAACTGTATTTCTTCGGGATTGCCGTATTTTTCATTATTGTCCTTAATGCGATAAAGCTGGGCAAATTCGTCGCCGTATTCATGGAGATAATCGGCATATTTTTTAACCGAATCATATTCTTTTTGCACCGGCTGACGCGAACGGTTGAGATAAATATATTCACGGCTCAGCTGTTCGTCGGAAAAACCTCTTTTATCTTCGTTTTCCTCTTTGCTGATTACGTCGAGCTCCCGACGATATTCTTCATACTCGTCGAGTTCTTCCTTCAATGATTCCATGGTTGTTGCAAACTTCTTTTGCAATTCCTCCTCCGAATAGTCCTTCGGAAGCCGGCTTAGTCCTTTATTTTCAAGGTAAGATTGCGCAACGATTACGTCATCTTTTTCCATTTGATTTTCGGCCATGAATACCCCCCATTTTCTTAACTTTGCCCGTAATATAACACACTTTTTTGCAAATAGCAACAACTTTTGACAAAAAATTAACGCTTACGCAGAAATAAAACACGAGCCAGGCCGTAAATCCGCTCATCCAGCAGTTCAAACGCTTCCGGCAGAGGAAAAAGCTCGTCTTTACGCACCTCAACCACACAAATTGCCTGCTCGCCGAGCCAATTTTGCGCAAGTAACTGCTCCAAAGCCTGTTCCGTAAGCCCTTTGGCATACGGCGCATCCGCAAAAATCATATTGTATTGACGGCGCGACCGCGGCAGACGGGTAGCATCAGCCTTTATAATATCAAAACGTTCTTTTTCGGCGGCAAACAATTTGGCATTTTTATTGACCGGTACCGTATCAATGTCGATAAACGTAACATGGCCGAAACCGCGCGACAACGCCTCAAAGCCGAAAGCGCCGGTACCGCAAAAAATGTCGAGCAGACTCAATTTGCCGTAATCGCCGCCGAGTCTGGAAAATAAGATATTAAAAATCGCCTCGCGTGCCCGCTCCGAGGTCGGCCGGACCTCTTTGCCTTCCGGCGTCCATAATTTTTTGCCGCGATATTTTCCGCCGACGATTCTCATAGCTTATCTCCGAGTTGTTCTTTAAGCACTTTTTGCGGCACTTCTTTTACTTCGCCTTTTTTCAAGCTGCCGAGTTGAAACGGCCCGTAAGAAAGACGAATCAGCCGTGCCACTTCCAGTCCGATTGACTTCATCAGTTTGCGCACTTCGCGATTTTTACCTTCGTTAAGCGTAATCAAAAGCCAACTGTTGGATCCGTTTTGGCTTTCCATTTCTATTTTGACCTTACCGTATTGCACACCGTCAATAACCACGCCCTTTTCCAGTTCCGCCAATTTTTTCGGTTCAACTTTGCCGTGCACCCGTATTTTATAGCGACGACTCCAACCGTTGGCCGGCAGTTCCAGTTTGCGCGAAAGCTCGCCGCTGTTGGTCAGCAAAAGCAAACCTTCCGAGTTCAAATCAAGCCGACCCACACTGATAACCCGCGGCATTTCCGGCGGCAGATTATCAAACACCGTCGGACGATTTTCCGTATCTCTGTGAGTGGTCAGCAAGCCGGTCGGTTTATGATACAGCCACAGCCGCGTTTGCTCGATTGTCGGCAGTTTTTCGCCGTCGAGCAAGATTTTTTCGCTGCCCTCAACGTTAAAAGCCGGACTTTCGACGAGTTTGCCGTCAACCGTCACCCGCTTTTGCTTAATCAGCTCCTCGGCCTGCCTTCGCGAACAAACTCCGCTCCGCGCCATAAATTTTGCAATCCGTTCCGTCATTTTTCTTCCTTTTTTGATAAATATGTTTTATAGTAGCAGACAAGTCTAAAAAAAGAGTGAACAATGACTAACGAAGAATATATGCAAATTGCGCTGAATTTGGCGCGACAGGCGGCACAAAACGACGAAGTACCGATTGCGGCGCTAGTGGTTAACCCGACCACAGGCGAGATTATTACCTCAGCCGCCAACGAAAGCGCGCACGGTTCCGATGCTACGGCGCATGCCGAAGTTTTAGCCATTCGCCGCGCCTGCGAAAAGCTCGGCACCACCCGTTTGTGGGATTTGGATATGTATGTTACGCTCGAGCCGTGTACCATGTGTGCGGCGGCAATTTCGTTTGCCCGCATCCGCAACCTTTATTTCGGCGCGGCGGATGAAAAAGGCGGCGCCGTTGTCAGCGGGGTTAAATTTTTTGAGGCCCCTACCTGCCACCATCGTCCGAACGTTGTCGGCGGAATTTGTGCCGACGAGTGCGGCGCTTTGCTCAAAGAATTCTTCAAAGCCAAACGTTGATACAGCAAAAATTTATATAGCTTTGATTTTTTCCACTTCTGCGCGGGCAAGTGCGTCGCAACGCTCGTTTTCGGCATGGCCGTTATGCCCTTTTACCCACACCCAGCGAATTTCGTGCTTATTTACCAGCTCGTCGAGCTGTTGCCACAGGTCGATATTTTTAACTTCCTGCTTTTTATGCGCCGTATGCCAGCCGTTTTGCTTCCAGTTTACCATCCACTCGGTAATACCTTTCATCACATACTGGCTGTCGGTATACAGCGAAATATTGCAGGTTTTCTTCAAAGCACTCAGCGCCGATATTACCGCCATCAGCTCCATCCGGTTGTTGGTGGTATTCTCTTCGCCGCCGCTTAATTCTTTTTCTACGTCCTTATAGCGCAGAATCGCGCCCCAACCGCCGGCTCCGGGATTACCGGAACAAGCACCGTCCGTAAAAATTTCCACTCGTGCCGTCATTCGACTTCCTTCAAAAATTCGCTGAAAAATTCATTGAGCAACAAATCGGAACTGTCTTCCGAACGCAAAACCTTCGCCACAAACGAGCGCAGATTATTCTTTGCCCCGTAAATGCGGAAGGATTTAGGCATTGCCCCGTCGGCACCGATAACCCCGTTAATCAACAGATCATCTTCAATAAACTCCGAAAGCACAATCTCAATATGCGCAAACTTCATAATTCCGCGCGGCGGCAGACGCAACTCCGGCTTGGTAATCAGGTTAAGGTGTCCCTCCAGACCGAGCATATTCGCCGTCATGTTATAATCGGAAAAACGCACGCGGTTATATTCGCCGCCGGTGTTATCGGTGGTGCAAGTCAAATACAGCTCGCGCGCGATGGCGTTGCTGTCGTTGATACAATGCACGTCAAAGCCGATTTTAACGTATTTTTGCGGCGGGGTATCGATGGTTTTCGGATACAGTATGTCTTCTTCGTCGTTTTCCACCACTTCCAAACTGCGGTTTTCCAACTCCAGCGACACATTAGGCTGCGGACGACGACCGAACATTCCGGCAATTACCGCATAAGGTGCCGGCACATTGTTGGAACCGGAGCGGATATACATGGTGTTGCCGACGGTGGTCATCAGCGGCGCGATTTCCGACTTAGGGATATAGGTTGCCAGATAGCCGTCGCCGTTTTTATCTTCGCAAATAATATGGTTGCGTACCCGGTTGTGGCTCGGAATGGTGCAGCCGGAGATGGCGCTTTCTACCCAGCTCATAAAGCGATGCACGTTCTTGACCTTGACTTTAGCCTTGGCCACATCGCCGATATCTATATCGCGCGAACATTCCACGCCCCAGACGATTACCCCGCCCTCGGAGTTGCCGAAGCCGGAAATACATTTGGCTAAATTGCGCCGATCATCCGGGCTCAAAGACCAACCGTGTTTGCCGGTGGACGAGGCCTGCTTAAAATCCATAAACAGCTCCTCGGTTTGGCGACTGCGAATAAACTCATCCAACGCATCTTCGCCGAAATAAATCAGCTTTTCAAAAATATCTTCAGCTCGCGACATAGCCTGCTCCTTTGTTTGTTTGAGCGCATTATATCTGCCACAAAGTAAAAATATGATTAAAGAGCAGCCGTTTTTAGCAATTCATCGCATTCTTGGCAATACCTGCCAGGGAGGTTTCTTTATAATCCTGATTTAAGCTCAGGCCGGTTTCGTACATGGTTTTGATAATGCTGTCCAGGCTCACGATATGCGTGCCGGTGCGTTGCAAAGCCAGACGCGCGGCATTAACCGCCTTAATCGCGCCCATGGCATTACGCTCGATACACGGCACTTGCACCAAGCCGTTAATCGGGTCGCAAGTCAGGCCGAGATTATGCTCCATCGCGATTTCCGCCGCATTTTCGATTTGCGCGTTATTGCCGCCGAAAGCCGCCGCCAAACCGCCGGCTGCCATCGAGCAAGCCACCCCTACCTCGCCCTGACAACCGACTTCGGCGCCGGAAATAGAAGCATTGGTGCGATACAGGCTGCAAATGGCCGATGCCGTGGCTAAAAAGGTAATTGAAGCATTTTTCTTTTCGGTATCATTGAGGAATTTGCCGTAGCGAGCCATATAGCGCATAACCGCCGGAATCAGGCCGGCAGAGCCCATGGTCGGAGCGGTTACCATCCGTCCGCCGCAGGCATTTTCCTCCGCCACGGCAAACGCCCAGATATTTATCCAATCAATCGCCGTCAGAGAATCGGTATCGTTGCTGTTAAAGCGATTTTGCAGGCGTTTATACATTTCTTTGGCGTGGCGCTTAACCTTCAACCCACCCGGCAGATAGCCTTCATGCTGCATACCGAGGTCGATATTTTCCTGCATAATCTGCGCCAATTTCAAAATCTGCCTGGTTATGGAAAACTGCTTACCCCAAATCTTTTTTTCGTTTTGCAACACCAGCTCGGCAATCGTCATTTTATTTTGCTTGCAAATCCGCATCAATTCGGCGCAAGTATCGAACTGATAAGGCACATCATAGGGCTGACGGTCGATACGGCGCGAAATTTCGTCGCGTCGGACGATGGTGCCGCCGCCGATGGAAAAATAAGTTTCTTCAAGCAAAACTTTGCCGGACGCATCGTAAGCGGTAAACATCATGCCGTTGGAGTGCTCGGTTAAGCAGATTTTCTTTTCCAAAACAATATCGTCGTCATACGAAAAATCTATCATATACCGGCCGCCGAGATTAAGTTTTCCGCTCTCCTTGATTTGCGCGATATAATCGGTTTGCGGGTCAATATCTTCCGCCGTCAGCCCGGATAAACCGTAGACAACGGCATTAAGAGTGCCGTGGCCGATACCGGTCAGCGCCAACGATCCGTATAAATGCGTTTTGAGGCACGCAACTTCGGTCAGCAAATTCTGCGCCTGCAAATTATCGGCAAAGCGCTTGGCCGCCTTCATCGGACCGACAGTATGAGAACTTGACGGCCCGATACCGACGGAAAATATTTCAAACAGGCTGTAATACATTTACGTTGCGACTGCCTAATATTGAAAATCTTTGAAAATTTCTTCCATCGACTTAACAAAGTTATCGTATTCTTCACGCGATACTTTGCCGTCTTTGTTGGCATCCATAACGTCGATTGCCGTCTGATTGGTGGCATCTTTGGTATTGGTACGGAATGTCCGCAGCTCTTCTTCGGATAATTTACCGTTGTGGTCAATATCCAATGCCTCGAAGTTTTTATCCAAATCCGGGGCCTTTTCGGACTGAGCCGCCGCCATTTTTGAATAAAACTCGACATATTCGGCTTTATCGACCGCACCATCTTTATCGGCATCCAACAGCTTAAAGGTCTCGGAGTTTTGCTGGTCCATCGATTTATCCTGGATTACGGCAATTTCTTCAAGAGTGATATAGCCGTCTCCGTTGATATCGGTCGCCTCAAAATCTTGCGAAGCGCGGTCGGCAAAGGCCGGAGATGCCAGCAAAACAGCGGCTAAAGTAACAATCAAATATTTCATTTTTCCTCCTTATTTATTGAGTTTATTGATAGCGTTTTTAATACGTTGCAAGGTTTCGTTTTTACCCAAAACGCAAGCCAGTTCGGTCGCGCCGCCCGGAGTGGTTTCCTGGCCGGAAAGCGCAATCCGCACCGGATAGAGAATCTGCCCGTTTTTCATTTCGTTTTCCTGAGCAACCGCTTTCATGGTTTCAAACAAATTTTCGTTGGTCCACTCGGTCGTATTTTCCAAAACCGGCAAAACCAGCTGCAGAGCCTTTAAGGCAATATCCGTATCGGTTTTCATCTTTTTATTGATGTAAAGTTCGTTTGCATATTCCGGAACCTCAGCCAAAAACGCCGTTTCGGCCGGAATTTGTCCCAGAGTTTCGACCCGCGGCTGCAACACCGCACTCAATACCCTAAAATCAAGAGTTTGCGGCAAATTCGCATAATAAGGCAACGCCAGCTCATGAAATTCCTCGGCCGACAGATTGCGGATATAACAACCGTTCATCCAAGTCAGTTTGGTAATATCAAAAATTGCCGGTGATTTATTTAATCTTTCACTTGAAAAACATTTTTCAAGTTCTTGAAGCGAAAAGATTTCCCTTTCATCTCCCGGATTCCATCCGAGTAACGCGATATAGTTCAAAATTGCCTCCGGCAAATAGCCTTTGGCCACCAAATCCTGGAACGAAGCATCGCCGTTACGTTTGCTCAGCTTATGTTGGGCATCTTTCATTACCGGCGGAACGTGAACATAAACCGGCGGTGTCCAGCCGAAAGCCTCATAAATCAGGTTATATTTCGGAGTTGAAGAAATATATTCATTACCGCGCACCACGTGAGTTATCTGCATCAAATGGTCGTCGATAACATTGGCAAAGTTATAGGTCGGCAGACCGTCACTTTTAAGCAAAACTCCCTCATCCAGCTCATCGTAATCAATCTCAATATCGCCGTAAACCACGTCGTGAAAAATCGACGTACCCTTCTTATTAATGTTCTGGCGCACCACGAACGGTTCGCCGGCGGCAATACGCGCTTTAGCCTCCTCAAGCGGAATATGCTTGCACGGGTCTTTTAATTTAATATGTGCTTCCGGAGTATCTTCATCAGCATCTTTATCTTCTTCTTTTTGTGCGCAAAAACAATAGTGTGCGCCACCAAGTTCAACCAATTTATGAGCATATTCGGCATATAACGGTTTACGTTCCGATTGCACATACGGCCCGTAATTGCCGCCGATATCCGGCCCTTCGTCCCAATTCATACCGACGCGTTTCAAAGTTTTGTAAATAATGTCGGTAGCGCCTTCAACATAGCGCTTTTGGTCGGTATCTTCTATACGCAAAATAAAATCGCCGCCGTCTGATTTGGCGATTAAGTACTCGTAAAGCGCCGTACGCAAATTGCCGATATGCATATATCCGGTCGGGCTCGGCGCAAATCTGGTTCTGGTTTTCATTTTTTCTTCCTTATTTTATAATATCCGATTGCCATACAGAATAAAAGCAAAAAATAAGGAATGCAAGCATTTTATATATATTTTACGCTTGAATCAGCTGACACATGGCTCCGACTAAATTTTGCGCCCCCTGACAAACGTCGGTCATATTGGTAGCAAGCATATAAGCCGGAGTGGTACAAATGCGGTTTTCGCGGTCAACACAAACCTCGGTTACGCCCACTTCTTCATGCACCGGCCCCAGTTCCTCGATTTTTTCGGCGGTTGCCCCGCCCGCACCCAGCGTAAAGTGAATTTTTTTATCAGCCAAAGCCATTGCCACCATAGCCGGAGCAATACACATGGCGCCGATAACCAGCTTTTTATCGTAGCATTCGCGGATAACGTTATAAATACCGCGGTTAATATCGCAATCCGTACCTTTGGCGGCAAAATCACACCAGTTGGTAACGGCTCCCAGGCCGCCCGGAAAGATTATCCCGTCAAAGTCTTCGGCCTTAAATTCACTCAAATCCCGAATATTGCCGCGAGCGATACGGGCCGATTCAACCAAAACATTACGCGTTTCCGGCATCGGCTTGTTATTGAGATGATTGATTACCGCCGCCTGATTGATATTCGGAGCAAAACATTGGTAGGTACACCCCATATTTTCAACACACAACAGCGCAAACACGGCCTCGTGAATCTCCGAACCGTCGGCACGTCCGCAACCGGAAAGAACTACGGCAAAATGTGGATTTTTGTTCATTTATATACTCCTTTTTTTAATATTTCTGTTGATTTATCCTAATCAGACAATATAATGCTGTCAAATCAATTTTTTTAGAGCGGAGGAATATTTTAATGGATGTAAATTTGACGACGTTAAATAACGGTTTACGCGTTGTTTCGGTAGAAAGACCGCAAACGGAAACCGTTTCGGTCGGAATTTGGATTAACACCGGAAGCGCTTGTGAAAAGCCGGAAAATAACGGAATTTCGCACTTTTTGGAGCACATGGTGTTCAAAGGCACGCAAAAACGCACCGCTCTGCAAATTTCCGAAGATATCGAAAATGTCGGCGGCAGCACCAATGCTTATACCTCGCGCGAATTTACGGTTTTTTATGCCAAAATGCTCAAAAACGATTTGGAGTTGGCACTCGATGTTTTGGCCGATATGGTTATGGCTCCGAGTTTTGCCGAAGACGAATTGGTTAAAGAACGCGAAGTCGTGGTGCAGGAAATCAAACAAACCAATGACGACCCTAATGATATCGTGTTTGATTATTTTCAGGAAACCGCCTTTCAAAATCAGGCTCTCGGCCGCAGTATTCTCGGACCGGCCGAAAAAGTCCGCTCGTTTGATGCCGCAACCTTGCGCGACTATATGAAACATAACTATGCCGCGGAAAATATCATTGTTTGTGCCGTCGGCAACTTAAAACACGACGAGTTGGTAAAAATGACCGCGGCCAGAATGTCGGAATTGCAACCGCACACCGATTTTGTGAAAGATAAGCAGATTTATACCGGCGGTTCGTTTATCAAAAAGCGCGATATCGAACAGGCTCAGGTTTTGCTGGGTTTTGAGGGTACGAATTATTATAACGAAAAAAGATATCCGGTTTCCATCATGTCCACAATTTTGGGCGGCAATATGTCGTCACGTTTGTTCCAGGAGATCAGAGAAAAACGCGGCCTGGTTTATAGCGTTTATTCATATAACAACAACCATTTTCATAGCGGTTTGTTCGGGATTTATGCCGGTTTGGAAGCCGACGAAATCAAAAACTATATTCCGGTGGTGGCGGATGAAGTTAAACGCATTGTCAACGAGCCGGTCAGCGATGTTGAATTGAACCGCGTAAAAGTGCAGTATAAGGCCGGAATGCTGATGGCGCTCGAAAGCTCGTCGTCTACGGCCGAGGTGGTGGCACGGCGCAATATGTTGCACAACCGTTTCGTTTCTATGGAAGAAATCATCGATATTATCGAAGGAATAAGCAAAGATGACGTGATGGCGGCGGCGCGGCAAATCTTCAGCAGCCCGATGACTTATACCCTTCTCGGCAACTTGCGCAAGTATCCGGATTTTGAGCAAGTACAGAAATATTTTAAATTGTGATTTTTTGCCAAAAAAATTATTGACAAATATAATCCCTTTATGTATAATGCACTACAATACATTATATTTACGCAATATTATCTATCGTGTTGTATCTTAACGGCCTGTTTAAAACCGGCTTGAGTGCAAATATCTCGGTTTCTGCTTAATTCCGACCTTATGCAAATAAGGAACGGCTTAAATTGCGCCCGTTTTTATGCAAACACGATAATTAACTGAGGGAGAAGAAAGTGAAATTTATCAGCGGAACGAAACTCAAAGGCGACATTTTTGACTATCGCCGTTTGAAAAGCAAAAAAACCAACCTGAAACTTGAAGAAGTTATCAAGCGCAGCGGATTGATTCTTGAACAATATGCCGACGGTGTACTCAATGTACACGACCGTGATAAGAAGGTGTTGGCCGAATATATTGATACGTTTGCCGGCGATGAAGAACGTCGTGAAAATTTGCTTAATAAATTGCAACACAATTCATTTTTTGATGTTAAAAAACACTTGATTAACGGCAAGCGCACGTATTGGGAAAGACTGCTCAACCTCGACCCGAATCGCGTAAAACGGGTTACGGTCGCCGGGTTAAATCGCCGTATTCGCAAATATAACCGCCTTAATGATAAATTGGCAAACGGCTGGTATCATAAGGAAAAAGAATATAGAAAGCAGTGCATTTTGGAAAATGAAGCCGAAAGTTATGCTTCTAACTTTTTGCAAGGCAATCTGGATGTTACGCGCAGCGAAGTTCCGGCTTTGAAAGAATATCTGCAAACTTTCCAAAGTCTGCAATATTCCGATAACATTCATAACGCGGTGCAAAAAATTCGCGAAACTCCGCTCGAAGACTTTGCCGAAACCAAGCCTTCCCGCTGGCAGGTATTCAAGCAATCGGTTAAAAATAAGTGGAACGGTATGGTTGCCGGGCTGAAAAACAGCTTCAAGCCGAAGCGTGCCGTTGTTATTAAGATGAACCGCCGCAACTGGGCCGATGTGGCCGTTGTTTCGGCTGTTTTCGCCCTGGCCGGTATGTCTTTGTTTAAATCCGACTCCGTGGCAAAGGATACGCGAACCGCTCCGGATATGGAACTTAAGAAAACCGCCGAACCGAAGCAGGATACTTCCGTTAAGACCGACGCTTTTATGCAACAAGAAGCGGAATTGACCCATGAGCAGAAAATCTGGAAAAACTTTTACGACACCAAAAACGAAATGCAGGCCGCCGATGCCGGTATCAACCTTCAGGATTTGTATAAGAAGGTTGCCGAGCAGCAAAAAGCCGGAATTTTCGTAATGCCGGAAGGCGCCAGCATTGAGCGCTTTGTATATACGCACCTGATGTATAAAGCTTACGGCCTCAACTCGCCGATGGATGCGGTTATTGAAGGACAACACAAGCTTACGGCTTATCAGCAACTGGCGATAAACGAAGCCGTTAAAACAGCGGGAGAAAACGGTGTCGGTGTTAAAAGGCTTGCCGCTTCTCACGGCCGCAAACTCGGCAAACACAGTGCTTATGACCGCGCTTCAAAAGATTTGAAGCAAAAGTTCATAACCAACCTGCAGGCAGTAAGAAATCTGCATCAGCACTGAGCCGAACCGTAAGATCATAAAAAAGAAGCAAGAAATTGCTTCTTTTTTTAATGATTTTTTTATAACATGAGTAATATACTTACAAAGTGCTTTACAATTGCGATAAATGCTATATAATCGAATACAGTTCATGGTTTTAATGAGGAATTCATCTATGCAAAAAAGCCCGCAAACAGGCCGTTCAATGATAGAAATGCTGGGTGTATTGGCTATTATAGGCGTACTTTCCGTCGGAGGTATAGCCGGTTTTTCCAAAGCCATGCTCAAATACAAAATCAACAGCACCGTAAATCAGATTTCGCATACCGTCGCGCGTATTCGTCTGGCATTCATCGGGCAGAAAGATTACAGCGGAATGGGTGATGACGAAAGTGATGTAAATTCCGTTATGGTCGGAGCCAACATTATTCCTCCGGAGTGCTTTGCACGTGACCAAAAAGGCAATGTGCTTAAACCCTATACTTTCAAAAATAAGTTTAAGGGCAACTTAAAAATACGCAATATCGACAAGCTGAAGGAAGGCGACCGGGCGGCCTTCGCCATCAAGTACGATTATATTCCGAAACCGGCATGCATAGAATTGGCAACCGTTCCGTGGGATGCAACCAATGATACGGGCTATATCGGCGTGGTTATCAATATGCCGACACCGCTTGATTTCCGGCAAACCAACTGCATACAAACCCCGGCTAACCGAATGGGCTCGGCCATCCATTGCGCCAGAAACGGCATCATGCTCAAAGAAGCCGCCGCCCATGCCTGTTCCGATATAAAAGATAATTCTCTGGAATTTGTTTTTTACTGATACTTTTCCAACTCCTGTATTAAAAAATCGGCCGTATCCGATGATTTATTGCCATCAAAATAAATATCGCTAATCTTTTATTTATCTTTTGGGATTATTATATTGCCATTAAGGGGTAAATAATGATACGTAAAATATGTCTGGCTTTGGCGATTTTGTGCGGTTTGTTGAGTTTTTCAACCGCACGGGCCGATGATGCCGTAAAAAGTACGGAAAATACCACCATCCATCTTTATCACAACGGCAAAGATAAAGTGTTGGCCGAGTTTATTATGCAGCCGGACTGGCATATTTCATGGAGCAACCCGGGCGATGTGGGACAGCCTACCGAGGTAACGGCAGTTAATTCCGCGGTTGAAGTAACGGACCAATCGATTCCGGTCGCACGCACCATCTACGACGTTATGCATGAATATTTGTATGAAAATACGGCTTATTACGCGTTGCAGGTGGATAATCTCGATAAGGCGGAAATAACCTTCAGTTTTGTGGAATGTAACGATGTCTGCAAGCCGGAGTCTCTTACTTTCAAAATGGCGGAAATCGCGGCTTCTCCAAGCTTACAATGGCTGGAATTGCAACAACGGGCGGAGGCGACTTTTCCGCAGAAAATAACCTTAACCAGCCCGCGCAGCGAAAATCGCTTGCAACTCGATGTGGACGCGCATACGCCGCTTTATTTTGCTCCGACTCAAAAAGATATTATCGATGAAATGAGCATTGAAACCGAGCCTAATGCCGACGGCATCAGCGTTAAGTGGCAATCTGATAAGCCGCAACAGCTTAAACAGGCGCTGATTATAACGCCGGACAAAGCCTATCTGGCCGATATAGAATACAAAAACACGCTGACAGATACTCTGCTGTATATGATTATTCTGGCCTTTATCGGCGGCATTATTCTCAATGCCATGCCTTGCGTATTTCCGATTTTGAGCCTGAAAATATTTACGCTGCTGAAAAAGCCGCAAAACGGGATAACGCCGTATAAAAACGCCCTTTTCTACACACTCGGCGTATTGCTGTCATTTCTTGTTCTGGCAATGATTATGCTGTGGCTGAAGACCGAAGGCAACAACATCGGCTGGGGTTTTCAACTGCAATCAGCGTGGTTTGTGGGGATTATGGCGGCGGTATTTTTGCTGTTGTTTTTATTTATGGCCGACATTCTGCATTTTCCGAATTTTGCCGGCAATACCGTGCATCGCCTGTCGGGCTTCAACGAATTTACCACCGGATTTTTTGCGGTATTGATAGCCAGCCCGTGCGCCGGACCGTTTATGGGTGCGGCCATCGGTTATGCCTTTATGCGGACCAATACCGAAGTTCTGGCGATTTTTACTGCGTTGGCGCTCGGCTATGCCTTGCCTTATGCGCTGATAGAAATGTTTCCGCAGGCTTTACACCAGATTTTGCCGAAGCCGGGCGCGTGGATGCAGAAAATAAAAATCATTCTTTCGATTCCGATTTTGCTGACGGCGGTTTGGCTCGGTTCCATCTGGTATACGCAGGTTCAAACCGATACTTATGCCGCCGACACCACCGAGCTTGATTGGCAACCGTTCGACGCCGAGAAAATTGCCGAACTTAACGAGCAAGGGCGCAATATTTTTGTGGACTTTACCGCCGATTGGTGTTTGACTTGCCAGTTCAACGAGAGATTTATACTAAAAAGTCAAAACTTCAAAGATTTTGTAAAGGAAAACGATGTGGCTCTGTTTGTTGCCGATTTAACCGAACATCAGGAAGATTTTGGAATTGCGCTGTCGTCTTACGGCCGCGATGCCATTCCGCTGTACGTTTATTATCATGAAGGCAACTACCGGATTTTGCCGCTGTTTTTCAGGGTAAACTCACTAAAACAATAATCATAAACAGAAAGGAAAAAAACATGAAAAAACTTTTACTTGCCTGTATGGCGCTTTTCTTGGCCTCTTTCAACACTTCGGCACAGGAGGTTAATCCGGAAGACGTTATCGTGCTTAAACTCAAGGACGGCGATGTTTATATCCAAACTTTCCCGGATGTTGCTCCCAACCACGTGGCCCGCATTAAGGAATTGGTGCGTCAGGGCTTTTACGACGGCTTGAAGTTCCATCGCGTGATTGAGGGATTTATGGCACAAACCGGCGATCCGCGCGGTAACGGTACCGGCGGTAGCGGTCAAAAACTCAAGGCCGAATTTAATGATAAACATCACGGCCGCGGCACGGTTTCTATGGCCAGAGCCGCCGATCCGGATTCTGCCGACAGCCAGTTCTTTATCTGCTTTAAGGATGCGGGTTTTCTCGACGGCCAATACACCGTTTGGGGACAGGTTATCAAAGGTATGGAATTTGTTGATAACATCAAACGCGGCAATCCGGCGGCCAACGGCACGGTTATTGAACCTGATGTAATCGTTTCGATGAAAGTTCTGGCAGATATGCAAAAATAATATTATCAATCATAAGCCTGAAAAAAAGCCCTGCGCTAAAATATCGCAGGGCTTTTTTTTATTTAATAAACTCTTCAATTATATTTCCGGTTATCGGCACGACATTCCAACCGGCCGTATTATATCCGTATGTTTCCTTAAGAGCCTTCGGGCTGTCTAGCATAACCAATATAGCATAATCAACCCCATTATGTTCGAAATTGCCGACGAAAGTCGTAATTGCGTTATCATGGTTGTATTCTTTTGTAGCAAGGTTGAGTTTATCGGCAGAGCCGGTTTTTCCCATTAAAACATATTTATCGGAATCTGCTCTTCTTGCCGTTCCGTCGGTCACTACTTTTCGTAAATATCCGCGCATAAGTGCAGAATTCTTTTCGGATATTACATAAGATCCTTCTTTATTGGCGATTTTATCCAAACTCGGCTTATAATATTTTCCGCCGTTGATTATTGCCGCATAAGCCGTAATTATATGCAAAGGTGTGTCAGCCACTCCATAACCGAAAGAAACGGTTGTAATGACTTTTTTGTTATTTATCCATTCTTCTTTAGGCATAAATACCGGAGTTGCACTTTCTATATTATAGGAATTGATTTTAGATAATAATCCTAATTTATCAAAGAAGTTATACTGATATTCTCCGCCGACTTTTGCCGCAATTTTAGCCGCGCCGATATTTGAGGATTCCACCAAAATTCTTTCCGGACTTAGTGATTTATGCGAGCCATGAGGATCGGTAACTCTGAGACCATCAATAACAAACGGTTTAGATGTATCAAATTTATCGCTGTTTTTTACTTTACCGCTTTCTAATCCCATGGCAACGTCAAATGTCTTAAATACCGAGCCGGAATCGTATAATTTATCAGTAACGGCAGCAGAGTTATCTGTTGTATAAGAAGCGATTATTGTGGAGTCGGAAGCATCCATCAATATAAAGAGACCATTCTGCGCTTGAAACTTTTTAACCCCTTTATCCGTTATTTTGGTAAGAGCTGCAAATTTATCAGCCGAAATCATCTTATCATTATAATACGACGATTTTTTTGAGGTAAATATATCCGTTATATGGTTACATGCAGAAATTCCGCATATTCCTAACAAAACGGCGGTATATAAAAAAGTATTCTTAAAATTTTTCTTCATTTTAGTCTCCTTCGGGGTTAATTAGATTATTTTGATAATAATTTTTTGAGTTTTTCTCTTTTTTCATTGATACTTATAGTATCATTTATTTGTGGTTTTATTAAATCTAGGATATCTTTATAATGTCTGTCAAAATTATGATATTTTTCATTACATTCTTGCTTTTTAGAGCATTTACTCCAATTAGCACATCCAACAAACCATTCTTTTTTCGCGGAGTTATAAATAATAGCCCGACTACTGCCGCAAGAAAGTTTTTCATGATTAAGATAAATTATATTATCGTAAGCATTGATCGAACAATTACAAGATTGAAAGTTACTGCATCTGATTCTGTTGTTCTCAGATTGTGTAATAATTCCATTATGGCACATCGGACAAAGCTGTTTCCCTGTTTTTTTACAATACTCTTCAAAAGTATCATTGATTATTTTTATTCTATCAATCATTCCCTTTTCCGTATAAAATAGGGTTGGTTGTTTTTCTGAAATCAGCCAATAACATAGCTTTTTACATCTGGTCAAAGCAACATAAAGAATCCTTCGTTCTTCTGAATATGGATATGTATCTGTGCTGTGTAACAATGGGGCAACAATATTATCATCCGGCAAGGCACACGGAAATGAATTTGTTTTATTTTCATCAAACATCCCATCTAAGAATATTGTATAATCCCATTCAAGCCCTTTTGCTTTATGTATTGTTGAATAATTAAAATATTCTCCCTGGTAAAATATTTGGTAAAATTTTTCCGTCTTACTCCCCATATTATAGGTATTTTCTATATAGTAGATTTCGTTGTTTGTTTCTTTTTTAATACCGTACATATTCGGTTTATTTATATTATACCTTCCAATGACACATACCGTTTCTTCATCCTTCCTTTTAGCTAAGATGTCATCTAATGCTATCATCAAGGCTTTGCTAATATTTTCGCATCCTTGAACTGTTTCAGTATTTTTCTTGTCTTGATGATACAAAACAGCTTTAATTGGATATTCATCATCACCGGGATAGGATTTAAGTTCTTTAGGTTTTTGAAACGTATTTTGTCCAATAAAGTCTTTCGTTATCTCTAATAATTGTTGAGAATTTCTATGTGTCTGTGTGATATATAATTCTTTAGATTGCTTGAAAAAAACGGAAAATTCTGTAAATAAAGAAATATCACTTCCGTTAAAACCATAAATTGATTGCCAATCATCACCCACCGCCAAAACTTTGGCATTATTAATCTCTTTAAGTGCTTTTATAAATTTATACCGCATATTCGTAATATCTTGGTATTCATCTATTAATATGTAATCATATCTATAATTATCCAAATTTTTATTTGCTTGTATATTATCAATCGCTAAAGCAATCATATCATTAAAATCTATACTTTTATTTTTTTCTAGCGTATCTTCATATATTTCATATACATTCTTTATAATATCAAATAAGTTAAGTATGGCTGTATATTTTGTTATGGGAACACTACGTAACACTTCATGCTTCCAACTTAAAATATCCTTAAATTTATTTTGCGATTTAAATAAATTTATTGCACGCTCCACTCGATCAATAAGCCGCTTATACTTCTGCATTTCAAATAATTTATCCAAACATTCTTTAATTTTATCATCGCCGATTGGATTAAGTATAATTCCATTATTTTCAAGTTTTTCTCGTAATTCATCTAACAATGTATTATTATTCAACATATCTTGGGTTGTATAAATAAAATTCTCTTTGAATGTTTTTATTTTTTCTTCCATTTGTTGCAAATATTTATCTTCTTCGCTACACCATGCTGCATGTTTATTGCCTTGCTCGTCAGTTGTTACGCCAAAATGTTCAAGCCATAACTCTTTTTCGCCGCTCTTTATATGAAAATCTGGTCTATATTGCTTATTTGTAACAATTTCCTCACCCAAATATTGTTTGTCATAAACGTCTTCGTATTTATATTTGATATCATTTAAAAACAGAAAATTTGCTATTTTGACTTCAGCCAAACTTTTTACGCTTTCACCTTGGATGGATTTATTCTGGTTTTCAAAATAATTTATCTCCGATTGTAATGTGGGAAAGTGTTGCTTTTCATAAACATCAATTGCATATTTTTTAATCGTATCGGCTACGGGATTTGAAACATCTTCTTTATTTTCTGCATTATATGCAATAAACTTCAAAAATAATTCCTTAATTTTTTCAAATAAATTATTTTTATTTTCGATTTTGATTTCATTTTTGTTGTTTGCTTTACTTTGCGACTCCGGATGTAGTATCTGTTTTAAGATATAGCCGACATTTATATTATCATTATACCTTTGTCCTACAAATTCGCATCCCAGACTGTGGAAAGTCTTTGCTTTTACTCCTGTATTTAGTTTTTCCAATTTTATATTTAAATCTTCAACTGTTTTCTTTGTATATGACAGAACTAAGATTTTCTTAGGATCAACACCCTTATGGATTAAATAATCAACTTTTGCTAAAATCATACTTGTTTTACCACAACCCGCACCGGCAATGACTAAACAACTATCCTCATCCGTAATAACAGCTCTTTTCTGTTCATCATTTAATTCATATTCTTTGACTTCATCTTCTGTAAATTCGGCATTGTCTTTTTTTATAATAAACACGTCTTTATACTTTTTACACTCAGATTCATAGTATTTATTATTATGCTCGTTTATTTGATTCTCTAAAGAAGTCTTATCAATGATAGATTGATTATTCTCAGATAATAATTCTGCTTCTGCTATAGAAATATAGTTTTTTGAATCAATTTCTGCTTGTAGTTGTTTTATTAAAAACTGACTATTGTGTTTTTTTATTAAAGGCCAATTTATAACTATGCCATCGCGAGACACATTTAATTTATTCAAATATTCATATATCTTAGATTCTGTAATTTCTTCATTGTTAAAATATTTCAATAAAATAGTTGGTAATTTTTCTTGATTATGCTTCTTTATGAAATCATCTATTGTTTTGATATCGTCATCATTTAGGATTCTATTATAGCAAAATTCACGTTTGTTCTCAATTGTGATGTATTCGGTATTCTCAAACCTTTTCCTAAGTTCAGATTGTATGAATCTCTTATTATGTTCTGCAACTAAATCCTTAACTGTAGAGTAGGTTTCTTCCTCCAGAGCATTATTTTTTATAAACTCTCTAACTTCGTCTTGGGTTATATAATCTTGATTTCTAAATTTTTCAAATTTTGTGAGTATAACCATATTATTCATGGTCTTACAATTAAGAATTAAAATATCTTCTCGTTTTTCAAATTTAACTCTGTAATATATATCATTATCGTAAGGCATTGTGCTTAACACTTGACCCATTCCGTATACATCGTGATATACCACATCCCCGATTTTGAATTTCATATCTGTGTCCCTATTCAAACAAACTACTGGCAAGAAATCTTAATTGAAATCAGAATAACAAAAGAAAAATTTTTTTGCAATAATTTTTAGGCGGGCGGTTATGCGGCGAGAATATAAAATTTAAGGCTCTCCGCGGAGAGCCTTTTTTGTTAATCAAAAAACGACATAATCAATAATAGCCCCAGCCCGAGCGGCGCGATATAGCGCAACGTTACCAGAAAATAACGGGTAAATCCGCTCGAAACGTGTGCACTGCGGCGAATATTGTGAATAATCGGCTTCATCGCCTTATAGCCGACAAACAGCGCCATTGTCAGCGACACAATCGTAGCGGTATAGGTTGAGGCCAGCCAGTCGGCAAACGTGAACAAATCACGGCCAAAAATCTTCAAATCCGCCACGCCCGAAAACGAAACGGTAACGGCCGTAAAGCCCACACCGGCCAGCAACATTACCAACATTGCCGCGGCAAAGCGCGAAATATTCAATTTATCCATCAGCAAATTGGTCGGCATTTCAAACAGCGAAACCGTCGAAGTTACGGTCGCCAACATCAGCAGCAAATAAAAAGCCAATGCCCAGAAGTGTCCGCCGTTTAATTGTTGAAACACCAAAGGCAGGCTGATGAAGGTCAGCCCCGGACCGGAACCGGCGGAGAGCCCGGCCGAAAAAATTGCCGGTATGATAATCACCGCGCTCAAAAGCGCCGCCAACGTATCAAAAAACTCAATACTGCGCACGGCCTTAAACAAATTCTCTCGCGGCGAAAAATATGAGCCGTAAACCAGCAAAATGCCAAAGCCGAGCGACAGCGAAATAAAGGCCTGTCCCAAAGCGGCGGTAAAGGTCTTGAACAGCGGGGTCCAACGGAAACCGTCGGCCGTAAATCCCAAATGCGTCTTATCAATAGTCAGCAGAAAATCAATCCCCTTCTCCGCCCCGTTTAAGGTCAACGCCCGCACACTCAGCAGAATAAAAATCACAAACAGAATCGGCATCAGATAAAGCCCGGTTTTCTCAATTCCCTTGCGTACGCCGCCGATAACGATAACCGCCGTGGCCAGCAAAAAGATTAAGCCGCTGCTGTATTGCACCGTAAAGTTCTGCGTCAGCGCCTGAAATTCGTTTTCAAGATTATCCTGGGTTATCAGCAACAGTTTGCCGCTGACCGCCTCGAGAAAATAATACAATACCCAACTGGCTACCAAAAAATAGAACGACAGGCACAAAAACACGCCGAATGCGGAAACCCATCCGCCGAAAAACGACCAAAGATTTAGGTGTTTCATCCCGATTTGCTCGCCGATGAGCTTATAAGAATCAACGCAGTTGCTTTTGGCGGTGCGGCCGATGGAAATTTCCGCCACCATTAGCGGATTGCAAATCAAGAGCAAAATCAGCAGATATACCAAAATAAAACTCAATCCGCCGTGTTGCCCGCATAAATACGGAAAGCGCCAGATGTTTCCCAAACCGATGGCTGAACCGGCCGCTGTGAGAATAAAGCCCCATTTACCGGAGAAATTTTCTTTTTTCATTGTACGTTTCTTTTCTGTAAATTGTTAAATTTTTGTGCTTTTTAGCATAATTATATAAAAAAATCAAGATGTTCCGTTGATATTCCCAAACCGGTAAAAAACATTGACAAACACAATGCAATCTCTTACACTCGGGGCACAAAACAAATATTTATATCTATTATTAATCACTAAAATCTTCTGCTTATGGATTGTTATTATTTAACGTATGCGTCTGATATTAAGACGTTTGTGATCAACGACATGATCTGTAATGAATGCGGTAAACAGGCTCAATTCGGACTAAGTCCGCGCACTTACCAACGTTTCGGTTGCAAAGTACCGCTCGAAAATGCCCCGATTGCAGGTTTTCTGCTGGGACGCGACGGCGATTGCTATGCGGCCGGCCTGAATTACGTTATGGCTATGGTTGATGCCGGTTTTGAAGTTCGTTTTCTGACTTACGAGCATTGTGAGACTCAGCTGGAGGCCTGTCAGTGCCTGATTCTTCCCGGCGGTATGTTTGTTTCTCCCGAAGCATTCTATACCGACCCGCGAGATGATGCCGAATTTCCGACGCTTCGCAGCAAGGCCTACATCACCTGTATCCGTACCGCTCTGCAACGACAGATGCCGATTTTGGGAATATGTGCCGGCGCACAGATGGTGGCGGGAGAGTTCGGTATGAAGCTGTATCGCAGCTTTGACTATATCGAAACGCCGATTAAACACAGTACCGACGCGGCCGAGGCTCATCGCCTCAACATCTTCCCGAATACGCCGTTGGAGCGAATGTTCGGCGGGCACAACCTGTTCTTCGTCAATTCCCGACATCAGGAGTTGCTTGCTCCGATTAAGGTACAACGCGAAATACTGGGTAAGGAGCAACTGCCGCTCGACATCTATGCCGAAGCAAACGACGGCTCACCCGAAGCTTGGGGCTCGGAGGAAAAGCGCATTTTGTGCGTACAATGGCACCCGGAGGATATGTATGCCGCCGGTTCGACACCGATGCTGAAAGTATTTCTGTGGCTGCGCGATGCGCTGGGCTGAACCGATAAAAAAAAAACGCTTAAGAGCAAATCTTAAGCGTTTTTTTGTTATCTTTCGGCGGTGCGGTAATGGCTGCGGGTAATGGCCATGGCCAAAGCATCGGACGAATCGTTATTTTGGGGCTGACATCCCGGCAATAATATCTTCACCATGGTTTCCACCTGCGTTTTTTCGGCACGCCCTACCCCGACGAGCGCCTTTTTAACCTTGGTCGGGTCAAATTCATACAGCGGTAAATGATTGTGCCCCACGGCCAAAATTACCACACCGCGCGCCATACTCAATTTGAGCGAAGTTTCCGGATTTTTATTCAAAAAAGTTTTTTCAATCGCCGCTTCCTGCGGTTGATATGTGGTAATCACCTCGTTAAGAGTTTTGAAAATAATCTCCAAGCGGTCTTCAATCGGCATTTTCGGGTCGGTAGGAATAAAACCGTCCGCAATATATTGCAGACGGTTTCCGTTTACATCAATCACACCCCAGCCGGTCGAGGTTAAACTCGGATCTAAGCCTAAGATGCGCATATTTTTATTCTTCTCCGGCGAGCGCGTTCATCACATCTTCGGCAATTTCCGCATTGTGATAAACGTGTTGCACGTCTTCGTCATCTTCGAGCGCGTCGATAAAGTCCAAAAACTTGCGCGCGGTTTCAATGTCGGTAATATCAACTTTTACCATCGGTTTCCAATCCAAGCGCGAAGCCGACGGAGTGCCGTATTTTGCTTCCAGAGCCGAAGTAACCGCCGACAAATCATCCGGCAGAGTTTCGATTTCGTGATTCTCGTCATCGGTAACAACTTCATTGGCACCGGCTTCCAGAGCCGCTTCAAACATTTCGTCGGCACTGGCAACGCTGACCGGATATTGGATATAGCCGATACGCTCAAAATTAAACAATACCGAACCGCTTTCACCCATCTGACCGCCGCGCTTACCGAAAATCGTCCGAACATTACCGGCCGTGCGGTTTTTATTATCGGTCAAAGCTTCAACAATAACCGAAACTTTGTTCGGCGAAAAGCCTTCATAGCGCATAGATACGAAATCGGCACCGCCGGCAACCGTGGTTGCTTTGGCAATAGCGCGTTCAATGTTATCTTTCGGCATACTTTCGGCACGTGCGGCCTGAATAGCCAAACGCAAACGCGGGTTTTTATCAGGCTCCGGCAAACCGCTCTTGGCGGCAACGGTAATTTCGCGTGCGAGCTTGGCAAATACACGCGCTTTTTTGGCGTCCTGAGCGCCCTTGCGATACATAATGTTTTTAAATTGCGAATGTCCTGACATTTTTATCTCCTAAATTCAATCGTCTGTTATGCGCTTTTATAACTTATTTGTTGGTATTTTTTCAAGTTTTTTTTGCAAAAAAATACACATTTTATTGATTATCTTCAACCAACTCGGTGGCCGCCAGCAGAAATGCCGGTGTATTGCGCCCGAAAGTATGATATTTTTTCACCAAATTAAGGGCTTCGGCATCTTTACCGCTTTCGCGACGCGGCAAAACCTTCTTCGGTTCGGCTTTAGCTTCTTTGCGAGCCTTTTCTTTTTTCGGCTCTGCCGATTGAGCAGGCGTCGGTTGCGCCGCTTCTTTCGGCATAACCTCTTTTTTGGTTTCGGCAACGACAGCCGCGGTTTCTTCGGTTTCCGCTTCCTGTTCCTTATCTTTGTTGATTTTTATTTCTTCCGGCGTTTGCAAAATTTTATCGAGCAACGTCTGCGTTTCTTTGGAACGACGGTTAGTATAAACAATATTCTGCTTTTCGGACGGCAAAACCGCCAAAACTTTTTCCAGCTGTTCCAACTGATGTGTTTTTTTAATCAGGTTAATGTCGTCAACCACCAAAACATCGGTTTGTGATAGGTCGATTTTATCCTCGTCCAACAAGTCGGAAAGCAACTTCGGCGACGCAATAATAACATTGGCCTCATCCTCGATGTTTTCCTCGGCATCGTCAACCTCGCCGGCCGTGATTTCGTGATATTTGTTGAACACGGCAAAGCGGTCGGAAACGGTAACCGAAGCCTGCGCTCCCGAAGTAATAATCAAGATGTTATGCGCCTTTTTATCGGCAATAATATCAATCAGCGGCAACACATAGGAATAAGTTTTACCGCACCCGGCCGGAGCAATCGTAAACACGTCTTTGCCGTGCAAAATCGACGGTATAACGTCGGATTGCACCGTTGTCGGCGTAGTTATGCCGGCCTCGGTAATGGCTTGTATTGTTTTTTCGGATAATCCCAGTTCTTTAAAATCCATTTTTAACCTCTTATACTTCCGGTAATGAAACTTTGGTCTGCTTTTCCGGCGGAACCGGAGAATACTCCGAGCGATTGAGCGGCTTTCCGGCAATAACGTCTTTGATTTCGTCGCCGGAGAGAGTTTCGTACTCAATCAGAGCTTGCGCCAATGTTTCGAGTTCTTTATCATGTTTTTTCAAAATTTCGGTAGCCTGAGCGTGCGCTTCAGTCAAAAGACGTTTGATTTCGGCATCAACCAGGCGTGCGGTTTCTTCGCTCATATTTTTGTTTTGCGTAACGGCGCGGCCCAAAAATACCTCATTGGAATTTTCGGCATACAAAACCGGCCCCAACAAATCGCTCATTCCCCATTCGGTAACCATGGAACGAGCCAGGTTGGTGGCTGCGGAAATATCCGCCGAAGCCCCCGACGTTACTTTATCGTAGCCGAACTTCAGCTCCTCGCTGGCCCGACCGCCCATACATATCACCAAACGCGATAACATTTTGGCGCGGGTGTACGAATATTGGTCTTTTTCCGGCAACTGTTGCACCATACCGAGAGCACGTCCCCGCGGAATAATCGTCGCCTTATGAATAGGGTCGGTTTCCGGTACATGCAACGAGCAAATGGCGTGACCGGCTTCGTGATAAGCCGTCAGCTTCTTTTCTTCCTCATCCATCGCCATTGATTTGCGCTCGTTACCCATCAACACCTTATCTTTGGCATTGTCAAAATCGGCGGCGGTCACTTTGCGCTTGTTGCGTCGTGCCGCCAACAGGGCCGCCTCATTAACCAAATTGGCCAAATCGGCGCCGGAAAATCCCGGAGTACCGCGAGCAATAACCGATAAATCCACGTCTTTAGCCAGCGGAACTTTGCGTGCATGAACATGAAGAATAGCTTCACGCCCTTTAATATCCGGATTGCTGACCACAACCTGACGGTCAAAACGCCCCGGTCGCAACAACGCCGGATCCAACACGTCCGGACGGTTGGTGGCTGCAATCAGAATAACGTTTTCGTTAGGTTCAAAACCATCCATTTCCACCAACAGTTGATTAAGTGTTTGTTCGCGCTCGTCGTTACCGCCGCCCAAACCGGCGCCGCGATGGCGTCCGACCGCATCAATCTCATCGATAAATAAAATACAAGGTGCGTTTTTCTTGGCCTGTTCGAACATATCGCGTACGCGCGAAGCGCCGACACCGACAAACATTTCCACAAAATCGGAGCCGGAAATCGAGAAAAACGGCACATCGGCCTCGCCGGCAACCGCTTTGGCCAGCAAGGTTTTACCGGTTCCCGGAGGACCTACCAACAAAACACCCTTCGGAATTTTGCCGCCCAAACGCTGGAACTTAATCGGGTCTTTCAAAAAGTCGATAATTTCTTCCAGTTCCTGCTTGGATTCATCGGCACCGGCCACATCGGCAAACGTAACCTTTTTATTGTTTTCAATCAGTCTGGCGCGCGATTTGCCGAAACTCAAGGCTTTGTTGTTGCCGGCGCTGGCTTGGCGCATAAAGAACACCCACACACCAACCAAAATCAGCATCGGCAACCACGAAATAACCATACTCCAAAACGTTTCGGTTGACGTATCTTGCGGCTTTGCCTCAACCTTAACATTATTTTCGAGCAGCGTATCAACCGTGGTCGGGCTGTACGGCGCATAAGTCGTAAACTTTTTGCCATCCGTAGTCATACCGGATATTTCCGCTCCGCTGATGGAAACGTTAGTAACCCGTTTTTCCTTGACATTATCCATAAAATCAGAAAACAACACGTTTTCGGTGTTGGCCGTCATCGTCCGTTTTTCCGCCATACTGAAAAAGACTGTCAGGCAGATAAGAATCAAAATCCAAATAAAAGCGCTTTTACCAAACTTCATATAACCATCCCAAACAAAATAAAAACTCTCATATAAGTAGTCTCAATTACGCGTATATTAAGGGGCTTTTTTTCAAAAAACAAGCATTTTCGCCGACTTAATAACTTTTGTAATAAAAAATCAAACGCCCGTTTTTTACAACAGAGCGTTTGTTTCTTCACTTAATCGGTCAAATGTTTGGCGTATTCCTTGGCATCAACAACCGCGGTATTATGCTCAACCAGCCCGATACTGTACGAGAGTTCGCCGGCGGAATCTTCATTGACGTAGATTGACATCCTATCGCCTTTGAAGATGCTTTTTGCATTGTTCAAACCGCGCATTTCGCGTGCGCTCAGCATAAAACGCATACACCTCGGCTTCTCCAATTTTTCATTCTTCCCGTCGGGAAGTTTCTGTTCTTCGGTTACATTCAAATACAGAATGCCCGTTTCGTCTTCGCCGTCAGGTACAAAGTAGAGCGTATCCACCGTACCGACAAATTTCACTTTTTTCATAAAATAATAACACTAAAATTTCATCAGATAAACAGGCGCAACAGTCCCCACAGGTTCAAATGCTCCGTTAAAAATTCATAGCAATTCGGCACGGTTCTGTTGAACTTGGCCGCCTTAATGATTTGCTCATGTTTGGCCTCATCGTCCTTGTAATAATCCCACAAATCTTCCCAGTTGACTTCTTCCGGATAACCGGTCAAAAATCCCCAATAAAGACTGTGATTTTTTACAAACACTTCAAACCGCTTGTTCTCCAAAAGCTTGTCAAAACAGGCCTCGCGATAGAGTTCCTCAACCAAGCCTTTTTGCAGGCAATAGTCGATGATTTCGTCTTTGGGCAACAAACCGCAGGCAGCTCCCAATTTTAAGAGCCACGGCGCCATACCGTTGTCAACCAAATACTTCCAACCATCTTCCGAATAGAGTAATACGCCGGGGCGCTTTTGCTGCAACATCAGCGGTGCATACTTGGCAAAGTCGCGCCGCAACAAGGCAATACACACATCAGAAAGTGCCATCCATTTGTCTTGCTCCAAAAATTCCGGAGCATTTTGTGCCACCAAATCGAATTTATGGCGCTGACACAGAGTTTCCCACAATTTCAGTTGCACACATTCCTCATCGGTCGGCCACTCATTCGGCAAATTGTCCTGATAGTGCGGCAAAACATCGGCCAGTTCCTCAACGGTGAAGTAAGCCTGCATCCATTGAATAACCGGCGGCGTATATTTGGTGACCAGCGTCAATACCTCTTTGATTGCATCAGCAGAGTAATCAAAAAAAGCCATTGTCGTCAACATATCGGCCGTCAGCGGCATTTTGCTTTGCACCAGGCGCTTAAAGCGTCCGATTTCGTGATGTTCCAAGCAGTACCATGCCAATTTCTCATTCTGTTCGGCAGAGTTGAGCGGCATAATCTTTTTGAAATTTTCCATAATCAATAATTTTTAAATTATAAAACATTAGGCGCGATTTTAGTATAAAAACGTCGGCAAGTCAAGCAGAATATACGGCCGATTTACGATACAAAAAAGCCGCCACCCGAATTGAGTGACGGCCGTTTTTTTTATAACTTACGGATTATTTCAGTTTTGCCTTCAAATCGGCAATCAAACCGTCAATTCCGTTCGGCGACTTTTGAATATACGACGTATATTCGCTGCGCGATGTTTGCGCCAAGCTGACGTTTTCGATAATGATATCGACAATGTGCATATTGCCGTCGGTTTCCTTAACCCGCCATTTTACCGAAGCCGGTTTTCCCTCTTGCATCGGTACTTGCGAGTTAACAAACACCTGGTCCGGCGACTTGGAATTTTCCGTTCCCAAAAATTCAAAATGCTTGCCTTTGAAGTCATTAAAGCGTTCCGACCAGGTTTGTACGTTCAGCTTACGATACACATCGATAAACTCGTCGCGCTGTTTCTGGGTAGCCGTACGCCAATAACGTCCGAGCACAAACTTGCCGATAAAGTCCAAATCCAAATCCTGATTGAACAACTTGGTAAAACGGGCCCGCTTTTCGCTTTCCGATATATCGGAATTAACCAGTTCTTCAATACCCTGTTTGGTAACGTCTTTAATAAACTGTTCGGCCTTGGCAGCATTGACGGCGGCGTTTGCCTCTGCTCCGAACATAAATAAACCGGCAAATAAAAATGCAAATAACTTTTTCATTTTAAATTCCTTTCAAATAAATTATTCATCATCCATGTCGTCAAAATCAAAATCATAACCGGCATCTTCCGCCGAAACTTCTTTTTTGCCGCAAACCCCGATTTTAAGGCGATTCTGAATATACGCCGATTTGATGGTGCTGTACGGGTCAACCGAATTGGCGGTTAAGTTATCCAAAAATTCGATATTTGCCTCGCGCAGACTGACAAAACCGAGGGCGCTGATACCATAGTAGAACGAATAGCGTTTCCAATCTTCGCCAAACGAAGAATAACGGCCGACCCAATAAACCGGGTGGGTATAAGCATCAGCCACCATAGAGGCTGTGGCACGCGGAGTGCTTGGTCCGAATAACGGCAATATAAAGAACGGTCCGTCCGGCACACACCAAGCGGCAAGCGTTCGGTCAAAGTCGGTCGGGTTCTTGGAGATTCCCCAGCCGGAGGCCACGTCAAAAGTACCGAGTAAACCGATGGTTGAATTTATCAAAAAGCGCCCCAGTGATTTTCCGGAATCAAGCAAATCTCCCTGTAACGTGTGATTTACCGCAGAAATCGGTTCTTTCATATTGTCAAAGAAGTTTCGCACGCGTTCGCGAACAAAGTCATTGGTAACGGCGCGGTAACCCTTTGCCACCGGCTTAATCACAAAATAATCGGCCGTGGCATTAACCGCAAACATGGCGCGATTATAGCTTTCCAACGCGCCTTCATCATCGTTTTCTTCTTCGGCTTTAACCGGCGCGGCAAGCAATGTTACCAAACAGGTCGTATAACTTAAAATTCTAAATATCTTTTTCATTTTTTCATTCCCTGAGAACATAATATATAAACGAAAGAACAATAAATCAATCAAAAAATTTAACTTGATGGTATGTATAATTTTCGGGCATAAAAATAATCCCCCGAAAAACTATAAACGGGGGATTATGAAAAGAGCAACGCCATGCTCGACAATAACTAAAAACTTTTGATACTACAAGCCAGACCCGATGGGGGTATCTGCCGACAGCCGCACCGAGTAATGAACGCCGATTTCACAACCGACGGGCATATTACGTAATTATTTACCTATCACAAACGATTGGATCGTTTGCCGACGTAAAACGTTTCCCAACGCCCTACACCGATAATGTTTAATTATAATATTATAATAATCTAGAACGTAATTACGGTATAGCATTGCACAATCAAAATGTCAAGCCGGTTTCGGGCAAAAAAAATGCCCCTGCCCGATTTTACGGACAAGGGGTATTTTCAGATTCTGGCAATCCAATCAAAGACTTTCTGCTCTAAAGCCGTCTCCACTTCCTTACGATGATTGCGAAGACCGAAATACATCTTCAGGTACTGTCGCGGTGCAACCAACGGCGAGTGAATCCTCAGCGGATAACGCTCCATCAGGTGCATACCGGCCTGGATGACGTATTTGGGGACCATCTTGTCAGGCTCCGCCATATAGAGGTTGGTGTAACGGCCGGTTCCGACTCGGTCATACACGGCAGCCGCTTCGGTCAACAACGGCAATCCGTCGGCAAGCGCCATACCGTTGTAGAACTGACACACTTCCTTTATATCCTCGCCCGGAACGTAATAATATGCGTTCAAGGGCTGAGTATTCGGGAATTGCACGGTCGAAAAAGCCACGGTACGTTCCAAACGCTTGCTGAGGCGCTGGGTCACACAGAAGATAATCGGATAACCGGCCTTGTTGTTCCACGCCATGTAGTTGATAATTTCTTCGATGCCGGCACCGAGGTTATTGCTTCTGTCCAACACCGTGGCCGGGAAATTCCCCAATCGCAATGCGGTCATACGCAATTTTGTGCCCTCGCTGATCTGAGTTCCGTCGCCAAGTCGGTTAAGGTGCTTAGAAAGCCATCCGTAGCCGCCGACACACAGAATCTTCGGAAATTTACCGAACTGCCGCCTAGCCTGTTTGGCAATGGTTGCGGCATAATAGGCCGACAACGGGTCATCTCCGATTGCCACCACATAACACGGTTCAACAATCAATCTGCCTGCTCTGTCCAGACAATCCGTCTCCTGGCGAAAGAAGTCAAACACGGTTTGAGCATCCTGCCAATCCTGAGTTCTAAAGTTAATCTCTTTCATATCTAAAAAATTTGAATAATAATATTTTTGAAACTCTGCATTTTTACCGCCGCGAAGGCCTTAATGTTCGCAAATTTTGCCCGGTTATTGATACTCCGTCCGAGAGTGTCGTGCGACGGTATTTTGGTATTGTTTTTTGCCGTTTGTCGTCTTTTTATCGGTCGCGGTGTTATTTTGCCCCTGTACGCGCCCTTTGGCTTGTTCGATTTTCTGTTTATTGACTTCCGCGGCTTCTTTGGCGGCCATATAATCGTAATAATCCGGCGCCAGGTGGAAATACACATCGTATTTCGGCATAACCATAACCTCGGAAACGCGATGTTTGATATCATGGCGGCGACCGTGCACTTTGCCCGGAAAAGTAAATTCCCGTGCCGCTTTCATAAAATCATCGTGCTGCGATTTCAAAACATCTTCCACCGTCATATTCGGATTACCGTTGGCAATCTGCTCGGCCACTTTATGCCAATCGGCCAAGCGTTGCTGCGTGTTTTCAATAATTTCCTCACGGTTTTGCGCAATAATCTCGCTGATTTTTATTTGATGCCGCGGTGCCACTTTGGTCAGCAGCTGCTTATTTTCCGGCGTCAGATAATTATAAACGTTCAAATCAAAAACTTTGCCGGCGGAATCGCAAACCTGAATAGTAAAGGCCGCATCAATGGCGCGTCGATAGTTTTCTTCTTTGATTTTGGCCGGAATACCGGAAGTATCCGACATTGAATGAACCGTCTGCATAAGCTGTTTGGTATAGCTCTCCGATGCCGTCATCATCGAATAGGTGTGGGCAAAAACATTGTTCACCATCAAAGTAAGCAGTCTTTCCCTATCCTTTTGCTTGTCGGAAGTATATCTGTACAGCCAGCCTTTTTGCAACAAATTGCCAAAGTCAAAATTGGCGTCGTGCAACAGCCCGACAATACTGTCTGCCTCGGCACTTTTATTCATTTCATACATGGTTTGATACAAATAGGCGTTGAATTCAACGGCAATACCCAAACTGTAGGCCTGCTTCGGCGAAATTTTACCGAACGGCATTCCGTACAGGTTGGAATATCTGCTGTGAGTGCCTTCATGCACATCAACCGATACCGGTGTACCGCTGTGCGGCTGCTCTTCGACTCCGGCAAAGTGATATTTTATGGTAATGTTGTCATCAAAGTCATAATATGCCACGTTACCGGCATAAGTGCCTTTTTTCACCTTATCGATAATGGCGGTATTGTAAACCGTATCAACCTGATAGTATAGTTTGGTATCTACAAACTGATAATCAATATATTCCTGCGGTACCGAGATTACGTTTTCACTCGATGCCGAAGAATTGCCCGCCGCGGTATTTTGCGCCTTGACTTCGCCCGAAGCCAAAAGACCTCCGGCGGTAACGGCGGCGATTTTAAAATAGCGATGTAAATTATCAAACCAGTTTGTCATTTTTATTCTTTCCGTCGGTAGTATATTATCTTTTTGTCCACAAGTCAAGCCCTTTGCAAAACGGAAACGAAAAAAAACGCCGACAGGCATCGGCGACTTTTCTTAATATACTTTTTATTGCAGATTCTGATAGTCGGAGTTAAAAATCTCGATATACGACGGCGGGTTTTCCGCAACGGTTCTGCCGTCGGGCGGTGTTTCTCCGGCCGCTTTGAACACGGCATCGGCAAATTCCTTCTTGGCCAAATAAATCAGAAACAGCGGCCGCTCCAGTTGGAGCTTACCCATAACTTCTTCCAGAGCCTCAAAACTCTCATAAATCGTGCCGGCAAACATCAGGCTGTCTTTTAAGTTGATATATTCGTTATCATGTATTTTTCGCATTTTTCCCTCGCCTACAATAATCAAACAAGGTAAAAAATAACCGCCGCCGTGCCGATTATAAATATGGCTCATCGGCCATATTGAACGCCGAATCCGCGGCAACCGTTACATTAAATCATATTTCTTTTGCCGATTTTTTTGCAACCTGATACCGTTTTGCGGAAAAATATATATGTGGCGATTCCAGCCCTCGACCACCTCGCTGATAATACGGTCGTCCACCCCGAATTCCGCCGGTGTATGTTGTTGCGCCATACCATAGAGCAATATATTGGCAATACTTTGTTTTGGCATTTTATTATCTCCTGTTCGAGCAAAAAAATATTCCCCTTTTAACGCAATAAAAGAGGAATATATACCAAAGTCCATATTAATAAGTCAAAAAAATCGTTGACGCAGCTTAAAAGAACCATCCCGATTTGGTGTATTTTTTAATCAGACTTTCCATTTCCGGCGTTTTGGCGTATTCAATGACTTTTTTGCCATCGTTATCTTTCAGACGTCCGTCGGCACCGCTTTGCAACAGCATTTCCACCACATCCGGGTCTTCGTTTAAGGCAACGGCATACATCAGCGCACTACGGCCTTTGTTATCTACCGCATTGATATCGGCGCCGTAACGCAGCAGCATTTTAATTACTTTCGGCGACACGTCAACCCGGCATACGTTCATCAACAGCGTACGTCCCTTGGTATCGCGGGCATTGATGTCGTGAACATTCTCTGCCACCGTTCTTTTATAAGAGGTTGCATCTTCCTGCTCGGCATCAACACTCAAGCCGCCCAAAAATGCCTGAGCCAACTGGCCCAAGTCGGTATCTTCGCCGGCACCGTTTGCCAGCATTTCGGCCATGGTAGCCAACCCCGGTTTGCGTTTGGAAGAATCGGTCTTTTTTTCCGGCTCGCGATTAAGCACCGATTTAATCAACGCATTTTTTACATCTTGCGACGAATCGCCTTCAATCAACGCACCGAGCCAAGTCTGGGTGCCGTCTTCCGGCGAACCGGTTATGCGTTGCATGGCATAATTCATGGCCTTACCGGCGATCGCCGCACGGTTAATATACGCGATATAACCGCCCAAAAGCAGCAATATAACAAAAATAATGCCGGCGATTATCATTCCTTTAAACAGTTTGTTCATTATTTTACCCCCAAAAATCAGAACTTGCGCTCATAATAATATTTTGGTTTATATAATGCAATAAAAATCAGTTACTTATGCAAAAACGCCCTGCCGCTAAAAACGACAGGACGTCTTAACCCCAAACAAATCGGAACTTTTGTTTAGAAATGATATTTGGCGTTCAACATACCGCTATGGCTGTTGAAGTGGCGGCGACCGGTATAGTCATAGTTAGCCGCAAAATCCCAGTTGCCGTAATTATATTCAAGAGCCACGCCGACTTCGGTACCGAATTGATTTAAGCGTTTACCCGCTACCGCATAGCTTGAGCCGTTGGCCAGGCTGACGGTTGAGTTATCTCTATCCGAAATCATATCATACGTGAAGTTAATATACACACTCGGACGGAAACCGCCGTAATTATTGGCCGCACGTAAGCCGACGACACCGGTGAGAACATCGGTATTGCTGCCCGAAACCTTCTGAGCGGCATCATCCTCATAGCCGTGGCGTTTAATGTAGTTATAGCGCAATCCGGTACTCGGCGTTATAGCGGCGTAACGCGTGGCAAGCTCATAGCCTGTAATAGCCTGAGCCCCGAACAAATCAGCCGAATAATTTGCCTTGACCGTTTGGGCGGCAACATACTTTTTCTCGTCATAGTCGGAGCGTCCGTATGTCATAACCCCGCTGACAAACCAGTCATTCGGACGATATTCGCCGTAACCGAATACGGAAATCGTATCTACGTCAATATCGGACTTAAACGCGTCAATATCCGATTTATCATACTGTAAGCCTAAGCCGAGTTTAAGCGAAGATGTGATTTGTTTATCAACACCGGCCGTAATACCCTTGCTGTCGGCATCAAAACCGTAAGCGCCGTCCGCACGGTCATCCAATTTAGCGTTGCCGTAATAAATACTGCCCCAAGCCGAAACTCCGTTTAAGGCATCACCGGAAGCCAAGCCGCTGTTCGGTTTTGCCAAATGCGCACTAACGCCGCCGAAAATGCGATTCATCGTTTCCATTGCCATTATCTGAGCCACCGGCGCACTGTTCGGCGCAAGTGCGGTCAGAGCCTCGTTAAAGGATGTGCCGTTATTCTGCGCCAAACCGGCTAAACCGTCGGCAATTTCGCCAGCCTTACCGCCGGCAAACGACGGGCCGTCAACCCAAGCCGCGGCCGCTTCCTGATTG